>Ga0228535_1000060_pt1 | contig 317415 bp, 286 predicted proteins | sample SJ1metagenome_FD_168457 | JGI IMG/M metagenome (GOLD analysis project Ga0228535, IMG submission 168457) | Enriched culture of PCE-dechlorinating microbial communities from Ithaca, New York, USA - SJ1 | ecosystem: Engineered > Modeled > Simulated communities (microbial... > Unclassified...
TCGGCCGCCCGGGCCTCAAGAAGCTCATCGAGAAGGTGGGCGAGAAGCCCGGACAGAGGACTCCCGAAGAATGGCCCGAGAAGGCGATACTGCCGAAGCCCTGGGGGCCGGAAGCCTGGAAGAAGTAGAACGCTAATGAGCGGGCAGGGGAAGATTTTTTCTTCCCCTGCCGCACATTTTCTGCTAGAACCCGTCACGGTTCCCCGGAACCGTGACGACTTTTACCTACCGAGATAAGAGGAGGATTGTGAAATGGCAGATGTCGTAGCCCCCATGCCCGGGACGATCAAGGAGATCATCGTTAAGGTGGGCGATGCCGTGAAGGAAGACGAGGAGCTCATCATCCTCGAGGCCATGAAGATGGAAAATCCCATCGTGGCCCCCGGAAACGGCACCGTGAAGGAGATCAAGGTCAAGGAAGGCGACAAGGTCAACACGAGCCAGGTTCTCGTGGTTCTTGGCTAATCGCGCCTCGAAATGCAAAGAAATGCCGAGCCGACTTTTGTGGTTGGTTCGGCATTTCTTTGTCTATGACATAAGAGGGGTCCAGGGTTAAGGGTCAAGGGTACAGGGAAGGAAAAATGCATTTGTAGAAGGAAAAGTTGTTACAAGTAACGGCAGTCTTTAACATGTAACGTAGTTTTTCTTTCAATATTCGCCCGTTTCCTGTAACCTGTGGCCACTCATCGATTATCTTCAGGGACCGGATATGAAGCATACGCTGCCGAAAAGGGTCGAAATCCATGAGGTCGTCCTGCGCGACGGGATACAGAACGAGGGTAAAATCGTCCCGACGGAGGAGAAACTGCGTCTCATCGGCAACCTCGTCGAGGCTGGCATCTGGCGCGTCGAGGTGTCGTCCTTCGTCAACCCGAGGCTCGTGCCCCAGATGGCCGATGCCGAGACGCTCTGGGAACGGATCGAGCGAAAGCGGGGCGTTCTCTACTCGGCGCTCATCCTCAGCCAGGGAGGACTCGAAAGGGCCATCCGCTGCCGGGTTCCCCACGTGGGGATTTTCGTATCGGCCAGCGAGACCCACAGCCTGAAGAACAGCAACAAGTCCATTGCCGGAGCCATGAAAGAGGCGCTGCGTCTCATCGGAATGGCGCAGGATGCGGGGATGAGGGTCCGCGCGGGCGTCATGAATGCCTTCGGCTGCGCCTACGAGGGCAGCGTGCCCGTCGTGAAGGTCCTGAGACTCGTCCGGGCCTTCGTGAAGAAAGGGCCGGACGAGATCTGCCTGGCCGATTCATCGGGCTTGGCAAACCCGGAGCAGATGGAAACCGTCCTGTCATGCGCGAGGGGTGAGATCGACGAAGCCGCGCTATCCCTTCACCTGCACGACACCCGCGGGTTGGGGCTGGCGAACGTCTACGCGGCGCTCCGGCAGGGCGTGTCGATCTTCGACACGTCCATGGGCGGCCTCGGCGGCTGTCCCTTCATCCCGGGCGCGAGCGGCAACATCGCCACGGAGGACACCGTCGGCATGCTTCGTGGGATGGGCATCCGGACAGGGATTGATCTCGGTGCCCTCATCGAGGCGAGCCGCCGGTTCGAAACCGTGATGAACCAGACGTTCCCGGCTGCGCTTACGCACCTTCCACCCGAACCCCGCTGCCCGGTTAGAAGAGGGTGTAAATGAACGGGGCGATTGCTGAGCCCTCGGTGAGGACGATGAGCGCGCCGAGGAGCATGAGGACGAGCACGATCGGGGCAAGCCACCACTTCTTGCGGGCACGGAGGAAGGCCCAGATTTCGGAGAGGCCGGAGAATACGTTCATTCAGAACTGCCTTTCGTATTCGCTTTTCTGACGCGGCGGCCCGGTTCGGCGGACCCAGTAGCTTGACGATCCCTGCGACTTTTTCAATTGCAGGAACTGTTCCCCGAAAGCCCGTCCCAGCAGGGAAATCGGCGTCACGACGAGATAGAAAACCACCGTGAGGATCACCCGCGTCATGACCCATCCCAGGATCACGGCGAAAATCATCCATGCCCGGTAGACCGGCTTGAGGACCTCCGGGACGGCGAGGCCGCATCCGGCAAGCAGTGCCGCCGCCCCTGCCGCCCAGGGCCATGAGGACACCCCCTTCCACCAGAGCCAGCCGCCGGCAAGCAGCAGCACGAGGGCCATGAGCAGGCCGAAGTTGCGCAGGGACTTCCGGTCCATGGGGATCTTCTTGATTTCTTCACGAAACATCGATCAATCCAACTCGAATTCTTTTTTCCAGTCCCTATCTTCTGTCAGGGGTTTCTGCTGCGCCTTGTCCAGCAGGAAAGGCCCCATCACCAGGTAGTCCATGTTCGTCCGCATGAAGCACCGGTACGCGTCCTCGGGGCTGCAGACGATGGGCTCGCCTCGGACGTTGAAGGACGTGTTGATCACGAGCGGGCAGCCGTGCCGTTCGTTCAGCGCCTCGATCGTCTTGTAGAAAAGCGGGTTGACCTCCCTGTCCACGGTCTGGACCCGGGCCGAGTAGTCCACGTGGGTGATTGCCGGCACGCAGGAGCGCACCACGTGGAGCTTGTCGAGTCCGAAGCGGTCCTGCTCTTCACGGGACATCTCCCGGCAGATCTCCTTCCGCACGGGAGCGACGAGAAGCATGTAGGGGCTCTCCCGGTCGAGTTCGAAGTACTCCGACACCTTTTCCCGCAGCACTGTGGGGGCGAAGGGACGAAAACTCTCGCGGAACTTGATTTTGAGATTCATCACTTCCTGCATCTTCGGCGAGCGGGCATCGCCCAGAATGGAGCGGCTCCCGAGGGCACGGGGCCCGAATTCCATGCGGCCCTGGAACCACCCGATCACCTTTTCCGCGGCGATGAGGTCGGCAATGGTCCCGGGGAGTTCCTTCTCGGTGAGCTCGGTGAAGACAATGCCGTTCGTCCGCAGATATTCCAGGAGGCTCTCGCGATCCCAGGCCGGGCCGAGGTAAGAACCCCGCATCCGGTCCGTCCGTTCCCGCGCGTCGCGCGGGTTGCCCAGGACCTGGTGCCACGTGAAGAGGGCCGCCCCCACGGCGCCGCCGGCATCGCCCGCGGCAGGCTGAATCCAGAGTTTCTCGAAGGGCCCCTCGCGAAGGATTTTCCCGTTGCCCACGCAGTTCAGGGCCACCCCTCCCGCCAGGCAGAGGTTCTTCTGCCCCGTTTCTCGGTGAATCGTCCGTGCCATCCGCAGCATGACTTCCTCCGTCACGTCCTGGACCGACCGTGCGAGGTCCATGTCCCGCTGCGTCAGCGGGGACTCGGGCTTGCGGGGCGGCCCGCCGAAGAGGCGGTCGAAACGGCCGCTGGTCATGGTGAAACCCGTGCAGTAGTCGAAGTACTCCATGTTGAGGCGGAACGATCCGTCCTCCTTGAGATCCATCATCTCCGTGAGAATCAGGTCCCTGTACCTCGGCTCGCCGTAGGGGGCAAGCCCCATGACCTTGTACTCGCCGGAGTTGACCTTGAATCCCGTGTAGTAGGTGAAGGCCGAGTACAACAGGCCCAGCGAGTGCGGGAACTGCAGCTCCGCGAGAATCTCCACCCCGTTGTCGCGGCCGATGCCCCAGCTCGTCGTCGTCCACTCGCCCACGCCGTCGATGGTCAGGAAGGCCGCCTCCCGGAACGGGGAGGGGAAAAAGGCCGACGCGGCGTGGGACTCGTGATGCTCGGGGAATACGACCGTGCCCGCGAAGCCGATCTCTTTCCGGATATTGTCCCGCATCCAGAGTTTCTTTCGGACCCAGAGCGGCATGGCCGTGATGAAGGAGCGGAGCCCCGAGGGGGCGAAGGCCAGGTAGGTCTGCAGGAGGCGCTCGAACTTCAGGAAGGGCTTCTCGTAGAACGCGACGGCGTCCAGGTCCCCTGGGGCGAGGCCCCCTTCGCGCAGGCAGAAGGAGACGGCGCAGGAGGGGAAGGAGGGGTCGTGCTTGACGCGCGTGAAACGCTCCTCCTGGGCTGCAGCGACGATTTCCCCGTCGCGAAGGAGGCAGGCGGCGCTGTCATGGTAGTAGGCGGATATCCCGAGGATGTGGACAGGTTTCATCCGTTTCCGTTCTTGATTCTTACGCGTTCAATCATCCCTATCCCATTTCCATGAATTATGCCAGTTCGGCCGCATCGCCGACGGGCGGGTGCATTTCAGGTGCCCCGGTTGGAAAAATCTTCTTCTCCCGGTCGCTCCCCCCCATTTTTCACCCGTTTTACCGATTGACAGCCCCCTTCGACTTTCCTATAGTCTGTGCCGTTTCAAGCTACCCATCGATCCGACTTCTGGGGGGAGGCCGCCGGGACCGAAGTTTGCATGCTTTTTCGCCTGAGTAAACCCGGCGGGAGGAAAGATGTATCGACGCGAGCGGACCCGATCTGTCCTAGTTCTGTTTTTGTGCCTTTTTGTCTTTTGTTCCTGCTCCCCCACCTATTTCGACCCCATCCGGACGCCCCCCGAACCCCTCACCGTCGGGGGCCTGGACAAGCTTTCCTGGAATGAGCTCTGGGCGGGGATCGTGTTCAACGGAGAGAAAGTCGGCTTCACCCGTCTGAAGATCGTGCCCCTTCCCGATGAGAGGCTGTTCTGCCTCGAGTCGGAGGCGCACCTGCGCATCCGCTTCCTCGGCCTCAGCAAGGCGATTTCCATGAAGAGCGAGGACCGCGTCCGGGCCGACCTGCAGTCCGTGTCCCTGCGGCACGAGATGGTCCTGGACGGCAAGACCCTGCGGATCGAGGGGCGCGTGCGGGACGGGGTCCTCCACACCGTCCAGAGAGCGGGCTCCGAGGTCAAGCAGGCGGAAACCAAATTGCGGGAACCCCTCTACCCGGCGGCGGCGATCAATCTTTACCCCGTTCTCAATGGCTTGGCCGCCGGCCTGAAATACCGGTACGACGTCTATGACCCCCAGACCCAGTCCGTCACGGCCGTGTCGCAGACCGTCGCCGGGTTCGAAAGCAGCCGGTCCCTCGGCGTCGAGCCCTCCTGGAAGGTGAAGACCTCCATGCTCGGCCAGGACGTGGAGACGTGGATCAACCGCAAGGGAGAGGCCGTCTTCGAACTGGGGATGAAAGGGGTCCTCATCACCCACCGGGAAACGGAAAACGAGGCGCGCCGCTACCTTTCCGAGGCAAGCCTCAACAAGAAGGATCTCATCCTGGACTTCAGCGTCGTCAAGACTGCAAAACCGCTGGCCTGTCCCCGGGAGGCCACGCTGCTGGATATCTCCCTGACGGGCATCGACGGGGAGCTGCCGCTGCTGCAGGGCCCCGGCCAGGAGGCGTCGCAGGGCGCGGGGGGAAGTGGGGCCGTGACATACCGCATCCGCCGCAACCCTGGCTCGCCGGCGAAGATATCCGGCCCCCAGTACAATGTGGACAGCTACCGGTGGCTCCTGCCGGCAAGCCAGGTGGAGAGCGACCACCCGGAGATCGTCAACAGGGCCCGGGAAGTGACCCGAGGCCTCTCCGATCCCCTGGCGAAGGTGCGCAAACTCGCCTCGTGGGTGGCCGACACCGTGAAGGACGAGCCCGTGGACAGCTTCTCCGCCCTTGAGGTGCTCCGCACGAAGAAGGGCGAGTGCCAGGCCCATACGATGCTCTACACAGCGCTGGCCCGGGCCGTGGGGATCCCCACCCGCATGGCGGGCGGAATCGTCTACCTGGACGGCGTGGGCTTTCTCTACCACGCCTGGGCGGAGAGCGACGCGGGCGGCTGGGTGTCCGTGGACCCCACCTTCGACCAGGTGGGGGTGGACGCGACGCACATCAAGCTCGTCGAGGGGCCCGGCTGGCTCTCCATCGTGCCGCTGGGACGCGTCGTGGGCCGCGTGACGGCCACGGTCATCGACTACAAGGCGGCCTGCCGCCCCTGACCCCATCGAGGTGACATCGCATTCATGGAACTGTGGCGCCGCGTCATCCTGCTCTCCTCCTTTTTCGGAGCCGTTCTCGTGTTTCTCTTTGCCGACCTGTCGCCTGTCGTCATTGTCCAGCACGTCGATTTTCAGGACAGGCAGAAGCGCGAGGGGTCCTACATGGGCGTGCGTCTCATGACGGAAAGGACCACCCGCCTCGCCGGCCTGCCGCTGCAAGACTACATCACCGAGGTCACAAAGAGCAGGCTGTTCGACGTCACGGGCAGGGGGTGGGAGACGACGGCCCAACAGGCTGCCGGCGCCCGCGACCCGGGGACCCTCGCAAAGGATTGGCAGAGGCGGCTTCCCTCGGACAAGTATCCCCTCGGCGTCCTGTTCTTCAGGCCGTCGGAGGTCCCTGTCAACCAGCTTGCCTCGCTGTTCGGGAAACCCGGCGACGAAGTCTTCCTGCGCCAGGGGCCTTCGGAAAGAGCGGTCTACCTGAAGGCGCAGTACCGCGCCTACTCCGACGACGATTTCCACCTTGGCAGCGGCTTTACAAATTACCCCACGCCCCCGACGTCCTTCCTCTACCCCGGCCGGACATGGAGTGCGTGGATCGTCGCGGCCGGACTTGCGCTCTACCTCTTGCTTCCCTGGCCCAAGCGTCCCCCCGAGGCGCTTGCCTACAAGCGCTGGCGCGTCGTGTTGTGCGACGTGGCGGCCCTGATCCTGACGGTTCCCTTCTTCGCGTTTCCCTTCCTGATCACGGGGGGAGCGGTCCAGGGCTTCACCGTGGGATGGCCCCTCTTTTTTTTCTTCTGGCCCGTGGGCCTGATCGGCCTGGTCCTCGTGTGGCTGGCCGAGTGGTACTCCTCCTTCGCCCTGCTTCCCCAGGAGAGCGGGCTGCGCATCTGGGGGCCCCGGGGCGAGCGGGATTTCCCCTACGGGGGGATGGACTTTTTCCAGCCCGTCCTGATCAAGCCGCCGAAGTGGCTCATCGTCCTGTCGTGGGTTGCCGCCCTGTCCGGAAAAGGCAGCGCCCGCATCGGGGCCACGGGGCGGGCCATGATGCTGAGCTCGTCCCAGTGGGGGAGCCTCGCCATTCGCTTGAAGAGCGGCAAGGACCTGTTCATCAGCATCACCGACCAGCTGGGGACGGACACGCTGAACGCCGACCGGATCGTCGACGCGCTGAAAAAGGCGGGCGTGAGGGAAGTGGACGACGTGAGGGAAGTGCGCAGCCTGGGCCTCGAGATGGTCCGGCTGCCGGAATGACGGGAAAAACGAAACGTGTAACGAGAATGGGTGGGAGGCGGCCCGGTACCCGGCCGGGTTGCGACGCCATGCCGGTCCACCGAATGAACAGGAGGCCTCGTCGTGAGAAGATTCGTCGGAATGCTCGTATTTGTGGCCGTTACGCTTGCCATGATATCTCCCGCGCCGGCGGGCCAGATTCTGTCCCATGTTTATTCGGGGGCACGAAACTACGAATCCATGCCCGATCCGCTGAAATCCGTCATTGCGCAAAACCTGGATAATTATATCGCAGGCGCCCAGGGGCCGGATGTGGTCGGGCTGAGCAGTATCGGCCAGAGCTGGGCCATCCGCAGGGACTTCGGCCGAGAGGCCCACTACGAAAAAACAGGCATGCTGGCCCTGTTCCTGCTCACGAGGGCCAACACGAACCAGGAGTTTGCTTACGCGGCAGGATGGATCTCCCATTACCTCAATGACATCCATGTCCATCCCGTGGTCAACAGCTATGGCGGCCTCTTCCTGGCGGGAAGCGCGGGAGAACGCCGCCACAAGGCCCTCGAGATGCTCGAAAACAAGCATATCTTCGCCGATCCGGGGTTCTACGGATTCGTGGCCCCCTACGATTTGACGAAGATGCCGCCGTTTATCGACAAGGCGACGGTGTACTTCATCTACGAGGCCTTCCGCGATCTCTTTCAAGGAGCCTACAACGAAGCGGATGCCAGGACAAATTTCGGGTTTTACATCACGCTGACCCAGAATCACGTCCGCGCCGCGTCGAGAAATTTCTTGGACGCCCATGTGAACCGGACAGGAGTGTTCGCCGCCGATGAATCAAGCCTGATCGGCCGGGCGTTTCCCCGCATGCCTTCCGAGGATGAATACCGGTTGATCATGGAAGGGCCTGTGACCGTGAACAGCGTGCGGGCGGAAAAGGACCGGGTGGTGATTTCTCTCAAGGTCAACGATACACGGCTTTTCGGCCGGTTCGTGAAGGATTGGGAGAAGGAAATCGAAATCGCATCGACGGGCTACCGGAATGCCTTCGAGGATATCAATATCTTCTACCGGGAAACACTGGGGGCCGGCAAGCCCTACAAGGTCGGGCAAACCAATTCCCCTGCGGCGATGCAGGCCCTGCAGCGGCTCCGCCAGAATGTCCTCAAGGACATCAGCCTCGACGACACTCCCCACCCCCGGTTCGGTTCGGCACACCCCTGGCCGGGCGAGATCAAGGATCTGAACAATCTGTGGTACCAGGGGACATTGTCGATTTCCGCCGAGGGGGGCAGGAAAGACAGCCGTCTCGACTCGTCGGTTTCCCTGCTGATCAGAAACCCCAAGGAGGGGTTTGAGAAGTCCAGGAGCGGCGAGGCCGAGATCGAAATTCCCGTCGCGAATCCCGACAATGATTCATACGAGTTCAAGGCCCGGCTCTTCGCCCTGGACCCTCACACGGTGGCGCGCCCCCCGCTTTACCAGAAATACGACTACGTAGACATCAGCGCCAACTACGTCACCGACAAGAAGAAAGACGACAAGAAGGACGACAAGACTGAGGTGAAGCCGCCTGTCCCGCCTGCACCCGTTCCGATGAAACTCTCCTATTGCCTCCCCGGCAACTGGGAGGGGGGGCTTGACAGGGAAGGCGCCCTCGTTCTCAACCGAAAGCCGGCCAAGATCAAGGGGCCCTGCGGGTGGGACTCGTCGGTGACCGCGAAATTGACGGCGAAGTACCATCCCGGCTTCTCGACGGACGACCCGAAGACCTCGGCGGACGCCCGGGATCGGGCCGAAAAGACCTTCAAGGCCCGGCGCCAGGGAGACACCCCCAATGACATGGCGGTGGGGCTTTTCATGGGCGGCGGCACCGAGGGGGTCAGCTCCCTCGGCATGGGCGATTTCAACGGGTCCCTGGCCGATTTCGCCATCTGGATCCGGCGGGGCAGCGGGGGCATGTTCGGCTACAACGGATCCTACATGGGAGCCAATGGGAAAGGGCACACGGTCAAGGAGGGCGTAGGATTCGTCACCTGCGGCTACAACGTGTGGGGAGGCGGTTGCTGGGACAACAGCGACCGGGCCTACCTGGTCACCCAGAGCGCTGCGGCGCAGAAGGAGGCCAAGGCGATTCTCGAGTGCATCCGGGTTACCCCCGACAGCTCGGTGAAGCCCCTTCCCTATGAGGGGCCCAAGTACGATGGTTCCGACCTGCCCAAGGTCAGGCTCGAACCCTCGAAGAAAGGGAAGATCCGGGTCGGCGAGTCGATCACGGTAAACGCCGTCGTCGAAAATGCCAAGCCCGAGGACAGCCCGTTCAGCTACAACTGGGGAGGCACCTTCGACGGCAAACCCGCGGAAGTGAAAAAATCCGATACGGTGACTATCCGTCCCTCGAAGCCCGGGAAGTTCGATGTCTCCGTTTCCGTCGACGGCGCCCGGTTCGGCCTCGGGTCGGATTCCTATGCCTACGAGGTGGCGGATCTCAAGGCGAAGGTCGTGCGCGTTCCCGCTGCAAACACGCCCGTTCCCGTGGGGACCAAGACCGCTTTCAAGGCGACGCTGACCTCGGAGGGACAGCCGGTGACGGGGAATTTCATTTACCGCTGGCAGCCGCACCCGGAGATCCCCTTCAGCAGGCTCGACGAAACCGTCCCCGATGTCAGCGCCAGCTTCCCGAAGCCGGGCCGGGTACGAGTCTGGGTACAGGTGCTGGAAAAGCGCGACGGCGCGCTCGTCACGCTGACGGAATCGGAGCAGGTGGAAATCGAGGTGATCAAGCCGACCCTGTCCGTGTCCGTGTCACCGTCGGAGGCTTTTGTGGGACAGGAAGTCAGGGCACGCGTTGCGGCGAGACCCGAGATGAAGGAGATCGAATACCGGTGGATGCCGCTTCCCGCAAACGCAATACTGCTCTCGGAATCCCAGGACAAGCGGGAGATCACGTTCTACGCGAGGGACGAACAACCGGTCGAGGTGAAGGCGCAGGCGACACTTTCCGGCACCGGGGATGACCTCGGCGAGGCCAGGGGGAGTTTCCGGGCGAAGAAGTACTCGGTCAGCGTCACCGGTCCCCGGCTTACGGGCCCGAAGCCCAAAGTCTGGAAGGATGGGGTGGGCCTCGTCGAGGTGGCCGATGCAATTGCCGTAGACCAGGAAGTTGAATTCGCAGCTCACCTGAACCCCGACAAGGAAGGCGTCCGTTACGTGTGGTCGGTCACCAGCGGCGCCTGCAAGGTCCTGCATCCTCTTCTCCGCACGACGCAGGCGGTTGCAAACCAGTCGGGTTCCTGCCAGGTGGCCGTGGTCGTGAAGGACAGGAATGACGTGACCCTGGGGAGCGGCGGCGGCACCCTGACCGCCTCCATCAGCCGTGAAACGATTGCCGCGGGTCAGAAGAAGGCGAAAGATGTCGCCGATGCGAAGACGAAGGTCGCCGATGCCAAGGGCAAGGTTCGCAAGGGCGACTACGATGGGGCCATCAAGGATGCCGAGGACGCGGCCGGGCTCGACCCGGGCAACAAGGAAGCGGCCGCAACGGCCCAGAAGCTCCGGCAGGAGAAGGAGACGATCCACCAGCAGATCGGCAAGGCCAGGAAGCTGATGGACGAGAACCGGTTTGCCGACGCCCAGAAGGAGCTGATCGTCGCCTCGAACCTCAACAGCTACTACCCCCCGGTCCCTGCGGCAAACCAGGAACTGGGCGACCGCTGGAGGAAGTACAATGACGAGGTGCGGGACAAGGTCTACGAGGTGCGCTCGGCCAACGAGAAGAAGGACTTCGACAAAGCGCTTGAACTTGCAGCAGCCTGGCGGGCCTCGACGAAGCTCGATCCCTACGCCGACGAGCAGCTCAGGCAGCAGGAGAACTGGGCGAAGCAGATGAAGGCCCAGAAGGACAGGCAGATCGGGATCCTGAAGGAAGCCGGCGGGAAGGTGAAGAACTACGATTACGCCGGGGCGCTGAAGCAGTACGATGAGGGATTTGCCAACGGGCAGAACATCTACAACGGCACGGAACCGGAGTACAGGGAAGCGATCGAGCTTCGCGGCCAGGCCTTCACCAAGAACAAACGGCTTGGGGAGCTTACCCCGCATATACGGGATGCTGCCGAAAACAAGGATAGTTACTATGGCCAGATTCATGTCCTCGACGGTGCCCTGAAAGCCGCCGACGAGGCGATCGCCCTGCAACCCAACAACGAGCAGCTCAAAAAATGGCGAGAGCAGATCGTGGCGCGGGCGGAGAAGACGAAGGCCGACAACGAGCGAATCGCGGCCGGCCGCAAGCATCTCGACGCGGCCCGCAGCGAGGAGAACACCTACCTGTCGCAGCTCTCCTCCGTGCAGTCCCGCTCCGGCCAGTGGGGCGAGACCGTTGAGGTGGACATGCAGTCGCATATCCAGAAGGCCATCGAACAATACCGGGCGAGCCTGCAGTACATTCCCGATGCCGGCGTGGAGAAGAAGATCAAGGAACTCGAGGCCGCGCTGGAGGGCCGGAAGAAAACCCTGGAGCAGTACCGGCTGTCCCGGACGCTCATGGCCGAGGCCGATGCTCTCTACCAGCAGGCCACGAAGGATCCCGACATCGTGTCGGCCTCGCCGAAGTACGACGAGGCCGCGGCGAAGTACCGCAAGAGCCTCTCTCTGTACCGGCCTTTTAACGCGGAGAACGTCGAGAAAACAATCTATGCCGTGGAGTACTACAAGCACGAGCGATGGGTGAAGAAGCACTGGGCCGACGGCCAGGCCCTCGAGAAGGAAGGGATGATCGTCGAGGCCATCGCGATCTACGACAAGGCCATCGCCGCCTTCCACCCCACGGTTCCCCAGAACGATCGAATGTACATCATCGTGCACCAGCAGGACCTGAAGAACCGGGTCACGGGGGCGAAGAACTGGCGCGCAGACGGCGAGGCCAAGCAGAAGGCGGGCAAGATCGCCGAGGCGATCGCAAGCTACAAGCAGAGCCTGACGCTGCTGCCCGACGCGGCCCTGGCGGAGCACGTGCGGATGCTCGAGGGAAAACAGGCCGAGGCGGGCGAGAAGAAAGCCGCGGCCGACCGGCTCTGGCAGGAAGGCACGGCGCTGTTCAACCAGGGGCGCCCGAGCGACGCGCTCGCGAAGTTCAGGGAGAGCCTGGGGTCCTGGTCCGATGCCTCTCGGCAGAAGTACGTGGCCGACCTGGAGGCGCGAAGGGCGAAGGCCGCGGCCCTGCGCAACGAGGGCTCGACACTGCAGAATCAGAACCGCATCGCCGAGGCCGTGGCGAAGTACAAGGAGAGTCTGACCTATTGGCCCGACCCGGGGCTCGCGAGCCACGTCGCAACGCTGGAAGGCAAGCTCAAGCAGGATGCCGACACGGCCGCGCGAAAGGCAAGGGCGAAACAGCTGCGTGACGAGGGATACGCCCTGCAGCAGAGAAACCAGCTGCAAGCGGCGATCGGGAAGTACCGGGAGAGCCTCGCCGTATGGCCCGATCCGCAGCTGGAGGCGCACATCGCGAATCTCGAGAGATCCATGGCGGCATCGGCATCCGGTTCGGCGACCGCCACGGGAGCTTCGGGAACCGGATCGACCCGGCCTGTCGGCGCGGGAGCGAGCGGCACATTCCCGGGCGAGCCGTTTAACGGCATGCAGATCACCTACCGGATCGAAGGATGCGAGATCCCGGAGGTCAAGGATTCGCACGGCTTCACGACCTCGCGCCGCTACGCGGGACAGCTCGGCCGCGGCCCGCTTCGCGTTTCCGGCAAGGCCGGCATGAACGCGGGATACGGGGCGGATTTGACCATCCGGGTGCAGGCGGGCAAGGAGAGCAAGGACTTCAAGGCAAACATCAAGAAGGGAACGCAGGATTTTGACGTGGTCGTGCCGATTCCTGCCGATGCCCGTGAAGGGTCTTTTTCGATTTCCATGACGGGCCACTATAACGTCGGAAGCCGCGGGCTACAGGTGACGGGGAGTCTTTCCGCGGAGCGGCCTGCCGGGACCGCCGGCAGTGCCACGGGCACCGCGACGTCGCCCTCGAGTGACTGGGCCGGCCCCTGGAAAAGCGACCCCGGTCCCGACGGCGAGGTGGTGACCTTCAACCTGTCCCAGAGTGGCAGCCGCCTCACGGGGAGTTTCCTGGTCGATGTCCCCTACACGGCGGCCTCCGGGGCCCGGCAGAAGGAGACGATTCGGGGAAGTCTGGAGGGGACCGTGTCCGGCAGCCGCGTGACGGGGATCTTCCGGGAGTCGAGCGACGCGAAGCCCGCCGGGTCGTTCGAATTCACCATGGCTGCATCGGGAAACCTCTTCATGGCGCTGGTCCGCGGTGAGGACACGAGCGACACCTATACGGTCCGCCGCGGCGGTTCTTCCGCGTCTTCGGGCGCCCCTGTTACTTCCGGCCAGACGGCAGCGCGGGCCGTGACGGCGGAACTGACAAACAGCTCCCGGGAGAACACCCACATCTTTGCGGAGGGCGAATCGTTCGGGCCGGCAAACCGGCTCGCTCCGGGGGAGAAACGCAAGGTGTCGGTGAGCATGAAAGCCGACGGCTCGGTGACCTTCAAGGCGGGTCGCAACGGACAGGTCATCGCGACCAAGACCTGGCGGGGTGCGCCGGGCGACGCGTCGCGCGTGCCCGTCGTCGTGTTCGACGAGAGCAACCCCTACAACAAGTTGACGGTGACCACGGGACTCCGGTAGAATGCCTCGCAAACGGCAGACCGACAGGGGAGAGGGAGAGTGACACCATGAGAAGGATTGCTCCGTTGCTCGCGCTCTGCGTGGGCTTCCTTTTCCCGGGCAGCCTCTGCGCCTCCGCGCCGGTGAAGGTGACCATCACGGGGTGCGTCACGGGGGGAGTGCTCGTGTCGGAGAAAACCGATTTCGGCACCCATGCCAGCGGGGGCAAGTACCGCATCAGGCCGCTCACCCCGAAGGATGCCCCGCTCGATCTTTCCGCCCACGAGGGCAAGCGGATCTCCGTTGGGGGCCACCTCCTCCCCGGGGACCGGTTCTATGCCGAGGAAGCTTCCCTGCGGGTGCTGGGCCCCTGCGCAGCCGCGGAGCCGACGACCCCGGCCCCGGAATCCGGCCGCGTGTATCATGAACCCACGTACAGGAACATCCGTGTCGACCGGTGCTGGAGGTTCGGGGATGAGTGCGACAAGGTTGCCGCCGACCTGTTCTGCCAAATGCACGGATACGCCGGGTCCGCGGACTGGGCGCATGCGGCTCACCGCCCCACGTACGTCATCGGCGACAACCGGATCTGTGACGAGTCCTTCTGCGAGGGCTTCACGTACATTCGTTGCGGCGTCCCGAAGTGAGCGGGCAGGGGCGTCTTGAGCCTTCTGGCGTCTCACGGGCGACATGGAGAAGGCTCGGGTCCTGGCCTTTGGACATCGTCAGGGACGACCTCTCCGGACGGGACAAATTGGAGAAGGGCAGGCGCGGAGGAGAAACGATGAACATGCATTCGAGGGTTCGGATTGCGGCGTTGCTGATTTTTTCGACGGCCCTGGTGTCTTTAGCGGGGGCCACTCCGCCCGTGCCCGTCGAGACCGTGACGGGCTGCGTAAAGGACGGCCGGATGCTCATCCAGGCGCCCGATCGCTTCAAACGGGAGCGGCCGTTGAAGATCAACCCCTGCACGAACATCTCCTTCGATTTCAAGCGATTTGAAGGAAAGCAGATTCGCGCCACGGCCGGCATCGATCTCTACAACGGTGCCTTTGTGTGCCCGCGGGATGTCCAGATCCTGGGTGACTGCAAACCGGGTCTGGTTGCAGCCCCCGCAAAGAAGGATCTCCCGCAGCAGATCTCCGATGACGAGGCCGACGAGATCGTCTGGGCCCTGCCGGAGGTGCAGGGCATGATCAAGCGGATGGAGGGGAAGAAGGCGACGCCCTTCTCGATGATCACCGGGTACCCTAACCCGCAAGCCGAGCCCGGCAAACCCGGCGCCTTCTATGAACTGTACGTCGGCGAGAGGCACGACACCCACACGGTACGGGTCCTGACGGTGATCGTCGACGCCTACAGCGGGAAGGTGTCCGTCTACGATGAGGCGGCCGACAGGGTCATCCCCATCGAGGAGTACAGGAAGAAGGTGCGCAAATGAGAGCGCGCGGGTTCCTCGTTCTTGTTGTCGCGGCGCTTGTCCTCGCAGGGATCGCAACCGCCTGTGCGGCGCAGGAGGGTTCTGCGGCAGAAACGGTGGCCTTCGTCCGCCAGGGAGACATCTGGGTCGCTAGGACGGACGGCACCGGAGAACGCCGGCTCACCCATCTGGGCGCCTGCGGTGGGCCGGCCCTCTCGCCCGACGGGAAGCGGGTTGCCTTTCACTGCCGGGGCGATCAGGACCTCTACCCCGACACGGGGTTCGGGCGGATCTACCTCGTCGATGCGGCCGGCGGCGAGCCGAAATCCCTTCGCTTCGAGGGGATCCTTGCTGCCGAACACCCCTCCTTCTCGCCGGACGGCGGAAGCCTCGTCTTCGTGGGGCTCTCGGAGGTGAAAAGGAAGGGGGAAGGCGAGGACGTCCAGGTTCACGCCTCCATGTCCGTGAGCATCGGCCACATCCTGTCGGGCAAGGTCCAGACGGTCCTGCGACACCGCAACGTGATGCTCGACGCGGGCTATGTCTACAGCAACCCCGCTTTTTCGCCCGACGGGCAGTGGGTTCTCTGGCAGCAGAGCGGGAGCGACGTATCGGGCGGGTTTGCGATCACGGACCTCAAGGGGAAGACCCTGTTCCGGTTTCCCCTGAAGGGAACGGATCCAGCCCCCTGGTGGGGAGCGAGTCTCGCCCCCGACGGGCAGACCGTGTTGTGCTACACGCCCGCGACCTCCGATGCCTCCGAGGACACGATCTATCGGGTGGACCGCAAGACGGGTAAATCGGTCGAGCTGACCACGGGCGCACGCCCCGCCTTTGTCCGCAACGGGACGGCCGTCGTCTTCGAGCGATGGACAAACCGCTGGAGCGACAGGGCCTCGTCGAACCTCTGGATCCTGGAGTTGAAGCCGGGGGCATCGCCCCGGCGGATCATCACCGACGCCTCGGAGCCGGCGGGGGCGATGCTGTGCAAGTAAGCCGGGGCCGGCCGGGAATTTTGGCTCTTTCAGCCTTTCCGGGGGAACCAGGGGACAAAGGCGCTGGTGCGTCTCCTGTAATCCGCGAAGGCGGGATTTTTCTCCATGAACCGCTCCGTCATGGGGACGCCTGAAACGAAAAGAATGATGTAGGTGATCGTCAGCGGCCCGATGACGGAGGCCCACCCCCAGGGCACCGACAGGGCCACGAGGTAAAGACCCCACCACATCGCGACTTCGCCGAAGTAGTTGGGGTGTCTCGAGTACCGCCAGAGCCCGCGGTCCATGATCTTTCCCCGGTTTGCCGGGTACGCGATGAACCGGTCCAACTGCCGGTCCGCGACGGACTCGAAGGCGAATCCCACCAGCCAGACCGCCACCCCAAACAGATCCAGCCGATTCAGGGGGCCCGCCGCAAAGGTGTTGATGAACAGCACGGGGGTGACGTTGAGCAGGAGGATGGCCCCCTGGAGCAGGAAGACCTGGAGATAGCTCCGGATCACGAAGGACGACCCCCATTCCTCCCGCCATTTCCGGTATCGCTCGTCCTCCCCTTTCCCCCGGTTGCGCAGGTGGATCCGGACGGCGAGCCGGAGCCCCCAGCACAGCACCAGAAGGTTGGCGACCCACTGACGGGCGGAAAAGGATCCGTAGAGAAAGAGTGTGGCCCAGGCCGCAAGGATGAACCCCGGCCCCCAGGCCACATCGGCGATGCTGTTGTCTTTGCGCCCGAGGGCGACCAGGAACAGGGCCGTCATGTACACGAACAGGACCGCCGCCGCGGTGAAAAGGGTGTCCAGCAGGGCCATCGGGTCACCTCAATAGATACACACACGGCCGGAGTGCAGAGTGCCCGCGTGCGCGCCGAAGCCGTCCGGGTTTCCTCCCTCAGGGCATGAGCCACCGGCCGATCCCGTAGCTTGCAGCCGAAACGCTTGCCGTCAGGACAATGCCCCACAGGATGTCCACGACGACAACCTTGACCGGCCAGTCCCTCAGGGTCGCCAGGTTCGTCAGGTCGTATGTGGCGTAGGCGAAAAAGCCGAAAAGCCCGCCCAGGACGGTTGCCTGAGGCAGCGACCGGTCCTCCAGGGCCGGCAGGGTCGCAAAGATCAGGATCCCGAGGATGTAGAGCAGGTAGAAAAGAATCGCGGCCGCCCAGTTGACGCTCGGCCGCAGGAGCGGGCCCAGGTGGCTGCGGTAGAACGTACGGGCCGCAAACCCGAGCCAGACCATGTCGATGGCGAAGAACACGGGCACGGTCAGCAGATACAGATAGATCACGTCCATGGGGGCACCTCCGGGAATCCGGGGAACCGGATTCCCCGATCCGCGACCGTGCAGGCCGCAAACACCGCGTTCCGGCCCGACGGTCGCGTGACCGGCTCTGCCGTATCTGCTCTATTCAGTAAGGACGCCCGGCGGCATTGTCAAGGGATACTTGCCGGCGTGATCCGGGAGCAGCCCCGGCCGACAAAAAAAGGGCGGTCGTCGCGACCGCCCCTCTTGTTTGCCTTGCTGCTAATGGATTCCCCCTCACCCCGACCCTCTCCCTCGGCGGGGAGAGGGAGCCTGAGAGGTTGGTTCTAGGACCTCGTGCCTTGGTCCTCGAGCCTGTGAGTGGAAAAGATCCGTCCCCCTCCTCCACGTCCTCCTTCCACCAGGGGAGGAGAACAGAGGACAAGGTTATTTCAGGGGCCACTCCCCGCGCTCCTTCAGCACCTCGCGGTAGACGTGCAGGGCGTCGTTGACGGCGGGCATGCCGGCGTAGGTCGAGAGCTGGAAGATGATCTCGGCGATCTTCCGGGGGTCGCAGCCGACGTTGAGGGCCGCGTTGACGTGGAGCTTGAACTCCTCCGTGGCGCGCAGGGCCGCCAGCATGGCGATGGCCGCGTACTGTCGCTCCGGCAGGGTGAGCACGGTGCGGGAGTAGAGATTCCCGGTGATGTGCCGGGAAAGATCGTTGGCCAGCTCCTTGTCGAACTGGCGCCACATCAGGAAGGGCGGATCCATCTTGATGCCTTTCCCGAACAGTTTCGATGCAGTTTCCTGGGTCCTCTTGTTGATGTCGTCGCTCATCCTGTCTCCTCCTCGATTTCTATAGCTAGCTTTTCAACCGTTCATTTCGAAAGACGCCCGATTCCTATTTGAAAAAGACGCGGGTGTCAAGCGTGAAAAGGGTGCGCCTCATTTCACCAGGTAGGTGTCCCTGTCCCGGTCCTGGAGCACCAGGTAGTGCACCCCCATCTTGGCCTTGTTGATGCTTGCGAAGTGCTTCTCGCCCTCCAGCCTGCACAGGTCGCAGCTGCGGCTCGGGATGATGACGGCGTAGACGCGGTTGCCCGTGCTTGCCATGGAGTCGATGGCGATGAAGCCGCCGCAGTCGTCGCAGATCCGCACCGTCTCCTCCTGCTGCTCCTGGATTCCGTCGGTGTCGTAGTAGATGTTGCGGTTGCGCCGGGCGTACTTTGCGCCCTTGACGATGTCGGCCTTGAAGGTGCGGCGCTTCTTCCAGAGATCGAGCACATCCCCGGACATCTCCTTGATGTACCGGGTGATCTCGTCGGACTGGCGGATCGCCCCCGGGTTGTAGTCCGGCTCGCGGACGTGGCTGTAGTCGAGCCCCGCCATGGCGAGGATGATGCCCACGTTGACGTAGGGCAGGGCCCCCTCGATGGAGTAGCCGCCCTCGAGGACGGCGATGTCCGGGCTGAGGCGCTCGTTGAGGCGGGCGTAGCCCTGGGCCGAGAAACGCATGTTCGTGATGGGGTCCGTGTAGTGGTTGTCCTGCCCCGCCGAGTTGATCACGAGGTCCGGCTTGAACTCGCTCACGATGGGCAGGATCAGCTCCTCGAGCACGTAGAGGAACCCCTCGTCGGAGGTCTCCGGCGGCAGGGGGATGTTGATCGTCGTGCCCAGGGCGTTGGGGCCGCCGAACTCGTCGGGGAACCCCGACCCGGGGTAAAGGGTCCTGCCGTCCTGGTGGATGGAGATGTAGAGCGTGTCTGGGTCGTGCCAGTAGATGTCCTGGGTGCCGTCGCCGTGGTGGCAGTCCGTGTCGATGACGGCCACGCGCCTGTGGCCGTGTCTGCGGCGGAAGTGCTCGATCATGACGGCCTCGATGTTGATGTTGCAGAAGCCGCGGGCGCCGTGGACGACGCGCATGGCGTGGTGCCCCGGGGGCCGCACCAGCGCGAAGGCGTTGTCCACCTCGCCGGCCAGCACCTTTTCGGCCGCTGTGATGGCGCCGCCCGCCGAGACGAGGTGCGACTCGGTGATGACGCTCTTTGCGTCGGGGACGCAGACGTGGATGCGGTTGATGTCCTCGATCGTCGCAAGCCCCGGCTTGTACTCCACGATGTTCTCGAAGTCCAGCAGCCCCTCCTCGAAAACCTGGTCCTGCGTGTACAGCAGGCGCTCCTCCCGCTCGGGGTGGGTGGGCGAGATGGCCCAGTCGAAGGCGGGAAAGAAGACGAGTCCCGTTTTCCTGAGTCGCTTCATGACTTCACCCTTACTTTCCCGAACCCCGCGATGAGGCCCGGCTTGACCTGTGCCTTGAGGCGGATGTTCTTGCCGGTCGCGTAATACCCCCTGACCATGTTGAACTCCTGGTCCTCGACAATCTCCGTCTCGATGTCCGAGTCGCGGGCGCCGAGCCGGAGGGCCCGTTCCCGGAGTTTCTCCATTCCGATCCGCAGGATGTCCTTGCGGGTGAAATGGGCGGGGATCTTCATCTCGATCCCTTCCTCGGCGATGGTGAGGCTGCCCCGCTCCGTTTCGGCCAGCAGGGTGATCTCCGCCGTCGTACGCGCCAGGGCCGCCCCGTAGGCATTCGCCACCTCGGCGTCACGCGGGATCACGGCCTCGCAGCCCAGCATCTCGCCCAGCCTGGGCGCGACGGCTGCCGCGGGCCCTCCGACGATGAAGAGCTTCGCCGGGTTGAGTTTCTTGCCCTCCAGGAGCTCGTGGATCGTGTAGACAGGCTTGTTGTTGACCTCCTCGACCATGGCGCTCACCGCCGCGACGATGTCGCGGCAGGTCTTCTCGAAGATGGCCCGGGCCGCGTCCATGACGGACAAGCCCAGCTTGCCGGCGATCTCCGCCACGGCCGTCTCGGCCTTCGCCGCATCGCCGATCCGTGTGAGGCCCAGGACAATCATGGCATCTGTCGGAGTCGGGTAAGGTCCGCCGAAGGCCGCCGCGGGCCCTTCGCGCCGGGGCCCCGCGCAGAGTTCCCCCCCGTCTACGCGGACCCGGCTGTCGCCGCCGAGGCCGATGGATCTCGTCTTGAGGCCGCGGATGAGCGTGCGGTGCCCCTCGATCGTCACGCCCAGCGGCTCGAGCAGGGGGACCCCGTCGGCAAGCAGGGCGATGTCCGTCGTGGTTCCGCCCATGTCCAGTGCGACGGCGTCGGCGCCGGAGCAGTCGGCCAGGCTCAGAATCCCCATGACGCTTGCCGCCGGGCCCGAGAGGATCGTTTGGACGGGCTGCTCCGCGGACTGGCGGATCTCGAAGGTGCCGCCGTCGGCCTTGAGAATGTAGATGGGTGCCGTGAAGCCCGCCCGCTTGGCGAACTCGAGGATCTCCTCCACGAACCGGTTGTACAGGTCGAAGACCGAGGCGTTGAGGTAGGTCGTGGCGATGCGCCGGCGGAAGTTGAGATTGCCCGACATGCGGTGGCCGAAGGAGACGTGCCGGAAGTCTCCGCGGACGATCTCGCCGATCTCGTTTTCGTGAGCGGGGTTGCGGGTGCTGAACTTGCCCACGACGCCCAGGTGCGAGATGCCCGCCGCCTTGAGATCCGCCGCGGCCCCGGTGATCTCCCCTTTCTTGAGCGGGGCGACCTCGATGCCCCGGTTGCTCACGTAACCGGAGACGAAGCGCGTGTCCTCGTTGACCCGGATCGCGTCCGGGGCAAGGCCCGGGCCGCTGGCCACGATCATGCCCACGCGGTCGGTTTTCCCCTGGACGATGGCGTTGGTGGAGAGGGTCGTGCTGAAGACGACCCGCTCGAGCGCGGAGAGGTCCTCGTCGCGCAGGATCTCGTCCATCACGCCGATGAGCGAAGAGACGAGGTGCAGCTGGTTCGTGGGGACCTTCGTTTTCTTCCGTACCTGGAAATTCTCGAGGAGGACGGCATCCGTGTGCGTGCCCCCGACGTCAATGCCGAGAATCATACGTGCTCCTTTGGCAGAGGGCGAATGGACAAAAGGGTGAAAACAAACAAAAAGGCCAAAGACCTTGTGCCCTTAGCCTTTGCCCCGCGTCGTTTGCCAACCCATAACATATGCCGGGTGCCCCGTCAATTCATCCTTCGCCTTTTCAACGGGCCCGTTATGCGCTATAAGGTGGCGAAGTCCAAGGAATCGTAAGGATTCATGCTCTCGCGAACCCGGCCCTTCCTTCAGATGCTTCTCGACTTTGCACCGGACCTCCACGTGGCCGGGGGCGCCGTGAAGGACCGCCTCCTGGGGACTCCCGTTGCCGACGTGGACATTGTGTTCCCGCCCTCCCGGGAGGGCGTTGCCGCCCTCTTTGCCGCGAAGGCGGGCGCCTCCCGGGTTGCCTTCCGGGAGGGCGAGCCGGACCGCTCGACGGAGCGAATCATCGCCCGTGAGGGGGAGGACACCCTGGTTTTCGATTTCACCCGCATGCGCGGCCCCTCCATCGAGGAGGACCTTGCAGGGCGGGATTTCACGGTCACGGCCATGGCCCTCCCGCTCGACGCGTTTCTCGCGGGGGACTTCTCGCGCCTCGTCGACCCTTTCGGGGGGCGCGAGGACACCCGTGACCGGAAAATCCGGGCCGTTTCCGACGGGGCCTTCCGGCGGGACCCCCTGAGGCTCCTCCGGGCATTCCGCCTGGCCTCCGTGCTGGGTTTCGCGATCGACGCGGGCACGCTGGAGCGGATCGTCCGCGACCGGGCCCTTCTTTCCGGTGTTTCGGGCGAGCGGGTCCGCGATGAGATCTTCCGGATCCTCGAGGTCAACCCCTGCCATTCCTTCATCGAGGCGATGGACCGGGCCTGCCTTCTCGACGAGGCCCTCCCCGGGACGGGGGCCATGAAGGGCATCGAGCAAAACGGGTATCACGCCCTCGACGTCTGGTCCCACACGATGCTCTGCCTCGAGCGGCTGGAGCACCTGATCCGTAACCCGGGGGAGGAATTCGGCGATGCGGCGGGCGATTTCCCGGGTTACCTGGCCGGCGGGTTCGTGCGGGGCCGCAGCCGCGCGGCGCTCCTCAAGCTGGCGACCCTTCTGCACGATGCCGGGAAGCCGGAAAAGGCAAGCCGGGGCGCGGGGGGCGAGACGCACTTCCACGGCCACGCCGCGGCAGGCGGGGCCGTCGCCGATGCCGTGGCGGAGAGGCTCCGGCTGGCGACGGCCGAGCGGGAATACCTGAACCTGCTCGTGTCGAGCCACATGCACCTCGTTCACCTGACGGGCCAGCCTTCGCGGTCGAAACGGTCGGTTCTGGGCTTTTTTCGGAAGTACGGCGAGGATTACCGGGCCCTGCTCCTTCTCTTTGCCGCCGACACAAGCGCAACGGTGGGCCCGAAGATGACGCCCGGGCGGCTCCGGCAAATCCGGGAAGCCGTGGCGGAAATGCTCCGGGTCTTCAAGGAGGACCTGCAGCCCAGGCTGAAGGAGCCGCCGCTGATCTCCGGGCGCGACCTGATGGAGCGTTTCTCACTCGAGCCGGGGCCTCTCGTCGGCGAGATCCTCGGACAAGTGGAGGAGGCGCGGCTGGAGGGCCGCCTCGGGGACCGGGACGCCGCCCTGGAGTACGCGGCAGGGCTGCTCAAGGATAAGGGATAGAAGGTAAGAAGGTGAGAAGGTAAGAGGGTAAGACGAAGGAGAAAAGAAGTGGCCAGGATGTCATTCGGAAAGAAAGGGAACCGGGTCCAGGCGACCCGGACCGGGCCGGGCCCGGCGGGGGAAAGGCCTCCCGAGGACGTGGTCCGGGATCTCAAGGCAGGCATGCAGAGGCCGCCCGGCGAGGATTACCGGGAGAAATCGCTTGCCATCCACGGCCTCATCTGCGCGCGATGCGCGCGCGAGTTCGACGCAGCGAGCCGGCACCTGCTCACGGTGCACCACAGGGACGGCAACCACCACAACAACCCGCCCGACGGAAGCAACTGGGAGAACCTCTGCGTCTACTGCCACGACGACGCCCACAGCCGCGAGTTGCTGGGCGACTACTACGGCGGCCGGGGGACGAAGGAGAAGCCCCTGGTCCACTCCAGCGGCGCCCCGGGGGAGCCGGGGCCCGGGCTTTCGGGCCTCGGGTCGAAACTGCGGAAGGCCCTCGAAGAGAAAGAGAGAAAGGGCAAATAGCCGAAAGCGGTCGAAGACTTACCCGATCGGGCTAAACTTCTTTGAAATCCCTTGATTTTCGGGAATGCCTGTGATATAGACCGGCCCGGTTTTCACAACGTGTTGCAGACGTGTTGTCAGACCCCTCCACCTGTATTCCGATTCTGTAGAAGTGTCCCCCGAGTCGTGTCGGCAGGGCGCCAGGGGTTTCAATACCAAGAGAGGAGGTAGAGTTCAGTGGAAGTCTTAGCACAGGGAATTGGCGAGATTTTTACGGATCCGGATGCGGACAAGGCTCGTGCGTTTTTCCGCCACAAGAGCCGGAAGCTGCAGAGCAAGGTGATGACCGTAAAGGAAGCGGTCGAGAAGTACGTGAAAGACGGGGATTACGTATCCGTCGGCGGATTCGGCGTCAACCGGATTCCTGCAGCGGTTCTCCATGAAATTGTGAGACAGGGCAAGAAGAATCTGGGGATGGCCGGCCACACGGCAACCCACGATTTCCAGATCCTCGCAGCGGGCCATTGCTTCAACCGCGTCGACGTGGCCTACATCATCGGGTTGGAGGCGCGGGGCCTGTCGCCCAATGCCAGGAAATACATGGAAAGCGGCAAGGTGAAGATGACGGAGTGGACGAACTACACCCTGGCCGTCCGTTACAAGGCTGCCTGCGCCGGCGTTTCCTTCCACCCGATCCGCAACATGATGGGGACGGACACGTTCAAGTACAGCGGGGCCAAGATGATCCAGTGCCCCTTCACGGGCGTGAATTACCTGCTCGTACCCGCCCTGTTCTCCGATGTCGGCCTTCTCCACGTTCACGAGGCGGACATCTACGGCAACTGCAGGGTCAAGGGCATCCTGATGTCGGATTACGACCTCTCCCGGTCGTCCAAGAAGCTCATCGTCACCTGCGAGCGCATCATCCCCACGGACGAGATCCGCAGGGACCCCACGTCAACTTTCATTCCCTACTGGTGTGTGGACGCTGTCTGCGAGGTTCCCTTCGGATGCTATCCCGGGAACATGTACGGCGAGTATTTCTCCGATGAAGAGCATCTCAAAGAGTGGCTGAAGGTGGAGGAGAACCCCGAGGAGTTCAAGAAGTTCCTCGACCGGAACATCTACGGCTGCAAGGATCACTACGACTACATCGAGAGAAACGGCGGCATGCACAAGATGCTCAAGCTGAGAAAGAAGGAATGGCTGCTCATCGGAGCCAGGGAATAGAAAGGGAGGTGAAGAGACGATGGCTGATTACAATACCATGGAGCTGATGATCTGCACTGCCGCGCGGGAACTGGAAGACGGCGCCTCCGTCGGCGTCGGCACCGGTGCCCCTTGTGCCGCGGCGATGCTTGCGCAAAAAACGGTTGCCCCCAACCTGCTGATCCTGTTCGAGGCAGGCGGTGTGGGGCCCATCATTCCGGAAATGCCCATTTCCGTCGGCGACTCGCGCACGACCTGGAAGGCCATCGCGGCCAGCAGCATGCCCGAGATCATGGAGACGGCCTGCCGCGGGATGCTGGACTACACCTTCCTCGGCGGGGCCCAGATCGACATGTACGGCAACCTCAACTCCACGATGATCGGAGCGGAGTACCAGAAGCCGAAGGTCCGCTTCCCGGGCAGCGGCGGCGCCAACGACTTTGCCTCCTTCTGCTGGCGGATGATGGTCATGACCCCCCAGGACCCCAAGCGCTTCGCCGAGAAGTGCAGCTACATCACCACTCCCGGCTGGCTCACGGGCGGCGACTCCCGTGCCAAGAGCGGTCTTCCCCTCGGGGCGGGCCCCTACAAGATCATCACCAATATGGCCGTTATGGATTTCGAGCCCGAGAGCAAGCGGATGCGGATCATCGCGGTCAACCCGGGCTACACGGAGAAGGACGTCCAGGCCAACTGCGGCTTCGAGCTTCTGAAGGCGAAAAAGATCGTGGAGAACCATCCGCCCACGAAGCATGAGCTCACCATTCTGAGAGAGCAGATTGATCCTTACCGGTACGTTATAGGAAGATAACGGCGTCGGTAAGCGTTCTCATCGGTAGGGGCCACGGCATCTCGGTGCCGCGGCCCCTTTTTTTGCCGCCGCCGCACGGAAGCCCCGGCCGGCGGTCCTTCAGCGGGTGACAATCCCGCCGCCGTTCCGGGTCGTCACGAGCTTGTCCCCGACGGAGGTCCCGCAGAAGGTGCAGGAGTAGTCGTACTTCTCGCCCTGGGGGAGGACGAGGAGCAGCCTCTTTCGCACCCGCACCGCCCTCTTGCACCGGGGGCAGTACAGCTCCGTCGCGTCGAAGTCCTTGTAGGTTTCACGTTTCATGAAAGAGGGTCTCGGGTCCAGAGAACAGGGACAGAACCCTGCTTATCTCCCTTTTTGCTTTTTCGATTTTTCCCTTCGGGCCCTTGCCTCTTCGCGGTCCGGGATTTCCTTCGCATTCTCCAGCCAGGCCGCCGCTGCGCTGTCGCTCGGCGCACGCCAGTCGCCCCGGGGGGAGAGCGAACCGCCGGAGCCCACCTTGGGTCCGTTGGGGATGCAGGAGCGCTTGAACTGGCTCGTCTGGAAGAACCGCCGGAGGTAGACCAGGAGCCAGTTCTTGATTTCACCGATCCTGTATTCGTTGCGCCTCTCCTCGGGGACCTCCGGCCAGGCCCCCGTCTTCCTGTTGCTCCAGGCGTGCCAGGCGATGAAGGCGATCTTCGTCGGCAGGTAGCCGAAACGCGTCGTGTAGAAGTTATTGAAGTCTTGAAGCTCGTAGGGGCCGATCGTGTCCTCCGTGCGCTGCGCCGGCTGGCCGCCGTTGACCCCGGGCACCAGTTCGGGGCTGATCTCGGTGGACAGGATGTCCAGGAGCGTCTCCGAGGTCTTGCGGTCGAACTGGTTCGTCTCGGCCACCCAGCGGATGAGGTACTGGATGAGGGTCTTGGGGACGCTCACGTTGACGTTGTAGTGCGACATGTGATCGCCCACGCCGTAGGTGCACCAGCCCAGGGCCAGCTCGCTGAGGTCCCCCGTGCCCAGGACGATGGCGTTGCGCAGGTTGGCCAGCCGGAACAGGTGGCTGGTCCGTTCGCCGGCCTGGACGTTTTCGAAGGTGATGTCGTAGACCTTGCGGCCCTTCGCGAAGGGGTGGCCGATGTCGCGGAACATCTGCATGCAGCTCTCGCGGATGTCGATCTCGTTGGCCTCCACGCCGAGGGCCGTCATGAGCCGGTGAGCGTTGCGGTACGTCTTGTCCGTCGTGGCAAATCCCGGCATCGTGTAGGCCTTCACGCAGGAGCGGGACCGGCCCAGCCGATCCATGGCCCGGGCCGCCACGATGAGAGCGTGGGTGGAGTCGAGGCCTCCGGAGACGCCGATGACGACGTTTTCGATCCCCGAGGCCTTCAGCCGCGTGACCAGCCCCTGGACCTGAATGTTGTATGCCTCGTAGCAGCGCTCGTCGCGCCTGGCCGGGTCCGCCGGGACATAGGGGAAGCGCGCGTATTGACGGCCGAGCAGGATGCGTCCCTTCGGGATTTCCACCGCGAAGCTCACCTTCCGGAACCGCTCCGCGCGGTCGCGGAGGATCCGGGCGTTCTGGCCGAAGCTCGTGAGCCGCATCCGGTCCTGGACGAGGCGGTCCAGGTCGATGTCGGCCAGGATCACCTGCGCCTTCCCGATGAAGCGTTCCGATTCGGCGAGCAGCGTGCCGTTCTCGTAGGCCATGGCCTGGCCGTCCCAGGCCAGGTCCGTCGTCGACTCGCCGGGGCCCGCCGCCGCGTAGAGGTAGGCCGCCACGCAGCGCGCCGACTGGTTGGCTGCGAGGCTGTGCCGGTACTCCGATTTGCCGATGGTGACGTTCGAGGCCGAAAGGTTGGCGAGCACCGTGGCGCCGGCCAGCGCCGCGAAGCTCGACGGCGGCACGGGCACCCAGAGGTCCTCGCAGATCTCGATGTGGAACGCGAAGCCCGGGACGTTCTCCACCTCGAACAGCAGGTCCGGCCCGAAGGGGATGTCCCGCTGGCCGCAGAGGGTCACCGTCTTCGACAGGGCGTCTTCGGCGGGGTGGAATTGCCGTCCCTCGTAGAACTCCCGGTAGTTGGGCAGGTAGGACTTCAGGGCCGCGCCCAGGATCCGTCCCCGGTACAACACGATTCCGCAGTTGAAGAGGAAGGAATTCACCCGCAGCGGCGCCCCCACGACGAGGATCGTGCCCAGGTCCTTCGTCTTCTCGAGGACGTGGCCCAGGGCTTCCCGGACCCTGCCCAGGAGCGCGTCCTGGTGGAAGAGGTCCTCGTTGGTGTAGGCCGACAGCCCCAGCTCGGGGAACAGCGCGAAAAGCGCCTTCTTCGCCGAGGCCTCCCTGGCGAGCTCGATTGTCTTTTCCGCGTTGAAGGTCACGTCGGCGACACGGACTTCGGGGACGCAGACAGCGGCCCGGACGAAGCCGTGGCGGTACAGGTTGAAGAAATCATTCATGGCGTCTCTTTTCCTTCCGCCTTCGGGCGGCATCGCCGGTGGACCTCGATGGCGCGTCTGCCCGCTTCCGCCATCGATCTGCCCAGGGAGATGAAGCCGTGCTTTTTCATGATCAGGAAGTCGGCATCGCCCAGGACGTCCAGGACTCCCCGGGCCAGCTCGAGGCTCCCGTAGGGCCTCGGTTCCGCTGTTTCCGGGATATCCGGCGGCCGGTCGGCACACCGGAGGATCTCCCGGCTGTGGCCGTGAAAGACGGCCTGCACGTCCTTCCGGGCCCGGTAGACGGCGAAGTGGAGCAGGGTCTCCGACGAGGGGTCCCTCGTGCCGCTTGCCGACACGATGCCTTTCTGCATGTCGCACCCGTGCACGGTGACGAACCGGTCGTCCGACAGCCGGTCCTTCCAGCCCACCTGGGAGCCGGTGATGATGAAGGCGTCCTCGCCGGGCCGGATGCGGAAGCTGAGATTTCCTTGGGAGAACTCGCCGTAGGGCGGTGCGAAGTTCCGTCGGTGAAACTCGGCGCACCAGGACTTCAACTCCTCGAGCCGGGCATCGGCGGGAATGGCCGCCGACAGGAAGTCCACCCTGAATTTCACGCCGACATGGATTTCCCGGGCCGGTGTCTCCGTGGGTCGCATCGTTTATTCCTTCGCAGAATCAAGTACTTTGAAAGTAATGAATCGGCCTTGTTTTGTCAAAGGAAAAGACGATGCAATCCCTTGACATCACGATGCCCCGATGCCATCATTTTGCGTCGTTACCCGAAGATGAAGGGATTTGGAATCGACCGAGAGAAGGGCATGTGCAGCCACGGGCCGGTTATCCCTTGAAACGGAGGATTCTCATGGACGAAAAGGAAAACGGAAATTTCGGGTTTGAGGACAGGGGCGATCTGCAGCCGCTCTCGAAGCACCCCATCCTCGATGAACTCCGCGCCCGGATCCGGAGAAAGGGAAAAATCGTCACCGGTGAACAGGCGGCCGCCATCATCCGGGACGGCGACGTCGTGACGACGGGCGGTTTCGTTGCCACGGGAGTCCCCGAGGAGATCCTCATCTGCATCGAAGAGCGATTCAAGAGGGAGGGCCACCCCCGTGACCTGACGCTCATCTACGCAGCGGGACAGGGGGATGGAAAAGACAGGGCCCTCAATCACCTGGGACACGAAGGCCTCATCGGGCGAGTCATCGGGGGACACATCGGCCTGGCCCCCAAGCTACAACAACTCATCCGGGAGGAGAAAGTCCTGGCCTACAACATGCCCCAGGGCTGCATCAGCACGCTGTTCCGCAGCCTTGCCGCCCGCAAGCCGGGGCTCATTTCCTACGTGGGCCTCGGGACCTTCATCGACCCCCGGCTCGACGGCGGGAAACTGAATCGGAAGACGAAGAAGGAGGGCGAGGACCTCGTCAAGCTCATGGAGATCGAGGGCAGGGAGATCCTCTTCTACAAGCTCCCTCCCGTCGACGTGGCCGTCATCCGGGGCACAACGGCCGACACGAACGGCAACATCACGATGGAAAAGGAGGCCCTCACGATCGAGGTGCTCGCCCAGGCCATGGCGGCCAAGAACAACAACGGTTTCGTCATCGCCCAGGTCGAGCGGATCGCCGACCAGCACACCCTGAACCCGAAGCACGTCAAGGTCCCCGGGATCCTCGTGGACTGCGTCGTCGTCGCTCGGCCGGAAAACCACTGGATGACGTTCCTCGAGCCTTACAACCCGGGCTTCACGGGGGAGGTGCGCGTCCCCATGGCCTCCATCACGGCCATGGAACTCGGCCCGCGGAAGGTGATCGCGCGGCGCGCGGCCTTCGAGCTGCGGCCCAACCAGGTGGTCAATCTCGGCATCGGCATGCCCGAGGGCGTGTCCCGGGTGGCCCACGAGGAGGGGGTGCTGAACCTGCTGACGCTGACGGCGGAGCCGGGAGTGATCGGCGGGATGCCCAACGGCGGGCTCAATTTCGGCACCGCGACGAATCTCGACGCCCTCATCGACCAGCCCTACCAGTTCGATTTCTACGACGGCGGAGGCCTGGACATCGCCTTCCTCGGATCGGCGGAGATGGACAGGGACGGCAACGTCAACGTAAGCAAATTCGGCCCCCGCTTCGTGGGTCCCGGCGGGTTCATCAATATCAGCCAGAACGCGAAGAAGATCGTCTTCATGGGCACCTTCACCGCGGGAGGGCTCGAGGTCGCCGTGGAGGACGGGACGTTGCGCATCGCCCGGGAGGGCCGCGAGCAGAAGTTTCTCGAGCAAGTCGAGCAGATCACCTTCAGCGGAAAGTACGCCGCGATCAGAGGCCAGTCCGTGCTCTACATCACGGAGCGTTGCGTGTTCTCGCTGACGAAGGACGGGATGGAACTGACCGAGATTGCCCCCGGCGTCGACCTCGAACGGGACATCCTCTCCAGGATGGGGTTCAAGCCCGTCATGAAGAGACCCCCCCGCCTCATGGATGCCAGAATCTTCAGGGCCGAGTCGATGGGGTTGAAGCGCGACATGCTGGAAATCCCCGTCGAGGACCGGCTCGTCTATGTCCCGGGCGAAAACACCTTCTACGTCAATTTCGAGAATTTCTACGTGAAATCCAGCGAGCAGATCCGGACGATCCAGAACCTCGTGGAGAAGATGCTGAGGCCCCTGGGCAGGAAGGTCTACACGATCGTCAACTACGACAATTTCAACATTCTGCCCGAACTCGTCGAGGAGTATGCGGAGATGGTGAAGTACGTGATGCAGTTCTACGAGAAAGTCACGCGCTACACGACGAGCACGTTTCTCAGGATGAAGCTCGGCGACGAGCTGGCAAAACGGGAAGTGGCCCCGCATCTCTACGAGTCGAAGCACGAAGCGCACAAGCACCTGAAGGAGACATGACGGCCGCATCCCCGCTCTCCATCGTTTTGCTTGCTCATTTCGGCGGCTGTGACTATGCTGTCCGCCTCCAATGCTTACAGGACGGGGGTGGGGATGAGACGGTCCGTTGAGAAGATGATCGAGGAATTCAGGCTCTACTGGAAACACTACGTCCTGCAAAGCCTCTTTGCCACGGTGGCGGTGTTCGTCGTTCTCTACTTCTTGAGCCTGCAGAACGCGGTCATCATCGCCTCTCTCGGGGCGTCGACGTTCATCGTGTTCGCCATGCCGGATAACATCACGGCCAAACCGCGCAACGTCGTCGGCGGGCACCTCGTGGGGCTGTTCTGGGGGTCCGTTTTTTCTTATGTCCCCCACGCGGCCATGGTCGAATGCCTGGTCTGCTATGCGCTGGCCGTCGGGCTGTCCATCTTCACCATGGTCGTCACCGACACCGAGCATCCGCCTGCGTCCGGCACCGCCCTCGGGGTGGCCATCACGGGCATGTCGCCCCACGTGCTGGTGGCCGTCGTCCTGGGCATCGTGCTGCTCTCCCTCATCCACCGGTTCTTCAAACCTTACATGCGGGATTTGACGTGACGCGCACGTGTCCGAGTGCGGAAGTGCTTGAGTGCAGGAGTGAAGAAAAGAAATCCCCCTTTCGTCCCCCTTTGGAAAAGGGGGACGAAAGGGGGATTTTCCTTCCGAGAACCCGTATCCCGACGCCTGTGCGAAGCGCGTCAGTGCGACTTGAAGAAGTCGTTCACCAGCGCGAGATACTCCGCCAGCAGGACCTTGCTCACCACGAAGATGTGCCCCACGTTCTTCTCGATGAGGCGGTTCAGGCCGCCGCGGGACACGCCGACGTTCTTTCCGATCTCGCCCCACAGCTCGCAGGAGATGCAGGAGCCCGTCGGCGCGATGGGGTCGCGGGTGCCGCGGTAGCAGAAGATCAGGACGCCCACCTCGTCGAGGGCGCTCATTCGCACCGGCTTTCCGTCCAGGGACGGGATGGAGGAGGGCAGGGTGTAGGTGCCTTCGATCAGGGCGTTGCCCAGGAAGAACTGGCTGATCCACTCCCGGTGCGCCCGGGCGGGGAACTTGGTGCCGTGGGTGAGCCAGTAGAGGAAGGGCGCCGAGTCCTCGATGGCGCCGGGCCAGTAGGCGCGCCCGTAGAAACCCATCGACACGGTGTACTGGACGCCGGGCTGGATCTCGTTCATGCCCGCCTCGATGAGGAAGGCGGGCACGTTCACCTCCCCGTAGAGTTCCTTCATGAGCAGGGGGTCGTACTGCTCGCGGATGAGTTTGCGCATGGGGCCGTGACCGCTTTCCCCGTCGTCGAATTTCACGGGCGTGGCCATGACGGCGATCTTCCAGATGTCCATCGGCTCGCCGCGCGCCATGCACTCCTCGGCCCGCCGCGCGAGATAGGGGAGCATGAGGGTGCCCGCCATGCAGTAGGCCATGATGTAGATGGCGGAGCCGGGGTGGCGCTTCTGGATGATGTCGAGGTAGGCGTCGGGGACGGTCTTGCCGTAGAAATCGAGACCCAGCTCCGCTTCCGCGGGGCCCGGGTCCCCGTGGTCGACCATGTAGACCTCGTAGCCTTCCCGGTGCATGCCCTCGACGACGGACTTCCCCCGGGCCAGGTCGAAGATCTCGGGCTTGTTGATCATCGGCGTTGCCAGGTAGACAATCTTGCCGTTGTGCTCCTGCCCCTTCGGCAGGGGGTAGTGGCGCAGAGTCACCGAGTGCAGCCGCGAGCCCTTGATCACCTCGTAGGGCAGGTAGCCGATCTTCCCGCCCATGGACCGGTCGGCGAAATCGCGGATGTCGAAGGCGTTGTGCCGCCATAGGGCCTCGATGCGCGCGCGGCCTTCCTCCAGCCAGGTCCCGAGGGACATCCCGTCGCTGCCGTCGGGGTTTTTCTTCATGAAAGGCATGTCGTCGACGGGCTGTTCCGTGATGAGCACCACGAGCGATTTCAGCAGATCCTTCATGGCCTTTAGGCGCGTGAGCCCCCGGGAGTTGTAGGAGAGCTCGAGCCATCGGAACTCCTTCATGCAGTTGCGCAGGAGCTGCTTGCCGTCCTCGGAGGTGGAGACCTCCCGCGCGACCCGCGGGTCGAATTTCCCGTTGCGCATGAAGCAGCCGCACAGGTTGTAGAGCAGCCTCGCATAGGTCTGGTAGATCCAGCTGTTCATCTCGGCGAAGGTGTCGGGGTTGCGCCCCGCCCTCGTGGCGATGCGGGCCTGTGTCTTGATGGGGCCCGTCAGGGTGGACTCGATGAGATTGGCCTGCCACCCCGCGAGCGCCGCGAAGGGGCCGAAGAAGTAGGGCTGGCACGCCATGGTCTTCAGCACCTCTTGGTAGAGGAAGAGGGACCGGACCTGGCCCCCCGCGAGCTTGCTCTTCCAGGGCACGGCGAAATTGTAGCCCTCCACGTTGTCGGCCGGCGTCGTGCCGACCAGGGAAAGAAGTTCCCCGGGGGAAATCCGCTCCGCGCTCGCTCTTTTCATGGGGCCGCTCCTTGCCGCTCAGCAGTGCCTGTGTGTTCAAGAGCCGTTTCCACGCCGCGACAGCCGGGACCCCGGGCGCAGGGCGGACTGCCACATCCCTCGATATGCAAAAGCCCGACCAACCCGGCCCGATTGCACTGGATTCGAGACCGGGCCGGATGGACGGGCGGTGTGACTGCAACGATTCACTCCCGGGCAACGTGCAGGTGGACGATCCGGTTGCCGAGCACGGACATCGCCTGGGGGGGGAAGAAATTCAGCCACCCCCAGCGCTCGCGGTGGTGCTCGAGGACGTTGCTCTCGCCGAGCACCTTCAAGCCGCAGCCCCAGGATTCCATGGCCCGGCAGTCGCTCAGGGCCCAGCGGAATTCGAGGTTGCCCCTGGCGATCCTCGACAGGCAGGGGTCGTATTTCCCAAGCCCCAGGGCACAGGGGGCGAGCATCTCGATCAGCACCTGCGCCCCGGGAAACCGCCCGGTCAGGCACTCGAAGACGGAGCGGACCTCCTCCTCGGCGAAGTACATGAAGAGCCCCTCGGCGACGATCAGGACGGGCTGCCGTCCCGGCGCGACGGGATCGAACGTGGCGGGCTCCGTCACCGACCCGGCGATGCAGCCGTATCGCTTCGTCTCCCGGAAAAAGACCCTGCGCAGGGCCACGACCTCGGGCAGGTCGACCTCGATCCAGCGGATGCTGCCGTTGTCGAGGCGGGCAAACCGGGTGCTGAGGCCGGCCCCCAGGTTGAGCACGACGGCCCGGGGGTGGGCGGTGATGAAGGCCGCCGTCGCGTCGTCGAGCAGCTTCGTGCGGACCGCGATCCCCGTCTGCGTCATCCAGGCCCCTTCGAACCTGGAGAAATCGTAATCGAGGTTCTCGAAGATCTCCAGGGCGATCGGGTCCCGGATGATCGCGTCGGGACGCCGCGTCTCGACGGCCCGGGCCCAGAGGGGGATCAGGAGGGTCTCGGAAACCCCGCTGAGCCGGACGGGCTCTTTCCACAGCCGGTGAAGGACTGCCGTCTTCATGGCATTCGGTCCCGAACGTCCGGAAGGCGGTTGGGTTTGGGGTTGCCCGCTGAACGGGTCCGACGGGTCGGACCGGCCTCAACTGCATCCGGGGCCTGCGCCCCGTTTTGTCGCGTCGCGTCCTGTCGCTGGTCGAAGGGTCAATCGGAGAGCTGTCCGCAAGAGAATAACGGATAACCTGTAATTATCTAACACGGTTTTTCGTTTCGGGCAAGGTGTTGCGGGCACCGTCAAGTGCAAGGCCCCCCGGGACATTCCCGGGGGGCCTGCAGAGGTGGCAGTGGAAATTGAAGGCCGCAGGGATTACTTCTTCGGCGCCTTGGGCGGCATGATCACGGCTTCGCCGTCCACGAGAAGGGTGCCGTCCTGGTTGACGCAGGTTGTCCGGAGTTTCACACGGTTCTTCTCCGCCGTCTTTTCCTTGACCTCCACGCGGGCCGTCACGGTGTCGCCGATCCGCACGGGAGCCTTGAACTCCATGAACTGGCTCAGGTAGATGGTCCCCGGGCCCGGGAGTTTCATGGCGAGCACGGCCGAGATGAACCCGGCCGACAGCATCCCGTGGGCGATCCGACCCTTGAAGAAGGTGTTCTTTGCGTAGGCCTCGTTGACGTGGGCCGGGTTGAAGTCCCCCGTGACCCCCGCAAAGAGGTAGACGTCCGTCTCGGTGACGGTCTTGGCCATCTCCGCCGCATCGCCGACATTCATCTCGTCAATCGTCTTCCCGATCATGCAATCCCCCTTTTGAAGTATGGGGTATCGGGTATCGGGCATGGGGTATCGGGTCGTAAGGAGATGTCTGAACCCTGAACCCTGAACCCTGAACCCTGGCCCCTGGTTAGAACCAGCTTTTGAAGATCCACACGTTCTCACGCAGATCCTTCACATCCTCCTTCAGCATCGCGTAGAGGTTCATGTTCTGGATGGCCACGCCCCCCATGTAGGCGATGGCGTTGACGAACTGGATCTCGTCCTCCGTGAACTCCCGGGCCACGGCGCTGTAGAGGCGAAGCACGCCGATCACCTCGTCGCGTGACTTGATGGGCACGCTGAGGATCGTGACAATGCCCTCTTCCTTCTTCTCGTCGCGGTACTGGACGCCGGCGTCGGTGGCGGCGTCCTTCACCACCACGGGCTTTCCCTGGAGGGCCTGGGCGATGCTCTTCTCCGCAGAAATGGGCCCTTTCTTCAGGTATTTCTCCGACAGGCCGTAGCTCGCCGCCAGGCGCAGCGTCACGCGGTTCTCGTCGAGCAGGCGGATCGTGGCCGCCTTGACGTAGAGGGCCTTGGCCACGTCCTCCGTGAGGGTCTGGAGAATCGTCTTGATGTCCGTGCTGGCCGTGATGTTCGCCGCCATGTCGAGGAAGATGCGCGTGGCGTTCCGCAGCCGCTCGATGAGGCAGGCCTTCTGGATCGCCATGCCGCCCTGCTCGGCGAGCACCGCGAGGAACTCGATCTCCTTCTCCGAGAAGTCGCGGATGTCGGCGGTGTAAAGCGCCAGGCTCCCGATCAGTTCGTCCTCGGAGAGAACGGGAACGACCAGGATGGAGCCGATTCCCTCCTTCACCTTGGCCTCCTTGTTCTGGACGCGATCGTCATTCCTGGCGTCCCGGTAGTGGATGAACCCGTCCTTCCGGAGCAGTTTCATCGTCGGGGACATACGGCCCGGTGCCGCGTGGATGTAGTTCTTGGAGAGCCCCGTCTGGGCAACGGCGATGTACTGGTCGTCCGCCTCGTCGCTGGCCAGGAACAGGCAGGCCGCTTTCGCCTTCATCGTGTCGACGGCGGACGTCACGATCATCTGCAGGAGCCTGTCCCGTTCGATCGTCGAGCCCAGGGCCCGGCTTACTTTGCTGATCGCCTTGATGTAATCGTTACGCTCGCTCATAGATCTCCCTCGTCCTTTCCGGAGTTATTCCTCTTCGGCCGCGGGGGCGGCCTTTTTTTTTGAGCCGGTTTTCTTCGCTTCGGCGTGCGCCGGCTCGGGCGACTCGTCGCGCTCCGTGAGCCAGCGGATGATCTTCGGGCCGAACTGACGCTGCGTCTTGGAGCTCACGTAGATGCCGATGTGGCCCGTGTCGAGGCAGAGGTCCTCCTTGTCCGTGCTGCCGATCTTGCTTGTCGTCTGATCGCAGGCCGCCGGCGGCACGAGGTGGTCGTACTTGCCGTAGATGTTGAGCACGGGCATGGTGATGTTCTTCAGGTCCACCTTTTTCCCGCCCAGGACGAGCTCGTTCTTGATGAGCCGGTTCTCGATGAACATCCACTGGATGAAGTCCCGGAATGCCTCGCCGGGCAGGTCGGGGCTGTCGAAGATCCACCGCTCCATGCGGACGAAGTTCTCCACGAAGTCCCTGTTGTGGATGTTCTCCATCAGCCCCACGTACTTGTCGATCATGAGACGCGCCGGGTTGAGCAGCAGGAACCCCAGGTTCATGATGTCGCCGGGGATGTTCCCGTAGGAGGCCACCAGCTTGTCGGGGTCCAGCGATCGCGCCCAGACGTTGAGCAGCCCCGCGTCGTGGTCGAAGTTCGTCGGCGTCACCGTCAGGACGAGGTTCTTGACCTTCTCCGGGTGCAGCGCCGCGTACATGACGCTCATCGTGCCGCCCTGGCAGATGGCCATGATGTTGAGCCGGTCGATGCCGTGCTCCTCCAGGATGAAATCCACGGCGCCGTCGATGTAGCCGTTGACGTGGTCGTCGAGATTGAGAAACCGGTCCTTGCGGGTCGGGTACCCCCAGTCGAGCATGTAGATATCGAGACCGGCGGCAAGAAAGGTCTCCACGACGCTGCGGCCCGGCTGCAGGTCGAGCATCGTCTCGCGGTTGACCTGGGCGTAGACGATGAACAGCGGGGTCTTGAGGGATCGCTCCGCCCGGGGCCGGTAATGCTTCAGCTTGACCCGGTCCTCCTCCCACACGACATCGTAGGGAGTCACGGCGATGTCCGTCTCCAGCGGGCTCAGGAGGACCTCCTTGGCCTTGCGCACCTGGTCGTAGAACTTCGCCGTGTCGCCGGCAACGCGGGCCATGATCAGCTCGCCCGCCATGATGTAGGGTGCCATCATTTCGGAGAGTTGGGGTTTCTTATCGCTTGGCATCTCGCTTCACCTTCCTCTCGAGTTCCTTGACCCTCTTCTTGAGGATGTGCAGGTCCTTGTACAGCTCGTCCATGTCCTTGTTGGTGGGGATGGGCAGGTTCTGCAGCATGTCCATGAAGAACTCCGCCCGCGCCGCCCGATAGTCGTGCAGGCAGTTGAGCGTTTCGCGCAGGGTGTTCATGTAGTCGTCGGAGCGCAGCAGGGCCATGTAGTGGTCCTCGAGCTTCTGGATCCAGAGCTGGTAGAGCGCCCGCGAGTCCTTGATCGCGGCCTTGCCCTCCTTTTCCATCCTGGCGATCTCCTCCTGGACGGCGTAGTAGGACTTCTCCACGGGGATCATGAGCAGCTGCAGGAACTCGGTGAGCGCCGACTGGTAGTCAGAGGCCTTCTCGATCGCCTTGTTGAATCGCTCCTGGTAGTAGCGGTTCAGGCCGAGTTGCGGGACGTTCAGGATCTTCCGGAAATCCTCCGCCTGTCCTTCGTAGAAGGTCTTCGTCATCTGCTTGACGATCTCGGCCATGTTCTCGGGCTCGCCCGTGGCCGTCGCGCCCGTCATCTCCGCCCACTGCTTCTGGAGCTTGATGGAGTACCCCCAGAAGGGTTGGAGCATCTTGACCATCAGGTCCGGCACGGACTTGGCGGTCTGGAAGTCGCCCGGCCTCGGTGTGCCGACGATCGAGGAGAGGGCCTGGAAGAATTCGAAGAGGCCCTTGCCGATCTCGTCGGGGGTCGGCTGTTTTGCCGGTTCCCCGTCGCCTCCGGGCGCGGTGTGGAGGGGGGCCTGCCAGGCCTGGGCGGTGCGCTTCACGGCCTCTTCCCAGGCGCCTACCTGGCTCTTGACCCAGTCCGCGTAAACGACGTTTTGCGCGCTCTGTTGAGTCTTTTCCTGTTCGCTCATGGTTTACCCTCTCTTTTTCGACGCTTCGGGTGCGTGGTGTTCCGACGATTTCCTGCCCGGCTTTTCCGCCTCGTAGAGCTTCCCGTAGGAAGCCATCAGGGCCTGAAACTGCTCGGCCTGCTTTTTCATGAGCCCCTCGAAACCCTTGACGACCTCGGCGGGGTCCACGTCCGTGCCGCCGGGCTTCTTCCTTCCCCGCCGCAGGGACTCCTCGAGCTCTCCGACCCTCTTCTTCAGGGCCTCATTTTCCCTGGACAGGGCCTCGTAGTCCTCCCGGGGGACCATGCCCATGAGCCCCACGAACTCCTGGTAGGATTTCATGAAGTCCGCGGCGGCTTTCGTCCACATCTCGGCATACGGGGTGGCGGGATCGGGTTTTTGGTCGAGGCCGTAGAATTTCTGGAAGAGGGCGAGTTGTTGCTCGAAGGTCTTGAACCCTTCGCTTGCGAGGCGGTTCAGGTTCTCGACCTGTTCCTGGCCCCTGGCGGCGCTGAGCAGAAAGTTGCCCCAGAACTCGAGGAATTTCCTGTCCATGAAAGAAGTTCCCCCTCGGTGGTGTGGAGCCGGAAGTCGGGGCGCATGCCCGGGTCACGCCCGGGCCCTACTTCCCGCCTTCTCAGGTGAAGCCTTCCGGGATGCCGTCCAGATCGAGCTGGTAACGGACGGGCCCGCGGTATCCTTCCTTGAAACACCGGTGCAGGGCGCACTCGGAGGTCGGCAGGGACCAGGACGTGGCGATGGCCCCGTGCCCCTTGGGAAACACGGTGACTTCCACGTCGATGAAGTCCGCCGGTGCAAGGGCCGCCTCCTTGTCGACGAGATCGTCCTCCGCGGCATAGCAGAGCAGCCAGGGGATGCCTTTCTCCTTGAGCCGCTTGAAATTCAGCGGCCTGTCGAAGAGTTTGACCGGCAGCGTGCCGTCGCCGGCGACGGGTTTGGTGAAGGAGTCGAAGCTCAGCTGGGTGATCCCGATGGGCAGGTCGTTGCGTTCGAAGATGAGCCAGTAGTTCAGCGCCGCCGCCGTGGGGGTGATCCGGATGTGCTCGAGGTCCTCGCGGTTGAACAGGGTGAGGTCGCGGTAGTAGGTGAAAATGGGCGCCTCGCGCTCCATGCTCTTGAGCTTGTAGACCCAGCTCATGACCTTGCCGTCCACGATCAGATTCCCGTTGGACAGCTTCTTCTCGGCATAGCCCAGGTCACGGAACCGGGGGGGGATGTGCTCGAGGTACTCCACGAGGGCCTTGCTGCGCGTGCCGTCCATGGGGGCGACACAGGTGGCGAATGCGTCCACGAGCCCGTCGAGCTCGCCGGACATGAGGTTGAGGGCCGCGACGAAACCGCCCTGGCAGAAGCCGTTGAGGGTCACCGGTTTGCCGTGACGCTCGCGGATGACCTCGCAGAAATATTTCATGTCGAGGCAGTCGTCCTCCCCGGTCATGGTCTGCACGGCCGGGGCGGTATGGATGTCCTTCATGATGCGGATGTACGTCGGGATCCCCTGGTTGGCGAAGCAGTGCGTGTAGCTCTTGTTCTCACCCGGCAGGAAGGCGAGGATCGACGCCCCCAGGACGTAGGGTGGGATGATGAGGATCGGCTTTCCGCCCCGGCGTACCTCCGTGCAGCCCTTCCAGGGCAGGACCTGGTAGAGGGTGAAGCGGTCCGTCTCGGCCGCCTTGATGTACCCGCCGTCGTCGAAGTGGAAGCCGAAATGGGGCTCGATGTCCCGGATGGCCTTCGGGTATTCGCTGGTGAGGAGCCTGACGAGGTGGGAGAGGCGCTCCGCGTGTTGGGCGATGTCCTCTCCCTCGCGGTCAAACAGCGTGTTGAGCCAGGCCGAATGCCGCCGCTGCATTTCGCGGGCGTGAAACTGGTTCATCGACCGCATCGTGCTGAGAAGGCCCTTCCTGGCGATCTCCATGTTGAAGTGAAGCAATTCGAGATAGTCCCGGGCCGTCTCCTGCGGCCGGTGCTCGACGATCTTCTTCTTCTCGGTCCGCTGGAAGGAGTTGAGCGCCACCCAGTACGGGGCCATGAAGTCGAAATAGTAGCTGGTGACCCCGTTGACGTAGGTCTGCGAGGCCTTGAGCAGCTCCGCCGAGGACAGGGCCATCTTCAGGCCGACCTCGGCGGGCTTCAGCGGCAAATTGAAAAGGGTTCCCATGAGGTCCCTGGTCGGCACGCGCGTGAAAGGGTACATCGTCGATCCTTCCCTTCCTCAGATCGATCCGGATCCCGGAACCGCTCGCTACTTCTTCTCCTGGAAGAAGGCTTCCATCTTCTTGAAGTTTTCGTCCACGAGCTTCTTGTAGTCGTCGTAGCCCTTCTTGTACATCGAGGCCCACTCCTTGGCGGCCTTCTTGCCTTCCTCGGACATCCCCGAGGCCTGGTCGATGTAGAGGTTGACGACCTTCTCCATCTGCTCCTGGAGCATGTTCATGTTCTTGAATGCGTTCTCGTAGGCCGACTTGTTGAAGTCGATCATCTGCTTGAGCATGTCCTTGGGCTGCATCATATCATCCCTCCTTGATGAAATCAGCGGGTTTTACTTCACGGACTTCGCCGCCTCGGCGAAAAAGTCCTCGACCTTCTTGAAGCTCTCGTCCACGGCGGCCTTGAAGTCCTCGCCACCCTTCTTGTAGGCCTTGATCCACTCCTGTACGGCCTTCTTGCCCTCTTCGGGGAAGCCCTGCGTCTGGTCGAGGTACATTTCGACCATCTTCTGGCTCTGCTCCTGGAGCATCGTCATGGCGTTGTAGGTGTTCTCGAACGTCGACTTGTAGAAATCGAAGGTCTGCTTGACTACTTTCTTCGGGTCCATGGAAACATCCTCCTTGGGTGCGTGGGTTGTTGTGATGGCAATATAACCCTTCCCAGGAGACTTGTCAAGAGAAAATGTTGCAGTGCAACAAAAAGATTTCTTCCCCCGCAACATTACATATAATTTATTAATAACAGATACTTATAAATATGTAAGGCATTTTTTGCTTCGGTTTTTGCAGGTTTTATATCGCAGTGTAGCATTTTGTTTCCCCTCCGGGGCTGCCGGCATCGGTTGGGGGACCCCCAGGACAATTCAGCTGCAAGGGTTCTCGGTTGGCGGGGAGTGCAAGCGGTAGCTGAAAATCGTGAGGCTCTGTGGAAGTGCGGCGCAACATCAGGTGTCCCCGCGGCACGCAGTAAACTGTACATGAAACCGGTGCATCCTGGCAACGATTAAAAACGTGTCCTACCGGTCGCTTCGCTCGAGCAGAAAGCGGATGACCCGACTGTAGTAGCGGTCCAGCACGGTACGGGAACGGAACAGCCCCATGTGACCCGCGTCGCAGCAAAGGACGAGCCGGTCGGCGGGGGCTACTCCTTCGATGAGGCCCACGTGGCCGATCGCCTGCCCGCAGGGGGCGATGTTGTCCTGGGTTCCGCCGAGGGCCCAGATAGGGACGGATGCGGGATAGTCCTTCACCCCGATCTGCCGCCCCCGGATGCGCAGGGCGCCGCGGATGAGCTCGTTGCGGACGAAGACCTTCTTGTAGGTGTCGCGGAGGAAGCTTGCCGGGAAGTCGTGGCTGTAGTTGTACCACTGGTAGAAGGCCATCTGGCGGCTTGCGGTTTCCTCGTTACCGTCCCTGAGGTCCGTGAGGAGTTTTTTTAGGTTGTCGAAATGCTGGGGCATGCCCAGGATGTAGAACCCGAGGACCTGCAACCGGCCGTCGTAGATGTCCCGGCCTTCGCCGGGAAGCCCCTTCGGGACCCGGCTTCCCAGGGCCGTTGTAAGCAGGTCGATGTAAGGCTCACCCATGGTCCTTGCAAAATCCGAGAGAAACCCCCGTTCGGCCTCGGTGTTCATGGGGGCGCCCGCCGAACCGAAGGTCTGTCCAAGATGCGGGTAGAGGATCAGGGTCGTCATCAGCAGAGGCCCCGGCTGGCAGACGGCCACGAGGTGTGCGGGGTGCCCGGTCTTTTCCCTGAGGGTCTCCAGGATGACCCGGTACTGCTCCACCTGGCCCTCGAAGTCTTCGTGATGCCTCTCCCCGTCCACGTAGAGGGGGATCTCCTGGGCGCACTTCTGCTCCACGATCGCCATTCGCGTCAGGCCGTGGTCCCGCATGTGGAGGGCGACGCGCTCGGCGATGTTGGAGTGGTGTCCGGCCCGGGGGGCGAAGACGACCGTGTAGTTGCCGATCTCGTGCCGCTCGTCCTTCGAGATGTCGATGAGCCGCATGCCCGGGAGGTCGACGAGCACCTCTCCCGCCTCGTTGAAGCACTGGCAGGGCGGCGCCTCGCAGAACAGTTTCAGGAACTCGGCTTCGCCATGCCGCGTGCGCTCGTAGCGCCGGGCCGGCATGGAGAGAACGTCCGCCATCGCCCTGGCCATTCCCCGCTCCATCGCGTCCAGGCTGTCCGCCAGGAGACCGACGGGCCGCTCGGCGAGCGTACCGGTGATGAGAAACCGCCACATTTCGAGGCCGATGCCGCTCGCCGCGGTGAGCGAGTCGAGCCAGAGAAGGGACCATCGACTGCCCAGGCTGACCATGTCGGCGGACAGGTCCAGCGAAGACCGGACGGATTTGATCGACGTGGCTAAGGCCGGGGCAAGGGTGTTGATCGTATTGGGCATGTTGGCTCCTGTGTTCGGCGGTCGGGCGGGCGGGAACGGATCAGGCAAACCACGCCTCCGGCTCCGCGCTTCTCACCCGCTCACCTTCTCGACCTCTCCCTGCGCGGCGCGCGCAGGCGCCTACTCCTCGTAAAAGAGTTCGAAGGGCTTGAACCCCTCGTCGACGACGCCTTTCATGGCGGTGGTCTGCTGGCGGAACGCCTCGAACCAGTCGCTGATTGCCCGCTTTCCCTCGTGGGGGATGACGGGGGAGTGCTCGAGCAGGACCTCCATCGTTTTCTGTGACTGAGACTGCACGGCGAGCGCCGCGTCGAGGGCCCCGGTAAGGGCGGTGTGGCAGAACTGAAGGGTATGCTTTGCAACAGGGTTTGTTTCCATGTTCATTGCCTCCACGGACACGAGTTCCGTCTTTTTTCGAGCGCTTTATCTATGACATTGGCATCGTTTTGTCAAGTGCCATATTGCAGCGCAACATAACAGGGATTGGCGGGTAATTGCCTTCAAGTATTTTAAGATATTGAATTTCAATGTATTATGTGATATGCGAAAAAATAGAAGTCAACAAAGGGCCCGATTTGTTGCGGTGTTGCACTGCCGTAACTGTATGCAGTATGCAATCAGGGTGGGAGGAAAGGGAACATGGCGGACCGAGTGGTGATCAAGAAGTACAACAACCGTCGCCTCTACGACACCGAGAAGAACGCCTACGTGACCCTTGCGGCGCTATCGGAAATGATCAAGGAGGGCCGGCAGATCGAGGTGATCGACGCCCAGACCAGGGAGGACGTGACCGCCTTCACCCTCACCCAGATCATCCTGGAGGAGGCAAAGAGCAAGCAGTTCCTTCTTCCCGTCCCGCTTCTGCACCTCATGATCCAGTTCGGCGAGACCGTGCTGGCGGAATTTTTCGAGAAATACCTCCAGCAGGTCGTCCGGAACTACCTGGCCTACAAGACCTCGGTCGACGCGCAGTTCGCCAAGTGGCTGGACCTGGGGGCGCAGCTCTCCCAGCAGGCCCCGCAGGTTGCGCCGCCCTTCAACCCCTTCCTGAGCGTTTTCGACATGTTCCCCAAGACCCCCGGGGAGAGACCCAGGACGGAAGAAAAGAAGGAGGAGTGAGGGACAGGGCGCAACGGTTCATGCGCCCCGGACCTCGGGGATGCCCCATGAGTAGGTTCGACGTCATCGACCCCTGGCATCACGGCAGCCGCTACACCTATTCCGCAGCGGTCAGGCGGGGCCCCTTTCTTTTCATCTCGGGGGTGATCGCGCGGGATCCCGCGACGGGCAAGGTCGTGGGGAGGGGGGACATCGTCGCGCAGGCGGACTTCATCTTCCGCAAGATCGGGAAAATCCTGGAAGAGGCGGGCGGCTCCTTCGACGACGTCGTGAAGACCACGGACTACGTGACCACCCTGGAAGGGTACAGCGGGACGGCTGCCGTTCGGAGGAAGTATTTCTCGAACGGGTTTCCCGCCGCTACGGGAGTGGTCGTCAAGTCGCTGGTCAATGCGGAGGCGATGATCGAGATCGACGCGATAGCCATCATCGAAAAATAGGGGCCAGGGCAAAGAAAATAGAAAGGATCGAGGAATGTCTCCCCGGTCTTTTTTATTGGTTTGTTTTTCCCTGAACCCTGTACCCTTGACCCTGGACCCTGATCTGGCACCGCAGGAACATTTTTTGCTTGCTTATCGGGGTGTGTCTGTTCACAATATCCGCGAGGTGATGGAACCCGATGATACGCAACACGTTGTTCTGGATCATGATGCTCGCCTTCTGCCTTGCCCTGGCAGGCTGCTGACCGCTGCGTTAGACGGGACGGGTACCGTCCCGAGGCGTTTGTGAGTTCCCGTGGCGCGGATGCCGCGGTTCCGGGGACCTCGAGGATTTGCCGTTGAACAGAAAAACAGCAAGCCGTCGTTTCCGTCTCGTTCCCGGGAGAATCCTCCTGGCGATGTGCCTTCTGTCAACCGCCCTGTGCCTGGTTGCCGATCCTGCCCGGGCAACGATGCCCGTGCCCGTCCACGAATTCCCCTCCGCCATACTGCTCTGCGGGGAGAAGGTCCCTCTCGAGAGGCAGGATGTGTGGGAGATGATGGACCAGGCCTTCGTCCTTTCCGTTTACAACCAGGAGCAGGTCATCCTCTGGATCAAGCGCGCCAACCGGTATTTCCCGCACATCGAGAAGCGGCTGCGCGAACGGAAAATGCCCGACGACCTGAAGTACGTGGCCGTCGTGGAGAGCTCGCTGAGAACCTATGCCGTCTCGTCGGCAAAGGCCACGGGGCCCTGGCAGTTCATGGAGAAGACCGCGAAGCGATACGGGCTTCGCGTGGACGGCGCGATCGACGAGCGGCTCAGCTTCGAGAAGGCCACGGAAGCCGCGCTCAACTACCTCGAGGATCTCCACCGGCAGTTCGGGAACTGGGGACTTGCCATGGCGGCGTACAACTGCGGCGAGGACCGTGTTGCAAAGAGCCTCGAGATGCAGCAGGCGGCCGGCTATTACGACCTGGACCTGCCCCAGGAAACGGAACGGTACATCTTCCGCATCCTCTCTGCCAAGGTGATCCTCACCAACCCCGAGCGCTACGGCTACCGGACCTCCACGATCCGGGTCTATCCCGTCGTCGAGACGGACCGCATCGACCTGCACTCCCACCGCGAGGTGCACGTCAACGTCATCGCGCGCGCCTGCGGGACCAACTACAAGACCATCCGCGAACTCAACCCCGAGATCCGAAACTCGTCGCTGCCGCCGGGCCGCTACAGCCTGAAGGTCCCGAAGGGGACGTCCCGGGATTTCCGCGAGAACTTCGAGAAGGCGCTCTCGCAGGAAACGCCTGCCAACGGCCACAAGAAGAAAATGTGAAGTCAGGGTCCAGGGGACAGGGGCCAGGGTTCAGGGAAAGACGCTGAAAGCAACGGGACCGAGGAGTAATCTCACCGGTCCTTTTCATTTATTTCCCCCGGACTCTTATAAACCCTGGACCCGTACACCTTCTTGTGATTATTCTTCACCCTGAACCCCGTACCCGGGACCCTGAACCCTGCGTTTCGCCCATGCACTACACCGTCATCCGCTCGCGAAGGAAAACGATCGCCATCGAGATTTCGAGGGAAGGGGAGGTCCTCGTCCGCGCACCGCTGCAGCTTGCAACCCGCGAGGTGAAGGCCTTCTTCGATCGGCACCGCGGCTGGGTCGACCGGAAGCTAGCCCAGGCGAGGCTGCGCGGGGAGCAGGGAGAGCCGCGGACGTTTTGCGAGGGTGAGTTCTTCCCCTTCCTGGGCGAGATGCTTCGACTGCGGCTTCTCGAAGGCGGGGAGTATCTGCGGAGGGAGAACGGGGAGTTCCTGCTGGGCGCCGACCTGGCCCCCAGGGCGCGCGAGCTGTTCCGCACCTGGTACCGTGCGAGGGCGCGGGAGATTCTCGAAGACCGGGTGGAGCACTTCGCCCGGCGGATGGGGCTCTCGGTGCGGGGCGTCCGGATCACCGGCGCCCGGGAGCGGTGGGGCTCCTGCAGTCCCACGGGGACCCTGAATTTTGCCTGGCGGCTTGTCGCGGCGCCGCCGGGCATCATCGAGTACGTCATCGTGCACGAACTGGCCCACCTTGTCGAGATGAACCACTCCCGGCGTTTCTGGGAGCAGGTGGGGCGCATCCTGCCCGATTACGCGGAGCGCAGGGCGTGGCTCAGGAAAAACGAGCATCGGCTAGGCTTTTGAGGGGGCCGGTACCCGTCGTTGAGGAAGCCGCGGCACTCCCGGTCGCGGCTCGGACAGACCTGCCCGTCAACCGCCCCCGCAGGGCGGAAAACGTGCTTGACAAACCCCGCCGATGTGATAGAGGGATTGCATACAAAATACAATTTTTTCGTGAGAGGACCGTCCCGGGGGGAATGCCGACGGGCGACGGTCCTGCCGGATCCGGTTCGAAGGAAGGCTCAGCCATCACGAGACAGGAGGGTGACATGAAGAGAGGGTTGGTTCTCAGGACGGCAGCGTGTCTCATGATCGCCGTTGCCTTCGGCGCGTGGAACGCCGAGGCCGCGACGATCCTGAAGTTCAGCCACACGGACCAGATGCAGGGTGCCCGCCAGGCGGCCGCGGAGCTGTTTGCCAAGAAGGTCAAGGAGTACACCCAGGGCCGGTATGAAGTCCGGGTGTTCTGCTGCAGCCAGCTCGGCAACGACCCGAAGAACATCGAGCAGCTCGCCCTGGGCGGGATCGACTTCACCGTGTCGAGCACCGGTTCCTACGCCCCCCACGTGGAGACGCTCAACCTCACCATGCTGCCCTTCCTCGTCGACAACTACGAGCAGGGCTGGAAGCTCTACGACACGTCGAAGTGGCTCAAGAAGCAGTTTGACAAGGCCCCGGCCAAGGGGTTTCGCTTCCTCTCCACCTTCGAGGCGGGCTTCCGCTGCATGACCACGAAGGACCCGCTCCGCACGCCCGAGGACGCCAAGGGCAAGAAGCTCCGCACCTTCCCCAACGAGATGCAGCGATGGACCCTGGAGGCCGTGGGGTTCACGGTCCAGATCATGCCGCTGCCCGAGGTCTACCTCGCCATCCAGCAGGGCACCGTGAGCGGCCAGGAAAACCCCATTGATACGATCTACTCCAACAAGTTCTATGAAGTGGCGCCCTACGTGACGCTGACCAAGCACGTCTACAGCCCGATCCCGCTGGCGATCTCCGAGAAGACCTGGCAGAAGCTCTCCGCAGCCGACAAGGCGGCCGTGACGAAGGCGGCGAAGGAGGCGGCGGACTGGAGCCGCAAGGAGATCGTGGCCACCGAGGACAAGCAGATCAAGGAGATGACGGCCAAGGGCGCAAAGGTCACGTCGCCCTCGCTGGAGCCCTTCCGCGTGGCCGTTCAGCCCGTCTACGCCAAGGCGCGCGAGAAGTACGGCAAGGCCGACGTGGACGAGTTCCTGGCCGACGCCGAAGCGGTCCGCAAGGCGCCCGCAAAGGCCCCCGCCAAGGCGGCCCCGAAGAAGAAGTAGCTGCAATCCGAATCTGACGCGCGACGCCGGCCCTCGCAAGGGGGCCGGCGCGTTTCGGGAGACCTTCAATGCCCCTGTTGCCCCCCGGACCCCCGGGCCCGGCGCCCATCCGCTTTCTCTCGGCCCTCGTCGACCATGCCGTCGTTTTGATCGGCGCCGTCATGGTGGTGCTCGTCTTCGTCAACGTGGTCCTGCACGTCTTTCACCACGACATCGCCTGGACGATCGAGTTCTGCGAGTTCATGATGGTCTGGGCGTCCTTCCTGGGAGGGGCGGCGGCGGCCCGGCGCGGCGCTCACATGACGATCACCGAGTTCATCGAAAAGCTGCACGGCCTGCCGAGGCGCGCGGCCGATGCGGCCGTCCAGGCCGTGGCGCTGGGCGTCCTGGCCCTGCTCGTCTGGTACGGCTGGGGCATCGTCATGGCCAACTGGGGCAACGTGCTCACGGTCCTCGACTGGCCCATGGCCTTCCAGTACATGGCGCTGCCGATCGGGGCCGGGGCCTCCTTCATCTTCGTTTCCTACGACCTGGTCCAGATCCTGCGCGGCAGGCCGCCCGAGGAGCGTTACGGAGCCTGAGGCATGTTCGCACTGATCATCTTCGTCGTCTTCTTCGTCATCGCGCTGGCCGGCGTGCCGCTCATGTACTCCCTGCTGGCGACGACGGTCGGGATGGTCTGGGTGAACGACCTGGGGCACCCGCTGGAGACGATCTTCCTGAGCTTCATCTCCGGGGTGGAGCCCTTCATCCTCATCGCCGTGCCGCTGTTCATCTTCGGCGGTGAGCTGCTGTCCCGCGGCGGCGTGGGCAAGCGGATCGTGGAATTCGCCCGCACCCTCTTCGGATTTCTGCCCGGCGGGCTCGGCGTCGTCACCGTCGTGTCCTGCCTCATGTTCGGCGGCATCTCGGGGTCGGCCATCGCCGACACGGCGGCCATCGGCTCGCTCGTGATCCCCATGATGGTGCAGCGGGGCTACCCTCCCGCCTTCGCGGCGGCGCTGCTCTCCGTGGCGGGGACGCTCGCGCTGCTCATGCCGCTCTCGATCCCGTTTCTCGTCTACGCCTTCATCTCGGGCGTGTCGATGCGGCAGCTCTCCATGTCCGGCGTCATCCCCGCGTTCATCATGGCCATCGCCCTCATCCTCGTCTGCATCTGGTACGGGAAGAAGACGGGCTGCGACAGCGGCGACCAGCGTGCCACGGCGGCCCAGATCTGGGCGGCCTTCAAGGCGACGGGGCCCGCCCTGCTGATGCCCGTCATCATCGTGGGCGGCATCTGGTCCGGGCAGTTCACGCCCACCGAGGCGGCCTCCGTGGCCGTCGTTTACGGCCTCGTGATCTCACTGTACTTCTATCGGGACATCACCTGGAGGGACCTGCCCCCGATCATCCTGCGGTCCTTCCAGACGAGCGCCGTGGTGCTCCTCGTCATCGGCGCGACGGGCTGCCTGGCGTGGCTCATCACGGTGGAGCAGGTGGCCATGCAGCTCTCCGAGTGGGTCCAGAGCGTGGCGCACCAGCCATGGCTCTTCCTGCTGCTGCTCAACGTCTGCCTGCTGCTGCTGGGCATCTTCATCGAGCCCCTGCCGGCCATGCTTCTGACGACCCCCCTGTTTTTGCCGCTGGCCCTGGCCTTCAAGATCGATCTCGTGCACCTCGGGGTCGTGATCACGGCCAATCTCGCCATCGCCCTCTACACGCCGCCCGTCGGCGGCACGCTCTTCGTTGCCGCAAGCATCGCGAAGGCGGGGATCGGACCCGTGTCGCGGCACCTGATTCCGCTGATGGCGGCGGCGGTCGTGGTCCTGCTCATCGTCACCTACGTGCCGGAGCTGACGCAGGTTGTCTTCAGGCTGATCATAGGGTGATGATGGGGCTGTTGAAAAAGACCCATCTGCTGCGTTGCCCTCGTCGCTCGACGTACGCGCAAAGTACGCCTCGCTCCTCGGGATATCGGGCGCCTTGCATCTGGGCATTTTTGAACAGCCCGCAAAGAGGAGAGGCGACAGACAAGCCAGGGTATTGGGTATCGGGTCTAGGGTATCGGGTATCGGGGGAAAAGGAACAGAAGAAGGAAGGGGAGGGAGCAAGTCCCTCGTGGAAAAAGGAAGGGCCCCTGGAGACCGGGAGCCCTTTCCTTATTGTGAAACGAGGCTGTCAGCCGTAGATCTCGGGGTTGAGGCAGTCGGGGGGGCGCTCGCCCTTCAGCATGGCCAGCAGGTTCGTCGCGGCCTTGACCGACATGCCCGAGCGGGACGACCGCGTTGCCGAGGCCGTGTGGGGGGCGATGACGACGTTGGCGAGCTCCGCCAGGCCGGGCGCCATCTTCGGCTCGAACTCGTAGACGTCGAGGGCGGCCCCGGCGATGACGTTCCCGCGGAGCGCCTCGACCAGCTCGGCTTCGTGGATGACGGGGCCCCGCGAGGTGTTGACGAGGTAGGCCGTGGGTTTCATCATCGCGAGGGTCTTCGCGTTGAACAGGTGCCGGGTGGCGGGCATGAGGGGCACGTGAACACTCACGAAATCCGACTCCCGCAGCAGCTCCTCGAAGGGGACCTTCCGGGCCCCCAGCTCCCTTTCGAGGACGGGGTTGGCGACCTCGTCGGCATAGAGGACCTTCATGGCGAACCCCTTGGACATGAGGGCCATGGCCGTGCCGATCCGGCCCGCCCCGACGATGCCGAGCGTCTTTCCCGTGACGTCGCCGCCGATGAACTGCATGGGGCCCCACCCCTGCCAGGCGCCCGAGCGCATGACCTTCTCCGATTCGATGAGGCGCCGGGCGACGGCGAACAGCAGCGCCCAGGCCATCTCCGCCGTGGCCAGCGTGAGTACGCCGGGCGTGTTCGACAGCGGGATCTTCCGCTCCGTGGCGGCCTTCACGTCCAGGTTGTCGAAGCCGACGGCGTAGTTGGCGAAGCCCCTGACCCCTTTCGCGGCGTCCATGACCTCGCCGTCGATGCGGTCGGTCAGCAGGGTGACCACGCCGTCGCGGCCTTTGACGTTCCGCAGCAGCTCCTGCCTCGTGAGGGGGCGGTCCTCGGGGTTGATCTCCACGCTGCAGGTCTCCCGGAGCAGGGTCAGGCCCTCCACGGGGATCAGGCGCGTGACGTAGACGTTGAACTTGGCCATGGGTCCCTCCTTCCACGAGGCGCCGTTCAGCGGAACCTCTGAATGCTCTTTGTTCGTTTTTTTGTCGGGCAGCCCGTGAGGTTAGGAAGAGCGGAAGTGAAGAAGCGCGGAAAGGAAAAATACCGAATTCTCCCTCCACGCCGCTCTTCTGCTCTTCGTCACTTCCTAACTTCGCGCTCTGGTGGCACCTGCCTAATCCCGCCTGTCCGGGACATGCATTCTGCCGGTCTACTTCAGCCCCAGGAACTCCCGTTCGATGAACCTCCACGTCTTGAGGTAGTCGTCCCCCGCGATGAGCCTCGAGAAGGCCTTGTCGTCGATCCGGTCGAGCATGGACCAGATGCGGTTCGTGATCCGGCTGTTGGCCTCGAAGGTCCCCCGGATGTCCCAGCGCGTGGGGGAGGTGTCGGAGGTCAGGTAGTCCCGGTAGCCGATCTTCTTCAGCCAGTAGAGGAACTCGACGTACTCCAGGAAATGCCGCGTGCCGCAGAAGTAGTCCCAGTCCCAGCGGCCGTCGTTGTCGTTGATGTGCACGTAGAGCCGGTAGGGGCTCGACGCCACGAGGGCCACGGCCTCGGCGGGCTGCTCGCCGCCGTAGACGGCGTGGCCGAAATCGAGGGTGACGCCCATGCTCTCAAGCCCGACGTCGTGCAGCAGGCACAGCGTCTTGGCCGCCGAGTCGATGAAGCACTTCCCGCGCGTCTCGCTCGGCTTGTACTCGAGGAAAAGGGGGATCTCGGGGCGGTAGGCGCCGCACTCGCCGAAGGCGTCGACGAGATACGTCCACATCTTGCGGTAGTCGCACTGGAAGGCGAACTCGAAGCCGTCGCCCAGGGGGCAGCAGGTCACTTTGTCGGCGCCCACGCCCGCTGCGAAGTCCTTGGCTTCCCGGATGAACCGGATCGCCTTTTCTCGCACCGTCTTCTTCGCCGACGTGAGGCCGCCGTTGAGGAACTCCGGCTCCGCCTTGACGTTCACGTTCACCGCCGCGACCCGCAGCCGGTGCTTCTTCAGCAGCCCCCGCGTGAAGGCCGCGTCGCTGACCTCGTAGGGGTAGACGACCTCGACGCCGTCGTAGCCCCGGATCTTCGCCATGAGCGCGAATTTCTGCTCGACGCTCCTGGGCTCGTTGTACAGGTGGAACCGGTCTTTCGTCTGGCCGAGAAAACCGGTGATGATCCCCATCTTGACCATGCTATCCCCTCTTGAGAAGCCGCTTCGCCGCCGCGGCGATGTGTCCCCTGGACAACCCGTATTTCTCGAGGAGCTTGCCGTAGCTGCCGCTCTCGGCGAAGGTGTCCTCCAGGCCCAGGTTGTCGAAGGGCACCACCTTGTTCTTGAGGCAGAAGTTGGAAAGCTCGTAGCCCAGGCCGTTTCGCTTCTGGTGGTTCTCGGCGACGACAAGGGCGCCCGTCTTGTCTAGAGATCGCAGCAGGGTTTCCGCGTCGAAGGGCTTGACCGAGTACAGGTCGATCACCTCGGCGCGAATGCCTTCCTTCGCCAGGATGCCCGCGGCCCCGATCGCCTCGAACAGGATGTCGCCGTAGGTTGCGATCGTCACATCCGACCCCTCGAGGACCACGTGGCTGCCGCCCATGCGGAAGGCGTCGCCCGCCTCGTAGAGATCGAGGATCGGGTCCCGCATGAGCCGGACGAAGACGGGGCCCGGGGTCTGCAGGGCCACGTCGAAGAGCTTCTTCGCCGCCCACGTGTCGGCGGGCACGAGGACCTTCATGTTGGGCAGCGTCGTCATGTTGGCGATGTCTTCCGTCGCCTGGTGCGTCACCCCGTCGATGGCCGGCGTGAACCCGCCGTGGGAGGAGAGGAACTTCACGTTGAGGTCGGGGTAACAGACGAAAGTCCGCACCGACTCCAGGGCCCTCATGGTGATGAAGACGCCGTAGGTCGAGGCGATGACGGTCCGGCCATCGGCGGCCATGCCCGCGGCGGCGCTCACCATGTTGCCCTCGGCGATGCCCATGTTGAAATATCGCTCGGGGAAGCTGTCGCCGAAGAGGTGGGAGAATGTCGAGTAGCCGATGTCGGCCTCGAAGACGACGAAGTCGCCGTCGATGGCGCCGTACTCGGCCATCCGCTCGGAGAAAGCCCGGCGGGTCGGGATACTGGCCGGTGTCAGTGCGTGCGGTCTCATGAGTCTTCCCCCCAGATCTCCTTCATGGCGCAGGCGAGCTCGTCGGCGTTCGGGCACTTGCCGTGCCATTCGAAGCGGTCCTCCATGTAGCTCACTCCCTTGCCCTTCACCGTGTTGGCGACGATGCAGGCGGGCCTGCCGCGGACCCGGCGGGCCTTTTCGATGGTCCCGAGAATCGTCTTCATGTCATGGCCGTCGATCTCGAAGGTCTTCCAGCCGAAGGCCTTGAACTTCGCCGCGATATCGCCCATGGGCATGATGTCGTCGCAGCAGCCGTCCATCTGCAGGCGGTTTCGGTCGACAAAGGCGATGAGGCGGTCCGTCCTGTACTTCGCGGCCGCCATGGCGGCTTCCCAGACATGCCCCTCGTTGATCTCGCCGTCGCCGAGCATCACGTAGACATGGTAGCGTTTTCCCCGGAGCCTTCCCTCGAGGGCCATGCCGAGGCCGATGCTGAGGCCGTGGCCCAGGGAGCCCGTCGTCATGTCGATTCCGGGGGTTTTCCGGATGGGGTGGCCCTGGAGGATGCTCTCGAACTGCCGCAGCGTGTCCAGGTGCTCGAGCCCGAAGAATCCCCGCATGGCGAGGCAGGTGTAAAGGACGGGGCAGGCGTGCCCTTTCGACAGGAGGAAGCGGTCCCGGTCGGGCCATCGCGGGTTGGCCGGGTCCACCCGCAGGATGTCGAAGTAGAGGGCCGTCACGATATCGGCCGCCGAGAGGGCGCCGCCGGGGTGCCCGGACTTGGCCTTGTAGATCATGTCGACGATTCGGGAACGGACCTCGCGGGCCTTTTCGGTGAGCAAGGCCGCCCGCTCGTCGAGGGTGAGGGTGCGGTTCTGGGTCGATGCCATCAGGATACTCCCGTCTTCTTCGCTGCGGGGCCGGGGGCGCCGCCCTCAGTCGGGCTGCTTCGGCGGCCCCGCGCTCTTTTCCTGTTTCATGTCCCGGAGAAGCTGCAGCCTGGAGCGGTGGAAGTGCTGCCGGGCCACCTTTTCCGCCTGTTCCGGCCTGCCCGACGCGATGGCCTCGATGAGGGCCTCGTGCTCGGGCAGCGTTTCGCGAGGGTGCCTGACGAGACCTTCCATGACGTCGATGCGATAGCTCACGGTAATGATGTTGTAATTTTCGAGGATGTCGTTGAGCAGGTCGAACCCCCCCAGTTCGATGAGGTATTGGTGAAAGCGGCGGTCTTCGTCGGCGTAGCGTTTGATGCCCTGCGCGCTGTCCGAAAGGTCGGCATCGCGGAAGAACGCGCGGAGCTTCTCGGCCTGCGCCGGGCTGATGACCTGGGCCGCGCGCCGGGCTGCAAGCCCCTCCAGGATTTCCCGCAGCTCGAAGGCCTCGAGGACCTCCTCCTTCGTGAAGCGCCGGACGTAGAAGCCCCTTCGGGGAACGGCCTGGACGAGCTTTTCCTGCTCCAGCTTCTTGAGGGCGCACATCAGCGGCGTGCGGCTCACGCCGAACTCCCGGGCGATCTTTTCCTGGAGGATCTTGTCGCCCGGCTTGAGCTTGCGGTCGACAATCATGGACTTGAGTTCCCTGTACACCTTGAAGTCAAGGTTCTCGTGTCGCGTACCCAGTTTTTTCATGGCCTCTCCCCCGGGAGCAGGTAGGTCGTGAATTGAATATTGTATGCAAAAAACACTAAATCGTTTCCCGGCTGTTTTGTCAAGGGAAAAAGAGAGGGTACAGGGGATCGGGACTGGATCAGGGGTCTAGGGTCTAGGGGTTCGGGTATAGGGGCTGAAGGGAGTAAAGAACTTTTATGGGCCGAATCTTTTTCATTCCCGATACCCGAGCCCCGATACCCGATACCCCTCTCCATGTGCCGACACCCGAGGCCCGAGACCCGGAGAACCCGTCAGGGTTCGATGAGTATGACCTGCAGGTCCATCACGTTCGTTCCCGTCGGTCCCGTCTTGAACAGGCCGCCCGCCTGCTCGAAGAACCGGTAGGAGTCGTTGTCGTCGAGAAAGGCCTGCGCGTTGAGACCGAGGGTGCGCGCTCCCGGGACCGTCTGCCCGTCTGCGAGGGCCCCCGCGGCATCGGTGGGGCCGTCGGTGCCGTCGGTGCCGGCCGAGAGAAACGTGACGCCCGACGTCCCCTGGATGGCGAGGGCGAAGGCGAGGGCCATTTCCGTGTTGCGGCCTCCGAGGCCCTTGCCCCGGACGGTGACCGTGGTCTCGCCCCCGGCGATGAGGCAGAGGCGCCTCCGGCCCGACTCCAGGCAGGACTGCGACTCCAGGACCTGCCGGTAGAGCCGGCGCGCGGCCTCGCGGGCCTCCCCCTGCAGCTCCGTGGTGAGCACGACCGGTTCGTATCCCATCGCGAGGGCCTTGCGGCGGGCGGCCTCCGTGGCGATGCGGTTGCTGCCGATGATGATGTTTTCCACGCGGTCGAACACAGGGTCGCCCTGTTTCGGGGTGTCGGGAATCCTCCCCTCAGCGCCGTCCCGGAGAATCCGCGTGACACGCTGCGGCATCTCGCCGGCCCTGTCGTATCGCGTCACGATGTCGAAAGCCTCGGCCCAGGTCGTCGTGTCGGGTGCCGTGGGGCCCGAGGCGATGAAATCGACGGGATCCCCGATCACGTCGGAGAGGATGAGCGAGACCACCCGGGCCGGCCAGGCCGCCTGGGCCAGCCTCCCGGCCTTGACGCGGGAAAGGTGCTTGCGCACCGTGTTGAGCTCCATGATGTCCGCCCCGCCGCGCAGGAGGATGCGGGTCATCTCCTGCTTGTCGTCGAGCGAGAGGCCCTCCATCGGGGAGACGAAGAGGGCCGATCCCCCTCCCGAGATCAGGCAGACAACGAGGGTTTCGCGGCCCGCCTGCCGGATCAGCTCGACGGCCCTGCCTGTGCCGGCAACGCCGTTTTCGTCGGGAACGGGGTGACCGGCCTCGATCAGCTCGATCGCCCCCGCGGGGGCGCCGCCTTCGCAGTGGCCGTACTTGGTCACGACCACACCCCCGCGGACGCTCCCTCCCATCTCGTCGAGGAGGGCGCGGGCCATGGGGCAGGCGGCCTTGCCGAAGGCGACGACGACGATGTCCTTCAGACCCTCGTCGCGGCGGATCGCGCGGATCCGCTCCGCGTGCCTGGCGACGGCGGCGCGGGGGTCGACGGCTCGGAGCGCTTCGTTGAAGATCTCGATGGCATCGCGGTTCATGTCCGTTCACCTGAAAGGGGCCTCTCCGCGTCCTCCAGGAACGCCCGGATCGTGTCGCGGAAGACGTTCGGCGCCTGGAACAGGGCGTAGTGGCCCAGGGGGTGCTCGAAGGAGCAGAGCCGAGAGCCGGGGATTCGCTCGTGGGCCTTGCGGGCCATGCACAGCCGGACCCAGTGGTCGTTGGCCACGTGGAGGATGAGCGTTCGCGCCCGGATGCGGTTGAGCCGCCCCGTCACGTCGAGGGACTCCCCCGCGCGGTTCCGGTAGAGCAGGTCGATGGCGTCGTAGTTGCGGCCGTAGGGGACGAGGATCGCCCCCTCCTTTCCGTGCATCTCCCAGGCGAAAGCCTCCTTCTGGACAGCCTCCCAGCCCGCCTCGATCCGGTAGTCGAAGCTCATCGCCGAGTGGAACAGGATGGACCATCCGAACATGACGCCCCGGTGCGGGTGCCGTTCCTTCGGCAGGTGGTAGTACGCGCCGGCTGTTTCGCGCCAGGCGGGGTCGCTTTCGATGGCCGCCGACATGAGCCGGAAGAGCCACCGGAGGCTGGCGTCCGACTCCGTCACACCGCCCATGGGCATGATCGCCTCGACGAAATCCGGGTGCATCAGGGCCCAGAGGTAGCTCTGGATGGCGCCCATGGAGGCCCCCGTGGCAAGCCGGATGCGGCTCACCCCCAGGCAGTCCCGTAGAAGCCGGTAATTGGCCTGGACGCAGTCGAAGATGCTGTAGGGCGGGAACGCGAGCCCGAGGCCGTCGCTCGGTTTGCTGGCTCCCCAGAGACCGAGGGCATCGACGAAGACGACGTAGTAGCGGTTCGTGTCGATCAGCTCCCCGGCGCCCACGGCGGGGCCGCCGCAGAAGTCGTTGCCGCCCTGGCCGCGGTGCCAGTAGAAGTACATCAGGCTTGCATCGCCCGAGTAGAAGGGGCTGAAGAGCACCGCGTTGTCGATCCGGCCGTCGTCATCCCGGTGGGGGGTCCCGACGGCGATGCAGGCCGTGCGCAGGGGCCCTGCGCCCAGGGATTCGAGGGTCACGCCGCCGCGGCCGCCCGGCTCCCACGATGCCGGATCGTCGAGGTCGTAGACACCCCCGATCCGGAAGCCCGGGATTTCGTGAAAGGTCTTGAGGTGCGACAGGCCCTCCACCCCGCAGAGGGCGGTTACGGGCTGGCGGTTTGCGTTATGTTTGTCCATGTGAATATGAAATGCCTCGCCGATTTGATCCTAAGTGATGATTGATCCTTCATTGACGGGAGCGCAAGATAATTTTGCCGGCTCAATAGCGCTTTGCGACGGTTCTAAGCTCCCTTCACTGCTTCGCCGCAAACTCGCCCTTTGGGCTCAGACATGTGGCTCCGCGGTCGTTCGTACCGTTCGCGACACCGGGGGTGCATCCTGCAAGGAGGCACGATCATGTCCCTCCCTTCCTTGCCGGGGAGCAACCGCAGGTTGCGACAAATCGCTTTGAACGAGCCTTGTAAAATCATCTCGCGGTCCGTCGAAAACAACGAGCCGTCATGGGTTGAAGTCAAAGACGCCTTCAGACATTCTGATCACCTCGAATACCTCCGCGTCGCCGCCCGAAAGGCTCATCACGCCGCGCCAGCGCGCGAGTCCCCGCACGGCCTCGTCGTAGCGGACGGCCGCCGTCTGCGAGCGGTGGCAGGCAAGGGCCCGGATCTTCGTCTCCAGGGTCGCCGAGATGTCCACGGCCAGCTCGTAGCGTCCCAGCGGGTGCCAGACTTCGTAGCCCAGGATCAGCTCTGGGGACCAGGGCTCGCCGCCCGCCTCCTGGAACCAGGGGCCGGAACCCGCCTGCACGGACTCGAGCACGAGTTCGCTCGCCACCCGGTGCCCCAGGGAGGACTCGTTTCGCTCGTGGACGAAGAGGATGTGCGGCCTGATCCTCCGGGTGAGGCGGATCAAGTCGACCTTCATCTCTCGATTGAACCCCGTGAGCCCGTCGGGGTATCGCAGGAATTCCACATTGGCCGCGCCGAGGATCTTCGCGGCCTCGAGGGCCTCCTTCTCCCGGACAGGCCCGACCTCCCATGGAGGCATCCGGTTGCTGCCCGCCTCGCCGGAAGTGAGGATCGCGTGGGTGATCTCGAATCCCCTTTGCGCCAGCAGCGCCACCGTTCCCCCGCAGCCGATCTCGATGTCGTCGGGGTGCGTCCCGACTGCCAGCACCCTCTTCATGTCCTTACCCATCTTTTTCTTCCCCTGTACCCCGTTCCCTGGACCCTGAACCCTGATGTTCCGTGTCGCGCCAGATCACCCACGCCGCCGCGGCCGCCACGGCGAAGAAGGCCAGCCCCTCGAGCGCCCGCAGCAGGAGGATCTTCCCCATGCCGAAGAGGCAGGCATAAACGAGGATCACCCCGCAGAGCCAGTCGCGCAGGAGGATTCCGTAGCCGCTGTCTCCCGTGACGTCGGGCAGCGACTGCGCAACGGCCGCCCAGCCGGGGCCCCCGGGGTGCACGCGCCGGTAGAAGCGGCCGAGCGTCTCCCCGTCGGTTGGTTTTGTCAGGAATGTCACCCCGATCCAGGAGGCGGTCGTGACCGTTACGATGGTGCAGAGGGTCTCTGGAAAGCGGACGTCCGTGGCAAAGCGCAGCCATCCATAGACGGCCAGGGGCGTCACCATGGCCGCGATCTCGCTCCAGGCGTTGATCCGCCACCAGAACCACCGCAGGATCAGGACGAGACCCAGCCCGGCGCCGGCTTCGATGATGAAGGCCCAGGCCCCGGAGATCGTGTCCATGACGGACGTGATGTAAAGCGAGAAAGCCATCATCGCCAGTGTGGCTCCCCGCGAGACGGCGACAAGGTGCTTCTCCGGCGCGCGGGGGCGGACGAAGCGCCGGTAGAAATCGTTGATGATGTAGGAGGCGCCCCAGTTGAGCTGGGTGGCGATCGTGGACATGTAGGCAGCGAAGAAGGCGGCCACGAGCATCCCCTTGACGCCCGCCGGGAGATGGTCCCGCATGGCGTACACGTATCCCAGCCTCTTGTCCGCCGGCCCCAGGTCGGGGTAGAGGACGAGGGTGGCGAGCCCCACGAGGATCCAGGGCCAGGGCCTGACGCAGTAGTGGGCGATCGTGAACCACAGGGTTGCGGCCCGGGCGTGCCGCTCGTCCTTTGCCGACATCATGCGCTGGGCCACGTAGCCGCCCCCGCCGGGCTCCGACCCCGGGTACCAGCAGGCCCACCACTGGATCGCGACGAAGGCGAAGAAGGCCGCGGCGCCGAGCGTCAGGGGGCCCGCCGCGTCGCCCGCGGCTCCGCCGGATATGGCGGGGACCAGCGCGAGCGACCAGGGCGGCACCTTCTCCACGAGTCCCGCCAGACCCCCGATCTGGGGAAGGTCGAGCACCACGACGGCCAGGACGATCGTCCCGGTCATGGCCAGCACGAACTGGAAGGCATCGGTGACCGCAACGCCCCAGAGGCCCGAAAGGGCCGAGTACAGCGCCGTGAGACCCAGGGCCAGGGCCACGTAGAGCATGACCTCGCTCCGGGGGATGCCGAACATGCCCTCGAGCACGGAGGCCATGGCCAGGTTGACCCAGCCGATGATGACCGTGTTGATGAAGAGCCCCAGATACAGGGCGCGGAAGCCCCTCAGGAAGGCGGCGGGACGCCCCGAATAGCGAAGCTCCACGAACTCGACGTCGGTGAGAATGCCCGCGCGGCGCCAGAGCCGGGCGAAGAAAAAGACGGTGAGCACGCCGCCGAAAACGAAGTTCCACCAGAGCCAGTTGCCGGCAATGCCGTTTCGCGCCACCAGTTCCGTGACCGCCAGCGGCGTGTCCGCCGCAAAGGTCGTGGCGACCATGGACGTGCCGGCCAGCCACCAGGGGAGGTTCCGCCCCGAGAGGAAGAACTCCTGCACGCTCGAGCCCGCTCTGCGGGCGTAGCGAAACCCGATCGCGGCGCTCAACAGGAAGTACAGCCCGATGATGACCCAATCGATTGTTTGCAGCATGAGGATCGGACCCCGGGATGCGAACATAGAGGTTGAGAGGGTAAGAAGGTGAGAAGGTGAGAAGGATTGGCGCATCGGAAACCCTGAGCAACCGCTCCGGCCCCTCCAACCTTCTTACCTTCTTCTTGCAGATCACCGTCCCCGGCCGGATTTCTCGATCTTCTTCAGTTTGTCGTTTGCGAAGGTCAGGACGTACACGTAGTCCCCGTAGCCCCGGTCATAGGTCCACTTCTGAAGCTTGCCCGAAGAGGACCCCGACGTGTCGCCCCTGGGCTGCTTCTTCTTGTCCCTGCTGCCCTTCGTCACGGATTCGTTTCTCGACGGCTTGCCGCAGATTTTCTGCACGGTGTACCGGGAATCCCCTACGGAAACCGTTTCGCCCCCGCATCGGAAGACCGTGTCCTCGGCCAGGGCCTGGCCGGCGCCGCCGGCGGGATGGGCGAGAAACGCGATGGCGAATACGACGGCGGCCGCGATCAGTCGAAGCATGGGTCCCCTCCTGCGAGGCATAATGCCGGCACGGTTTCAACGGCCCCATCCTTACTATAAAACGGGTCGCATGGGAAGGACGAACTTGACAGGCGCCCCCACCTTTCCTTAAAGTGAAACGGGAAATCTTCCGAGAGGTTAGAGGAGAGAACGGCGGGCCCTCCCGGCGGCTGCGGCGGGTCCGGTGCCGGCATGGAAATCCAGGTCACGGGGGATGCTATGATGAAGATCGGCTGGATCGGGACGGGGATCATGGGCGCGGCGATGGCGGGTCACCTGCAGTTCGCGGGTCACGAACTGGCCCTGTTCAACAGGACCCGCGACAAGGCGAAGACGCTCACCGACCGGGGGGGGCGATGGTGCGGCTCGCCCGCCGCCGTGGCGGCAGAGTCGGAGGTCGTTTTCACCATGGTGGGTCTGCCTGCCGACGTGGAGGAAACCTACCTGGGACCGCAGGGGATCCTCTCCGCCGAGAAGCCCTGCCGCATCTGCGTGGACATGACGACCAGCGAACCGGCACTGGCGAGGCGAATCGCGAAGGCAGCCGCGAAGAAGGGGGTTTTCTGCCTCGACGCCCCGGTGTCGGGCGGCGACGTGGGGGCGCGAAACGCTACCCTCGCCGTCATGGTGGGCGGCGACCGGAAGATCTACGACGAGGTCCTGCCTCTGCTCCAGCACATGGGCAAGACCGTCGCCTGGATGGGCGGGCCGGGGGCGGGCCAGCACACGAAGATGTGCAACCAGATCCTGATCGCCGGGACCATCATCGGGGTCTGCGAATCCCTTCTCTACGCGGAGAAGGCCGGTCTCGGCGGGCAGGCCGTCATCGACATCATCGGCAAGGGGGCCGCCGGTTCCTGGAGCGTCAACACGCTGGGACCGCGCATCGTCCAGGGAGACTACCGCCCCGGCTTCTACGTCGAGCACTTCATCAAGGACATGGGGATCGCCCTGCGGGAGGCCGAGGGGATGGGTCTGGCCCTGCCGGGACTGGCCCTCGTGCACCAGCTCTACGTGGCCGTGAAGGCCCACGGTCACGGAAAATCGGGCACACAGGCCCTGATGCTCGCCTTGAGGCAGCTCAACGGGTCGAAGGAAAAAGGGGGCCCGCCGGATGCATGACTTCCAGAACCTGCTTCGCAAGCGGAGAGCCATCCGCGAGTTTACGGACCGGGAGGTGCCTGAGGGGCTCATCCGGGACATCCTCCGGGAGACCTGTCTCGCGCCCAGCGCCATGAACCGGCAGCCCTGGCGGTTCTCCGTCGTGACGAACCGGTCGACGATCCGGCGCCTCTCCGACGAGAGCAAGAAGAACCTGCTCGCCGATCTCGAGGCCGATCCGGCCTCCCCGATCCGGCGCTACCAGGATCTCCTCCGCAACCCCGCGTTCAACGTCTTCTACGACGCACCCTGCGTGATCTACATCTCCGGGCCTCGCGAGGTGGGCAGCCTGCAGGTGGACTGCGCGCTGGCGGCGTCGTACCTGATGTTCTCGGCTGCGGCGCGAGGCCTCGGGACCTGCTGGGTGGCGCTGGGGGCCAACCTCCGCGATCCCGCCCTGCGGGGCGAGCTGGGGCTCTCCGCGGATCTGCAAATCGTGGCGCCCGTGATCGTGGGCTACCCGAAGGCCGTTCCCGAACTTCCCGAGCGAAACGAACCGGTCGTTCTCGGCTTCCTGCGCTAGGCGCGCCGGCACCGCCTGCAGGCCGATAAAGTGCTTGACGGGACGTTTCCTTTTCCATTATCGTTCCTGTGAGTTTAGCGTCGGGCTTCGGTCCCGGGGCATTCAAGGCCAACCGAAAACCGATGGGAGAGAAACGCTCGAACGAATGGTGCACCTCAAGCGAAGTCTTCTGCTGTTGGCGGCCCTCCTGGTGATCCACGCTCTCCAGCCCGATGAGCTGTCTGCCGCTTCCCGCAAGGCGAAACCCAAACCGAAGGCCAAGGCCGCGATCACGGCAAGATCCGTCATGGTCATGAACATGGCGACGGGGGAAATCCTGGTTGCGAAAAACCCCGATTCACCCATCGCACCGGCGTCCCTGACGAAAATCCTGAGTCTCTACCTGATCTACGAAGCCCTCGGCGAGGGCCGGGTCCGAACCTCGGATGTCGTCCTCGTCGGCCCGAGCGTCACCCAGGTGAACGGGTCACGCATGCGGATTCGCCCCGGGACGCAGATCGCGCTGGGAGATCTGATGAAGGGCATGGCCGTCATGTCGGCAAACGACGCGTCGGTGGCGGCGGCCGAGTATGTCGCCGGGGACGTGGACGAGTTCGTCCGGCGGATGAACGTGAAGGCCCTGGAGCTGGGCATGGCGTCGAGCCACTTCGAGAACCCCAGCGGGCTGCGCGAGGAGGGCCAGGTGACGACGGCCCGGGACGTCCTCAGGCTCTCCTGCGCCTACATCAAGCGGTTCCCGCAGTCGCTTCAGATGCACTCCCTCCCCGTGTTCGAGTACGGCAGGAGGACGCGCAACAACACGAACCACCTGCTCGAGACGACGCGGTACGTGGACGGGCTGAAAACGGGGCACGTCGCCGGCTCGGGGTACCACCTCGTCGTGACGGCAAGGCGAGACGGCACGCGCGTCATGGTCGTCGTGCTGGGCTCGCGCAGCAGCGGGGCCCGATTCCGCGAAGCCCGGACGCTCCTCGAGGATGCCTTCCGAAAGGTGCAGCCCGATCGTGTCGTACGGCGGGTGGCGGAGACCCCGGTGCCGCCGGCAGTCCGGGAAGGAAGGACGGGGCGCAACGCGACGGGAGGCTCGAGGGATTCATGAGAAAAACGGCTGCGACGATTTTTACCGTACTGTTCGTTCTGTCGGGATGGATGTCCGCGGCGGCAGTCCATGCCCAGGTGGGGACCTCGACACGGGACCGCACGGCCCGTCCCATTGGCCCCCAGGGTTACGGCTCGCGGGGAGTGCAGGAACAGCCGCAGCAGCAGGAGGAGCGATCCGTCCAGCGCGGCGCGTGGCTTCGAGGGGACGACCGGCAGCAGGAGCAGTTGACGGGCTGTTTCGGCCTCTCGTCGACGCTCGCCCAGCACTCCCGGGACATCCGGAAAATGGTAACGGCCGGATCGGTCAACTGGAAAGAGGTGGCCGGACAACTCGAGGATCTTCAGCGGGGGGTCGCGCTGCTCTCGGAGAGGCACGAGCAATTCGCCCAAGGGCTGAACAACGGGCAGCGGTCATGGTGGGAGAAATCGCTGCAGGATATCATGTCGATCCAGCTCGCGCTTTCCGACCGCATGGGGGAGATCGACCGCAACCTCAAGAAGGAAAAGCCGGAGGCGGTCCCGATGACGAAGGCCCTGGGCGACCTGGAGGGACAGTTCCGGAAATGGCACAACACCTACGGGCAGATCGCCTCCGACATGGGCCTCGAGGCCGTGGAGCCGCGATCGTCCTCGGGCGCGATCAGGGGGCTGCCGGGTGCTCAAGGTCCTGGAAGATGAATCCGCCGTCCGGCGGTGCCAGCGTCAGTTCATGCGGGCGCTGCGGCCCTGCGTGACCGGACGGATCGCCGTCAAGATCGGTCACCCCGGGGAAAGCTTCCGCGCCCGGGTCTTCTGGGCCGAGGGGCCGGGGCTGTGGTATCACACCGGGGCCGTCGCCGGCGAGCGCTACCTGAATGCCTTCGGCGTCGGCATGCCTGCAGCCGGGGGCTCCGTTTCCAGCACGATCGAGATCAATATCCCGATGAAAGGCCTGGACCGCAAGATCGGCGGGGCCTTTGCCCGCGATGACGGGGGGCGCGTGTTCCTCGTCCACCGCGGCAAGATCGGCGGCCGGCGCGGTGTCGGGAAGTCCCTGTTCGAATCGCACTATCGCGGGGTCTGGAGTGAGGTCGAAGACGGCGACGGGAGAAGCACCGTCGTCGTGATCGGCGAGCTGCAGTCGAGCCGGTTCGTCCGGCAGCTCGCCCGGTTCGTCCGGAAGGTCGAGGCCGTCAAGGACCTGGATCCGGGGGATAGGCCCCAGGCGAGGATTTCCTTCGAGGATGACCGTTTCCGCGAAGAGAGCATCGGGAGCCGTGCCGCTCCGGAGAAGCGCGACTATGCAGCGGAGTGCGACCGCGACCTTTGCGTGTCCGACCTGGCGGGCCGGTTGAAGGTCATGGGTGCACGGGTCGGGAGCGACCCCTCGGGAGAGCTGACGGTCCGCGACCCGTCGGGCCGCATCGCCGCCTTGATCGAGGTGGCCGCGGGCACGGCCTCAAACCTCCTGGAACAGGCCGTGGGGAGGCTCATGCTGAGGGGCGCGAAGCTCGAGCCGGAACCCCGGCGGTTTCTCGTTGCGCCGGTGGATTCCCTCGGCGATCTCGTCAGCGGGCTCTCGGGACTGGGGATCCGGGTCATCCCCTGGCGCTGGGATGAGGGCGGTGCGGTATTCGAGGGCCTGGACGGTCACCTCGACGAGATGGGAGATCAGAAGACGAGAGGGTAAGAGGGTAAAAGGGTAAGATCAAGAAGAGCAGGGAGGACTCGCTGATGGACTGGGGAATGAAGAATCGGATGGCGCAGCTGTTCCGGAACGGGCGATGCCTGTTCCTCCCGATCGATCACGGCTATTTCCAGGGACCCACGTCGTGCCTGGAAAAGCCCGGTGACACCATTGCGCCGCTGCTGCCCTGGTGCGAGGCGCTTTTCGTCACGCGGGGCGTCTTGAGAAACTGCGTCGAACCCGCGGGCAGCAAGCCCATCATCCTCCGGGTATCCGGAGGCACGAGCGTCATCGGCAAGGACCTGGCAAACGAGGCGCTCACCACCTCCGTCGAGGAAATTTTACGGCTCAACGCGACGGCCGTCGGGGTTTCCATCTTCGTGGGGAGCGACTACGAGAAAGAGTCCCTGATGAATCTGGCCGAACTCGTCAACGACTGCGAGGATTTCGGGATTCCCGTCATGGCGGTCACGGCCGTCGGCAAGGAGCTGGAACAGCGCGAGGCCCGGTACTTGGCACTGAGCTCCCGGATCGCCGCCGAGCTGGGTGCCCGCGTCGTCAAGACCTACTGGTGCAGGCACTTCGACAAGGTGACCGAGGGCTGTCCCGTGCCCGTCGTGATGGCCGGGGGGCCGAAGTGCGACACCGAGATGGAGGTGATGGCCTTCGTCCACGACGGGATGAAACGGGGCGCCGTCGGCGTCAACCTGGGGCGCAACATCTGGCAGAGCCCCCACCCCGTACCCATGATCCGGGCCCTGGCCGCGATCATCCACGAAAAGGCGTCGGTCAAGCAGGCCTTCGACCTCTTCCAGGCGGTGAAGACGGACATGGCGAAGGGGAGGAAGAAGGGGTAGAACAGGGTAAAGGGGACAGGGTAAAGGGAAGGTACTACAGATTTTTTGGATAGACGGAATCTTCTTCCATCCCTAGACCCTATACCCGATACCCCTGCCGTCGTGAACGCATGAGGCGGCACGGGATAGAGAGGAAGAACCGGGAGACCTTCCGACGATGAAAGTGGCAGTTTATTACAACAACCGTGACGTCCGGATCGAGGAGCGGCCCGTTCCCCGCATCGGTCCGAGGGAGATGCTCGTCAAGGTGATGGCGAGCGGCATCTGCGGCAGCGACGTCATGGAGTGGTACCGGATCAAGAAGGCGCCCATCGTCCTCGGGCACGAGATCGCCGGCGTGATCGCCGAGACCGGTGCCGGTGTGGAGCGATACAGGGCCGGGGAGCGCGTCTTCGTTTCCCACCACATCCCGTGCAACACCTGCTACTACTGTTTGCGAGGCAGCCACACGGCCTGCGAGACCCTCCACACGACCAACTACGATCCCGGCGGGTTCAGCGAGTACCTGCGGGTACCCGCCCTGAATGTCGACCGGGGCGTGTTCGTCCTGCCCGACGGAGTGTCCTTCGATCAGGGGGTGTTCGTAGAGCCCCTGGCCTGCGTCATCCGGGGCCAGAGGCTCGCCGGTCTGCAACCCGGGCAGAGCGTTCTCATCCTCGGAAGCGGCATCGCGGGGCTGCTGCACCTGATGCTGGCCCGTGCGCTTGGCGCAGGGCGAATCGTCGTGACGGACGTGAACGAACACCGCCTGCGGGCGGCGGTCGAGTTGGGCGCCGACGCGGCCCTCGCCGCAGCGGAGGACGTCCCGTCGCGGTTCAAGGCGCTCAACGGGAGGCCCGCGGACCTGGTTATCGTATGCACGGGGGCTCTTTCCGCCTACCGGCAGGCGCTGCACTCCGTCGAACGGGGCGGTACGATTCTCTGCTTCGCGCCCACCGATCCCGGCATCGACCTTCCCGTTCCAGTGAATGATTTCTGGCGCAACGAGGTCCGTATCCTTCCCTCCTACGGCAATGCCCCGCAGGACGCGGTCGTCGCGATCGAGCTGATCCGTTCGGGGCGCGTGCCCGTCGAGCGGATGGTCACCCACCGCCTGGGCCTCGACGAGGCGGGGCTCGGTTTCCGGCTCGTTGCCGAAGCCGGGGAAGCCCTGAAGGTCATCCTTTACCCCCACCCCATCGATGAGAAGGTGAGAGGGTAAGAAGGTGAGATGTCAGGATCAGCTGGAAGCCAGCCTCGTTCTGCCGGCTTCTCCAACCTTCTCACTCTCTAACCTTCTTACCTTCTCCATTCCTGCTGCCCGTCTTTGTCGATTGACATTCCCCGGCGGCCCCGGTTTAATAGGGATCATGCCTGACGGAGAGGTGCCATGAACCATGCAGTGCAGGAGCAAACCGGAAGACGGGGAGCAGGGAGGACCTGCGGCTTTGCGGGGCACCTGCGGGTGCGTCCGGCGGCGGCCGCCGAGGCGCAGCATCTCGCCGGTCTCTTCCGGGATGCGGAACGCGCGAGCTGGGTGACGGAAGCCCTCGCGACAGGTAGGGCCTGGGCCCTCGTCGTGGAGCGATTCGAGGGGTTGACCCGTGTTCCCCTGGGATTCACCGTGACGGCCGCCGACGGCGAGACGGCTCTGGCGCTTCACGTCGGGGAACGCGGCAGGGGCCTGGCCCACGAGGCGCTGCGGGCGGCGATCCGTGTCCTGCGCGAGGAGCCCTTCGCGGAGCTGAGCACCTCCATCGGGGCGGACGATGCGAGGGCAGCCAGGGTATTCGAGAAGGCCGGCTTCACCCCCGCGGGCTCGTGCCGCTTCCGGGGCCGGCCGTTGAAGCGGTACATCCGCAACCTGCGCGGCGACTGCACGGCCTACAACGTTTGGATCTGACGGGGCGCTCTCCGCCGACGATCAACGTGACGCATGCCGAAAGAGATCACCCACTGGCTGATTGCATCGGCCGTATCCTCCGGGCTCAGGGAAACCGCTTTCCGCGAGCCCCTCGAACGTTTCGGGAACATCCTGAAGATCGGCGCCGTCGTTCACGATGCCCCGTATTACTATTTCAAGGGGGACCGCGAAAGACGGTTCGGGGATCTTCCCCGCAAGCTCCACGGCACCGTCGATGACGCCTACGAGCTGGTGGGCGCCCTCCTGAGCTTCACCCTGGAGAGGCCTCCCGAGGAACGGAGCCCGCTGCTGGCTTTCCTCGTCGGTCTCGTGACCCACCTGTTTGCCGACGCACTCCTGCATCCGATGATTTTCCACCTCACGGGCCCGTACGATCACCCCTCGTTCCGGGAAGGGACCGTCGCCCGGCAGGACCACCGCCGGCTGGAGACGCTCATCGACATGCATTTTGCGGGCGGCTACGAACGGGTGAAGCGCTGTTCCCTGGCATCCGTCCTCGGCGAGGCGGAGGCGCCGCTGGACGAAATCTTCACGAACGCCGGGACCGCGTGGCTCGAACCGGGCCGGGCGGACGGGTTTGCCGAGGGGCTGGCCTCGGCCTTTCGCTTCTTCGCCTTCATGCAGGGACTCTTCCGCAACCCCGTCCTGGGGCGCCTCTCGTTCCGCTTCTTCCCGATCGTCCCATCCTTCGCGAGGGAGATCCTGGCCCTTGTCTACGCGCCCCAGCTGGCGCGCTACGAGGCGCGGATCGCGGGGGACATCCGATACCGGCACCCTTGTTCGGGCATCGAGGAGACGGGCAGGCTCGACGATCTCTTTCGTCGGGCCGTGGAGCTGAGCGTTGCGTTCTGCCGGGGTCTGGAGCCCCTGCTCGACCCGGGGCAAATCCGGCCGGCGCGGCTCATTCTGCCGGCGGTCGACCGCGGCCTGGGGTTCGATCCGGACCACCCGCTGTGCCACTATGCGGAGAGGAGGTTCTTCGTATGACGCGAGCCCCCGGGTTTTCGTTTGCAAAAGAGGGCATGCGTGATTATCTTGTCCATGCTGCGCCGGGCGGGAGAGATTCTGCCTCGTGCGGACATCCCTTGGATCGCTGCGGAAATCGATGACGCTGTTTCTGCTGAAGTTTCTCCTGGTATACGGGCTCATGCACGGCTACGTCTTCCTGAAAGCCCGGGCCGCCTTTTCCTTCGGGCTCGGCACGGGTGCGCCCGTCGCGTTCGCCATGCTCGTCATGGTCCTGTCCCCTCTCGCCAGCGGCCTTTTGGCAAGGCATGGGTCCGAGGCGGCGGCGCGGGCCGCGACCTGGGGGAGTTATGTCTGGATGGCGCTGGTGTTCCTGCTCGTCGTGATGCTGCTTGCCGTGGATCTGTACCGCGGCCTCGTTGCCCTGGCGGGAGTTGCCGCCCGCACGGACCTCTCCGCCGCCGCTCCGGGGGCGAGGGCCGCCTTCCTCGTGCCGCTGGTCCTCTCGGCGGCGGCAACGGCCTGGGGCTTTCACGAGGCCCTGGACATCCGGACGGAGCGGGTCGTGATCGAGACGGACCGGCTGCCGGATCACGTGGAGCGCGTCCGGATCTGCCAGATCTCCGACGTGCACCTTGGTCCTATCGTCCGCGAGGAGAGGCTCGCGCGCATGCTCGACGCGGTGAAGAGGGAAAACCCCGACCTGCTCGTCTCCACGGGCGACCTGGTGGACGGGCGGCTGGCCCGGCTGCCGGGGCTTCTCGCGCAGTTCCGGGAGATCCGGCCGGTCCTGGGCAAGGTTGCCGTGACGGGAAACCACGAGTTCTACGTGGGGCTCGATGAAGCCCTGGCCTTCACGAAAGACGCCGGGTTCGACGTGCTGAGAGGGGAGGTGCGCGATGTGGGCGGCATCCTCACCCTGGCCGGCGTAGACGATCCGGCGGGACGCGGATTCGACTTGAGAGGCCGGAGCAACGGGGAGCGCGATCTGCTGGCTGCCCTTTCGCGGGATCGCTTTGTCCTGTTTCTGAAGCACCGGCCCGTCGTCGAGGAGGAAGCCCTGGGACTTTTCGACCTGCAGCTCTCGGGTCACACGCACCGGGGGCAGATCTTTCCCTTCAACCACGTCGTCGACCTGTATTTCCCCCGGTCCAGCGGGCTTCACGACCTCGGCCACTCCCACCTCTACGTGAGCCGCGGTTCGGGGACGTGGGGCCCGCCGATCCGGTTCCTCGCCCCGCCGGAGGTGACCGTAATCGAGATCGTCAACCGAAAACGCGCCTTGAACTGAGGGAGGTTGCAGGACCATGTTCAGCCCGTCCGATATCGAATACATCCGTTCCAGGGGCACGACGGAAGCGAGGATCGTGCAGCAGATCGACCGGTTCCGGCTGGGCGCGACCGCGCTGACCCTTGACAGGCCGGCCACGGTCGGCGACGGGATCGTCAGGGTCGACGGGGACGAAAAAGAGCGTCTCGTCGCCCTTCACGACGAGGCGGCCCGGGCCGGCCGCTGCCTGAAGTTTGTCCCCGCCTCGGGAGCCGCCACGCGCATGTTCAAGGACTGGCACGCCGCCCTCAACCGGGGCGGCTTCGCAAGCCGTGAGGAATCCGACGCCTTCGCCGAGAGCCTGCCCCGCTACGCCTTCTACGGGGACCTGCGCGGGGTCTTGTCAAGAGCCGGGCTCGGCGAAGCGATGCCCGGGGCCGGCGGCGCGGAGCGGGGAATCCTCGAATTCATCCTCAACGAGAAGGGGCTCAACTACGCCTGCAAGCCCAAGGCGCTACTGAAGTTTCACCGGTACGGCGATGCCGCGCGAACGGCCCTGGAGGAACACCTCGTGGAGGCGGCCCTGTACGTGAAGGACGGGCAGGGCCTCTGCCGCTTCCACGTGACGGTATCCGCGGAGCACCTGGAGCCGGTCCGGGAATGGATCGGGCAGGTGCGCGGCGGCTACGAGAGGCGCTTCGGAGTGCGCTACGAGATTGGGCTCTCCGTCCAGAGCGAGTCCACGGACACGATCGCCGTCGATCTCGACAACCGGCCGTTCCGGGCGCGCGACGGCCGTCTCCTGTTCCGGCCCGGGGGGCACGGCGCGCTGCTTTACAACCTCCGCGCGATCGAGGGGGACATCGTGTTCATCAAGAACATCGACAACGTCGTTCCAGACCGCCTCAAGGACACGACGGTCCTCCACAAGAAGATCCTCGGGGGCTGTCTCGTCGCCCTCCAGCAAGAGCTCTTCGGCCGCCTCCGGGCGCTGTCGGACCCGCCGGCCGGAGCGGCGGTCGTGGACGAGGCCGCGCGGTTTGCCTCGGAGCGGCTCACGTGCCTGTTGCCGCCGGGCTTCGAGGGCAGGCCGACGGAAGAGCGCAGGGAGATCCTGATCCATGCGCTCGACAGGCCCCTGCGCGTCTGCGGGATGGTGAAGAACGAGGGGGAACCGGGCGGGGGCCCTTTCTGGGTGCGAGACCCGGACGGCGGGTGCTCGCTGCAGATTGTCGAGGAGGTCCAGGTGGACAAGAAAAAAGCGGGGCAGGCCGATCTCTGGGCCTCGTCCACCCACTTCAACCCCGTCGACCTCGTCTGCGGAGTGCGCGATTTTCGGGGCCGGACCTTCGATCTCGAACGGTTCGTGGCCGCCGATCAGGTGTTCATCTCCGTGAAGTCGCACGAAGGCCGGGACATCAAAGCCCTCGAGCTGCCCGGACTGTGGAACGGATCCATGGCACGCTGGCACACCGTGTTCGTCGAGGTCCCCGTCGAGACCTTCAACCCCGTGAAGAGCGTCGATGACCTGCTGCGCCCCGCGCACCTTCCCTGAGAGCGGTTCGAGGGTAGAGTCAAAGGCGAAGCGATAAAAAGGATCGGGATGCCTCCCGATCCTTTTTATTCTCTACCCGATACCCTAGACCCGATCCCCTGTTTTCAGATCATTTTCCCCTGCAGCTCCCTCTTGTCCGCCGGGGTGACGCGCAGGAGCGTCGTCTCGCCGCCACGCCGGCACTTCACCGTCACCTCGCCCGCGTCCTTCGGAGTGTCTCCGTAAGCCGCGCAGATGGCGGCGGCCGAACTGCAGGCCTCCTCCGGCCCGCCCCCGGGAAGCATGCAGAGCGGCCCCGGGAAGTCCCGCATCTGGAAGACGGCATCCCGCTCGTCCAGGAGGGACTCGAGCGCCTGGTTGTCCCTCTGGTTTCTCCCGACGATGACCTTGTGCCGCTCGTCGATGCGGATGTGCCGCCCCGCGCTCAGGAGCTCCAGGTCGCGCGTCGTGAAGTCGGAACGGTGGGCGAACAGGTCCTTCAGGCGCCTCGAGAACATGGGGTCCGTCAGGAGGCACCCCCCGGCCGGGTTCGAGTACGACCTAATGCCGTACCGCTCCGCCATCTCCATCTGCCGCTTGCGGCCTCGTCCCGAGATGTCGAGAAGCCGTTCCCGGTCCACCCTGCCTTCCCGTTCAGGCAGCGTCTCGGGGAGCAATCGCGCCGACAGGGGCCTGAGGATGCGGTCCGCGTACCCCGAGTTTTTCGCCACCACGTGCAGCATTTGCCGGCTCTGCGACATGGGCCGCTGGCCCAGGACCTCCCCGGTGAAGACGAAATCGTAGCCCCACTCCTCCATCTTTTCACCCGCGATCCGCAGCATGAGGGTATGGCAGTCGATGCAGGGGTTCATGTTTTTCCCGTACCCGTAGCGGGGTGCCCTCACCACGCGGAGGTGTTCCTCGGTGATGTCGAGGACCCGAAGCGGCAGGCCGATCATGTCGGCAGCCGCGCGCGCCTTTCCGGCGCCGAAAAACGGGGTGCGGAAGGTCAGTCCCAGCACCTCGATCCCCTGCTCCTGGACCACCTTGACGGAGATGATGCTGTCGAGGCCCCCCGAAAAGAGGGCAATGGCTTTCACGGCTGTTTTCGTTTCCACGGTAGACAAGAGAAATCGAATCCTTCCTTGGCGATAAGAGGTGCAGGCAATATGAGGGGCTGGCTGAAACGGAGCCAGCGCTCTCACCTTCTCACCCTCATTATTTCAGTACAGGACGATCCTGCGGTTCCAGCGCTCGCCGATGAACGCGCAAATCCCTCGGTCCGCGTCGTCGGGCACGATGGTAAGCGTCCCTCCCGCGGACGTCACCTTGAAGCCGCTGAGGGTGAGCGCCCACCGGGGCGAGCCCTCGTCCCCGTGCGGCCGGAAGATCTCCGGCCCCGAGGTGTACGGGACATCGAGACCGTGGAGCACTTTTTCGACGACGCTCTTCCTGTCGTCGCTGCCCGAGAGCTGGATGAGGCCCGTGCCCCGCTCGCTCAGTTTGACCCGGAAGGGAGTCGCCACGTCCCCGACGTGGATGATCACCGTCCGGGCGCCGATGCTCACGGCGTAATCCGCGCGCAGCACGAGAGGGCTACCCTCCTGCGAGGCGCCCGGCATCGGGATCTGCTGATCCGCCCTGTAGGCATACCCCAGCGCGTCGAGCAGCGAACCGACAAGCTCCCGGTTGCCCCCGCCCCGCAGGACGGGAACGTCCGGGGGCGTCGGGGCCTGCTGCGGGTCGCGAAGGGCACCGCTTCCCTCGTCGATCTCGAGGAGGGCAACGCCCTTTTCCCCGGCGTACCGGGCGACGGGCCCCGGGATCGGCCGGGAGTCAGCCGGTGCACGGAAAAGGCCGGCCAGGACCCGCTCCGCTCCGTCGGGCGATCGCCGGACGAGGATCCGGTCCGCGCGAAGCTCGAGGCCCGCGATCGCCCCCAGCGTCAGGGGAGCTTCGGGCCGGCGGAACACGTAGTCCCTCGAGGCGCCGAACAGGCGCTCCAGGGCGGAGAAGAGCCCGCCGGTCCCCGGGTCGTGCAGCACGGTGAAGTGTTTCCATCGGGCGCGCACGAGTTCCGTCGTCCCGTCGGGTATCCGGCGCCCGAAATCCAGGAAGATGCGGCTGCCGTCGGCGAGCTCCGCCATGGGGATGTCCGCGCAGTCGACGGCCAGGTGCTCCGTCTCGGTGAGCGGCACGAAGTATTTCCCATTGCGGACGAGGGATCCGCCGGAGCGCTTCACGACCGCCGAGAGGACATCCAGTTCGCCCTCGGTGGGCTGGAAGGCCTTCGCCTCGACCGTTTGCGCCTGCTTCGCCTCCTGTTCGGGAGGGGCGGCGGGCGTCGGGCCTTTCCGGGGCAGCAGCAGCGCCTGCCCGGGGTAGATCCGGTCCGGGTTGGAAAGCTCGGGGTTGAGCATTCGGACGAGCCCGATCCACGCGGCCATTTCGGCGGCCGTGATCCCCAGCCGGTCGTGGAGGATCTGCGAGAGGGTGTCCCCCCGGCGCACGACATAGGCGGGCCCGCCCGGCGCGTCGCCGATGCGGGGCAGGGCGATCCGCTGGCCCGGGTAAATCCGGTCGGGGCTGCGGATCTGGGGGTTGAGCTTCCTGACCTGCCTGCGAACCGAGGCCGACTCCGCGGCGCTCTTTCCGAGCTTTCGCCGGATGATCGTCGAAAGGTTGTCGCCTCTCTGCACGATGTAGACGGAGGGGCTGCCCTTGACCGCGGCTCTCTTTTTCAGGACCAGGTGGGCCGTGTCTTCCTGGGAAAATGAATCGGGGGGGATCGAGAGGAGGCCGAGCCCTGCCAGGGCGGTGAAGGCAAGAGTCAGGCGCAACGTCCGTGGATGCATGAACGAAACCTCCGACGGCAACGGCGTCGGGCGGTATCTTACCCGGCGATCCCCGGAATGTCAAACGGCCATCGCCGCAAAAAAAGAGCCGTGGCTCTTTCGAGCCACGGCTCTTCCGGATTGCGGTAACGTTGAGAATTACATGCCGCTCTTGAAGTTGTCCCTCATGAGCTCGCGGGCGATGATCATGCGGCGGATTTCGGAGGTGCCGGCGCCGATTTCCCACAGCTTCTGATCCAGGAAGTGACGGGTCACGCCGTACTCGGTGCAGTAGCCGTAACCACCGTGGATCTGGATCGCATCGAGACCGATCTTCGTGCCCACTTCGCCGCAGTACAGCAGGGAGGCCGCGGCCATGCGGTCGAGGTCCGTGCCCTTGCCGCCCGACTTGTTCGACAGCGTGTCGCAGTAGGCGGCGGCGCTGTAGGCCATCCAGCGGGAGGCCTTGTAGCCGCAGTACATGTTCGCCAGCTTCTCCTGGATCGTCTGGAAGGACGCGATGGGCTTGCCGAACTGGACGCGCTCCTGGGCGTACTTCAGGGAGAGCTCGAGGCAGCTTCTCATCGAGCCGAGGGTGCAGCCCGACAGCGTGATGCGCTCGGTGCAGAGGCCGGAGGTCAGAACGGCCACGCCCTTATTCAGGCCGCCGATGAGGTACTCTTCGGGAAGTTCCATGTCCTCGAAGGTCACGAGACCCGTGGGGGAGGTCCTCATGCCCCACTTCTTGATCTTCTCGACGGACCAGCCCTTGGTCTTCTTGGGGTAGCACATGAAGGTGGAGATGCCGTGGGGGCCCTTGTCGGGATCCGTCTTGGCGTAGAACACCATGAAGTCGGCCAGCGGACCGTTGGTGATGAAGATCTTGCTGCCGTTGATGACCCACTTGTCGCCCTTCTTGATGGCGCGGGTCTTCATGCTCATGGCGTCGGAGCCGGCGTTGGGCTCGGTGATGCCGAGGCAGCCGATGTACTCGCCCGTGCAGGACTTGGGCAGGACTTCCAGCTTCTGCTTCTCCGTCGCGTTGCGGCGGAAGTTGTCGAAGCACAGCGTCTGGCTGGCGCCGACGGTCATGGAAAGAGCGTTGCTCACGCGGGCGATCGTCTCGTAGGCCAGCAGGGTTTCCACGTAGCCCATGGCCGATCCGCCGTACTTCTCCTCGAACACGATGCCGTTGATGCCCAGCTTGCCGGTCTCCAGGAAGAGGCCCTCGGGCATCACGTCCAGTTCATACGCGTGCTCCATCTGGGGCTCGAGCCAGGCGACAGCCCATTTATACACGCTGTCCTCGAGCATCTTTTGTTCTTCGGTGAAATTGAAATTCAACGCCATAACCAACTACCTCCCTTTCTTAAAATTTGGCCCCAAAGCGCGAATTACGGATGTTTCCTGTGCTAGCGCAGAGCGTAAGCCGCATGGTGTAAGTCGCCTCGGGTGATCCTCTCTCTCTGTCGTCTCAGGCGTGAAGCGTAAACGGCGGGGAAATCAGCCCGGATGCTCTGCAACGGACATTCGGGCGGCCTGTCAAAACGTGTGACCTATACATAAATGCGGCCGTTCTGTCAAGGTTAAAAACACCTCGCTGCGGCGAAATTCGCCCCATTTCCTGCCGGTGCGGCCCGTGCAGCTGACGAGGCGAGCGAACCGCGGCGGCCGGTGGGGAGCGAGCCGCTCCCCTTCCTGCTCCGCCATCCGCGGAGTGTGCGATTGTAGAACGTTAAGTTCGATTGTCGCACGGGCGCTGAGTGCTATACCAGGCCGTATTGCCGGGAACTGCACATGAAGCGTGCATAATGCGCACAAATCGCCCCGGTCGGGACGGACGCAGGCCCTGGCGGGCATCTCTTAGGAGAGGCATGTTAGTTTTTAATTTGTTGAAATTATTATGGGAATGTCAGTTTTGGGACACTCTCTTTTTTTTCTCACCCCAAATTGTCTGGCATCGTTATTGCTAACTTCATGTGAGTGGCGCACTAGGAAATACCCAAGACCCTGACAGACCCCTAATTTCCTGGCGCTTGTTTTGAAAGAGGTCAATCGGTGGATGGTTTTGGTCCCTCCTTTCCATCCACCGATTCCCTTTCAAAAAAGGATCCCTCCGATGTCGCTGCAACGATACATGGACAAACGGATCAAGCGCTGCCTCTCCAACCCGGCCGTCCTCGTGCTGGCGCTTGTCTATCTGTCTTCCGCATCGTCCGCAAAACGGCCGAATGCCGAGATGCCGACCTGGGCCACGCAGGCCCTCTGATCCGATTCCAAGGGAAATAAAAAAGCCGGCCCCGCGAGGAGCCGGCTTTTTTTTGGTTAAGCTGCGAGCGCCGGGGCGCTTACATGATTCCCATGCCCATGAGCAGGGCGATGACCGACAGGATCACGCCGCTCCACAGGAGGGTCATCGTGGTGTAGCCCATGACGGCCCTTGCCGAGAGCCCCGCGAGACCCAGAAGCGGCAGGGCCCAGAAGGGCTGGATCATGTTCGTCCACTGATCGCCCCAGGCCACCATCATGGCGGACGTGGTCATGTTGATCCCCATGGTCTTGGCCGCCTCGATCGTGATCGGGCCCTGCACGAGCCACTGGCCGCCGCCGGAGGGGACGAACATGTTGATGATGCCCGCCGCCCAGAACTGCAGCATGTAGAACGTCACCGGCGTCGAGATGGCCACGAACCAGCTGGCGATGACCTTCCCGAGCCCCGTGCCGATCAGGATCCCCTGGATGCCGCCGTAGAGGGGGAACTGCAGGGCGATGCCGCCCGCACCCTTGATGGCGGTGTTGACGGCCTTGATGTAGTTCACGGGCTTGCCGTGGAGCAGCACGCCGAGGATGAAGAACAGGAAGATCACGATGTTGAGGTTGAGGTCCATGCCCTTGGTCATGAAGTGGTTGCCCAGGTAGGCAAGACCCATGAGGCCGAAAACGATGTTGATCGCGTAGCTGTGGTCGATACTCTCGGCCAGGGTGGGGTTGGCCGGTTTCTCGACGTGGATCGTCTCGTCCGCGATCTCCTTGAGCTTTTCCTCGCTGATCTCTTGCACCTCCTCCGCCTTGGGGTGGATCAGGGCGTACAGGACCGGCAGGGTGAAGATGACCAGCAGCGACGCGATGATGTTGTAGGATGCGAAGATGGTGTCGGCCACGGGAACCGGGGCCCCGGTGACCTTCTCGATGAAGTTCTGCGCGTGCTTCGAGGTGGCGCAGACCAGGGGGATAGATCCCGAGAGCCCCTGGTGCCACACGACGAACCCGCTGTAGGCCGCCGCGATGAGGTAGGGGTAATCCACCTTCTTCGTGCGCTTGGCGATCTCGAGGGCCAGCAGGCCCCCGACGATGAGGCCGAAGCCCCAGTTGAGCCACGAGGCAACGGCCGCCACGAAGGAGACGATCATCCCGGCCTTGATGGGCGTGTCGCCCTTGCCGGCGATCCAGACCAGCACCTTTTTGACCGGCGGTGACAGAGCCAGGCAGTGTCCCGTCACGAGGATCAGGATCATCTGCATGGCGAAGGCCACGATCCCGTATATGCCGTTTCCCCAGGCCATGATCATCTTCATGACGTCCGTGGGCGTGAAGATGAGGGCGAGGATCGCCGAGAGGAACGTCAGCAGGATGGCGAAGAGATAGGCATCGGGAAGGTAGTGCCTCATGAAATACGTGAACATGGATGCAAGCCGCCTGAGCATGATGAAACCTCCTTTCCACAAATCCTGTGGGGCCCCGCGAAGTGGCCGCAGCCGCGCAGGGCGGTGTGCTGATGGGGTATAAAAAATGGACAATAACGGGATCTATACGTCTGGAGGCGCTGCCGGTAAGGATGCAAGCCCCTCCTTATACACCCTGGGCAGATACGGTAGGGCACCCGGTGTCGACCGGGTGCGCGATGAAATGTCCCACTCCCTGCGGCGATGAACGCCGACCCACGGCTTCTATATCCAATTCGGGGGATTTTTTCCAGCGTTTTTACACGTGTCCGCTGCGACGCGGTGACGGCGCCCGGGGGGAGGGGCTAGAGCCGGTAGCGAAGTTCGTTGCGCACGGGGGTGCCCTGGGCGGACACCGTCACGATCTCGCCGATCGCCTCCAGGTCGGCCATCCGGCGAACGGTTCCCTGGAGGATGATGGCCTTGCCGTCGAAGAAGACCCTGAGCGTCGGGATCCGGATCCGGGGGCTGGTGGCGATGTGGGCCTTGATCCGGGCCGCAAGCATCCGGCCCCGCAGCAGCTCCCACGCTTCCAGCGTCAGCTTCCCCGCCTTCTCCTCCAGGGCCCCGCACACGATGTCCGTGATCTCCGGGAAGGTCTGCACGGCCGTGTTGAAGACCATGTCGTAGGCGGCGACGTCGTACCAGTCGCGGTGGAAGTTGGCCCGGATGAAAGCCGCGCGGTCGTTGTCCATCTTCTCGATGAGCCGCGCCGCCGTCTTCCGATCCACCCCGTCCTTGCGCATCACCCGCTCGACGCGCTTGTCGACGGGTGCCGTGAGCCGCACCCGCAGGACGTGGGGGAGACCCTCGAGCAGGAAGTTGGCTCCCCGCCCCACGAGCACGACGCGGTCGTCCATGGCGCGGTCGTAGATGTATGAGTCCATGAGCGCCATGAGGCCCTGGTACTCCCAGTCGAAGCGGTCCCAGATCGTGGGGCGGTCCTCGTCGACCTCGCGCAGCAGCGAGATCCAGCGTTCCCCCTGCGCCCGCAGGTCGGCCAGGATCCTCTCCTTGCCCACGTATTCGTAGCGCATTCGCTCCGCGACGGCGGCGCCGATCTCCTGTCCGCCGCTCCGGTATTCACGGGATATGGTGAGGATGGCCATGGCGACGAGTCCCCGGCGGTCTTCCCGCGGTTGGTGTTGGGTGGCTCCCGCCGCGAGGGGCGGGCGGTCATTTTCTCTTGGAGGTCTTCCAGCGGACCCACAGCCTGCCGAGCACGATCACCCCGAGGGCGAAGACAGCCTCCACCGCGTACTGGACCCCGACCGGGAGGATGAATCGCTCCGTGATGACGGGGTCCGTGATGATCATCTCGGCCCCGACCTTGCCGAGCACGGCGGCCCCGATGTAGATGATGGCGGGGTACTTGTCCATCAGCATGGACAGCAGGCTGCTCGTGAAGACGACGAAGGGGATGCTCAGGCCGAGGCCGAAGAGCAGCAGGAACAGGTTCCCCTTCGATGCGCCGGCCACGGCCAGCACGTTGTCCACGGACATGGTGATGTCCGCGACCACGATGACCCAGAGCGCCTGCCAGATCGTCTTCGCCTCCCGGTGAACCTCCTCGCCGGGGTTGCCCTCGATGAAGAGCTTCACGGCGATCCAGAGAATCAGGAGCCCCCCGACGAATTTCAGGTAGGGGGTCTGCAGGAGCTGGGCCGCGAAGAAGGTGAGGGCGACACGCAGCAGCACCGCGGCGCCCGAACCGAACAGGATGCCCTTCTGGCGCTGTTTGCGAGGCAGGGAGCGCACCGCCATGGCGATGATCACGGCATTGTCTCCCGCCAGGATGAGATCGATGAGAATGATGCTCAACAGGGCTGCGAAAAATTCCCAGCTGAAGCTGATGTGCCCCAGAATATCCGGCATCACTGCGGGGTGCTCTCCTGTCTCTCTCTTCGCCTCCGGGGCGTCCCGGGGCCTTTCGCTAAGTGGCGAAACTGGCACAAACCCCCTCGTTTGTCAATGAAATTATATCCCCCCCGATGGCGCCGAATCGCCCGCTGCGCGGCCCTTTCGTCCCGCCGGAGGGGGCCTTCGAAGGCCCCGCGGCACCGCAGATTCGCGCTTGCAAGATGGGGGGTTGCTGTTATAATACTCAATCCTTGCGCCCGGGGTTCCCTGCGGGCGGGGGCGCGGGGCAAAGGGGGAGAGGACATGTCCAGAGACGCCGAGTTCCTGAAGGAGTTGCAGCGCAAGTTCGAGCAGAAGCTCCGGGAGCACGAGATCGACGTCATCGAGCACTGGAAGGAGCGGCTGGACCGGATCTATGCCATGAGGCCCGAGGGGATCGCCCCGCTTCAACTCGAGATCCGCAAGCTCTCCGAGAACATGGCCAACCGGGTCAAAACGCTGAAGAAGGGATGAGATGAAGGAGATCGCGAACTTTCTCTTCGAAGTGGGCATGCTGAACAAGACCCCGCGCACGGGGTTTCAATTTCTCGGCTCCGGCAAGGAGTCCGTCGCGGAGCACATCCTGAGGACCCTCTTCATCGGCTACTCGCTCTGCAAGCTCGACCCGTCCGTCGACGAGCTGAAGGTGCTCCGGATGTGCCTCGTCCACGATCTGCCCGAGGCGCGGACGGGCGACATGAACTACATGTACAAGAAGTACGTCACCGTCGACGAGGAGAAGGCCGTGCGGGAACTCACGGAGAACCTTCCTTTCGGGGCCGAGATCAAGTCCGTCCTCGCGGAGTTCAACGAGAAAAAGACAAGGGAGTCCCTGCTGGCCCACGACGCCGACCAGCTCGGATTGATCCTTCTGCTCAAGGAGTACGGGGACCTCGGCAACAAGTACAGCCAGGAGTGGCTGAACTACGCCGTCCGCCGGCTCTGCACCGACGAGGGTAGAAAACTGGCGGATTCCATTCTCCGGACGGACTGGACGCAGTGGTGGTTCAGGGACAAGAGCGACTGGTGGGTCAACGGCAACCGGAAATAGCACAGGGGGACAGGCGATGAAAAGGACCCGTTCGTGGATCGTGGGATTGGCGGCCCTGGCCGTTATGCTGTCGGGCTGCGTCTCCGACGCGGAACTCAAGGACAAGGCCAGGGGGCACCTCCGGATCGGGATGGCGCACATCCAGGCCGGCCAGTACGCCCAGGCCCTCAAGGAGCTGATGGAGGCCGAGAGACTCACACCCAACGACCCGGTCGTCCACTACAACCTGGGGATCGCCTACGAGCGAAGGGGCTTTGTCGACGATGCCGTCAAGGAATTCCAGAAGGCCATCGCGCTCAAGCCCGATTACGCCGAGGCGCACAACTACCTCGGCACGATCCAGCTGGCCCGGGGGATGTACGACGAGGCCATCCTCTCCTTCAACCGGGCCCTGGCCAACCCGCTCTACGAAACGCCCTCGGTGCCCCTGTACAACATGGGGCGGGCCTACGTGGCCAAGGGGGACATGAAAGGCGCCTACGCCAGCTTCAGCGAGGCGCTCCGCAAGGAGCCGAGGACCCACCTCATGCCCGTCCTGGAGCTGAACCTGGGCGTCATCGACTACCGCCAGGGCGTCTACCTGGAGGCCGAGAGGCACCTGCAGAAAGCCGTGGCGGGGGCGTCCAACCTGGCCGAGGCGCATTACTGGCTCGGCATGACCCAGATGCAGCTTCGCAAGCGGAAGGAAGCCGCGGAGTCGTTCCAGAAAGTCATCCAGCTCGCGCCCGATTCCGAGTGGGCGGTGAAAGCCAGGGAGAATCTGAGCAGGCTGTAACCCGGACCGAGTCCGGGGCGGCGGAATCGAGTGATCATGGCAAGCAAGAGACAGAGACGGACCGAAGAATTCAAGACGCGCAAGAAGAAGAAGACCTTCAGGCTGTTCTTCATCGCCGCTGCTGTCCTCATCGGCGGCGGGTTCCTGGCCTTCCTGTTCTGGGCCCTGTCGGACACCCTTTTCCCGCCCGATGCCCAGGAGGCCGCGGCCAAGCGGGAGAGGAAGGAGGTGGTGCTCTTCTTCTCCGACGCAAACGAGCGCTTCCTCGTCCAGGAAAAGCGCCTGGTCCCGAAGGGGAAGGACGCACCCGCCCAGGCCGAGGAGATCGTGCGGGCCCTCGTGGAAGGCCCGAAGATGGGCAACATCCGGACGATTCCGGCGGGCGCGCGGCTCCAGGGGATCCGCATCGCCGACGGGACGGCCGTTCTGAACTTCGACAACCCCTTCATCGAGCAGCACCCCGGCGGGACGGCGAGCGAGGTCGCCACCGTTTACTCGCTGGCCAACACCCTTGCTCACAACCTGCCGGAGATCAAGCGCATCCGGATCCAGGTGAGCGGCAAGGACGTCACGACGATCAAGGGTCACGTCGATCTGCGTGAGCCCGTCACCCCGAATAAGGATCTCGCGAAGCAGGCCCAGGCCGGGGGGTAGGCAGACCCCGATCGGGCCGTGAGGGAAAGGACTGCCTGCGCCCCGCAGGCTGCGTGGAAGCCATGGCAAGAGTCAAGCTGTCCAGAATCCGGAACATCGGGGTCGTCGCCCACATCGATGCGGGCAAGACGACCGTCACGGAGCGGATTCTTTTCTACACGGGCAAGTCCTACAAGATCGGCGAGGTCCACGACGGCGAGGCCGTCATGGACTGGATGCCCCAGGAGCAGGAGCGGGGGATCACCATCACCTCCGCCGTGACCACCTGCGAGTGGAGAAACCACGAGATCCACATCATCGACACACCGGGGCACGTGGACTTCACGATCGAGGTGGAGCGAAGCCTCCGGGTCCTCGACGGCGCCGTGGTCGTCTTCTCCGCCGTGGACGGCGTCGAGCCGCAGTCCGAGACCGTCTGGCATCAGGCCGACAAGTACGGCGTCCCCAAGATCGCCTTCATCAACAAGATGGACCGGGTCGGCGCGGATTTCTTCAACGCCGTGGAAATGATGAGGGAACGCTTCGCCTCCGTCCCGCTTCCCGTCCAGGCGCCCCTTGGGGAGGCGGAGAATTTCCGGGGGATCGTCGATCTGATCCGTATGCGGCTCATCACCTGGCAGGAGAACACCCTGGGGGCGGCCTTCGACGTGTCGGAGATCCCGGAGGACTTCCGCGCCGAGGCCGGGGCCCGCCGTGAGAGCCTTTTGGAGACCCTCGCCGAAGCCGACGACGAGATCGCCGAGAAGTACCTGGGCGAAGTACCCGTCACGGACGCCGAGCTCGTCCGGGCGATCCGCAAGGCCACGGTCGCCCTGAAAATCGTGCCCGTTCTGTGCGGGGCGGCGCTGCGCAACAAGGGGATCCAGCCCATCCTGGACGCCGTCGTCGACTTTCTGCCGTCGCCGGAGGACGTTCCTCCCGTGAAAGGGGTCAACCCGGTTACGAAGGCCGAGGAGATCCGATCGGCCTCCGAGAGGGAGCCCTTCACAGCGCTGGCCTTCAAGGTCTCCATGATGGAGGGCCGGAAGATCACCTACGTGCGCATCTACTCGGGGCTCCTGAAGGCCGGCGACGAGGTCTTCAACGCCGCGAAGGGCAAGAAGGAAAAAGTGGCCCGCCTGCTGAAGATGCACGCCAACAAGCGCGAGCGCATTGACGTGGCCGGCGCCGGGGACATCATCGCCGTCGCGGGGCTCAAGGAGGCCCAGACCGGCGACACCCTCTGCAGCGAATCGAAACCCCTCGTTTTGGAGTCCATCGAGTTCTACAACCCCGTGATCAGCCAGGCCATCGAGGCCAAGACCCCCGCCGACGCGGACAAGCTCCCCGACGTGCTTGCAAAGATCAGCGAGGAGGACCCCACGCTGAAGGTCAAGTACGACGAGGAGACGGCGCAGACGATCATCTCGGGGATGGGCGAGCTTCACCTCGAGATCGTCGTCGACCGGCTCCTGCGGGAGTACAACGTCCACGTCAACACGGGCAAGCCGAGGGTGGTCTACCGCGAGACGATCCGGAAGACCGTGGAGGTCGAAGGCCGCTTCGAGCGGGAGCTGGGCGAGAGGAAGCACTTCGGTCATGTGAAACTTGTCCTCGAGCCCCTGCCGAGAGGGATGGGGATCGAGATCCGGAACGAACTCTCCCCCGAGGCGATTTCGCCGGAATTCCACCCCGTCATCGAGGAATCCGTGGGGGAGGCCGTGCTCAGCGGCGTCGTGGCCGGATACCCCGTGCTGGACGTGCGAATCCGGATCACGGGCGGGTCCGTCAAAGAAGGGGAGGCCTCCGCGGTGGGCTACAAGATCGCCACGCAGACGGCATTCCGGGACGGCTGTTCCAAGGCCGACCCCATTCTCCTGGAGCCGATCATGCGCGTCGACATCCTCACGCCCCGGGACTTCATGGGCGAGGTCATCGGCGACCTCAACGCGCGCAAGGGCGAGGTCGAATCCGTGAACCCCAAGGGGCCCGTCACGGAGATCCGGGCCAATGTTCCCCTCCGCTCGCTCTTCGGGTATTCGACGGACCTGCGCTCGGCCACCCAGGGCAGGGCGATCTTTACCATGCAGTTCCTCCGCTACGACAAGGCGTAAACAGGGTACAGGGGTCAGGGTACAGGGTACGGGGAAGAAAAAAAGAAACAGAATCAGCACAGCCCCGGACGTTTCGGTCCCGGGGCTTTTTCGTTCACCGAATCCCCGCATGCCCAATCCGTCCTTTCTCTGCGCTTTCCTTCCTGGATCCTGAACCCTGACCCCTGAACCCGTTCTTGGTGTGTGCAAATTCCGCACGGAATCAGTTGAAAAAGGCACGTCACCCTGCTATAGACAGGATGGCGTGCGCATCTTGATGTGTCTGAACGGTCAAGAGCCGTCGGAATGCTTGAGGGGAATTTTTCGCCGTATCCCGCCTGTTCCCTGGACCCTGAACCCTGGACCCTGGAAAGAGTGGATCCATGTCGCGAATCATAGAGCAAGGCGGAACGATCCCCACCCCTGTACGGACATCCTCCGCGTTCAGCATCGACAAGGACAAGCTCATCAAGGGGATCTACCGGATCAGCACCTTCCTCACCGCGCCGTCCAACGTGGAGGATATCCTGGGAAAGATTCTCGACGAGGTCGTCGACTCCATGGGCTTCGACCGGGGGATCATCCTGCTGCTCGACGAATGCCGCGAGAACCTCTACACGCGGGTGGTCAAGAATTACAGCGAGGAGGAGGCCCGCCGCGCCTTCTCGGTGCACCTGAACCTCAAGAAACACGACAGCTTCGAGACCCGCGTCGCCAAGACGGGACATTACATCGCCCTCGAGGACTCCGAGACGGACCCCCGTACGACGGAGACGGACCGCAAGATCTCCGCCTTCTACAAGCGCGGCTCCACCTTCTATGCCCCTCTGAAGATCGAGGACGACGTCATCGGGATCATCGCCGTCTGGACCAAGGAGAAATCCCGTTTCTCCTCCGACGAGATCGACATCCTGCTCACCTTCGCCAACCAGGTGAGCATCATCATCCACATCACGCGCCTCTTCGAGATCAACCGGGAGAAGATCGATCAGTTGCTCATCCTCCAGGAGGCCGTTTCGGGCCTGAACTCCACCTATTCGATCGAGCGCATCCACGAGATCCTGATCCGCAGCGCGCTGGGGATCGGAAAGGCGCAGAAGGCCCTGATCTATTTCCTCGACATCGAGAAGAACCGCGTCTTCATAAACGACGGCGAGCGGGGATTCATCGACGACAAGAACGAATACGGCGACCGCATCGGCAGGACGATCATCCGCAGGGCGATGGACAGCGACGCGATCACCGTCCGGGAGCCCGGCGGGGAGGAAGACGACACCCTCCCGCTGTACGAGGGCTACCCCTGCGAGGTGGCGATTCCGCTCAAGGTGAAGGACCGGTTCAAGGGGGTGCTGCTGCTGGGGATGGAGGCCGGGGTGTACTCCCGGGACCAGATCAACGTCCTCGACATCCTCGTCAACAACGCCGCCACGTCCTACGACAGCGCCATCATGCACTCCATGCTCTCCATCGAGGCCAAGTCGCTCAAGACGGAGGTGGAGAAGCTCAAGGAGCGCGAGGACTTCCTCCTGGGATTCCACAACATCCTCGGCAAGTCGAAGAAGATGGTGGGGATCTTCCACGTGATCGAGGAGGTGGCCAAGCACGACACCAACATCCTCATCCAGGGCGAGAGCGGGACCGGGAAGGAGCTCGTCTCGCGCGCCATCCACCGGCAGAGCCAGCGGCACGAGAAGCGTTTCGTCGACGTCAACTGCGCCGCCATCCCGGGGACCCTCCTGGAGAGCGAGCTGTTCGGCTACGAGGCGGGGGCTTTCACCGATGCGCGCAAGCGCAAGATCGGCCTTCTGGAGTACGCCAGCGGGGGCACGCTGTTTCTCGACGAGATCGGCGACATGAGCCTGCCGCTGCAGGCGAAATTCCTGCGGATGCTCGAGGACGGCTACATCCGGCGACTCGGCGGCAACGAGTCCATCCCCGTCGACGTGCGGTTCATCTTTGCGACCAACCGGGACCTCTCGAAAATGGTCGCGGAAGGTTCCTTCCGCGAGGACCTCTACTACCGAATCAGCGTCGTGCCGATTATCCTGCCCCCGCTGCGCGAGCGGGGTGACGACCTGCTGCTGCTGGCGCGCAACTACGTGGAGGAGTTCAACCGGAAGTTTAACAAGAAGGTCAAGGGGTTTGCGAAGGAGGCCGAGGAGATTCTCCGCCGGTACTCCTGGCCCGGGAACGTCCGTGAGCTGAAGAACATCATCGAGCGGATCATGATCCTGCGCGACGTGGGCCGGGTCATCACCCCGGAGAACATCCCCGCCGAGATCAAGGCGTCGGCGGCCCAGGACCCCGTCGTGCAGGTCGACGAGCTGCTCCCCCTCACGTCTGCATCGGACCGGATCGACTACAAGCAGGCCGTCGAGAAGCTCACGGGAAAAATCAAGGGGCGCATTCTCAACCGTGCCCTGCAGCTGAGCGGGGGGAACAAGACGAAAGCGGCGCAGCTGCTGAACCTCTCCCGGTACGCGCTCATCCGCGAACTGAAGAAAGTTGGAAAGGACGCTGAAACGGGCACTTAGACAGGGAAGTGCTAAATTCGCACAACATGTGCGAACATGGAACATCTGAGGAAACATCGGAGGAGAGGACTTGTTGAGGAAATGCCCGTCAGTATGTGCGTAAATCGCACATAATGAAGGCCCCCGCCGCTCACCTTTTTTTTCAACAATTCGGAATAATTAAGTATTTTTTATTGGCACTCTTATTGCTAAATAAGAACGCGAGACCTTTGGATGACTCACCTTTAACATAAAGAGAGATAAAGAATTTATCGAATAGGAAAGGTAGATCCTCTCCAAAGGTCTCAAAAATAGACACCCAGCATCAATGATCGTGCTTTAGGTTTGCGAATCGGCGGATGGTTTTTGGTTCCCTCCTTTCCATCCGCCGACCCCCTGAAAGAAAAGGGAGGGGGTTGGGGAACAGCCTCTCTTTTTAACATAGAATTGGTGGATGAGCCGTCCGTCATCCACCAATTTTTTTTGCCCGCATTCAGGAATGGAAGTTATGAAGCTATGAAATTGTGAAGTTCGGAAAAGCTGAAAATCTGTAAATGACTTTGGAATCGTCCAAGTTTCTCAACTTCAAAACTTCACAACTTCTCTGTCTGTCAGAGCCTTCCTTCCGCCTTCAGCTTCTCCAGCGCCGCCTTCACCTGCGGCATCGCCTCCAGGGCCGCCTTCTCGCCTTCCAGGACCGCCTCGTGGCGCTTGGAGAAATCCGTTGACCCGATGTGGCTCACGCGGGGCCGGATGACAACGTCGGCCCGGCTCAACTGGTTCTGCGAAATCTTCGAGTACATGATGACGACGGACTGCATGATCGTCTCCATGATCGTTTTCGGTGGCGGGCTCTCCACACCCATGGAGATATCCACGGCGATGACCAGATCGGCGCCTTTCTTTTTTGCGAAATCGACGGCCACGGGGCTCACGATGCCCCCGTCGACATAGATTCGGGAGCCGATCCGGACGGGTTGGAAGATCCCCGGGATGGAGCAACTGGCCCTCACCGCCGTTCCCGTGTTGCCCGAAGCGAACACGATCTCCTCGCCCGTCTGGATGTCCGCCGCGACGGCGTAAAACGCGGTCCGGAGCTTTTCGATGGGGGTGTCCTTCAACATGTGGTTGACGTAGGATTCGAGTTTCTCGCCCTTGATGAACCCGTTGTCCGGCACGGTCAGGTCGATGATGTCCCCCTTTTCGACGGGAAAGGAGAGGCTCTGCAGCTGAAAGGCGTTGAACCCGTAGGCGTACATGCTGCCGACGAGACTGCCCGCGCTGGTGCCGACGATCAGGTGGATCGGGACCCGGTTGGCCTCCAATATTTTGAGGACGCCGATGTGCGCGAATCCCCGCGAGGCGCCCGCTCCGAGCACGAGTGCGACCTTGGCAGGCGGCTTGACGACTGCAGGCGCGGGGGGCTGTTTCCACATGCAGCCGGCGATTGCGCCGAGCATCAGAAGGGCGAGACCGATTCGCAGGACTCGATTCATCATGCACCTCTTCAGGATCGAGAAAGCATCATTGCGCATTCGAGAACGAAAGGGCTGCAAAAAGGGCGCCCCTTTAGAAGATGGAAGCTGTGAAGCTGTGAAGTTATGAAGTTCGGAAAAGCCGGAAGCATGCAATGGGTGTTCAGCCCATCTAAGCTTCCCAACTTCTCAACTTCCCACTTGGCGTGGGCGTGCCCACGGTCAACAGCCCTTCCCCGGTTTTTCAAGCATGTTCGGATGCAAGGCAGCCGCCAGCCCGCGTCGCGCAGGCGTACCGGTTCGTACGTCGAGCGAGGAGGGCAAGGCGAACGCAGCAGATGGGCATTTTTCAAAGGTCAGCAGATAAAAAACCGGGCATTCATGATGAATGCCCGGTTTTTCTGACAGCCTAGTTTTTTCAGTGTACCTACTTCTTCGCCGGAGCTGCCGGGGCCGGAGCCGGAGCCGCCGGGGCCGGAGCTGCTGCCTTCTCAGGAGCCTTCTCGGGAGCCGGAGCGGGAGCCGCTGCGGGCGCAGGCGCGGGCTTCTTCTCCTCTTGCTTGGCGCAGCCTACGAACGAGAAAGAAACGGCGAGCAAAAGGGCGAGTACCAGTGCGAATGCCTTCTTCATCAGTTGTTTCACCTCCTTTTGACTTTTTACCCTTGCGGGCAGTTGTTCTCAAGGGTCGGTTTATACTTGATCGGGGGGGGCTTGTCAATAAAAAATATTGATGGTTAAGCGTGCGAAATCATACGTTGAACCTGAAATAAACGATGTCCCCGTCGACGATCTCGTACTCCTTTCCCTGGAAATGCAGAAGGCCTTTCTCCTTGGCCGCCGCGATGCTCCCGGCTCGGAGGAAGTCGTCGTAGTGCAGGACCTCGGCCCGGATGAATCCCCTTTCCATGTCCGTGTGGATCTTCCCCGCGGCCTGGGGCGCCTTCGTTCCCTTGCGGATCGTCCAGGCCCGCAGCTCGGGGCCCACGGTGGTGTAGAACGTGATGAGGTCAAGCAGCGCGTAGCCTTCGCGGATGATCTGCTGCAGGCCCGATTCCTTCAGACCGAGATCCTCCAGGAAGTCCTTCCGCTCTTCCCGGTCGAGCTTGGCGATCTCCATCTCGAGATCGCCGCAGATAACCGCCACGCGCGAGCCTTCCTTCACCGCAACCTCGCGGACCTTGGCGATGTACGGGCCGTCCTCCTTGAGGACCTTCTCGCTCACGTTGGCCACGTAGAGGACTTTCTTGGAAGTCAGCAAGTGGGTCTCCGCCAGGATCTCCCGCTCATCCTCGTGCACGGTGAGGTTCCTCGCGGGAATGCCCCGCTTGAGGGTGTCCTCGAAGCGCCGGTAGACCTCCAGGGCCTTGCGGGCGGCCTTGTCGCCCGCCTTGGCGATCTTGTCCGTTTTGGCGATCCGCCTGGCCAGGGTGTCCAGGTCGGCCAGGATCAGTTCCATGTTGATGATCTCGATGTCACGGACCGGGTCGATGGGGCCGTAGATGTGGGCGATGTCAGGGTTGTCGAAGCAGCGGACGATGTGGACGATGGCGTCCACCTCGCGGATGTGACCCAGGAACTGGTTGCCCAGTCCCTCGCCTTTGCTTGCTCCCCTCACCAGCCCCGCGATGTCGATAAACTCCATCGTCGTGGGGGTCACCTTCGGGGGCTTGATTACGGAGGCGATGTGATCGAGCCGTTCGTCGGGAACGTGGACGATCCCCGAGTTTGGATCGATCGTGCAGAACGGGTAGTTGGCCACCTCGGCCCCGGCGCAGGTCAGCGCGTTGAAGAGGGTCGATTTGCCCACGTTCGGGAGGCCGATGATGCCGCAGTTGAAGCCCATGCGATGCGCCCTGAGGGGTTGGTGTGACGGCCGTTGCCGGCCGGTTGGGGGCAAATTGAAGGTATTGAGTTTGCCCCGGGCTGTCAAGGGAATTGTTCCGGCGCCGCGATAAAAAAAGGGGCCGGCATCTCTGCCAGCCCCTCGGTTACTCGGATTGAACCCTTACTTCTCCAGGGGGATTCTCATGGAGTAGAAGGACCTGTAGACGAAGAAGACCGCGATGGCGAGGAACAGCAGCCCGACGGTGATGGCCGTACCCCTCATGTCCGGGGCAATGGCGATTTCCATCGCCAGGATGCCGAACAGGGTGGTGAACTTGATGATCGGGTTCAGGGCCACCGAGGAGGTGTCCTTGAAGGGGTCGCCGACGGTGTCGCCGATGACGGCGGCCGCGTGCAGGGGCGTTCCCTTCTCCTTGAGGTCGACTTCGATGACCTTTTTCGCGTTGTCCCAGCAGCCGCCCGCGTTGGCCATGAAGAGGGCCTGGTAGAGGCCGAAGATGGCGATGGAGATCAGGTAGCTGATGAAGAACGATGCGGAGTCCGGACCCTTCACGGGGGCGGACAGGAACGCGAAGGCCAGGGCGAAGAAGAAGATCGCGATGAAGATGTTGAACATACCCTTCTGGGCGTACACCGTACAGATCTTCACGACTTCCTTCGAGTTCTCCGTCGAGGCGCTGAGGCTTGCCGCGTCGTCGAGCTTGATGTTCTGCTTGATGTACTGAACGGCCCGGTAGGCGCCGGTCACGACGGCCTGAGTGGAGGCGCCGGTGAACCAGTAGATGACGGCGCCGCCGCAGAGGAAGCCCAGCAGGGTCCAGGGGTTGAGCAGGTTGAGGATCTGCTCGGGCTGGATGTTCAGGGCCTTCTTGAGAAGCAGGATCAGAGAGAAGATCATCGTCGTGGCGCCGACGACGGCCGTGCCGATGAGCACGGGCTTGGCGGTCGCCTTGAAGGTGTTGCCGCAGCTGTCGTTCTCTTCGAGGAAGTGCTTGGCAATGTCCATGCGGGGCTTGAAGCCGTATTCCTTCTCGATTTCCTTCTCCACGTTGGGGATGGACTCGATGAGGGACAGCTCGTAGATCGACTGGGCGTTGTCCGTCACGGGGCCGTAGCTGTCGACGGCGATGGTCACGGGTCCCATACCGAGCATGCCGAAGGCCACCAGACCGAAGGCGAATACGGAGGAATACTGCATGAAGTCCGCCAGTCCAAGCGTGCTGGTGTAGTAGGCGATGAACATGAGCGCGAACAGCGAAATCCCGATCCAGAAGCCGGCGAAGTTGCCCGCCACGAAGCCGGAGAGGATGTTCAGCGAGGGGCCGCCTTCGCGGGACGCCGTCACGACCTCGGCCACGTGCCGGGAATTGGAGCTCGTGAAGACCTTGACCAGCTCGGGGATCAGGGCCGCGGAGAGCGTGCCGCAGCTGATGATGACCGAGAGCTTGAACCACAGGTCATTGGGGTAGTGGCCGATCTGCCACTTGCTGATGACGAAGGTCACGATGATGGAGATGATCGAGGTGATCCAGACGAGCGACGTGAGGGCCGCCTCGAAGTTGACCTTTTCCTTGCCCCCCCAGAGGGAGTCGGTGAGCATCTTGTTGATGAAGTAGGAACCGATGGAGGTCACGATCATGAGGATGCGCATGACGAAGATCCACACGAGCAGCTCCGCCTGGTACTGGGGCAGGCAGGCCAGCACGATGAAGCTGATGAGCGCGACGCCCGTGACGCCGTAGGTCTCGAACCCGTCGGCCGTGGGGCCCACGCTGTCGCCCGCGTTATCGCCGGTGCAGTCCGCGATGACGCCGGGGTTGCGGGGGTCGTCTTCCTTGATCGTGAAGACGATCTTCATGAGGTCGGAGCCGATGTCGGCGATCTTCGTGAAGATACCGCCGCAGATACGCAGAGCCGAGGCGCCCAGCGACTCGCCGATGGCGAAGCCGATGAAGGCGGCGCCGGCCACCTCTTTGGGCATGAAGACCAGGATGATGAGCATCATGATGAGCTCGACGCAGACCAGCAGGACGCCGATGCTCATGCCCGCCGTCAGCGGGATGTCGAGCAGCTTCATGGGCTTGCCCTCGAGCGAGGCGAAGGCCATGCGGGCGTTGGCCAGCGTGTTCATGCGGATGCCGAACCAGGCCACGCCGTAGGAGCCGAGGATGCCGACGACGGTCCAGGACAGGATCAGCAGGACGTCCTTCATCACCATGTGCTGCAGGAAGCCGAAGTAATAGAAGATACACGCGCCGATGAAGACGAACAGGATGAACAGGAACTTGCCCTGCTGGATGAGGTAGGTGCTGCAGGTCTCGAAAATGATCTGGGCAACATCCGCCATGGACTTGTGGGCCGGAAGCCCCTTCACCTTGGCGTACATGAAGTAGCCGAAAGCCATCCCCAGGAAGCAAATCACGAAGCCGATCATGAGCAGGTTGTTCTGAGCGGCCGTGAGCGGGGGAATGACCAGATCTGCTTCGCTTGCGAACACGGGTGCCGCAAGGAGCAGAACGCAGAGCGCCAGGAATACGGCGCTGAAGACACGTTTGACTCTCTCGCTAATCATCTCTCCATCTCCTCCCAATTAAATTGGTTAAAAGTACCGAAATGAGACCAACCATTAAAGCCGCCGTGACATAGCAAATATTGGCACTTTTGTCAAAGATTTTATTGTCCGGGACGTCCGTCGCGGGAAGACAAGGACACGGGGGGGCCGGGGAGGCGGTCAGGAAATCATCCACGGCAGGCGGGAATGAAAAGGATGTAATTATTCCGCGGGGATGTCCGTTTCCAGCGCGGCTTTTCGCTCACGGGTGTTGAAATGGTTCATGGCCGATCGAGTGCCTGTCTCGAGGATCTCCCGCACGGCCTCGCAGGCCTTTCGGACGACCCCGGCCAAAGCTTCCAGGTCCGCCTTTGGGAAGGCCTGGAGGACGTAGTGCTCCGTGTCGTCCTTGAAGGGGGGCTTGCCGATCCCGAGCCTCACGCGGGTGAAGGCGCCGCCGCCGAGGTGATCCATGATCGAGCGGACTCCTTTGTGGCCTCCGTCGCCCCCGCCGACCTTGATGCGGACGGTGCCGAAGGGCAGGTCCAGGTCGTCGTGTATGACGATGAGGGCCTCGGGGGTTTTTTGATAGAAATCGATGACCTGCCGGACCGACTGGCCGCTGAGGTTCATGAAGGTCTGGGGCTTGACGAGGAGCACGCGCTCCGCCCCGATTCGGCCGTCGCCGAGCAGCGCCTCGAATTTCTTCTTCTGTACGGTGATACCCGCGTCATCCGCCAGCGCGTCCAGCACGAGAAACCCCATGTTGTGGCGCGTCATGCGGTATTGGTCGCCCGGGTTTCCCAGGCCGGCGATGATTTTCATGATTCAGGGTCCAGGGTTCAGAGTTCAGAGAGCCTTGTATCCTGAACGTCGCTCGTCGTGCAATAAAAAAACCCCGCTTCGCGGTCCGAAACGGGGTTTTTCGATAAGCAATGGTGAAGGGAAGGGGATTAATCCTCTTCCTTCGCGCCCTTCTTGCCGACCAGCTCGGGTTCCTTGGCCGCTTCCTCGGCTCCCTCGACGGGCGCTCCCTCCTCGGAAACGGTGCCGCGCTTGGCGGCCACGGTGACGATGCTGATGGTTGCCGCTTCGAGGACCTCGATCCCCTCGGCCAGCTTGAGGTCGCCCACGCGGACCGTGTCGCCGATCATCATCTCCGTCACGTCCACGTCCACGTGACGCGGCATCAGGCCGGGCAGGCAGGAGAGCTTGACGTCCCGCTTGAACTGCTTGAGCTCACCGCCCTTGTCGACGCCGATGGAGGAGCCCACGATGTGGATCGGCACGTCCCGCGTCAGCTTGCGATCCATCCGAATCTCGTAGAAATCCGCGTGGATGATCTTCTTCGTGACCGTGTTGGTCTGGAGCTCCTTGAGCACGGAGATCCTCTCGGACTTCTTCCCACCCTCGTCGATGACGATCTTGATGAACCCCGATTCGCCCTTCTCCGCGCGGATGATCTGGATCAGATCCGCCGCATTCACCGTTAATGTGGTGGACTCGGACCCTGACCCGTATAGTACGGCAGGAACGAGCCCCTCGGCCCGCAGTCGCCTGGCAGGCCCCTTACCCGATTCCGTGCGAATGTTCGCTCTCAACTCTAACGCTTCCATCAAAACCTCCATGTGACAGGCTTCCGGTCGCAGGCTGCAGGCAACAGGCCCTGAAGGAAAATCGTTCCTCCAGTCCTGGCGCCTCGTGCCTGACGCCCGATGCCTAGATAAACAAAGAGCTCACCGAGTCGTTGTAATAGATGCGCCGGACCGCCTCACTCAGCAGGCCCGCCACGGGGAGCACGGTGATCTGTTTCTTGCACTGACGGGCCCGTTCGTGCAGGGGGATCGTGTCCGTCACGACGACCTCCTTGATGTTCGAGCCGTCGATGCGGTCGATGGCCGGGCCCGAGAGAACCGCGTGGCTGCAGCAGGCCAACACTTCCACGGCCCCCGCCGCCTCCAGGGCGGCCGCAGCCTGGACCATGGTGCCCGCCGTGTCGATCATGTCGTCGAGGATGATGACCCGCTTGCCCTGCACGTTGCCGATGATGTTCATCACCTGGGACTCGTTGGGCCCCTCGCGCCGCTTGTCGATGATGGCCAGGGCCGCGTTGAGCCTCCGGGCGAACGCGCGGGCGCGCTCGGCGCCCCCCGTGTCCGGGGAGACGATGACCAGGTTCTCCGCGAAATTCTTGAGAAGGTATTTCAGGAGGATCGGCGTGGCGAAGAGGTTGTCCACGGGGATGTTGAAGAACCCCTGGATCTGGCCCGCGTGGAGGTCCATGGACATCACCCGGTTTGCCCCGGCGGTCGTGATGAGGTCGGCCACGAGCTTCGCCGAGATCGGGGCCCGGGGAGCCACCTTGCGGTCCTGGCGGGCGTAGCCGTAGTAGGGGATCACGGCCGTGACCCGGTCGGCCGAGGCGCGCTTCATGGCGTCGATCAGGATCAGCAGCTCCATGATGTGATCGTTGACGGGCGGGCAGGTGGACTGGACGATGAAGACGTCCATCCCGCGCACGTTCTCGTTGATCTCGACCCGCGTCTCGCCGTCGCTAAAGGTGGCCACGTTCGCCTTGCCCAGCGCGATGCCCAGCTTGGCGCAGATGTCCTCCGCCAGCTTCTTGTTCGCATTCCCGGAAAAGACCCTCATTCTCTCGAGCATGTCCGTCACCCTGTGGCTGGAGCCTGCTGTTGGTTGTAAATTGGCTGGGGCGGAAGGATTCGAACCTCCGAATGCGGGAGCCAAAGTCCCGTGGCTTACCGCTTGCCGACGCCCCATCCTCGACCGGTTGCCCTGCCGGTGCAGCGAAAGGCATGGACGGGTCGTGAAATCAGATTGTGTGAGCCCTGAAGACTGCGTACGGGTACGCCGACCTCAGCGCGTTTTCTGCCCGGACCGCGTCAGATTCGGTTTCAAAGAGTCCGAACACCGTGGGGCCGCTCCCCGACATGAGCGACCCGAGGGCGCCCTGCCTCAGGAGGAATCCCTTGAGCGCATCGAGCTCAGGATAGCGCGCCATCGTCACCGCTTCCAGGTCGTTGGACAGGATCGCGGCGAGTTCGCGCACCCCTGAAAAGGTGGGAATACTATACTGGATAGCCGCCTTTGTCAACGGCAAATTCAGGCTTTGGTAGACCCATTTCGTGGGCACCTCGAACCCCGGGTTCACGAGGACGAGCCACATCTTGGGGGGGGTGGCGGCCGGCTCGAGGATCTCGCCGATCCCGAAAGCCCAGGCCGAGTTGCCGTAGATGAAGAAAGGGACATCGGCGCCGATCCGGGCGCCGATCCGGATAAGCCGGTCCCGGTCGAACCCGAACCGGAACATCTCGTTGAGGACCGTGAGGGTCGTGGCGGCATTGGAGCTTCCGCCGCCGAGGCCCGCCGCCGTGGGAATGCGCTTGCGCAGGGTGATCCCGGCGCCGCCCTTGAAGCCGGCCTCGTCGAAAAGGGCCTGCGCCGCCCGGACGACGAGGTTTCCCTCTCCCGTGGGGAGGTCCGACCCCGGGCAGGCAAGCGAAATGCCGTCCTTCCGGGGGGCGAACTCCATCTCGTCGGCAAGACTCACCTTCTGCATCAGGGAGGTGATGTCGTGGTAGCCGTCCTCCCTGCGCCGGAGCACCTTGAGGACGAGGTTGACCTTGGCCGGGGACGGGACGGCGATCACGAACCCTTCTCCCGCACGTAGCGCATCCTCAACTCGTAGAGGAGCGATTCCAGGAGCCGCTCCTCGTCGTCGCTGAGGTTGCCTTTCGTCTTGTCCTGCAGGATGCCGAGGATGTCGATCGTCTGCTTGGCGGCCTCGAGGTTTCGCTCCGCCTTCTTGGTCACCGGGTCGGGGAAGTCGCCGAAGTGGTACATGGCCGACGTGCCGAGCGAGAAGACGAAGGTCGAAAAGTTGAGGTCAGGGAAAGAGGCCTCCTCCTGGTCTGGCCCGGCGGGCGTCTCCGCCCGGGGCCCTGCCTCGTTGTTCGCTTCTGCCTTCGGCTCCTTCGGCGCCTCCGGCCGGGCCTCACCCGAGTCGTCGAAGCGGCGTCTGTCCTTGATGACGAAACCTTTCTCCTGCTTTTCGTCGTCCATGGTTCCCTCCCTTACGCAAGAGAAGGCAAGAAGGTGAAAAACCCTCTTACCTTCTGATGTACACAGTCCGCAGACGGACTTTTTTACAGTCAGCCTACATGCGCGGCTTCATGCTGCGCAGCCGCGCAATCCGCTCCTCGATGGGCGGGTGCGTGCTGAAGAGGCTCGCGAAGGACCTTCCCGACAGGGGGCTCACGGTGAAGATGTGGGCCGTCGAAGGGTTCGCGTTCATGGGGATCGCCTGGCTTGCTGCCTGCAGTTTTTCCAGGGCGCTCGCCAGCGCCCAGGGCTTGCCGGATACCTTGGCGCCGCCGTCGTCGGCCAGGTACTCCCTCGAGCGGGAGATGGCCATCTGGATGAGCATCGCCGCGATGGGGGCCAGGATCGCCATGAAGAGCATGCCGATCATGCCTCCGCCCCCCTCGTCGTCGTCTCCGCGGGCCCCGCCGAAGATCGCCGCCCACTGGGCCATGTTGGCCAGCATCGTGATGGCGCCGGCGATCGTCGCTGCGATCGATCCGATGAGGATGTCGCGGTTCTTGATGTGGGACAGTTCGTGGCTGATGACGCCCTCGAGCTCCTCGCGGCTCAGGATCCGCAGGATGCCTTCGGTAACGGCCACCACGGCGTGCTTCTCGTTGCGCCCCGTGGCGAAGGCGTTGGGCGTGTCGCCGGGGATGATGTAGACCCGCGGCATGGGCAGGCCCGCCTTCATGGCGAGGTCCTGCACCATCCGGTGCAGCTCGGGGGCCTGCTGGGGCGTCACCTCCTGGGCCTGGTACATGCGCAGGACGATCTTGTCCGAGAACCAGTAGCTGAAGAAGTTCATGCCCATGGCGAAGATGAAGGCGATGAGCATGCCGTTCTTCCCGCCGACGTAGCCGCCGATCAGGACCAGGAGTCCTGTGAGCAAGCCGAGCAGGACCGCAGTCTTGAGTGAGTTCATGTTGTCGATTCCTCCATATCGAATTCAGACGTTGAGAGGGTGAGAACGTGAGAAGGTCGGACAGGCTTCCAGCTGGCGCATGCTTCCGCTTCGCCAACATTCTCACCTTCTTGACTTCTTACCCTTTTCTTGTAACGCGGCGGATTATACAGCAAAGCGGGGTAGCGCACAAGGGTCCGCCCCGCCCGCCGTCATGCCGCCTTTTTCTCGAACACCACTTCGCCGTCGCCCTTCACGTCGACGATCACATGGTCGCCCGCGGCGACGGAGCCCTCGAGGATCTTCATGGCCAGGCCGTCCTGGACGATCTTCTGCAGGGCCCGCTTGAGCGGCCGCGCGCCGTAGATGGCGCTGTAGCCCGCCTTGGCGATGTGCTTCTTGGCCTTGTCCGTCAGCTCGATCGTGACCTTGCGGTCGGCGAGCATCTTCTGCAGCCGCCCGATCTGGATGTCGATCACCTTGTTGATGTCGCTGATCGTGAGCGAGCGGAAGATGATGATGTCGTCGATCCGGTTCAGGAACTCCGGCCTGAAGGTCGACCGCAGCGCCTCGTTGATCTTCATCCTGCGCTCGGCCTCGCTCATCGTGGCGTCCACGGCGAACTGGCTCCCGATGTTCGAGGTCATGATGACCACCGTGTTCTTGAAGTCCACCGTCCGGCCGTGGCCGTCGGTGAGGCGGCCGTCGTCGAGGATCTGCAGCAGGATGTTGAAGACATCCGGGTGCGCTTTCTCGATCTCGTCGAAGAGGATGACGGAGTAGGGCCTGCGGCGCACGGACTCGGTCAAGAAGCCGCCCTCCTCGTAACCCACATACCCGGGGGGCGCTCCGATGAGCCGGGCCACGGAGTGCTTTTCCATGTACTCCGACATGTCGACGCGGACCATGTTCTGCTCGTCGTCGAACATGAACTCCGCCAGCGCACGGGCCAGCTCCGTCTTGCCCACGCCCGTGGGCCCCATGAAGATGAAGGAGCCGATGGGCCGATTAGGATCTTGAAGCCCGGAGCGGGCGCGCCGCAGGGCGTTGGAGACGGCGTGGATGGGCTCCTCCTGGCCGATCACCCGCTGCTGCAGGCGCTCCTCCATGCGGATGAGCTTGGCCACCTCGGTCTCCATCATGCGCGACACGGGGATGCCCGTCCAGCTGGCCACTACCTCGGCCACGTCCTCGGCCTCCACCTCTTCCTTGAGCATCTTGTCGCCGTTCTGGATGCCGGCGAGCGCCGCCTGCTCCTTCTCCAGCTCCCGGTTGAGCTCCACGAGGCGCCCGTAGCGGATCTCGGCGGCCTTCGCGAGGTCGCCCGCGCGCTGGGCGTTGAGCTCCTCGTTCTTGAGCTCCTCGACCTTCGCCTTGACGGACTGGATCCGCTTGATGACCTCGCGCTCGCTCGACCAGTGTTTCTTCTTCTCGTCGCGCTCGGCCGAGAGCGTGCCGATCTCGCCCTCGAGCTTCTTGAGGCGCTCCAGGGCGTTCACGTCGGTCTCGTTCTTCAGGGACTGCCGCTCGATCTCTAGCTGCATGATCCGGCGCTCCAGCGTGTCGATCTCGGCGGGCAGGCTGTCCAGCTCGATCCGGAGGCGCGAGGCCGCCTCGTCGATGAGGTCGACGGCCTTGTCCGGCAGGAACCGGTCGCTGATGTAACGGTCCGAAAGCGTCGCCGCGGCCACGATGGCCGAGTCCTTGATCCGTACGCCGTGGTGCACCTCGTAGCGCTCCTTGAGCCCGCGCAGGATGGCGATCGTGTCCTCCACGGTGGGCTCCTTGATCAGGACGGGTTGGAACCGGCGCTCAAGGGCCGGGTCCTTCTCGATGTTCTTGCGGTACTCGTTAAGGGTCGTCGCGCCGATGCATCGCAGCTCACCCCGGGCCAGCGCCGGCTTGAGCATGTTCGAGGCGTCGATGGCGCCCTCGGCGGCCCCCGCGCCCACGACGGTGTGGATCTCGTCGATGAAGAGGATGATCTGACCCTCGGCGGCGGCCACTTCCTTCAGCACGGCCTTGAGCCGGTCCTCGAACTCGCCGCGGAACTTCGAGCCCGCCACGAGCGCCCCCATGTCCAGGGCGACCACCCGCTTGTCCTTGAGCGTCTCCGGCACGTCGCCGTTGACGATCCGCTGCGCGAGCCCCTCGACAATCGCCGTCTTGCCCACGCCCGGCTCGCCGATGAGGCAGGGGTTGTTCTTCGTGCGCCTGGAGAGGACCTGCATGATCCGTCGGATCTCCTCGTCGCGGCCGATTACGGGGTCGAAGGAACCTTTCTTTGCTAACTCATTGAAATCCCTTGCGTATCTTTCCAGGGCCTGGTACTTCTCCTCGGGGTTCTGGTCGGTGACCCGCTGGCTTCCCCGGATGTCGACGAGGACCTTGTAGATGGCGTCCTTCGTCACGCCGGCATTCCGAAGGGCCTTTCCGGCGGGGCCATCCTTGTCCTCCGCCATGGCGATGAGGATGTGTTCGACGCTGACGAACTCGTCCTTGAGGCGTCTGGCCTCTTCGAAGGAGCTCTCGAGGACCTTGTTGAGCCTCGGGGTCATATAGGTCTGGGTCCCTGCCCCCGACACTTTCGGGAGGCTGTTCAGCGCCCTCTCGACCTCGCGCTGGATGGAGCGGGTGTCGGCGCCCAGCCTCTTCAGCGTCGCCGAGACGATCCCCTCGGGCTGCCGCATCAGGGCCGCCAACAGGTGCTCCACATCCACGGCTTGGTGGCTGAACTGGCCGGCAAGGGACTGGGCCTCCTGGAGGGCTTCCTGGACTTTCTGGGTGAACTTGTCGAATCTCATCTCTTTCCTCATCAAAACCGTTTAAATATCATAATGTTATGCCGATGATGATGGTGGATCCAGCGGGTCCCGGCATCGCCTCCCCCCGCTCGCTCGAGGGTAACTTAGTGACCCTTCGGGGGGATGTCAAGAAAGGGCACGCAATCAAAGGGTTATCTCTTTTCGGGAATGCCGTTTCCCTGTATAATTTTTGCAAAGAAAGCCTTGACAATACCTCGTTGGTATCTATATTCTCTTTGGCTTAGATCGTTCGGCCAAAATGGAGGAAAAACCATGACCATGAATCTACCGGCTGCAACCAGTACGTTAGATTTATATATTTCCGAGATCAACCGGTTTGCCATCCTCACCCCCGAGGAAGAGTTCAAGCTGGCCGTCCGCTACAAGAAGTACAACGACATGGAAGCGGCCCAGAAGCTCGTCGTCTCCAACCTGCGGTTCGTGGTGAAGATCGCTCACGAGTACCGCAACTACGGGGTGAAGCTCCTAGACCTGATCCAGGAAGGCAACGTGGGGCTCATGCATGCGGTGAAGAAGTTCAACCCATACAAGGGATACCGGCTCATCTCCTACGCCGTGTGGTGGATCCGGGCCTACATGCAGAACTTCATCATCAAGACTTGGAGCCTCGTGAAGATCGGGACGACCCAGAACCAGCGCAAGCTCTTCTTCAAGCTCAACCAGGCCAAGAAGAAGCTGCAGACCATGGCGTCGAAGAACCCCGAGTTCGGGGAGATCGCCGAGAGCCTCAACGTGAAGGAGACGGAGATCGAGGAGATGGACGTCCGTCTCAACGGTCGTGACCTCTCGCTCGATGCCTTCATCGACGAGGACGGCGAGCTGTCCCACATCAACTGCCTGGCCGACAAGAGCGAGAGCCAGGAGGAGGCCTTCATCCGCCACGAGGAGACGGCCCTGGTGAAGCGCAACATTGCGGGGGCCCTCGCGAAGCTCAACGACCGCGAGGCCTACATCATCCGCAACCGCGTGATGTCCGAGAACCCCGAGACGCTCCAGGAGATCGGCGACAAGTTCAAGATCACCCGCGAGCGGGCCCGCCAGGTCGAGAAGGAGGCCCTGCGCAAGATGCGCCAGGCCATCGGCAACTGGGAGCCGGAGACGGCCAGGGCCTGAGGCCCGGGACTCGGGTATCGGATCTAGGGTATCGGGAAGAGAAAAGAGGAAAAATAGAAGCCCCCGGCCGTTCGGCCGGGGGCTTTTTGTCAATATCTCCATTCATCCCCCTATGAAAAAGGGGGACCGGGGGCGCATCCCGCCAGTGTGCGCAACCATGTCTGGTTCGCTCCTTGCCGGGCCGCCCCGCGAAGCGGACCCAGGCGGCAAAGAGGGGGATTTTCTCGATTAGAAGTCGCTGCCCGTGTCGAAGGCCGGGTTCTCGAAGCGGGTGAACTTCTCCTGGAAGACGAGCTTCACCGTGCCCACGGGGCCGTTTCGCTGCTTGCCGATGATGACCTCGGCGAAGCCCTTCTCGGGGTTGTCCTCGGACTTGTTGTAGACCTCGTCGCGGTAGAGGAAGAGGATCACGTCGGCGTCCTGCTCGATGGCGCCCGACTCCCGCAGGTCGGCCATTTGGGGCCTGCGGCTCGTGCGGTCCTCCACCTTGCGGTTGAGCTGCGAGAGGGCCACGACGGGCACGTTGAGCTCCTTGGCGAGCCCCTTGAGCGAGCGGCTGATCTCGGAGATCTCCTGCTCGCGCGTGTCGGCGTAGTCGCTGCCCTTCATGAGCTGCAGGTAGTCCAGGACGATGAGCCCCAGGCCGTGCTCGGCCTTGAGGCGTCGGGACTTGGCCTTCATCTCGAGCACCGAGATGGAGGGCGTGTCGTCGATGTACAGGCGCGCCTCGGAGAGCCTGCCTGCCGCCGTCGTGAGCTTCGGCCAGTCCGACTCGCCCAGGAACCCCTTGCGGATCTTCTGGGAGTCCACGCGGGCCTCCGAGGAGAGCATGCGCATGGCGAGCTGCTCCTTGGCCATTTCCAGCGAGAAGACGGCCACGGGAACGCCTTCCTCGACGGAGCAGAACTGCGCGATGTTCAGGGCGAAGGCCGTCTTTCCCATGCTGGGCCGGCCCGCGATGATGATGAGGTCCGAGCGCTGCAGGCCCGAGGTCATCTCGTCGAGCTTCGTGAAGCCCGTGGCCACGCCCGTGATGAGCTCCTTCTTCTCGTAGAGCCGCTCGATGGTGCGGAAGCTGTCCTTGATGATGTCCTTCAAGGGATAGAAGGAGGGCTTGATCTTGTTCTGGGAGATTTCGAAGATGGCGTGCTCAGCCTCGTCGAGCACGCTGTCCACGTCGGCCCCGGCGCCGTAGGTGCGGTTCAGGATCTCCGTGGCCGTCCCGATGAGGTTCCGCAGGACGGACTTCTCCTTGACGATCCGGGCGTAGTGGCTGATGTTGGCCGCAGAGGGGACGTTGTCGACGAGCTGCGAGAGGTAGACGGCGCCGCCCACGGCGTCGAGCTGCTTCTTGTCCCTCAGGTGATTGCTCAGCGTGATGAGGTCGACGGGCTGGTTGCGGTCGGAGAGCTCCAGGATGCCCCCGAAGATCTTCCGGTGGGCGTCGCTGTAGAAGTCGGAGCCCGCCATGATTTCCAGAACCGGGTTCAGCGCGGCGTTCTCGAGGAGGATGCCCCCGAGAACGGACTGCTCGGCCTCCAGGTTCTGGGGCGGCACTTTGAGGATGGAGGGGTCGACGGCTTTCATAAAGGCACAGGTACCGGGGCAAAGGAAAAAGGATAAGGGGTGAAACCAGGGACAAAAATGCTTTACAGCCCCCTGTGGAAAAAAGCAAGGGGCCGGTGGTCCCGTTTTTCTCCGGCCTTCGGCCTCGAGCCTTTAGCCCTGCTCCTCGATCACTTTCACCGTGATGTCGGCGGCGATCCCGGGGTAGAGCTTGATCTTCACGGGGTACTCGCCGAGCTGCTTGATCGGCTCGTCGAGGGCGATCTGCTTGCGCTCCACCTTGAGGCCCTTCTCCTCCAGGGCCTTCTCGATATCCTTGTTCGTGACGGAGCCGAAGAGCTTCTCCTGGTCCGCCGTCTTCCGGGCGAGCGTCACCTCCACGCCGGCGAAGCTCGCCAGCATGGCCTCGGCGTTCTTCCTCTCCTTCTCGGCGCGCTTGGCGATGAGCTTCTTCTCGTGCTCGATGGCCTTGACGGAGATGCTCGTGGCCTCCATGGCGAGGCCCTTCGGGATCAGGTAGTTCCGGGCGTACCCGTCGGTGACCTTTATTGTATCCCCGCGCTTGCCGAGGGTTTCGACGTCTTCCTTTAAAATGACCTTCATCACGATCCTCCTTTGTGTATTCTGTCGGGCTGTTGAAATAAGCCCATCTGCTGTGTTTCCCTCATGCCTCGTCGGTCGACGTACGCAGCGAAGCACGCCTCCCTCCCCGGAATTTCGGGGGCCTTGCATCTGGGCATTTTTGAACAGCCCAAGAGAGGCATTCCCTGCAGAATTGACCGCCGGTCACGCCGTCGTGTCGCTTGCGGGGCGGTTCATCTTCCTGAAGTCGACCCAGAGGTCGAACAGGCCGAGGGCCGATACGAACACCAGCAGGTACTGGTACAATACGATCAGGGCGTAGAACAGGGCCCGGAGGTACCGCGGGATGTTCTTCTGCCTGAAAAAGAACTGGACGATCGACAGCCCCTGGAGCAGGTACAAAAAGAGCACCACGATCAGCACGTTGAGGCCGGCGATCTGCAGGGCCTCCTCCGGGACGATCATGGCGATCCCCGACGCGATCACGAACCACACGACCCAGTCGGGCGTCTTCCACCGGGCCAGGTCGCCGAAGTCGGGAAACGAGGGGTCCCTGTCCTGGCAGAGAAACCGCAGGCCGAGCACGTTGAGCCAGATGAAAAACGTCACGCCCGTGACGAGCAGGGCAATCCCGTGGTGCACGATCCAGGCGATGATGTCCGGCGCGCTCTCGCGCAGCTGGTCGATCTGTTCCTGCGGCAGCCCGATCTCCTCGTACAGCGCAAGGCTGTACTTGATGCTCTCGCTGACGTAGCCCCGCACGACGTCCGGGACGCTCCGGTCGAGCTGCAGGCTGTAGCCCGCCAGGATCGCGGCGATCAGCGCGATGAAGACGGTCACCGACAGGCCCACCGTCATCTCGATCCCCTGTCGCCGCTTCAGGACCTCGGGGATCAGGATCCCCGCCGAGCCCAGCACGGCGAAGAAAGGAAGGCTCTCCGCGAAGCCGCCGATCCTGAAGACGGCCAGCAGGAGACCGATCGACAGGGCGAACATGCCGACCCCCGGGACGCGCCCCATCCGCCAGGTGAAGAAGGCGATGGGCAGCGGCGCGAGCAGGCTGAAGACGAAACCGACAACGGGGCTCAGGACAACGATCAGTAAAAGAGAGGTGGTGATCGCCGTGCCCAGGATGAATTCCTTGACGTTGAAGCTCTTGCCTGCCTCCAAGGGGTTGCCGTCCTCGCACTGCCTGCCGCCGGCCGGGCCTTCGGACCGGCCGGCGGCATCCGGAAATGGGTTGCGCTCAGCTCTCCGTGACCATGAAGGGGAGCAGCGCGATGTTGCGGGCGCGCTTGATCTCGACCGTCAGCGCCCTCTGGTGAAGCGCGCAGTTCCCGGTGATGCGCCGGGGAATGATCTTGCCGCGCTCCGTCACGAAGTAGCGGAGCGTGTCCACGTCCTTATAGGACATCTTGATGCTCGAGTCCGTGCAGAACCGGCAGACCTTCCGGCGGTGGTAGACCTTCCGGTCGCGGGGCCTTCCGTGCCCGCCGCCCGGGCCTCTCGAATCCCTGCCGCCCGGACCGCCCGTCCTGGGGGGCCTGCTTCCCGTCGTGCTCTCTGAAGGTGTTCTCATCTCGTTATCCCTCCGTCGTGGCTTCCGGCGCCGGTGCCGCCGCCGCTGCGCTTGCCGGCTTGATGATCGCCTGGGGCTCCGCCGGAGCCTCCGCCTCTGACTTCTGGCCGGCCAGTTCCTTCTCGATTTCCTCGGCCGTGATGCTGTCGGCGAGCTTTACGGACATGTACTTCAGGACCTTGTCGTCGAATTTGAGGATCCGCTCGACCTCGGCGACGATCTCGCGCTTGCCGGCAAAGTCGATGAGGATGTAGAACCCCCGGCTCTGCTTGCGGATGAGGTAGGCGAGCTTGCGCTTTCCCCAGCGCTCGACCTTTAGGACCGTCCCCTTCATGTCGGAGATGATCTTGCTGTAGCGGTCGATGATGGCGGTGATGTCGTCGCTGGACAGCTCGGACTGGACGATAAACAGGGTTTCGTAACGCTTCAAGTCTTGACCTCCTTTCGGCTCTGTAGCCCGTACACGAAGTCCGGGCAAGGAGTGCCTGATATGAAATTTTTGAACCTGTATTCTTATACCAGAGAAAGATATAAATCAAGCCCTTTGTGAGGGGCCCCCGGGGGGGGCAGGGCGCACGGAGGGGTCGACACTGCGCAACGGGCAAAATGAGGCTTGACAGGACCCCGGCCTTTCCCTCACAAAGGGGGGAACGGATCGATCCCGCCCGGCACGGGCCGATCCGTTTGACATGAAACAATCTCCTGAAAGGGGAATAGGACTCATGATAAGAACAGCTTGGCGCTTCATTCTCTGTTCTTCAATGGCTCTTTTCGCCTCCGGGTGCATGGTGACGGAAAGCACGTATCTGAAAAAGGTCGATGAAGCCGACAGCCTGGAAAAATCCCTGGCGGTTTGCGAGCAGAAGGGCAGCGAACAGGCGGCCCGGATCGCGGCGCTGGAGAAGCAGCGGGACGAGATTGCCCATCAGCTGGAGGAGCAGAAGAAAAAGGTCGTCCAGGTCGAGACGGTCAAGGAGCAGACGAGCAAGACCTACGCGCAGATGATCGAGAAGATGAAGTCGGAGATCGCCGAGGGACAGGTGACGATCACGGAGCTGAAGGGCAGGCTCACGGTGAACATGGTCGATGCCATCCTGTTCGACTCCGGCAAGGCCGACATCAGGCCCGAGGGGCGGCAGGTGCTGCAAAAGGTGGCCGAGGTCATCGGCCAGGTGGAAGACAAGGCGATCCGCGTCGAGGGGCACACGGACAACGTCAAGATCAGCGCTGCGCTGGCCCGCGCTTTTGCCTCGAACTGGGAGCTTTCGGCGGCGCGTGCCCTCAACGTGGCCCGGTATCTCCAGCGGCTCGGCGTCGACCCCGGCCTGCTGTCCGCGGCCGCCTACGGCGAGCACCGGCCCGTTTCGGAGAACGAAACACCCGAGGGGCGGGCCAAGAACCGCCGGATAGAGATTGTCCTGGTCCCGAGGGATTGATCCGTCCCGGGAGGGTCAATCGCAGGCCCGGTATGATTCCTGCCTGAACCGCGGCGTGCAGACGCAGTAGAAGACCAGATCCGAATGCCCCGCGTTTGTAATCCTCTGGCGGATACCGGCCGGGATGACCGCCACGTCGCCGGGGCCCAGCTCCGCGGGCTCGAGGCCCCCCGTCTCCAAAAGCCCCCGGCCTTCGATAACCAGGTAGCGCTCGACGATGCCCTCCAGGCAGTGCCACGCCGTCGTCACTCCCGGCGCCACCCGGGCCCGGGCGATGGATGCGCGTTCGTCGGCATCCGTGTTCCACGTCTCCAGGATGAAGCACCCCTCGGGGGTCCCGTATTCCCGGTCGGGATCGTGCCTCGCGATTTTCGGTTCCATCATGGTGCTCCGGTGTTCGAGTTCCGATTTCCCTGTCCCGATCGAAGGCCGAGCCAGAGGAGCAATCCCCCTGCCGCGCCGAGGACGGCGGCGGCGAGGGCGAAGAACTCCACGTCGGCAAACATCAGGCCCGGCCCGTGATGCAGCCGCTCCGCGAGGGCGCTGAGCGCCGCGGCGCCCGACAGGAAGGCGCACAGCGCAAGAAGCCCTCCGGCGAAGACGAGCAGGCTTCGGGCGGCATTGCGTAGAACGGGCATGTGTCTCTCCCCGCCATGGAAGTGCATGGGGTGCAACTTTTTTAGAATAATGGAAATGCCGGGCCCGTTCAAGGGGAAGCGAGCCCCGGTTGAAGATTCTCTTGGGATGTGCCATAGTGCCGGCGATGGATCGCCCTGCGGCGGTGTACAGCCGGAAAGGAGGAGAAACGGGATGAGCAATCTTCTCGACGGGATCGAGGAAGTGCTGTTGATGGGGCCGGGGCCCTCCTGCGTGCCCCCGCAGGTTTACGAGGCGATCGGGAAGAAAACCCTGGGTCACCTGGATCCCTATTTCCTGGAGATCATGGACGAGCTCAAGGAGCGCCTGCGGACGCTTCTGAACACGAAGAACAACCTGACCGTCCCGATCTCCGGCACGGGCTCGGCGGGCATGGAGGCCTGCTTCGTCAACCTCGTCGAGCCGGGCGACCGGGTGCTCATCCTGATCAACGGCGTTTTCGGCGTGAGGATGCGGGAAGTGGCAAGCCGCCTCGGCGCCGAGGTCGACGCTTTGGAGTTCACCTGGGGAACGCCGGTCATCGTCGACGACGTGGCGAAGAAACTCAAGGAAAAGGCGTACCGCATCGTCGCGGTGGTTCACGCCGAGACCTCGACGGGCGTGCGCAACCCCGTGGCCGAGATCGGAGCCCTCCTGAAGGGCACCGACACGATCTACCTCGTCGACACGGTCACGAGCCTGGGCGGCATCGAGGTCCGCATGGACGACTGGGGGATCGACGCCCTGTACAGCGGCACCCAGAAGTGCCTGTCCTGCCCCCCGGGCCTCGCCCCGCTGTCCTTCTCCGAGAAGGCGATGGCGAAGCTGGGCGCGCGCAAGACGAAGGTGCCCAACTGGTACCTCGACATCTCGCTCATCGCCGCCTACTGGGGCCAGAACCGGGTCTACCACCACACGGCCCCGGTCAACATGACCTACGCCCTCTATCAGGCGCTTCTCTTGATCCTCGAGGAGGGGCCGGAGAAGGTCTTCAGGCGGCACATGGACAACCACCTGCTGCTCGTGAAGGGGCTCGAGGAGATGGGCCTCCGGATGGTCGTCGAGAAGCCCTGGCGGCTGCCCATGCTCAACACGGCATACTGCCCCGAGGGCCTCGACGAGCTGGCCGCCCGGCGCTGCCTGCGCGGAGAGCACCGGATCGAGATCGGCGGCGGGCTGGGGCCCCTGGCCGGGAAGATCTGGCGCATCGGCCTGATGGGCCACACGGCGAGAAAGGAGAACGTGGAGCGCTTCCTCGACGCCCTCCGCAAGGTCATTTCATGAGGAGTTCCCTCTTCCGGAAGGGGGGCGGGATCTGCATAAGCGACGAAGCGGGCGGAGGTTCTCTCCGCCCGCTCTTTCTCACCTTCTTACCTTCTCGCCCTCTCACCTTCTGTCCTCACTCCGGGCATGCCCCTCCCTTGGCGATCCACTCGTGCATCTTCGCCGAGAACTCCCTGTGGCTCATCTTCGGCACCGACCTCCCCTCACCGGGGTTCCAGCCCCAGAGCACCAGCGGATCCGTGTCGAGGTGATTATTCACCTGTGCCATCGTCCTGCCGCCGTTGTGCTTCGGGTCCTTCAGCTGGCGGCAAAGCTGTCCGGGCGTGAGGCCCTGGAAGACCATGGGCATGTTCTCGGGGGGCATGTGCCAGTTGGCGACCCCCGGAGGGCCGCCGGGCTTGTTGACCGCCCCGTGGCAGAGCGTGCAGTTCATGGCGCCGACCCCCTTGCCCTCGGGGCCGCGCTTCACGTTGAACGGGTGGGGCTGCATGTCCTCGCGGATAGTGGGCGCGTCACCGGCAGGGTGGCAATTCTGGCAGCGGGGGTGGAACAGGACCGCCGAGGCCTCCAGGAAGGCCTTCCTGGCCCCCGCATCGTCCGGCGCGGCCTGGGAGTGTACGGCCTGCCCCGCCGCGCAGCTCAGGAATCCGGCGGCTGCGGCCGCGCAGATCAACAGGAGGAGTTGTCGGGCTTGTGGATGTCGTCTCATGATCGTTTCCTCCGGAGATGTCATGCTCGAAAATCATAACAGAAACGGAGCGGCCCTGACAAAATAAAAAAGGTCCGCTCAACGGATTTTACCGGAGGCGGACCCTGTCAGGCAAATGGAAAATCCCGCTTTTCCCCCTGCAAGGAGGGCAACGGCGGCGAATTCGTTCTGATGTCAATGCAGCAGGTAAAACGCTGCCAGCGCCCCGGACCCGACGATCACGGACCAGAGGATCGTGTTGCCCAGTTTGCCGGGGCTCCAGGATTCCGGTTTGACGGCCCCGGCAAGGACGAAGCCCAGCACGAAGAACAGCCCGAGGACGACGACCCCGTGTGTTGTCCAGTGATGCCCCATCGTGTCCGCCATGGCCTTCTTGAAAGGCGGCGTCAGTTCCTTGAAGATGACCAGCAGCGTGTTGAGGATGCTCATCACGGCCGCCGAGAGACAGAAACCGATCGTGGTCTTGTCGAGTGTCATGTTTGTCATGGCGCAACCCTCCCCATGTATCCGACGATGACGCCGCGGCTGATGACGGCCCCCGAGCCGTCCACGGCGAGGCCGATGAGGACGATCAGCCAGGTGACGAGAAGAAGCAGTCTCCGGTTCTCGGGGACCATCAGGTCGTTCCGGTGGGCGATGACGGGAAGAAGGACACTCAGGAACAGCAGGGCGAAGAAGACGTGCTCCTTCCACTCCATGAAAAACGTGTGCGCCCACTTCCATGCCCCTGCCCGGATGACGTCCCGCTCATGGGCATAGTAGACCACGTACCACCAGCCGCCCAAGACGTAGGACGCGACCATCGACAGGGCCGTCCACAGGCTCAGACTCTTGATCTTCGGGATGTTCTTCTCGCTGGTATTCAGGGTGTACACGAGAAGAGCCACCGCCAGGATGATCCCCAGCACGCCGAAGAGGACGTGCACCATGATGGAAACCTGTACTCCGAAAAGTGACATATTGGCCCTCCTTCTCAGTGTTGGCGGTTTGATTTTGCCGGATGATTCACGGAAGGACCGCTGCGGCCCGTCCGGCATGGCCGGCACACGATAGGGGCGACCCGCCGAATTGTTTCGATTCCTTCGGCGGGAGCGCCATGGGATTGGGGGGTTCTTTGGCTGTTGACGGATTGCCCTTTGCCCGCTCTGGAGGCAAAGCCACTTTATGAGTCCGTCGAGGTCGACCGGTTGCAAAATGCCGCGCCCGGCAGGGATGAGAAGGGATAAATGTTTTTCTTATAAGATGAGCGTTATTCTGAAAAAGTCAAGGGGGAGGGTCAACCCTTTTCCGCCTGCCTGCCGCCCAGCTGAAGTGCGATGATGGAGGCGATGACGAGGGCGGCGCCGAGGATCTGCCAGAACTCCATCGTCTCTTCCAGCAGGATCCATGCGATGAACCCCGCCGTGATCGGCTCGAGGGTGGCCGTGATGCTGGCGCGGGTGGCGCCGATCCGGCGGATGCCCTCGTTGTAGCAAATGAAGGCCAGCACCGTGCCGAGGAACCCGACGAGGAGCACGCAGCCCCACTGCACGCCTCCCGACGGCTTGAGGAACCCGGTCAGCGGAGGGTGGAGGATGTTCCAGGTCACGGCGGCGAACAGCAGCCCGTAGAAGACGACCGTCCAGGGCGGGTATTTCTTCATCCCGTACTCGCATCGCACCGTGTACCACGCGAAGCTGACGGCCGAGGCTAGCGCGGAGAGCAGGCCGACCCGGTTCATGTGCAGCAGGTCCAGGTTGTATCCCCCCACGACGAGCCAGCAGCCGAAGAGCGAGCCGGCGATCGCGGCGAAGACGACCGGGGGCAGCTTCGTGCCCAGGACGAACAGCGTGTAGAGGGCGACGAACAGGGGCGCCTGGTACTCGATCAGGATGGCGGCGGCCACCTGGATCCTGCTGATGGCGAACAGGTAGGTGAACTGCACCGCCGCGAGCCCGACACCGAGGGTGATGAAATAGGGAAGGTCTCGCCGCTCGACGGCGAGCAGGGATCGGTTGCGGAAGGCCAGCCAGCCGAGGACGATCCCCGCGGCCAGCGTGGTGCGCATCTGCACCAGCTCGAACGCGCTGATGCCTTCCAGGAACAGGTACTTGGCCGCCGTGCCCGACAAAGCCCAGAACAGGGCTGCCAGGGCGGCAAGCAGGTAACCCATCCGGTCGATTCGCTTTTCCCCCATCCCCCGGGCCCCCTCAGCCGACCCAGGTCACGAGATCCGCCACGCCGGCCCTCTGGCGCTCGAAGCCGTTGACGGGCGCATCGGCCTCCGGGTACCCGAGAGCGGCGCCCATGATGATCCGCCGCGTCTCGGGGATGTTTCCGTGCCTGCGCAGGCAATCGGCGTAGTGGACGGAGCTGGCCATGATGCAGGTCCCCAGCCCGCGGTCGTGCGCGGCCAGTGCGAGGGTCTGCAGGAAGAGGCCGACGTCCAGCATGGTGTACTCGACGAGAACGTCCCGGGGCACGGTCACGACGAGAAGGCAGGGCGCTCCGAAGAGGGCTCCCATGTTCAGCTGGTGGCGGCGGCGTCCCTCCCTGTCCTCGCGCGTGAGCCCCAGGGAGGTGACGACGGATTTGCCGACCCCCATGTACCTCGCCTTGAGCTTCTCCGGCCAGGTCTCCGGCATGGGGACGTCCGTGCGAAGCGGTTCGGCGGCGGCCATGCCGGCCACGTTGGCCTGGCGGAAGGCCTCCAGGGGCTCCCCCGTGATCACGTGGATCTCCCAGGGCTGCGTGTTGCCCCACGAGGGGGCCCAGCGGGCGGTCTCGAGCAACTCCTCGAGGACGGCCCTCGGGACCGGGTCGGTCCTGAACTTCCGGATGCTTCGTCTTCCCCGGATGGCGGCCTGCAGTTCCATGATCGGTTCCTTTCGCGGGTTGCGGTCGATGATGGGCCGTCACATGGTACATGAAAAATGCGATCTTGCATACAGCGGATCGGGGCGGAATCTCCCCGCAGCTCTCCGCATCCGTCCCTGCGGCCTGCCCGCGCTTGACAGGGGAGACCCCTTTGCCATACCCTAGTGCCTCGACATGCCCCGCTCGTTACCGGGGGGCGAGGAGCGTTACGCAGGCGAGGAGAAGCATCCTGAACGACCGCTACGAATACCGGTTCGGCCCCGAGAAGGAGTGGAGGGTCCTCATTGCCGATACGAGGGAGCTCCGGGAGAGGGCCTTCCGGCTCGTCTACGACGTCTATCGGAAGGAAGGCTATGAATTGCGCTACGGCCGCGAGAGCGGCCTGTGGTGCACGATCCACCACCTGCACCCCGGCACGATGATCTTCCTGGCCGAGAGGGAGGGCAGGGACGCGGGCTCGGTGACGGTGATGCCCGACTCCCCGCTCGGGCTCCCGACGGACCGCATCTTCCCGGAGCCGCTGGCCGGCCTCCGGAAGGCCGGCCGCCGCGTCGGCGAGATCGCGTCTCTCGTGGTGGCGGAGGAACCCGGGGGCGTCCCGCCCGAGCCGGCGATGCACCTCTACCGGCTGGCCCACCTGACGGGACTGCACGTCCTGGGGAGCACCGACCTCATCGCCGCCGTCATGGCCCATCACGGGGACTTCTACTCGCGCTTCCTGCTGTTCGACGAGGTGTCCCCGGAGCCCCGCGTGAGCCCCAAGACGGGCCAGAAGGTCTCGTACGCGCGGCTCAACCTCGAGACGATGCGGGAGCGCTACCGGGATCGCTACGAGAGGGTCTCGGGCCGGCGCAACCTCTACCGCTGGTTCTTCCAGAATGAGGACGAGCCGGCCATTGCCGGGTGGCTGCGCGGCGGCCAGCGGCCCATGTCGACGGAGGAACTCTACTACTTCGGCGCGAAGCGGACGAACATCCTCGCCCGGGCCGGCCATGACGTCATCGCCCTCCTCGAGGCGGAATACCGCAAGGCGGGCGCTTCGGAGACTTGATTGCAAGGTTTCTTGCGGGACGGTACCGCGTGATCCATACCGGCCGGCTGTTGCGCACGAAGGTAAGAAGATAGGAAATTAGGAAGAGCGGCAAAAAGGAAGAGGGAGTCAGAACCCCGGAAAGTACTGAAAACCATGTGGGAGCAACTCGTCGACCGCCAAAAGGGAATCGTGAACTTCACCGATGAGCTGACCGAAGCCATCGGCCGCACCCGCGTGCTCGTGGCGGGCGCCGGGGGGAACGGCGTCGTCCTCGACTTCCTGGTGCGCACGGGGTTCCAGCGCTTCGTCGTCATCGACTTCGACGTCGTCGATCCCACCAATCTCAACCGCCTGCCGTTTCTGCCGGATGCCGTGGGGAAGACGAAGACCGAGGCCTGGAAGGAGTACCTGCGGGCGGTCAACCCGGACTGCGAGGTGACCGCCCACTGCCGCAAGGTCACCCGGAATGACGAGGCCTGGCTTGCCGAGGTCATCGACGGGGTCGACATCGTGGCCCTGGGGATGACGGACATCGAGCCCAATTTCCTGATCCCCCGGGTCTGCCACCGCCTGCGCAAGCGCATGGTCGTGGGGCCGGGCACGTCGAATTGCTGGGCCGTGAGCACCCTCACCCACGAGGGAAGCATCTCCCTGGAGAGCGTGGGCGGCTTCGGGACGGAGAGCATCGATGCCCGCGAGATCGACTACAGGGCCATCCTGCCCGCTTTCATGCGGATCTACATGTTCCCCGGCCGCACCGAGCGGCTGACCCCCGAGACGCTCGAGAAGGTCCAGCACGGCGAGATCGCGCCGCGCAACTGCAAGATCTTCGTCTCCATGGTCAACGCCGCCGCCTGCTGGGAGATCGTCAAGAACACGGCGGTGATGAACGGCATCCCGCTTCAGAACACGAACGTGATCGAGTTTCCCGTCGTGCAGGTCTTCGACCCCTTCCGCGGCAGCGCCTACTACTGGGACGCCGCGAAGAACCGGATCGGGATCCCGAACTGGCTGACGGGCAAGATCCGATGGCACAAGGCGCCCTGACCTCAAACACCCGTCGCCTTTTTCCCCGTATTCTGGTATGAGAATCGATACGGCAGACAGCCGCGATGGACCGTCCGACTCCCCGAATCATCCATTCACCCATCGGCAGCGTAGCGGAAGGAAGGTGTGGGCATGGCCTTCGCCACCATGGGGAAGATCCTGAACGTGGACCTCTCGACGGGCGGGCTCCAGGTCGAAACAATCCCCGACGAGACCTACCGGGCCTACCTCTCCGGCACGGGCCTTGCCGCCCGGATCCTGGTCGACCGCATCCCCGCGGGCGCCGATCCGCTGGGCCCCGACAACATCCTCGGTTTTGTCTCGGGTCTCCTGACGGGGACCCCCAGCTACTTCACGGGCCGCTGGAGCATCGTCGGCAAATCCCCTCTCACGGGCACCTGGGGCGACGCCAACTGCGGCGGGACCTTCGCTCCCGCGATCAAGCGAAACGGTTTCGACGGCATCTTCTTCCGGGGGGCGAGCGAAACCCCCGTCTACCTCTACGTGAATAACGGAAGGGCCGAGCTGCGCGATGCCTCTCACCTCTGGGGGAAGGATACGACCGAGGCCGAGGCGATGCTCCTCGCGGAGCACGGCGCTGGCGCCCGCGCGGCCGTCATCGGGCCGGCCGGCGAACGTCTCTCGCTCATCTCGGGGGTCTTCAACGACCGGGGCCGCATGGCCGCCCGATCGGGGCTGGGCGCTGTCATGGGTTCCAAGCGCCTCAAGGCGGTGGTCCTCGACGGCAAGCTGCGCGTCGCCGCCCGGGACCCCGCGGCGATGAAGCGCCTGAGCCGGTCCTGCAACAAATGGGTCCAGCTCCAGCCGCGCTTCCTGTCGGGAAAGGCCATGGCGTACCTCGGCGCCTTCATGCGGATCCTCCCCACCCAGATGGCCCTGGACGGAATGCTCTACAAGATCTTTCTGAAGAAGTGGGGCACGACGAGCATGAACCAGATGTCCGTCGAGATGGGCGACGCCCCCGTGATGAACTGGAAGGGCTCGAGCGCCGACTGGGGGATGCGCCGGTCCGCCTCCTCCAACCCCGACCGCATCAGGGCCGTCGAGAAGGCGAAGTACCACTGCCATGCCTGCCCCCTGGGCTGCGGCGGCATCTGCATCCCTGGCCCGGGCGGGGCGGAGGTGCACAAGCCCGAGTACGAGTCAGTCCTCGCGCTGGGCGGCCAGTGCATGAATGAGGACCTCGACAGCATCTTCCGCATGAACGAGCTGCTCAACCGAGCCGGGATGGACACGATCTCGGCGGGGGGCACGATCTCCTTTGCCATGGAGTGCTGGGAGGAGGGGATCCTCACGAAGGAGGACACAGGCGGCCTCGAGCTCACCTGGGGGAATGCGGCGGCCATGGAGCAGCTTCTGGAGAAGATGATCCAGCGCGAGGGCATCGGGGACGTTCTGGCCGACGGGGTCCGCAGGGCGGCCGAGCGCATCGGCAGGGGCGCCGGGCAGTATGCCGTGCACGCGGGCGGTCAGGAGCTGCCCATGCACGACGGGCGCAACGACCCGGGCTACGCCGTCCACTACTCCGTGGAACCCGCGCCGGGGCGCCACACACTCGGGGCCCAGATGTACTACGAGATGTTCCAGCTCTGGAAGCGGGTCAGGCACCTGCCCCGGCCGGCGCTCTTCTACTTCAAAGGCAGCAAGTACCGGGCCGACGAGGAGAAGGCAGTCACGGCGGCGGCCTGCAGCCGGTACATGGCGTTGGCGAACGCCTCCGGCCTGTGCCTGTTCGGGCTCTTCCTGGGCGCGTCGCGGATCCCCGTCTTCGAGTGGCTCAACGCCGCCACGGGGTGGAACCGCACGCCCGAGGACTACCTCGCCGCGGGCGAGCGCATCCATACGCTCAAGCAGGTCTTCAACGTCAAGCACGGCGTCGACCCGCGGGCCAACCGGCTCTGCGACCGGGCGGCGGGCATCCCCGCGCAGAAGGCGGGGGCCAACAGGGGCAGGACCGTGGCGATTGCGAAGATGATGAGCGACTACTGGCGGCAGTTCGGCTGGGATGCCGAGACGGGCGTGCCGCCCTCTCCGGAGGAGAGGGTGAGAGGGTAAGAGGGTAAGAGGGAACAGATGCCACACTTGATCACGGACGTTTGTAACGGCTGCGGGGCATGCCTCAAGATGTGCCCCACCGGCGCCATCCGGGGCGAAAAGAAGACGCTCCATGTCATCAATCCCTCGCTGTGCATCGACTGCGGCACCTGCGGGCGAGTCTGCCCCGTCGAGGCCGTCCGGGATGTCTCGGGCGCGGTGTGCGCGAAGATGAAATACGCCGAGTGGCCCAAGCCCGACTTCAACCTCGAGATCTGCACGCCCTGCCGGATCTGCGTGGACACCTGCCCCGTCAATTGCCTAGACCTCGGGGAGCCCTCTCCCGGCCCCGAGCCGCGCGCGTATCCCTTCCTCAAGGAGCCGAAGCGCTGCATCGGCTGCAGCCTCTGCTCGATGGACTGCCCCGTCGATGCGATCTCCATGACGCCCCGCGGCTCCCGCGCGGAGCAGACCGCGCAGCAGGCGCAGCTTACCGCCGGAGGCGTCAAATCCCTTTGACAGGGGCCATCCCCGCGCTTATACTCTCCGGGCGATGAAATCCCCCCATCCCCCCTTTTGCAAAGGGGGGAGCGAGGGGGGATTTTAGCGTTTGATCATCACACTCACTACCCAGAGGAGCCATGAAAACATACAGGATTGCCGCCGTTCCCGGCGACGGCGTGGGCCCCGAGATCGTCCCGGCGGGCCTCACCGTGCTGGAGCGGGCGGCGAAGAAATTCGGGTTTGCCGTCGAGACGACCGCCTTCGAGTGGGGGGCGGGCTACTACAAGAAGCACGGGCACTTCATGCCGAAGGACGGTCTTGACGTTCTTCGTTCCTTCGACGCGGTGTACTTCGGGGCCGTGGGGCTGCCGGACGTGGACGACACGCTGCCCGCGAAGGACTACACCTTCAAGGTGCGCACGGGGTTCAAGCAATACGTCAACTACCGTCCCGTCCGGACTTGGCCCGGCGTCGTGCGGCCGCTGAGGACCGACAAGCCCATCGACTTTGTCGTGATCCGCGAGAACGTGGAGGGCGAATTCGTCCAGGCGGGCAAGCAGATCCAGCCCGACGAGGTCGGCGGCCTCGCCATCGACACGAGCATCTTCACCCGCCGGGGCATCGAGCGGATCGCACACTTTTCCTTCCAACTGGCCCGGAAGCGACGCGGGCGGGTGCATCACATCACGAAGTCCAACACGCTCATCCACAGCCTGACCTTCTGGGACCGCGTGATCCGCGAGGTGGCGGCCCAGTATCCCGATGTGGAGCACCTCCAGATGTACATCGACAACGCGGCGGCCAGCTTCGTCCTGCGGCCTGAGATCTTCGACGTGGTGCTCACGACGAACCTCTTCGGCGACATCCTGAGCGACCTGGGCGGGGCGCTGATGGGGAGCCTGGGCCTGGCCGGCAGCGGCAACATCAACCCCGAGCGGGAGTTCCCCTCCATGTTCGAGCCCATCCATGGTTCGGCGCCGGACATCGCGGGCCGCGGGATCGCCAACCCCTACGGCACGATCTGGTCCGGGGCCCTCATGCTCGAGCACCTGGGCGAAGCGAAGGCGGCCTCGCAGATCATGAAGGCCATGGACCGGGCGGCGGGTGAGGGCCTGCTCTCGGCCGATGTGGGCGGCAAGGCGACAACGGACGAGATCGCAAGGCGCGTCGCCGAATGTCTCGACATCGTCTAGGATCTTTTGTGCCCCTTTCATAAAGGGGCAGCCCTCTCTCCCCCCTTTGCAAAAGGGGGGGCAGGAGGGATTTCCCGAACGGATGGATGACGAGTCCTGGAGTAACCATGTCCCGAATCATCGACCTGACCGTAACCCTGAAGGAAGGCATGCGCGGCGTCACCTTCGAGGCCTTCAAGGTGCTCGAGAAGGACGGCTGGAACGCCCGGATGCTCCACCTTTACTCCCACGCGGGCACGCACATGGACGCCCCGCTTCACTTCGGGGTCAACGACACGACGATCGACCGAATCCCGCCGGATCGATTCATCGTCGATGCCTGGGTCGTCGACGCCCCGGCCGTCACCGACAGCATGATGCTCGGGATCGAGCACCTCGGGGACGTGAAGGACAACGTCAAAGCGGGCGAAGGCCTTCTGTTCCGCACGGGCTGGCACCGTTTCATCGACACCCCGAACTACCGCACGGCGCTGCCCTGGATCGGCCGGGGGCTTGCTTCGTGGTGTGTCGAGAAGAGGGTGAAGCTCATCGGTGTCGAGCCGCCGTCGGTGGCCATCCTGACGGACCGGGAAGAACTGCAGGCCGTGCACCGGATCCTCCTGGGCGGGGACGTCGTTCTCGTCGAGGGGCTCTGCAATCTCGAGCAGATCAGGCAGCCGAAGGTGAAGATCATCGCCCTGCCGCTCAAGATCGAAGGCGGCGACGGGGCGCCTGCGAGGGTCATCGCGATAGAGGAGTGAGGGACCGCTGCAAAATCCTCCCCGGCCCTCCTTTTCTACCGGGGGCGCATCCCGTCAGGGTGCGCAACCATGTTTGGTTCTTTCCTTACCGGGCCGCCCCGAGAAGCGGACAAGGGCGGCCAAAAGGGGGATCGAGGGGGATTTTCTTATGAACGGAAAAATTGAACCCGCGGACTGACGAACAGGTTTGACATGCGGCTTCCCTTCCGCGAAACCATTGATAAGCTGCCGCCTCCCTGGGGCGTGGATCTCGTGCCCGCCGTCCGCGAGGCCTTTACTCGGGCCCGCTCGACGCTCATCGTCATGGACGACGACCCGACAGGCTGCCAGACCGTTCACGGCATCCCGATCCTGACGGCCTGGCCCGTCGAAGCGCTGCGCGAAGAGTTCGACCGCAGCCCCTGTTTCTTCATCCTCACCAACTCCCGGAGCCTGCCTGCCCGCGAGGCGGTGGCGCTCAACCGCGAGGTTGCCCGCAACATCACAAGAGCCGCCGCGGGCCGGCGCTTCCTGGTCATCAGCCGCAGCGACTCGACCCTGCGCGGGCACTTCCGGGTCGAGATCGAGACGCTGATCGCCGAATTCGGCCTGTCGGACGCCGTCACGCTCTGCATCCCCGCCTTCTTCGAGGGGGGGCGCTTCACGATCGGCGATGTCCACTACGTCAGGGAGGGCGACGAACTGGTGCCCGCCGCAGAAACCCCCTACGCGAAAGACCCCTCCTTCGGATTTGCCTCGTCGAACCTGAAAGAGTACATAGAGGAAAAAACGGGCGGCGCCGTTTCCCGAGGCGATGTCTGCTCCATTTCCATGGAAGACATCCGCGCGGGTGGTCCCGGGAAGGTCGCGGAGAAGCTCGAGAATTGCGCGGGAGGAAGCTTCTGCGTCGTCAATGCCTGCGAGCGAAGCGATATGGATGTCGCGGCCCTGGCTGTCCTGCGGGCGATGGAAACGGGAAAGCGGTTCCTCCTCCGCACGGCGGCCGCCATCATCCCCGCGCTCATCGGCCTCGAGCCGCGCGCTCTCCTCGTTGCGGGGGATTTCCCGCCGCCGCAAAGCGGCTGCGGCCTCGTTGTCGTGGGGTCCTTCGTTCCCATGTCGTCGCGCCAGCTTGCCCACCTGCTGAAGCATGGCGATGTCGGCGGCGTCGAGCTTGACGTGAGGCGATTGCTTGCCGGGGAAGGGGAGGCCGAGATCGGCCGGGTGGCGGCCGAGGCGAACCGGTCCGTTGCCGCCCGGCGCGACACGGTCGTCTACACGAGCCGCGAGCTCGTGACGGGGGCCACGGCCGAGGAGAGCATCCGCATCCAGGCCGGCGTGGCGGATGCGCTCGTCGAGATCGTGCGGGGCATGCAGGCCGCGCCGCGCTACGTGCTGGCCAAGGGCGGCATCACGTCGCACGACATCGCCGCAAGGGCCCTCGGCGTGAAGCGGGCCGTCGTTGCCGGCCAGATCATCCCCGGCGTTCCCGTCTGGCGGCTGGGCAAGAGGTCGCGTTTCCCCGGCATGGGCTACATCGTCTTTCCCGGTAACGTGGGCGGCGAGACCTCGATGACCGATGTGGTCCGGACTCTCAGGGCGCGGTCGTAGACGCGATCGGACATGAAAGCAGGCGCATCGAAAGAGCAGGAACCCTGTCCCGTCTGCGGCAGGCCCATCGTCCGCGGTCCCAGCGCCGACCGCCATCACTGGCTGCCCCGGTCCCGGGGCGGCCGCGACTCCGAGGCCATCCACGTCGTCTGCCACCGCAAGATCCACAGCGTGTTCACCCCGAAGGAACTGGCCTCCGAGTACGGAACGCCCGAGGCGGTGCGCGCCCGCCCCGAGATCGCCGCGTTCATCCGCTGGGTCCGCCGCAAGCCCCCCGAGTTCATCGACAGCCACGCAAAGCCGAAAAAATAGGGGCAGCCGGAACGCGTCCGCTGCCCCCTGCCTGCCGGCGTTCGCCTCGAGGAACGGGACGGGTTGACTTCGACCGTTACGGGCAGACCTGCCGGGAAAGCCTCTCGTGCAGGGTGCCGGGGACAAGATCCCGCCACGGGGACCCGCCCGCGGGGCTTCCGGCTATCCTCTTCCCCTCTGCGTCGTAGATCGTCATGGAGAGGCTCCTGGCCTTCGCTGCCTTGCAGTTGAATTCGCTCACCGTGATGACGTGGTCCGGCTTCTGCCCCTTGTGCTCGCCCGTCCCGGCGAGAAATTTCTCCGCGGACCGTTTCCCGTCTTCGCTGTACACGGTCTTTTCCTGCACGCTCACCGTCACATTCGTTTTCTTCACGCCCTGCCTGTCGTAGTAGTGGGCCCCTTTCGCCGTCGTGGCGAAGTAGACCCACTCCGCCCCCGATGCGCTGCCCGCGATCCCGGCGAGCAGGACAACGGAAAGAACGGCGGCGGCGATGAACGAACGGTTACCCCTCATGCTGTCCTCCTTTCCTCCCTGCGGGAATTCCGTGTCTTACGGGGGCTCTCCCTGATCCGGCGACGGTGCCGCACCGCCGGCCGGGCGCCTGACGGAAGAGTCCGGAAAAACCATAGTCAATGGAGGGGAAAATTGCAAATCTTCATTGGAATGGGGGTGGCCGGACCGCAGGCCTCACCCGTCACGGTTTCGTTTTGTGCTTGAAAACGAGGCCGCAATTTTCTATCTACAAGACCTGCCCGCCAGGGACGTCGCACATCGGAAAAGAGGGTGGCATGGAACTCCTGCTCATCGTGTTGCTCTGCATCGCTCTTGCCTGGACAGCCCATTCGGCCCGGACCTGCAAAAAGGACGAATGGATGCTGCGCCGGATCATCCAGGCAACCCCCATCCCCATCTTCGTGATCGGGAAGGATCACCGCGTCATCTGCTGGAATCAGGCCATGGAGAAAATCGGCGGCATCAGGGCGCGGGACGTGATCGGGACGGATGGGCACTGGAAGGCCTTCTACCCGTCGAAGCGGCCCTGTGTTGCGGACCTGATCGTGGACGGCGCGGTGGACGAGGCCCCCCAATGGTATTCGGGCGAGCCGGGCAAGTTCAAGATGGTCGCCGGGACCCTGGAGGCCGTGTTCATCAATTCCCGGCGCGGCCAATGGTTTCGCTGCACCGCCGCCGCCATTCGGGGGGAACGGGGCGAGATCATCGGGGCCATCGAGACGACCGAGGACGTGACGGAGGAAAAGCTGGCCGACGAGGAGCTGATGCGGATGAAAAAACACGAATCGCTCGGCGCCTTTGCGGGTGGTGTCGCACAGGACTTCGACAGCCTCATGTCCGCCGTGCTGCGGAACATCTTCCTGGCAAAATTGACGGCCGCCGACGAGGACAAGCTGGTGGAGGAGGGGCTGGCCACGGCGGAGAAAGCCGGCCTGCAGGCGAAGCAACTCGCCCATCAGCTGATCACCTTCGCGAAGGGCGGCTATGCGATGCGGAAAACGGAGTCCCTCATCCCCTTGCTGCGCGAGGCGGTGGAGACCGCCGGAAGCCCGCCCGGCATCCGCTGGAATCTCTCCGTACCCGACGACCTCTGGCCCGTCGAGATGGACTCCCGGCAGATCCGGCAGGTGCTGGAAAACCTCGTCCGCAACGGCCTGGAGGCCATGCCCGAAGGTGGTACGCTTGACGTCGCAGCGGAATGCATCACGATCGGCGAGAGGAACATCCACAACCTGAAGCAGGGGCCCTACGTCACCGTTTCGATCCGGGACAGCGGGGCCGGCTTTCGTCGGGAGGATCTCTCGAAGATCTTCGACCCCTATTTCACGGCGACGGGCGACAGAAAGGGTGCGGGATTGGGCCTCTCGATCTGCTACTCGATCCTGAAGCACCACGACGGGACGATCGCCGTGGAGTCCGAACCGGGGGAGGGAACAATCTTTCGGCTCTTCCTGCCCGCCGTGCCCGGCGGGTCGCGCGACACGGGCACGGTAGAAAACGGGGCCGGTCCGGCGCAGTAGGGGCCCTTCGACGGCGGCAACGGAAAAGGGGCCGGAAATGTTCCCGGCCCCCCGATGAAATCATGGCGGGCAATCCGTGGCGGTGACGAATCGCAGGACTCGCCGTCGACCTCTATCTCTCCCCGGGAGAGGATGGCGTCAGCCGCTCCGGTTCAACCAATGAGTCCGTCAAGAATCGATCGTTCGATTCCCTCGATGCGCGGGTCCTCGGCTTTCTTGCGCGATCCCGCGGCTTCGACAACCCCACGGCGATCTTGACGGCGGCAACGGGCAGAAGGACAACGGCGGCAGCCGCAATGGCCGCCGCACAGACGGCCCCGGTGAGAACCTTTTTCATCGCTCACCCTCCCTTCGTTCATACCTGTCCATCCGCGGTCTCAGGCACGCCCCGGCCCCGGGTGCTTCAGGAGTGATACCACTGCTCGATCTCGTCAAAGATCGCCGATACTCTCCGGGCATGCTCCATGAATTCATCGTAATGCTCGGGGAGCGGGATCCGCGTGTCGATGAGGATGCCGTAATTTCCATGCTGCAGGGCATGCCAATCCCCTCGGTCCTTGAGATCTTTGCAGTATTCCTCGATCTCGGCGGATCGAATCAGGGCGACGAAGAACCCCTTTCGGAGCAGCGTGGCCGCGAGTTCGTGCTTGCCGCAACGGTCCAGGGTCACCAATACGGAATTCACCGTTTTCTTTACGTGCAGGTCGACATTCGTGCTCATGGTCCCGAAGCAGGGCGAGTTTTACTATTGTCCGTCTGGAGGATCTGTCCCGCCCTGCTGATTTAATCTTGCCATTCCGACCGCTTCTGTCAAGGCCGGCGGCCCGGCCCCATTACTCCCACCCGTGTGTAGACGAAAAAGGGCCAGCCGAAAAACGGCTGACCCCTTGATTTCATGGCGGGCGATCTGGGGCTCGAACCCAGGACCTTTGGTTCCGGAGGTCGAATTTTCAAAAAAACTAGCTGAACGGAAGCCCTTAATATTTGGTCTGATTTCCCGTTATATCAACTATTTAGGGCAAACGATCCAATTCCATTTGTTCCCGTCTATTCTGTGATAAATATCTCTTTTCCATGTGTTCCTATCACAAATTTATCACAATGATGACCTTTGGATTTTGTGATCTAGTGGCCTCATTACTTTTCCAAAAATTATCGATCGAAAATTTCAGATTTTCATACCAATTTTAAATCCCTCTTCGATCGCCTCCTTAATCGTGCGAGGCTTGACGCAATCGCCCACATAATGGATTTCCGGTGCCTTACCCAAGAAGCTATCTAAAAGTGCCTTTTCCGATTTAAGCCCCACCGCCAATACCACAGCATCCCCGTTGATGAAGTCAGAGGTACCCTGCTGGTTCACTTTAACGCCTTCCTTGGTTATCTCCTCCACGATGGTACCGGTCTTCATCTGGATGCCTATTTTGCTCAATCTCGCCAGGAAGAATGGTCGGTATGTGGGGGAAATGTTCTCGGCCATACGCTTCAGCATTTCAATTACAACGAGACTTGTCACGTTTTGCCCTTGTTCCATGAGATACTCTGCTGTCTCGCAACCCACCAATCCTCCACCTATGATAATGACGGAACCACTTATTTTCTTTCGACCGGTTAATACATCCTCAGCTATCACTACGTTTGGACCTTTCGAGCCGGGAATGTTAGGAATCAGGGGGTTAGCTCCCACAGCCAGGATCAGGACATCGGGTCTTTTATTTGCTACCATTTCTGGCACAGCCTCCGTACCGAGCCGGGTCTGAACCCCTGCCTTTTTCATCCGCACGGTCAGCGATTCGTAAAGCGTCTTGATTTCAACTTTGTGTGGCGGTAAGCAGCCAACCAGAAGCCATCCACCCGCTTCCTGACTCTTTTCGTAGAGCGTGACGTCATGGCCTCTGCTTGCGGCCGTAATGGCCGCTTCCATGCCCGCGGGGCCGCCGCCTACCACGACGACTTTTTTCTTTTTTTCTGCCGGTCTCAGGATGTATTCGCCTTCCATGCCCGCGATCGGATTTACCGTGCAGAAAGTGGCGGCTCTTTTTCCCCAGAACTTATATTGGGACACAATTTCAGACAGGCAATTTGAACAGGCGATGCAGGGAATGATTTCATTTAGTCGTCCTTCCTTTGCCTTGTTTGGAAGTTCCGGATCGGCGAGCAATGCCCGAGCCATTCCAACAAGGTCTGCTTTCCTTTCGTTCAGTATTCTTTCGGCGACGAGCGGGCTATTGATCCTGTTTGCAGCAATCACTGGAATGCTGACGCAGCTCTTAATTTTCTCAGCTAAATGGGCGAAAGCTCCTGGCGGAAGTGAGGGGGCTATTGTGGGCACCGGCGATTCATGCCAGCCGGTATACACATTGATTAGATTGATACCGGCCTTTTCCAGTGCCTGTGCGACCAATATTGAGTCCTCGACGGTGTGCCCCCCTGCCATCTGCTCGTCGGTATTCAAACGGACACTTATAGGAAAATCGTTGCCGGCCTTGACTTTTACACTTTGGATTACCTCCAGGATGATCCGCATTCTCTTTTCCAGGCTCCCGCCATATTCGTCTTCGCGATGATTGCTGATAGGTGAAAGAAAACGATTGAGAAGATATCCTCCCCCCACGAGAATCTCGACAGTATCGAAGCCAGCCTCACGAGCTCGTCTGGCCGATTGGCCGAATTGCTCTACAAGATAATGTATTTCATCAACGGCCAGCTCCCTTGGAATGACTCGCATCATTTGGTTCATTATCGGCGACGGTCCTACAACTTCGGGAATGCCATTACTAAAAACTACATGATAGGAGACAATGAGCTGAGCTGCCACTTTTGCACCTTGTGAGTGTATGGCAGTTGTCAGTCTCTGAGCGCCGGAAATGAAGCGGTCATCAAAGAGGCCGGGTTCCACTGGCGAGCCTCCCGGAACCGGGGCAAAGGGAATGATGATCAGGCCGACGCCGCCTTTTGCCCGTTCAGTAAAAAAGTTGATGAACCGGTCGCCAATGGTTTCATCCGCCTCGGTGTACCCCGTGGTTAGTGGAAGCATGACAATCCGGTTTCTGACATCCATATTTCCGACTTTGAAGGGAGTGAATAAGAGATTGAACATCACGAATGCCTCCTGATTGATTAACATCATAACCACAACATGCACAATCGCATCTTTAACCTTCATGCCAGCCCATCTACTTTAATCGCATTTATAAACTATATGAAGTGAATTCTCTCATGTTCAACTCTCTGGATTTCGAAACCATAAATGTGAATAAGAATTATTTTAGACGTAATGGGTGATATTTTGCTTCCTGTCAAAATTGCGGTCCTCATGGAGGATGGAAGTGACACAATGAGCGCTTAGATCCGACTAAGATGGCTCAATCACACAACTTAAAGAATGTATTCATCATATTATCAACCTAGCAGTCTGTAAGTTTATGGAGATGGATGCAGAATTTCACAATGTCACAAAATAGTGCTTGACAAGTATGTAAGTATACCTTACTTACATCATGTAAATATGAATAATTCATTCTATATTATGAGTAAGTCATACTTACCTAAGAGGAGGTGAAAATGAGCAATAATGAAAACATCTCTCACCGCAATGCCTCCCAACCGCCAGGCCGGATGAAACTTGCCAATGCACTCCGCATCCTGCTGAATGACAAGGAGTTTGACGCCATTACCACTTCTGAGATCGCGAGGACGGCAGGCGTAAACGAAGCTTTAATCTACCGATATTTCGGAGATAAACGAGGCCTCCTCCATCAGATCCTTAGCGAGTTCCTGGACGACTATATAGGCCAAATAGAGTCGGATCTTGGGGGGATAAAGGGTTCATTAAACCAGTTAAGAAAACTGATCTGGTGTCACATCCGAATGTTCGAAGCCAACCGTGTTTATGCAAAACTGTTTCTTATGGAAGTGCGAAGCTTCCCCGGTTACTTCGGAGGCCACTGCTACGATCAAGTAAAGCGGTACAGCAACATCCTCCTTCGCATCTTGGAGGATGGTATAAAGAGCGGTGAGATCCGAGATGATATCTCCATCCGATCGTTACGACAGGTGGTGATCGGGGGAATCGAGCATCTATGCTTGCCGGAAATTATATTCGACCGTGATTTCTCAGTTGACCAATTTACGGAAGATCTTTGCTGCATCTTATCTCAGGGCATTGCAGGGGACGGGAAGGTCAGCAAGAAAGACTCTGAGGGCGATCATAAAAAGCCAGCCGAGGCAACTCTTCCTGCTCGAAGAGATGGCAGGAGTAAAAAACGAGATTAAGACAAAGGGAGGGAATGACAATGACTTGGCAAGAGAAGCATACGAATAAAATAGTGAGCATGGAAGAAGCTGCCCGTCAGATCAAGTCCGGTGATTTTATCGGGGTTGGACTGGCCTTGGGATCCGCATCTCCGGCAATGCTCGATGCGATCCTGAACCGCTGGAAAGAACTGACAGATGTTACAATCTGCGATTCAGTTCCAGTAAGGCCTTGCAAGCTATATGATCTCAAATTCATGGCCTCCATTGACGGGCACGTCAACTATCGACCCTGCTTTGGCATGATGGCCTCGCGAAAAATCAACGAGAGTCGTCTCCCTGATTTCTTCCCCCTCATGAGTTCCGATGGAGGGGATAGGTACGCAAAATGGTCAGATGTGTTCATATGCCAGGTCACGCCACCCAATGCCAAGGGCTTTGTGAATCTGGGGCTCACGAACTTTTATCAAATGGACGCCATCAGGCTTGGAAAAGCGTCCGGAAAACTTCGGTTGGCCATTGGCGAAGTCAACGATCAGATGCCAGTTATTTTCGGTGACAACTGGATGCATGCTTCCGAGTTTGATCTGTTTGTGGAAAATTCGGCGAAAATTCCTGCAGTAAAGAGACCGGAGCCTGGGGAGAAAGAAAAAATAATCGGTCAGCATGTCCTTGATTTGATCAATGACGGCGATACGATACAGATGGGCTTTGGTACTATTCCAGAAGCGGTTGTTGCGGGGCTTGAAGGAAAACATGATCTCGGAGTTCTTACCGAGTTGTTTCCTGCAGGACTGAATGAGCTTGTCCCGAAGGGAATCATTACAAATGCTAGGAAACCGTATCACAAAGGGAAAACAATTGCTACGTTCTGCATAGGTGATCAGGATTTATATGATTTTGCTGCAGAAAACCCTGAATGTGAATTCTTCCCCGCATCGCACACTAATGATCCGTCATTTATAGCCAGCCATCCCAACATGGTTGCCATGAATATGGCCGTCATGATGGATTTCAGCGGCCAAATTGCCTCTGAAGGGATTGGCCATCGGATGATCAGCGGTTCAGGGGGGCAATTAGACTTTATGATCGGATCCTTCTATTCAAAAGGCGGAAAAGGAATCACGCTGATGTATTCTGCTCGAAAGATGAAGGACGGCAGTATGGTTTCTTCGATTCTACCAGAGTTGCCCCAAGGGACCCCTGTAACCGTACCCAGGACTTTCGCCCAGTACGTGGTCACGGAGTACGGGATTGCAGACATCCGTTATAAGTCGCGGCGGCAACGAGCAGAAGCCTTGATAAACATTGCACATCCAGATCTTCGAGGCGAACTGAGAAACAGTCTTAAGAAGAATTTCTATATGCAATATTAGAGGAAAATAAGGGAGGATCAGGTGAAAGTACAAGACAGTATTGCAATGGTTACCGGCGGGGCGTCCGGTCTTGGTGAGGCATGTGTTCGAATGCTGGTTTCCAAGGGAGGAAAGGCGACGATTCTTGATCTTCAGGAAGATCGAGCAGAAAAACTGATTTCTGAACTGGGGTCGAATGTCGTCTTCGCGAAGACAGACGTGACAAATGAAGAAAGCGTTCAGAACGCAGTCAAGAAAACTATTGATGCCTTCGGCGGGATTAACGTTGTTATTAATTGCGCAGGCGTGGGTGATCCCGCGAAGCTGCTTTCCAAGAAGGGTCCCATGCCGCTTTCATTTTTTAACCGTGTTGTCCAGATCAACCTGGTCGGCACCTTTAATGTAATCCGTCTAGCTGTAGAGCAGATGGTGAAGAACGCTCCCGGGAAGGATGGTGAGAAAGGCGTTGTCATCAACACAGCCTCAGCGGCTGCTTTTGACGGACAAGTAGGGCAGCCCGCGTACAGTGCCTCGAAGGCCGGAGTAGTCGGAATGACTTTACCGCTTGCGCGCGAATGTGCGGACTATGGAATCCGCGTAATGACGATTGCGCCTGGGCTTTTTAACACGCCAATGCTTGCAATACTGCCCGAAGCCGCACGCTTGGCTTTAGGGAAAATGGTCCCTTTCCCGGCGCGATTGGGGGAGCCTTCTGAATATGCAGAACTCTGCCAGCACATCATCGAGAACCCTATGCTCAACGGCGAGGTAATCCGCCTGGATGGCGCTATCCGCATGACGGCAAAGTAAAGGTGATACTTAAAAGTTGAGAAGTTGTGAAGGCGAAGTCGTTCTTTCGCACGATAAAGATGAAATTGGGGGTGAGCGCAAGCAGGATTACGATAACCATGGCATATAAGCCCCGCAGGAAAGGCTGAAAGCTTGAGGAGGCCGCATGAAATACGAAACGATTCTTGTTGAGAGTGGAGAGGGGGTTGCGACAATAACGCTGAATCGCCCGAAGAGCATGAATGCCTTAAACAACCGCATGCTCGAAGAACTTGCCAGCGTGTTCGGCGATATCGGTGAGGACAGCAGGATCAAAGTCGTCATAATCACGGGTCATGAAAAATTCTTTGCCGCCGGGGCAGACTTGGCTGAAGTGAGTGCCATAACGAATCCTATGGAGGCCCATCAGTACATCAAGAGGGCCCGAAAGGCGTTTGATGCCATAGAGGAAATAGAAAAACCAGTCATTGCAGCGGTGAGCGGACTCGCCTTGGGCGGAGGATGCGAGCTATGTCTCGCCTGTGACCTCCGGATGGCAGCAGAAACCGCCATTTTCGGACAGCCGGAGATCCGGATTGGCGTCATCCCGGGAGCAGGGGGCACACAGCGGCTGCCTCGAATCGTCGGCGTAACGAAAGCAAAAGAGCTCCTCTTCACTGGAGAATCGATCGATGCTTCCGAGGCCCTTAGGATTGGGCTTGTCAACCGCATTGTCCCTCCTGCATCGCTTCTGGAGGAGACGCGAAAACTGGCGCTGACTATCGCGAAAAGACCCGGCGAGGCCTTGAGTGTTACCAAGATGGTTGTCAACGGTGGGATGAAAATGGAACTCAATTCGGCTCTCGCTTATGAAGCCAAATGCTTTGAGTATCTCTTTTCCACAGAGGACCGTAAAGAAGGGATGAGTGCATTTGTGGAGAAGCGCAAGCCTATGTTCAAAGATCGCTAATTGACTGAAAAGGAGAAGTCAGATGGATTTTAGACTCTCAGAAGAACAGCAGATGATTCGGGATATGGCACGGAAGTTTGCGGATGAGGTCATCGCACCCAAGGCTGAGGAGATGGAAGCCACAGGTGAATATCCCTATGACATCATGGCACGCATGGCAGAGCTCGGAATGATGGGCATTCCCTTCCCCGTGGAATACGGTGGAAGCGGCGGGGATTGGGTGGGTATGCACTTGTGCATTGAAGAGATCGCCCGGGGAGATACAGCTTTAGGAGGACTCCTCGATGTCACGACGAGCGTGGTTGGACAGGAGCTTTTTGTGTTCGGCACAGAGACGCAGAAAAAGAAATGGCTCATCTCCATGGCGCAGGGAAAGGAGATCGGCGCTTTCGGACTGACCGAACCGGGAGCGGGTTCAGATGCGGGCGCAACGAGAACAACGGCGGTCCGAGACGGAGATTCTTGGGTCATCAACGGGACAAAGCAGTTCATCACAAACATCGGCCTCGCCAATGCATCCATCATAATCATCACGGCCCGAACGAAGGCATTGAAGCCGGGAGAGAAGGAACAGATCAATACCTTCATCGTTCCGAAGGGGACTGCGGGGTTTACCTTGGGAAAGAAGTACGACAAGATGGCTTGGCGGCATTCAGCCACACACGAGTGCATCTTCGAAGACTGCCGGATCCCGGACTCAAACTTTCTTGGAAAAGAAGGCAAAGGCTTCGCCCAGCACCTCGCGGTACTTGAAACGGGCCGGATCAGCATTGCCGCCATAGCGGTTGGGCTCATGCAGGCTTGTCTCGAAACATCCCTGAAGTACGCTAAGGAACGGGTTCAGTTCGGCAAGCCGATAATCAATTTCCAGGCGATTTCCTTCAAACTTGCTGACATGGCAATGGCCACTGAGCTTGCGCGGAATATGTACCTCAAGGCCGCTTGGTTGAAGGACAATCGCCTCCCTCACACCTTGGAGGCAGCTTACGCGAAGCTATATGCCTCGGAAATGTGCGAGAAGGTGGCAAGTGATGCCTACCAGATACACGGGGGCTACGGTTTCATGAACGAGTACGCTGTATCAAGATACTACCGGCATACCAAAATCCTGCAGATCGTCGAGGGAACCTCTGAGATTCAGCGCCTTGTCATCTCTCGGAACCTGAAATAGACAGGGAGAGTAATAATGTCTGGAGCGATTAAGGACTTAAAAATTCTGGATTTTACTACGTTACTCCCGGGGCCATACGCCACGATGGTTCTGGCGGACATGGGCGCTGATGTAATCAGGATCGTATCAGGAGGATCCAGACCTGATCCCGTTGATTCTCTGCCGCCCCTCATCCCCGGCACTAACTTATCAGCCCTATCTGCTCAATTGGGAAGAAATAAGAAGCGCATGAACCTAAATCTTAAAGATCCTCGAGCTTTAAAAATCATTCATCAACTTCTAGCCGAGTACGATATTGTAATCGAGCAGTTTCGTCCAGGTGTTATGGCTAATCTCAAACTTGATTATGAAAGCCTCAAGGTCATAAATCCCAAAGTTATATATTGCTCTATTACTGGCTATGGGCAGACAGGACCAATGAGAGATCGCGCCGGCCATGATATCAATTACATCGCCCTCTCTGGCATTGCCTCATACTCGGGGAAGAAGGAATCCGGTCCGGCACTCAATGGAATACAGATTGCTGATGTTGCCTCAGGCTCAAACAATTCCGTGATCGGTATCCTGGCGGCTGTTATCTATCGTCAGAATACAGGGAAAGGCCAACATATAGACATTTCAATGACTGATGGGATGATGGCTTTCAATGCGAATATAGAAGGGGCAGCGATTCTTGTGCATGGGAAAGAGCCGATGAGGGAGGGAACACTCTTAAATGGAGGTAGTCTTTACGATTATTACGAGACAAAAGACGGCAGATATATAAGTTTTGGCGGATTCGAACCCAAATTTTTTACCACATTTTGTCACACGATCGGAAGGCCAGATCTCATTGCCGGCGGATTGGCTCCGAAAGACTGTGCGAAGATCAAGGCGATTGTCAAAGAGATTATTAAGACAAAAAGCAGAGACGAATGGAGGGCCCTATTCAATGCTACCGATGCATGCGTTGAACCAGTACTGACTCTTTCAGAGGCCTTAGGGAGCCCACATGCACTAGAGCGAGGTATGATTGTGGAGGTACCCGGACCCAATGGGAAAATTGTGAAACAAATCGCCAATCCTATTAAGTTTTCCGAGTCTCCTCCTGAATACCGCCATGTTGGGCTCTCAGATGCTAAAGCCAATACAAAAGATATAATGAGAAGCCTTGGCTATACTGAGATCGATTTCGAGGAGTTTTTGCAAACAGGGCTCTTCAGTTAATGCCGATATCAATACTATAAGAAGAAAGGTGTGAGAAAATAAAATGGGCAAGCAAGTCATTTTTCACTCGGGTGCTTTGGATGAGAAGGATGGCTCATTTATTCAAATGGGCAATAAATGCAAGATTTGCGGAAAGACCTCTTATCCCGCAGTGGAACTCTGTCCATTCTGTTCCTCTGAAAATGTAGAAAAGGTGGCTCTCAGCACAGTGGGAACATTGTTTTCATTCAGTGTAACTCGAGTTCCCGTAGGCCCCTATAAGCCCCCCATCATCGGCGGCTATGTTGACCTGCCTGAAGGAACTCGTGTATTCGGGCAGATTCATGCAAAGGTTGAGGATGTGAAAACCGGTATGAAGGTAAAGGTTCAGACTGGTGTTATTTGGACTGAGAAAGATGGCACAGAGGTCCTTGGCTATTATTATGTGCCCGGTCAAGCAGAATCTGGAGGTTCAAAATAATGAGAGACGTATATGTGCTCGGTATTGGTCAAACTATTTTCGGTAAGCATGGCAGTCTCACCATAAATGATTTGGGTGCTGCGGCTGCTCTAGCTGCCGTTAAAGATGCTGAAATCTCTCCCAAGGAGTTCCAAACCGCTTATTGCGGAACGTTATATAGCCCGCCCACGCCCATCCAATCCATACTCATTCGTTTGGGTGTAGCTCGAATTCCGATGTGTAACGTCGAAAACGCTTGTGCCAGCGGATCTAGTGCCGTACATCTGTTGCATCGCGACATAGCACTAGGTGCCTGCGATGTGGGAATTGCATTGGGAGTTGAATCGCTATCAGCCTTTAATAAGAAGTATGGCAAGGGACTGCTTACCATTGAGGGTGACCTTCAGGGCAAGTTAGCACTCACCATGCCCTCTTTTTTTGCAATGTTGTGTAATCGGCTGATGGAACAGCGCGGTGCTACCATAGAGGACATTTGTTATCCTTCTGTCAAAAACCACAAGGCGGGCATGACAAATCCTTACTCGCAGTACAAAAAGGAAGTGACAGTCGAAGAAATCATGGCTTCGCCTATGATTGCAGACCCGATTACTGTATTGCAGTGTTGTCCGCAAAGTGATGGTGCTGCCGCTATTATACTTTGCTGTGGTGAGTATTACAAAAAGCATAATAAGAAAGGGTATCGTGCTCCGGTTAAGATCGCGGGTTCGGTTATCTCGGTTAGCGGTGCTGAGGACGCTTCATATGACCCCCTGGCTTTGCAGGCAATGATTAAAGGTGCCAAGGATGCCTGCGAAATGGCCGGCATAGATGCACAAAGAGACCTTGATGTGGTTGAGATGCACGATGCTTTTTCCGGCGAAGAGCTGGCAGCTTATGAAATGCTGGGCCTTTGCAAACCTGGTGACGGAGTAGCTTTAGCGCGCTCACGCGCTGTAGAATTGGGAGGCCGCTGCCCGGTAAATCCCAGCGGCGGACTGCTCTCTATGGGTCATCCTTTGGGTGCTTCTGGTGTTCGCGTAGTCAACGATATTACAAGACAGCTCTGGGGAGAGGCGGGTGCAAATCAGGTAATTGGAGCTAAAGTAGGAATGGCCCAAATGTTGGGGGGTGTGCTTACCGGTATTGAATCTGCCGTTGTCGCAGGTATTCAAATTATGACAAAGTGAGCACCGTTAACAATGGACATGAACTAAGGAGACTCACAGTATCGGGCTTTCGGACAATTATTTTGAAATGTTAGTGACCCTGATCTCGCTCTATACTGTGATCACTAAAAGGCTAATCATGAGAGGACACATGGAAGCCATTGAGTATATCACGCTCATTAGAAATAATTATGCCAAGCTCGGCTACGAGCCGTATCAATGGGTATTTAATTATGATGCACCACCTTGGCAGTCTTTGCGAAAGTCGTTATCGAATTGTCGCGTCGGATTGATCGCTTCGGGTGGAATCTATGTGACTGGTCAAGTCGCCTTCCACTTTAAGGATGACATCTCCTTCCGATTAATCCCAACAGATGTAAATATCGCCAACCTCAGAACAGCGCATTTTGCTTATGACCAAAAGGATGCTCGACTTGATCCAAATGTCGTATTTCCGATCGACACCTTGCGTAGATTGGTTAAAGAAGGCATGATCGGTTCGCTTACTGAGCATGCATTTACCTTCATGGGCGGAATTTACTCTTCGCGTAGGGTTCGTGATGAATTAGCGCCGCTTTTAACTGAATGCCTTTTGGCTGAACAGGCGGATCTGGCCTTGCTAGTTCCTGCCTGACCTGTTTGCCATCAGTCCGTAGGACTGATTGCTCGTCATGCAGAACAGGCAGGTCTTCCGACGTTATGCATGGCTAGTGCCCTCGATGTTATCAAGGCGGTGAAGCCACCACGTGCTGCTTTTTTAGATTTTCCTTTGGGGCACACAACGGGAAAACCACACGATCAGGAACTACAACGTGAGATTTTGATAAGGGCACTTGATGCATTTAACAGAATGACAGAGCCAGGATCGATAACAACGCTTAATATTTGCTGGTCCAAAACAGATGAATGGAAGCAAAGTGCAATTCTTGAAGGTGATTCGCGTGCGCCACGCCATGATACGCCACAATATCAGACTGAAGAAGATCGTATTAGAGCAGAAGCAATCAATCCCAAGAGTCTGTAACCTCAGGCAGAACGGGATGTTTTATTAGTCCGGCAATGATGGGCCAATCAATCACTGCCTTTATGGAAAAATACTAATGGAAGTTCGGGGGATCAGAAATAACCCTGCCTTATTTCAAGCATAAATCGTTATTCCGCCTTGTTTGATGATATGAGGACTCATAAATGAAGTGCGTACCCTTGCACAAAGAGAGTGCTTATTGTTTTTCTGAGCAAGTGATTCACTCAGGGGAACCAGAAAATTATCACAAATTTAGCACAATCGCCTAAATAACCCCCAACTTTGGCTTCTATCTGCTTGATTTATTAAGCGCATCCTCTGGGGCTCTAACCGAGGACTGTTGGAGTTTTAATCCAACTGCCTCTTCATATTTTCCTACCACTCCAGCATCACCCCGCAGCCTTTATAAATGCCTCGTGTCTCAAACGGTCACTGTTGGGTATGATCGCCTTGAATATATTTATAGTTGAGCTCATCTATAAGACTGTCTGGTCGAAGTTCTCGAACATCATTCTGAGATCGCCATGGCCTCGTCACCTCGATAAATATTGACATATCCAATGAATTCAAATATCTAGCCCATTACACCCCATGCACTCACGTTTCTTGCCTAGCCATCAAAGGAGGGATCCCATGGCCATGACCAAGATAGACATCATTCAAAACGTCACCGACAAGCTGGGACTTCCGAAGAGAGACTCCACTCGAATTGTGGAATCCGTATTAGAGATCATGAAGGAGCAGCTTTCCAAAGGGGATACGGTCAAGATATCGGGATTCGGCAATTTCGTCGTGAGAAGCAAAAATGCCCGAAGAGGACGAAATCCTCACACGGGCGCTGAATGTGAAATAGTGGCCAGGAAGGTGCTGATATTCAAATGCAGCAATGTGCTTAAAAAGGCGCTGAATGGAAGAGATGTGTAGCCATGAGCGAAAACAGAATTTCACCGACATGAGCTGGCAATATTTGATAATGGTAAAAGAACAAGATCACTTCAAATATTCAAAAACATCTTTGAAGCTTCGAGCCGCCTCCACAACTATATTTTTGAACTCGGCGGTCTTCATTTTTGGATGGTCATTATAAAAGAATCTTGATCGAATCATTAATTGACCATTAAAGCCCTTTTTATTGATTACAAGGTCTTTGATTGCCTCCAACCATATTATATTTCGTTTTACGGGTTTAATCCCTTTCACGGTATCCCAATCCATCTCGATTAGCCCATCAACAAAGGCATCTTGCTGATGCATATAATGTCGATGAACGAATTCCAGATACAAGTTCGGGAGTTTCTTTCTCAGGAGCGTCAATTTTCTTTTAAATACCGAAAATGATTCATCACTTCCAAATATTGCCTTCAGCCTCTTCCATCTCTTTTTAGAGTTATTTGAAATTGTTATTGCAATTCCCATATGCGTATCTGAAAGCCATAAAGTCAAATGCATATCCTTGGTAAAATCTTTATCAGTAGCAAAAAAAGACCAGACGCTGCGATGATGGACTGTATGTGCGTGGATTTCTCGACTATATTTACTCCTTTCAAATATTAGTTCCGGATAGATCTTTACTATGTCTGTCTTTATTTCTTTTACCAATGCCTTGAGTATATTTTTCGCCTTTTTTGAATCAAATTCTTCAGGAAACTCAATTCCCTGAAATCCGACAAGATCTTCCTTCATTGACAAATACTCCTTAAGCTGCTTTCTGAAATATTCAGGTAGACCTCTCTCTTTTTTTTCGCGGGTTATCATCACATAAATCTGTTTCCATGAGATCCATCTGCTTTCCACTTAGTCATCTTCAAAACGGAGATTCGTGGAACAGAAATTGTGGTATGAAACCCCATGAATTGAAGATAAAAGAAATTAACGGTAAATGGCGATTTATTGTAGATTAGCGATCGGGACTTGAAATGGAAGAGACGATGAATCTTCGTCCAAAGACATTTGATGCTCTGGAGGAAAAGATAGCATGACACAGTTTATCGCATACGGCACGGTCCCTTCATTTAAAGGATATGAGTTCAACTTGCGTGTGGATAATGCCCGTGAGTTAGAAGCATTCTATCGAGATGAACGTATAGACACTAAACTCTTTTATGCCGAAGGAAAACCGGCACTGACTGTTAGAGGTGAGCTTGCCGCTCGATGTAAACCTTATGATCGTGTCCGACATATCATTGAAACAAAGGACAGAAAGAACGGACGAGGTATCATAGGTGTCAGTATTGAAGTGATATAATGCTCTTACTGACAGATGCTCTATTATATTTGCTTCTGATTGGGGGATAAGAAGGATGAATACGGATTCTGACAAGCATACATCCAAGATAATGATCGGTATCTTGCAGAAAAAAAGAAATATTAGGACACAGGCTAGTGATCCGACGATAAAGCGCTTGTGCGAGAGAATAGAGAAAGGGAAACTTAAGCCCCAGGCAGATTTTCAGAGGAAGTATGTATGGCAGACGAATGCTAAACTCAAGAGCACTTTAATAGAATCCGTATTTCTCGATGTTCCGATACCTACGATTTATACAGCAGAAGAGGAAGATGGAAGTGAGGCTGTAATTGACGGACAGCAGAGACTATTGACATTTTATAGTTTCTTGAGAAATGAGTTCAGGCTTAGCGGACTAACTATATGCAAGGAATTGAATCACAAGAATTATGCTGCGCTTGGCGAGATAGATAGCGATCTACAGTCTAAGATCGATGATTATCCACTTCGAGTTATCAAAATACTGAAAGATTCAGATCATTCCGTTCGATTTGACATATTTGAAAGGCTTAACAGGGGATCGGTAAAGCTAAATGATCAGGAATTAAGAAACTGCGTGTATAGGGGCACTTTTAATGACTTCTTGAAAGAATTAGTCCAAAGCAACGTTGATTATCAAATATTACTGGGGAAAAAGGACCATATAAGAATGCAAGATGTAGAGCTTGCATTAAGATTTATTGCTCTTTATGAGTGGACATACTTGAAATACAAATCTCCGATGAAGCACTTCCTAAATACCTTCATGAAGGACCATCGGGATGTTGATAATTACAAGCTCGACCAATACAAAAAAGTATTTAAGCAAACTGTGTCGTTAGTCAAAACTACGTTTGGTAACGATGCATTTTGTTTATATACGAATAGAGATAATAAAGATGGGAAATATGAAAACGTTATAAATAAGGGGCTAGTTGATGTACTCATGTATGGATTTACACGATACGATCAACATCAAATAATGCCATACAAGGATGCTCTGAGAGAAGAATTATTCTACTTGATGTCAAATGACGAGGACTTTTTGGGATCTATTACTGGTGCGGGAACAGATTCGAAAACGAAACTAGAGAAGAAGTTTGAAATATGGTTATCATCACTTAAAAGCATTGTGGGTATGCCGTCGGTAGAACCTCGATGCTTCACTTGGGATCTTAAGAATCGGTTATGGGAAAATCATCCTGTATGCTCTATTTGTAATCAGAAAATCGAATCCATAGATGATTCAGAAGTAGATCATATTGAATACTACTGGAGGGGTGGAAAGACCATACCAGAAAATGCTCGATTAACGCATCGATATTGCAATCGTGCCAGACGTGAGAAGAGAAGAATGAATCCTACAATATTGAGGAAAGAGAACGATTCATAGATTATTTACTATCAAGGATTATGGAGAATTAGCTCATCTGATTTCTGGCGGCGATAGTAACACATGACATGCACTAACGTAATATGCGGTAATCATATGAGTTCCGGAATATTACGGGATTGGAAAGAGACGAAAAAGCAGTTACGTGATCCAGAGCCCTGTAATGGAGGAAAGACCTGGTTGCGTCACTCGATTACATCATTTAGTAGAGAGGAGCACCTGCATGAGCGGTCATATTTACATTATAGATGATGCTGGGCAGCTCACAGAGATGGAGGAAAAAGCTTATGACTCAGAAGCTTTGCTCCAAGAATTACTGGCCAAATACCCGAGTATTCTCGCGGGAGACCAGATCAATAGTACAAATCCACGTAGATGGCTACTCATCTCTCGGGAAGCGAGCTTGCCTGCTGAGGAAGGCGGATCTGGTCGATGGTCAATAGATCATGTATTTTTTGATCAAGATGCAATTCCAACAATAGTGGAAGTCAAGCGAAGTAGCGATACTCGCATAAGAAGAGAAGTAGTCGGTCAAATGCTAGACTACGCGGCGAATGCCGTCGTTTATTGGCCAATAGAAATGATTCAGTCCCAATTTTACTCAAATTGTGAAGCAAATGGGATCGATGCGGATCAAATGTTTAATGAATTTCTTGGTGACGAGATATCACCGAACGAATTCTGGAAAAAAGCCAAAACAAATTTACAAGCATGTAACGTGCGCTTAGTTTTTGTGGCAGATTTCATTCCTAATGAACTAAGGCGGGTCGTTGAGTTCTTGAATTCACAAATGGACCCAACGGAGGTACTGGCAGTCGAAGTCAAGCAATATGTTGGTAAAGGATTGAAAACACTTGTTCCGAGGGTCATTGGTGGGACGAAGCCACCACCGCCTCCACCCCCCTCAAAGAAATGGGACGAAAGCTCTTTTTTCAGAGAGTTGGAGTCAAAAAGAGGGGCAGCTGAAACCGACATCGCACGAAAGATTTACGAGTGGGGCAAAACGAATGCAAGAATATGGTGGGGAAGTGGAAAAATATACGGTTCTTTCTGCCCTGTGATAGATCACAAAGGGGTTAATTATCCGTTTTTACTCGTAGGGACTACTGGATCTTTGGCTCTCCAATTCTATGTCTTAAGGAATAGAGCGCCGTTCGATAACGAATCCAAGCTACTGGAGCTCTTAGATAGGATTAACAAGATTCCCGGAATTAATATTTCCCAGGAAGCTATTACCCGATCTCCGAGCATCACACTATCGCATCTGAATAATCCAGACCTCCTTAAACAGTTCCTAGATGTAATGGATTGGCTCCTCAGTACGGTTAAATCTACATAATTATGATGTAATTGGTAGGAAAGGAACCCTTGCAGAGCTGACATGAAGGACCGATTCACATTACAGCCTGGAAGATGGTATGCATGCGAGATTATTGGGGATGAATTCGATCAGGACTGCTGTTCATATTCCCCCATTCGTGTTGATCGCATAGAACCGATGAAAAGCGGAAATCAGACCTTTAAGATGTATTTTTATCATGCCAATTATCCTGAAGGTGTTAGAGAAAAACAGTACACGCTTAGAACAATAGATCGGAGTCATAAATTCATTATCGCTAAAAGTATAGAACACAAACCCGTCAGAATTCTTCAAATCTATGACATTGATGCCCAATGGATTAATCGTCATTTCCCCAATATGATTGTCGAGGGGAATGATGTGCAGGCATGGCTCAGAAACAAAACATAGGATGATTATTTATGACCAAATCCGACCTCATCACCCTAGTCGCAACCAAGAATAACCTGACCGAAGTGAACGCTACCAGGATCGTGAATCTCATATTCGATGGATTCAAGGATGCTCTGGAGAAAGGCAACAGGATCGAGATCAGGGGGTTCGGCAGCTTTGTGATGCGGGAGTATGGCACTTATAATGGAAGGAATCCCAAGACGGGGAAAGTGGTCGAGGTGAAGCCCAAGAGGTTGCCGTATTTCAAGGTGGGGAAGGAATTGAAAGACATAGTAGACGGTGCAAACGATAAGGGAAGGAGTCAGTGCATTAAATGAAACAGATGGAAAAATGCCATGACTGATCCTGGAATGTCTAAAGAAAGCGCAGCACAAATTCTTTTCGCTTCCGATCGAACTTGTTGCATTTGCAGAATCCGGGGAAGACCGGTTCAGCTTCATCATATCGATGAGGATAATTCAAACAACGACCCTTCGAACATAGCAGTACTATGCTTTGACTGTCACAGAGATACTCAGATAGTAGGAGGATTCGACCGAAAGCTGGATGCTTATCAAATCATTCAATACAGAGATGACTGGATCAGACGTGTTCATAATCGTAGGTCAATAGACCATGGACCGGTAGAAATATCCTCTCAATTAACAGATCCACTCATGAAACTTATCATGTCGTTACCTGACAAGCTTATCCGATCATATCGTTTAGCTCAGCCTAAATGGGATACTGGAATCTCATCAAGCATGCATGAGGGTAATCTCGACATGATAAAAATACTCATGCAGATGTTAGTTGAATTAGCATCATTCTACCCCCAATCACATTTTGAAGGTATGAAGCCCGAAGAATATTTTCATAGAAAGATAGAGAGCCTTTTCGACTGGCAATCGAAGCGTCTTGATCCCGAGGGTAAACATGGTACAGTCAGTATTCTCGTTTTGGTCGGAGGAGAGGTCACATCTGAACTTGAAAAAATGGTAGCTGATATGGTCAGGTCTCTGACATCACATCGAGGTGATTTTAATTTCCAAGCATGGTTTAACGAATGGAAAGATCATGGAGCATTAGCCTGATTGTCATTGAAATATACTGTTGTATTTATCGTAAACCAGTCATTTATATTTTGGATGTAGCAGTCGAACATGCCAGCGAAATGAGGGAATCATGTTTCCCGAAGAATTAAAAGCCACTGTGCGGAAGCAATCACATTATCGATGCTGCTTGTGTCGTCGTCTTGGCATTGAGATTCACCACATAATTCCGCTTGCCGAAGGTGGTTCTGATGATGAGGATAATGCGGCTCCTCTTTGCCCATCATGTCATGACACTTATGGTGCGAATCCTGAGAAGCGCAAGTTCATAAGAGAAACCCGTGATTTCTGGTACAGATACTGTAGTGACAACCTCATTATACCTACCGAACAACTGAAAGCCATATCCGATACGCTCAAGACAGTCGCGACAAAGGATGATATCTCTCGCTTATCCATTCAAAATAGTAGCTACCTCTTGGGAGATAAAACCGCACTTCCATGGGAACATTTGAGATATTCATTCATGCGTGTGGAATTCGTCCATCCTCTTATCGTAAGGGAGTTACTAGGCTGGCTCTCAGATTCATCTGAAACAATAACATCAGTAGACCTAGTTACATCGAATAAAAGCAGCAGGTTCTTTGGTGATTTTTCGACATTCAAAGAAAACGGTAGGCAATGGGTCGAATGGAAAAATGATCAGCATGAATATTTTATTTATTCTCATGTTGCCACGTCACCTTCGGGCATTCATATCTTGGAGTGCCACGACTGCGGAGGAGGATCGGGAGTATTTGGTTCAATAGCTTTTCTAGTATTTGAGTCTGACCGCTGTCTTATTGAGAGTTCTCCAAGCAGTATTTCCACGAGGGAACGAGTTCTATTGAAGACTCTTGGATCGATGAGCCTTGGCGACAGGTACTCTGGAGAGATCAGCTATCGAGATGGTACACTCATAATAGGAGCAGACAAGGGTTGGTTCAACCGGGGTGAGGAAACATACAGAGAAGTTCCAATTAGTTAGCTCAAAGATGAGTCATCAAGGAAATACTTAAGTGACCCCAAAAAATAGGACTGAAATACCATCGGATTTAGCTGCACAAGTACTTTTTGAGTCTGACCGAACTTGTTGCATCTGTCGAGATCGATCTCGTAACATCCAAATTCATCATGTAGATGGTAATCCAAGTAATAACGTTGATGGAAATTTGGCTGTCTTATGCTTTGATTGTCACCGTGATACTCAGATACGCGGCGGATTTGATCGGAAAATAGATGCAGCGCAGATTGCATTATACAAAAAAGATTGGCTTATCAGAGTCGCAGAGAGGCGCGACAAAGATCACGGTCCTCGCAGTCCAGAATATCTGGGTACTGTAGCACAAAGAGTCGTGCGGTTTATGCAAATGAAGGAAAATAGTGATGAACATCGTTATACCTTCGAGGCAGATTACCCGCAAGTGAATACAGGCGACCTATCCTCGGATGAGGAAACTAATGAGTGCATTAGTGCTTTTGTCACAAGCGCATTACAACGGTTTCGCGAGGAAGCAATAATATCCTCTTCAGAAAAAAATGAAGTAATAACACGTCATCCGGCAACCTCATGGGATTACCTGTCTATATCACATGAAGTCACGCTGTTCTCTCAAGGACTGCTATCTATAGAGTATCGGCTTGAAAGATACCATGCAATGGCCGTACATCATGTCACGAAAACCCATACTTTAAACTTTCGACTTCATCCATCATTGAAGCTTGAATTAGATGACATATTCGATGAATCAAATGATTACTTAGAGGTCCTTTCCCAGTATTGCATTGCCGATTTACACAAACAGCAGCCGATGCGTTTTCATGACCCAAGCGAACGCTTAGCGCAGCTGAAGGAAAAGCAAGATGAATGGATTCTCTCAGGTGCAGGACCTAGTGTTAGTAATTATGGGCATTTAGTGTTGGTGAAGGGTGGAATCAAAGTAATCTTTGATGAATACCAGGTTGGATCGTATGCAGAAGGTAAGTATGAGGTCTTTATTCCCATACTAGTCATTGAACCTATTTTGCGAGAGTCAATTAAAGCGCTGTTGAGATAACTCATAAAGCGACTATTCCAATGTCCCGTGACGAATTCCCCAAGAGCGTCAAGGATGCACTTGCAAAGCGCGTATGCTACCGCTGCTCGAATCCGAATTGCAAAGCGATGACGACTGGGCCACATACTGAACCTGAGCGATCTGTGAGTGTGGGAGTGGCAGCCCATATTTCTGCTGCGTCACCTGGAGGTCCCCGATATGACTCAGACATTTCATCGGAGGAGCGGTCGTCAATAGAAAACGCAATATGGCTTTGCCAAAGCTGCGCCAAGCTTGTTGACGTTGATTCCGGACGTTTTACTAAACGTACACTCGTAAGATGGAAAGTGACAACAGAAGCTGAGGTGCTGCGTTTGTTGGGTGGTCGTGCCGACAGTGATTACTTTCCACAATCTGTTGCCGCATTGCATGCTCCCATTCCACGCATCGGGGGTCTTTCCTATGATGACGCAAGAGCGCTGCTGCTTCAAGCAGGCTGGCAACCGATAATGAATCATTGGTCCCACGCAAGCAACCCTGACATGAGATGTGGAAATGGCCTTTATTTTTGGGAAAAGGGCTATCACGAAATTGTAAATGCATGTCCTACAGGTCTCGCATTCTGTAAATTCGTGCTGCAGGACGTGTACGGAAATCGCCTTGTTGTCGTCACAGCAGGCGAAGTATTCGAGGAGATAGATGCTACTGCTCATGTCTGGCGCTGGTACTTCAGGCATGAAGATACGGACGCTTAACATTCTATTTTAAGGGCTGCTCATAACAGTCCCTGAAGTCAAATACCTCATCGAATATTAGCATACTTACCGTCTCTTCCCCGCCAGCCTCTCCTCCACCCGATCATCCGACAGCCTCCAGACCATCTCGCATTCGCATAAGAACCGATCACTCAGCATCAGCTCCATCATCTCTCTCGCCGCTTCCCAGTCAAATCCTCGCTCGTAACAGAAATGATGGAACCTCCTGAACAGTACTGGTTCTGGTCTGTCATGCATGCCTCGGTGCTTGCAGTTCCTGGGGTCATTCTCGCATCCCTTCTTTTGAAAAAGGTGCTGCGTGCTCCTGAGATATGCACGAAGATCCACGATGAAGCTCCTGAGTCGGGCAGGATCCAGCAGGTAGGTCATCGTTGCTTCTCGTGATTTGATTTTTCTGTGGGGTATGGTGATCATTGTTAATCCTCTCCTTTTTTATATTGTTCGGTCTGAAATAAGTGCTAAGATATTTACATGAGATAAATGGGAGGTGTATTTATATGAGCAGCGGAATGAAGCTCGACAGAGCAGACACGGCATATGCAGAAAAGGCTCATGAATTATCGCTAAAGAACAGAAACTGGTTGAGGCATGGGATAGGAACAGCTGCTGGAAGAATCGACGAGATGCTACTGGATGGGGCGACTATTGAGCAGATGGCAAAGGGCGCAAAGACGACGAAAGCTACCGTGTCCGTCCATCTGACTCATTTGAGAAAGGGGCATAAGCTGGCCATTGTGAGGAAGGATGGGGTGCTCAGGTATGATGTGGATAAGATGAATGGGAAGAAGAAAACGGGAAAGAAATTCAAGAAAGCGAATTAATTTACATAGCTAGAATCGGTGATTGATCCATTTGATCTTACGTTTTAAGCTTTGACGTCAATTTAATATATTCTGCTATATAATTATATGGCAATTTGCTTTTTTGTTTCTTTACTACGGCTATGAACTGATCGCATTCGCTTTCAGTCATGATTCCTTTCTGGAAGGCTTCGACGAGAATATCCATAGTTGTCAAATACTGGATATTGTTGTTAGTGCAATAGAGTTTTATTTCCGTCAGATTACTACTTGCGATACAACATTTCTGATATTTAGCATATGCCATGCATGCGCTTTCACCATCGCCGAATGATTTCCTTAAGCATGCATATTCCTTGATTATATTTGGATCGGAAGGAAACGATCTGACTTCTATTTTAAAAAAATTGATGAAATTATTAATGGGTGTTCTGTGCTGCGGGCTGTAACAAAGTTCATTTTTAACTACGTCTAAAATGACTAATATGCCTGATAATATTTTGGGGAGTAATAGGATTTTACTTCCTTTCAAGAAATGAATTATAACATCAGCGTCTAATAAAATTATGTTTGGCTCTTGCTGATCTGTCATCTCGAAAAGATTCCCTATTCAGGATTAAATCCTATGTCACGCATGAGGCTCATATAATGGGATTCAGAAATGACATCTTTGTCAAAAAGAATATTCGCAAGTTTTGCATAGTCTCCAATGAATAAATTATGATTGCCCGATTTATAGAGAGAATCATCGTATCCATATATTTTAGCGTTTTGAATAACATTCTGACTGTATTCTTGATATTTATTATCATTGATTAATTTAAGATCTCTCAACGTATTTAATAGAGCTGCTCGAGAGCATGAATAATATTGTTCAATATCGAGGATCGTACTGAGAGAAATGCGGTTTATTGTTAATTCTTGATTTGGAATCATATCCAAAATGCCTAGTTCTGGTAAAAGGGCATAGGAAGCAAAGTACTCGGCATCTCTATCAGTTGAATTTTTTTTAGCGGAAGATTCTACGTAGCATATTGAGGAATTAAAATCTTCTTGAACGAATAAATGATAGAGTTCATGAAGAACTGTATAGTTTTGGCGACCAATAGTATTGTTTGAATTAATTAATAAAAATCGGAGGCTCTGAGTTCTTATGGCCATGCCGGAAATGTCAGACGCCAGTGGTTTGAAGATCGACAGAACCTTTAGTTTAATAAGTAACCCCTTGATGTTAATGGGGTCCTTTACACCCAGACCGTGATCTTCCCTGAACTTGGAAGCAGATTTCTTCATATCATAATAACTAACAGCCATGTTTTTCGCACAAAGCCCTTAATTTTATATAGTTTTTTACAATTTTTCCAAATTCTGCAATAACCCTCATATCTTCTGGCTTAATCTCATTTGCTCTAAATGCAAATGCCACGTTTGCCTTCTGAAGATCAGGATTTTCTTCCATCAAGTCAGATAGATCAATCCCGAACAAATCAGCTAATTTATTCATATTTTCCAATGGTACAGTTCTGGTTCCATTTTCATAATAACTAATCATTTCTCTCTTCACACCTAGATATTCAGCAAGTTCCTCTTGGCGTATTCCCATTCTTTTACGGTACAACTTGATATTATTACCAATATATTTAAGTACTTCCATCACTCTCCCTCCTCCCTGGTCCGCGATGAAATCTGTTACATTTTATCTAAATATTGTCTTATTATGCTCGTATGTAACATATTATCGGCTTATGATTATGTCAAGTTAAAAGATTTTTTGGTTACTCCCTTTTTTAGGTCATTTTCAACCTCATTTGTCATTTTGTAACGAATATATTCCTTAAAGTGGGCTATCCCTCAGTTTAAGATTGAACGCCATGACTGTGCGGGGCTCCAGGTTGATGGTGTCATAGCTGGGATGCATTATCCCACGACTTTCGTGACACTATCCTTCCACCTGATCTTCGGACTGTCTTTATAACTATTATAGAGATGCCAGATGTATTCATCTGAAAGCGACTGCATCAAATCATCTGCCCTAGCCATAGTCTCCTCATCTTTATGGCCATTCAGGGATAATCTCCCCTTCAACTGATTTGGTTTCCCGATCCAGACTGTTTCCGTTACGTAGGGTAGAACCTGTTCGACGACATTCTCGATATGATCGTCCAGCATCGGTTCACAGGATACGCTTGTCTGGTAGCCTTCCAGTGGGCATGCTTCACTTGATTTAGCTCCTCATGTCGACATAATCATACTGGCAGACACACCGGCACCGGGATAAATCCAATCCCAGTTGATTCCAGACATTGGCCGATTCTTTACATAAAGCAACAGTGCAGTCAGAGTGTCTTCTGATCTCTCGAATCATAAAATCAAATATCTCAACCCGCTTATCCTCTGTATAGCTATATTTGCCCACTTTCGGCTTCTTTGAACCTCCAATTATCATTGGTTCAAACATAGGCATCATCCCTTCCATCATCTGCGGCAATTCGGGACCGGTAGTGAATATTGATCTGCGCATCGTGTAAAACCCTTTTTCGAATCTCAGGGTGCCCAAGGTTATCCTATCCGGCGTTACCTTCTGTAAGATCCGTGCCACAGTGTCGGCATAGGCATGCTGCCAACCATCAAAAGGTAAAACCGGGTCAATCCTGATCCGCAAGGGATAGCCAGCCTGCTGGACCTTGTGCGCTGCCTCCAGCCTATGCTCAAAGCCAGGCGCGCCAATTTCATATTTTCTGGACACATCATCGTTGTTCATGCTCCAGGTGATTATAGAATGCCCGTTGTGAGGAAGGTCAAGTATACAATCAACATTGTCACTCTTGGTAAGCAAGAAGAGATATCCGTTTCGGCTATGACCAAAAAATGGAATAAATTCCCTCATCGCTCCAGTCAAATGCTCAAGAGATAGGGAGTCTGCAAGTTCGCCACTATTGAACATGATCGGCATGGATGATTCACATATTCTATTCTGTATCTGTCTCTTGATTTCCTCATATTGGACCCTGATAGTAATGTAAGGCTGATTGGCTCTATAAGTTAACTTCAGGTAACACCAGTCGCATTGATAGAAGCATCCGTTGGACGCCAACTTGAGTCGGTCAAAGTGGGGACAGAGCATCCTGTCGTCTGGCATGGTAAACTGATCCACGGCTTGACCCGCCGGCGCAATGAAGACAACACGCTTTCCTGCTATTATCCTGTCAAGCATTCCAGACCCGCAACTTGCAAGGATTTCAGATGCTCCGACCACATCTTTTGAATTACCGCTATTGATGTACTTCACCGGCACATTGGGAGATTGTTGCAAAAAGAAGATCGTAGCCGGATCGTTCTTCACCTGACTGTGAATAATGATCTCAGCCGGTCTCCAACTGGTTGAACTATTCATGATATTCCTCGTAAGAGTATTATGTACTAAAAGCTAGCAGGGAATCTCTTGTGCAGTCGGAGATCATCAGGGTCTCCAGGTTGACGGTGTTCCGACATACTTCGATATCAGCTACCTTTCGTTCTGTTTATTATATTTACGGATTCATCAAACGTTAAAGACCTGTATTTTATGAGAGCGTCAGCGACAGCCACAACGCATTTCCAGTTCTCTTCGAGCAATATATTTGCCTCCTTGGCTAATGCATTGAAAATAGGCGCTTCCATTACCGATACTTTCCAGTTCTCTATCGGCAGACCCTGTGAAATAGCGGCACGGCAGGGAACAATAATTGCTTGCATGTCAGACTTCGCACCGAATTGCGCTTCATCGTCTATACCCCCGATGAAGATTTTTTCGGCTTCCGGTCCAGCCACAGAAGCTATCGCTTCCCGGAGGTCTAGCTTTCCTCTTATAACTTCTTCGTTCAATGATTTCGTCTTCTCCTCCGACCATACGATGCCTTCCGTGTAAGTATGAGTGACAGGTACCTTTTCACCATTCTTTATATCGAATTTGTCCTCTCTTTTTTCTCTCAAAGATACTGACTCAAACGGCAGCATTAGTAGTATGAATGTCACCACATGACCTGCTTCGTGGTATGCTTTTCGCTCACGAAGTCTTTCACTATTTTTCCCCATTTCTTACTCTTTCCTCCTTCGATGATTTTAGTGCTGGGCTCTTTGGTTTCGCGGCTTTTTTGCAACCTTACACTCTCGTACGATGGTTTTTCAACCGGTTATTACTCCACATGGATATTCATTAACCATGCCGCATCCTCTCATCTCCCTTCAACAGAACTATCCATATCGTGAGTGCATAAAGAGACACCGTTGAAGTTGTAATCAGCCCATTCCTTGGTGCCGAACTTGGGTTTATCCTTCGCTGAAATTGAAGTTGTAATTTCGGTTGTGCATGTATTCGTAATCATGATTATTCTCCTTTCTAGAAATCATTGATGAAAGACCACCCCGGCAGATGATGACTACATGGTGGCCTATCTCGAAACACTTAATCCAAGATATGTTCATATTGACGATATACTATTCCACGCGTATTACGTTGCCTATCTCGTCGACTTTGACCTTGTTAATAAAATCACAATCGCATCTGCACCAATGGTTGTTCTCATCCTGAAAGAACTCATAGACAGTTTCCCAGCCGAATTTCTTGATGTTACAGTACCTAATGAAATGTCTCATCCATACATATGAACTGTTTGTATCTTCTCGATAGCCATAACCATCTTTCATGTGTTCGTCAATGTACTCTTGGAGCTCCAACACGAATAGTCTGAAGTTGTTTTTATTCGACAAATACTCAAACGTCTTCTTTCTCTTTCTTTCTTCTGCTGTCATGCTTACGTACCTCCATAAGTTATTTATTGCATTGGTCTGTTGTGACGGCTATGCTGAGCTTCTCCTGAATCGCTTCCCTGATAATCTCGGACATGCTGATCTCTTCCTTCTCAGCGATCTCGTAGATCTGTTTGAACATACTCTCCGACAGGGTCACGGAGACAGATCTGATGTAGATCCTCTTTTTCAAGGTGACCACCTCCCTTCTTTTGTCATGTATATTACTCTCGGTGGTTCCGGATCTTCTTCTGTTACCTTCAAATAATGTAAATATTCCCAATCACAAGAAAAATATCCGTATTTTAGTCTTAACATTTCATGAGCGACATGCGGATGCATTCCTTGCAACCTGCAGAATCCATAAAAATGCTTGAGACTATCACAGCAGTCGCAAGAACGATTGAAACTACACGCCTTGGGATATTCATCCACTCGGTTTTCTGGCAATTTATCTTTTAAGTACTTATGGAGTTCAATGAGAAATGACCTTCTGAAATCACCATCTTCCGCTAACAAGGTTGCTTCATTAATGCTGATTATTGTGTTCATGTCATGCATTCTCCTAAAATAGTATTGTTCATTGATGACCAGGATTTGCTATTACTAAGTCACCTCCTTCCTGATTGGGATATGATCCTGATCTTTATTGTTTGTTACCGTGTTGAGAAAAAACTTCTCGTATGAAAAGCAGGTAAACTAATCGACGGGGAGTATGTGTGATGGAAAGAAGTAACTGTTTCTTGAATTGTAATAGTAAGCTTATTTCTCTGACCAGTTATCGGCCATCCTGACATCCACTACTACGGGTATGCTCTTCAGATATTTCGAACCTGCCTGCTCCATTACGCATGTGAGGATCGCCGCTGCCCTTTCTGCGCTTCTTTCCGGCACCTCCATGATAATTTCGTCGTGAACACATCCCACGATTTTGTAGTCGGTGTTCTCAATTTCTCTTATGAAAATGACAAGCGCTTCTTTGATGATATCTGCAGCTGTTCCTTGAATAGGGGAATTGAGGAGCTCCGTGACCTTGGGTTCATCTGACCACGTTCTTCGTCTGCCCAGGAGAGTCCTTGTATCTTTGATGCCATTCTGCTTAATGATCTGTTGCCACTCATTGACCCCCTTGTAGAAGTCAAAGTATCGTTGTATGAATCTGTACGCTTGCTCCAACGACATGGGGACCCCATATGTACTGTAAGCGTAATTCCTTAAACCCTTTGCCCCCATTCCATAGATCAAACCGAAATTGACTGCTTTGGCTGCTTGGCGCTCCTTGCTCGTGATCTGCTCCAGGGGGATTCCAGTTATGACGGATGCGGTCAATTTATGAAGATCCTCCCCCTTCCTGAATGCAGCAATCATCCTTTCATCTTGTGTGATCTCTGCAAGGACTCGGAGTTCGATCTGGGAGTAGTCCGCTATGACCAGCTTATGACCTGGAGAAGCAATGAAGCATGCCCTGAAACTCCCTTTGGGCGTTGATTGGAAATTAGGTTTGGAACAGGAGAATCGTCCGGTTGGCGCTCCGATCTGCTCGTATCGGGGATAAACTCTTCCTGTCTCGGGGTTCGTGTGGCCAAGCAGTTTATCAATAGTGGAAATCACACGGGTTATCTTTCTGTGTTCATAGAGGGACATGACGAGGGGATGTTCGTCGATATGCTCAAGGAGGGTTTCGTCCTTGGTGCTATTGAGAGTGATCCCCTTTGCGTTGAGAGCGTCAATGACCTGTTGGCGGCTGTTTAGGTTGATCTCTCCCAGTTCGATATGAAGGTCATTTTCGAGATCCTCTTTTCTCTGCGTCAATTTCGTCCTGCCGGCTTCCAGTCTTTTCCCATCCAGGAGAAAACCGTTCTTTTCCATCTCTGCGGTTGCCCTGATGCAGTCAAATTCGAGTCTGGCGGTTGCTGTCAGTTGGGATTCGTCGAGCTCTTTAGTGAGTGATGCCTTCAAGCTGTGCAGGAGTTCTACTTCATGTCGGGAACCGCTGTCCGAGGTTATGTCGGCGGTCATATATCTCTTGAACAGACTCTGAAGGGATTGATCCGTATCCTCGATGCCAGCAGTAAGAACCTGGTCTGCGAGCTTTACATCAAAAAGGGGTCCCTGAAGTGAGATACCCAGCTTATCGAGTCCCTTAATCGCTGACTTTGCATCATAGAGAACCTTTTCCGAGGGGGTCTCCAGGATCTGCTTTAGTATTCCCATCGGCTGGTTGTCTTTTAGGGCTGATGCATCGAGATGGACTGTAGGATGACTCAGGGTGGACAGGAAGAGGACCTCTATTTCATCATGTCCATTCCAGGTCATATGAACCCCTATTTGATTGGAACTGGTGAGTGCCTGAACATGCTCCTGTGTAAGAACAGGACACGTAATCTTTGTTTCTTCAATCTCAACTGGTGATCGGTGCTTTGTTCTATCCCTAATGCCAGTGAGGACCCATTTCCTGAGTTTGAGTCCATTGAGATATGCTTCTGTAGGGTCTTTACCCTTGATAACGGGCCACCTGATTGCCTGAGGGAAGTGGTCCATCCAGAATTCAGAGGATTTTGCTCCTGCTTCGTCCATATCAAGGGAGACAAGGATCTTGTCTGCTTGCTTCAATCGATTGTAGAGTATAGTGTCTGGTTTGATCTCGGACGAACCAAGGGCGATAACTGTCGCCAGATCCCCTGCTTCCTGATGGAGTAAAATGGTGTCCAGTTCACTTTCGACCAGGATAAATACGTTGTCGTTGCCAAGAGTCATGGGGGTCATGGAAGAACCGGGTACGATGTAGTATTTCATGCCGTCAGATGGGACATGTCTCCTGATTCTGATACGGTGTAACTGGTTGTCGTGGAAACAGGGAATCACAAGACCTGCTGGCAACCAGAGCTTCGTGTTCTTGCCTTGCTCGTTGAATGATTCAGGTAGACCCCATGATTCCCGGTCTGCATAGTAATCCTGGGGAATCCATCCCAACCCTGCCTGCTTGACTGTCTCTTCGTTCAATCCCCGTTCATTGAGCAGCCATTCCCTGACTTTGACATAATGGTTATCCCAGAGAATGGCCTGCGACCAGTTGAGAAATGCTGCTGCTTGTTGTTGCCATAGGTCAGATGGCGGGTCGTGAGGTGGTTGTGGTTCCCATCGATGTTTGGTGTGCTTCCTTGCTCTATATGAGGGATTGATACCAAGGGATTTATAGGCATCGGAGTAGGACATGTTCCGGATATGTACCAGATAGTGAACTGCCGTTCCTGCTTTCCCGCATTGCCTGCACCACCAGTTCTCTCCTTCAGGATGATTTGGCCAGGTCCTGAAGCGATCTTTTCCACCGCACATCGGGCAAGGAGATGCATACTCACCTCCGTAGGTCGAGGAAGTATACTTCGGATTGATGTTGTCCTCTTTCAGCAGATCCAGCAGACTCATGCGGTGTTTTTCCTCGTTGTGTATGATCGTGTAGGGTTGTGTAGGGTTCTGTGTAGGTTCGACCGGACACGACATGACCATAACCGGTTAATTTTATTTATATTGCTGATATTATTATATATTTGTGTATGATGTGTATGATAATATTAATAATAAAAGTCATGACATATAGGTGTATTTGTATATAGGGAATATATGGGGAACGGGTTTGACCCTACACACCCTACACAAAATTCTACTCGACATAGCCAGAGACCCTCGTGTCATCCTCGGCAAATGCGGTGAGATAGATTCCCACGTAGTAGTTGCCTGAGGAATCCGCTTTCTTCTGGAAGAGCTCCTTCATCCTCTCCCCGAATTTCTTTCCACCAACTGGTTTATACCCGAACATCTCGCACCATCTTCCGTAAGCACCGTAGAGAGCTGCTGCTCGTACTTTCTCCTCGGAGTCAGGTTCAGTGCATTCAGAGACGAAAAGACCCAGAGTATCTTCATCCTGCTGGTACTCGGCGGTTGCCTGCTTGATGCTTGGAGGGGGATTCAGTCCTTGCTTCTGCCACTCAAGGGATCCCCTGACCAACCAGGCAAGGATGCCCGATGCTTCCTGCTTCAATTTCTCGGGCAAAGAGGGGTCACGTCTTCGCTCAAATGACTTCTGTGGTTCGTCCACGAATGAGAGTTCAAAGGGAATGAGATGAATCCTGGCCCACATGGCATAGTCCGTCGGCGGTATTGCCGGTTTGTGGTTGGTCAGGAGAAAGAGCTTGTGTGTCGGGGAAAACTCAATCATCCTCTTTCCATGGGGAGGTCTCCCCACGAGGGTATCGGCACCGGTTAGCTGCTTGACCTTGTCCACTGCCAGCTTTCTTCCTTCCCCCGTCTCGCTTGCCCATGCGATTCGTCTCCCCCTGAGAGACATGATGTCTGGGGAGGGTCCTGCACTGGATCGAGCTCTTTTGTCGCTGAGCAGCATTTCGGAAGGAATGGGTCCAGCAAAGGGACCAAGCACGAATTTGAGGGTCTCCAGCATGGTGCCCTTTCCATTTCTGCCGTAATGACCCCATAGGATAGGAATGGTGTGGTCGATGGTCTGACCGGTAATTCCATAGCCAAAAAGCCGTTGGAGATAATCAACATAGTCGAGTTTGCCATTCTGGATTTCTTTCATGAACCTCTCCCACTGCGGAGCAGGCTCATTAATGCCTTTCCATGTTGTAGGCGCCACAGTCTTGATGAAATCCGCAGGGGATCCTGGTCGAAAATTACCCATCCTGAGGTCGATGATCCCGTTTTCGCAAGTGAGTAGCCACGGGTCGTTGTCCCACTCGTCTCCGGAGATGCCGAGAGAATCCATTCCCCGAGATGCAAGGGTAAGGATATGGTTTTTCCTATGAAGTGTTTGAAGTTCACGAATACGATCAAAAAGCTTTTTCTCCGGCTTTTCCTGCTCGTCTTTCTTTTGATTCTTAGCTGCATCGAGTCTCAGGGAACATTGTCTGGAAGCTTCCTTCCCATATTCATCAATAGCGGCATCAAATCCCGAGTAGACCTCCCCTACGAGGTCTTCCTTCCAATAATGGCCGTACCACTTGAACCACTTCCCGATGCTGTGGTCGTAGCAGAAGCGATTCCTGTGGAGTTGGATGAACATACTCGCGTCACCATCCTCGTTGCTGTTGAGGCAGTTCAATATCTCGGCGGGGGATAAGATGCTTTTGTGTTGGAGTGCGCTGGCTGTAACGAGGGTCTTCTTTTCCTGCTCGACTGCCCCTTTGACCAATCTGTCGATCTCATCAAGCTCGGGATCGTCGAATTCGTCTTCTATAATTTTCATCGGTTGTTCCATAACTCACCCCCTCTCATGCATCCGGTTCTTTTGTTTCATTGAGGTAAGAATATCGATCCCCGCTCTGACTCAGGTATTCATTGACCACATTCCTGAAGAACTCGGAGATGCTCATCCTTTCCTCGTCGGTGATCTTCTTGACCGCCTGGTACATCTCGGGGGTCGTGAAGATGGTGATGCCTTGGGTAAATCGTCTTGCTTTCATATGATGCCTCCTACAATTTTGAGATATTTATTGATTTATAATTTGTTCTCGTTTCTTCCGAAAATGGCCCGCTCCATACTGAAATCCAGGCTGAATATGATCAGTGCATCTTTTCTTTCGGCACCACATTCATTTCTTCCTTCAGCTCGTCGCCGAGATATTTTTCCAATATTTGTTTTGGATAGTTGTTCGTGATCAGCAATTCCGCTATCAGAGGTGTGTATTTTTTATATTCAACCAGCAGCCTTTGGAGGGAAATGCCGAATTGTCCGCTGTCAAACTCTTCGCTCGCCAGCCAATACCCCATCGTGAAATTCAAGACGTGATCGTCGGGCGTCAATACGAACCTGTTTACAACCATGAGCATATTCAGGCGGCTTATGAGTTCAGAGACGAGTCGACGCTTTCCAGACGGGATCACTCCGTAGCCAATAGAGATGCAAACGGTGTTTTCATGAGTATCAAGTACAATCCTCAACGGAATGCTGCATGAGGCATGCGAAAATTCTGTGTCGATGAAAGAAAACGGACCATCGTCACCCTCCTTGGTGATTGGGAATTCCGCGCTGACGAGAAACATCTTCATCTCATCAAGGATTTTGGTTCTCTGGCATTCGGTTAGCTCAAATATTTTATTCATATGTTATTCCTCCATTCATGATTTTCGGTCTCCTTCCGATGTTTTGATCGTTTCTATATTTTCCCCTTACCCAAAATCTTCCGCAGGGTCTCGATGGGGTCATCCTTCCTGTAATGGACGATGGTGAGCGCTTCGATGAGCTTCTGTACCTTCTTTGCCTGTTTTTGATTCCTCTCCCTGAGATGCTGGATGAAGGAGTTGAAGTTCGCGGACCGGTCGTATAAGTCTCGACCGAGCGCTTCTATGACAAAGTAGTTGTGACATCTGAGAAATTCCGTCTTGTCCGTGTATGGTAGGTTTTTGATTGTTGTAAAAGTCATGCGGGAGCACCATGGACAGGTGCAAGGCAGAGGGCGCCTCTCGTCAAACACGACACTGCTGCTCACGTTGATTTTTGATAAATCCAACGGGTCAAGATATGTTTGAAATTCTGAATTTATCCTCCATGTTGTGGCATCGATGGAAAACCAGTCGAAGACATACCGGGCAAAATAGGCAGCCAAAGCGATGCCGCTGAAATTAGAGACGCTGAGCAGATGAACCTTCCTGACCCCCATCCGATAGAACTTGACGAGGAACAGGGCTATCCCCGCAGGATCGAGATTTCTCGTTGGAAGGCTCAGCCCGTCGTATTCCAGATTGACAAGATGCCTTTCAAGGTAGCCGAACTGGTCAAGATCGTAGCACTGGATGGGAATGAAGAGCTCGATCTCAGGACAGAGCCTCCTGCGAAGATGCGCAGTTTCGGTCATCCAGACGAGATTGAATCCAAGCTTCTTCATGAACTCGATGTGCTGCTGCCGTTGACCGCTTATTTCCAAGACAGGCAGGTCAAGACTAGTCAAAATATGAGGACGGAGTTCCGCGGCAGCCGCCACCACATGATAGGGGGCAAGATTGATCTCACTGGTGTTGTAGATAAGGGGTTTCGAGGGATCAGAGTCAATCTTGCCCCCCTTCAATTCCTTCTTCAGGAGTTGGAAGCCGCCCGAGTCCAGCATGAAGTAGCGGACCCGAGCAGCTTCCAGCATGCTCCTGGTATTGCGAATGGCACTAACTGTCGTTGCGTTCTGTGGGACGTTGGCGAGGAGAGCCTCCAGTCGATGAGAGGGAAGGACTTCCTCGCCCACGCCGGCACAGAAATTAATCAAAATACCCATGAGGGACTACTTCTTCCTGAAGATCCGAATTTGCTGGACAAGTTCCTGCTGCGTCGAGATGGCCTCTTGCAGCATAACCTCGAGTTCCCTTGCCGAAATATCCGGCGTCAGGTTCTCGTACCTGTCTGCGACATCGTAGAGGACTTGCAGTATCTCGCCCACGAACTCTGCCTCAACAAGGCGCGGGTCCTTGGGTGCTGGCGAAGTCGCAGACTCACTCGACTTGAGCACCGAATAGGTCTCTGCCAACTGCTCACCGATATTCTCGGCAGTCTCCTCGATGATGCTGCTGGAAGCGGTTTCGCCACTGCTTACGTTGCGATCCGCATCCTCTTCGTCCATGAGGCGGTCCTCATGCTCATCTTCGTCTGAAGCGGCGTGATTGGAATCCTCACTGGAACCTTGCATGTCCATGGCATCCTCATCTTCGTCGTCTTCCTGCGGAAGAACCGGTCCAGCTGGTTGCGCTGGAACGTTAAAGGTGAGGGACTGCCTGGGAGCTGCACTGGAACCAGACCTGCTGGAGGAACCCCTTCTTTCCGTCTGGCGATTGAACAGGGCCATCAGGAGGGAGGAGACGTTTTGCGTGATCTCCTCATCTGGGGTACTGTCTTCAACGTAGGTTCGAAGAAGGATTCGCTTCTGCCTCTGGGCTTTCTCGAAGAATTGCTTCTTCGCGCCCCGAGAGATGAAGAACTGAATAGCGTCCTCCGAGAGATACTCAAGGTGCCGAAGGTAGGTGTTAACGGTGTCCTTCTCTTTGCCGAGCCTTAGGGCAATGACGTGACGGACATCGTCCTCATGGTTAGCAACAAACCCCTCTCCCCTGCGTCGACCCCCGTGGTCGAGGTCACGAAGCGAATCGTTCAAGGAAAGAAGAATGGGCTTAAGGTCGCGGGCATTCCTGGCGTTTTCCAGGTATTCGCCCTTACCACCCCTCGTTGCCGAACGGATGGCAGCTTTGCGAACGCAGAGCTCCGCGTCCGAGTGCTCAGCCATCTCATCCACTTCGCAGGAGATGGTATCCTGCCCATTGTTAATGGCTTCCTCGATCAAGTCCCACCCGTCGAGGCAAAGCAAGTCCTCAGGTGTCCGAACGACGATGGGCTTGTCGTTACTGGTGGGATGGAAGAAGTCGGGGATCAGGGTGAAGTGAGAAATCTCTCCGACTGGAAGATCCTCGATCGACCTGCCAATCGTCGCGAACCGGGAAACAGTCTCTTCCGGTTCGGTAGACTCGGCGGAGGGACTCTCGAAGTCTTCCTCCAGTTCCTCGTGGTTCAAGACGCTTGGGGAGTCTTGAAGATGGGGTTGACGGTGGACGTCAACCTCTTGTGGAAAATTCAGATTTTCCATGGCAAAAAAACCTCCGATATTTATTTGTTAAAGAGCCGTCCCTGAAACAGTGAACGGGTTACCTGGATGTCTTCCGGCTTCGCCCTCCTTGCCCGACAAACAGCGTGGCCGAAGCAACACGGCAGGGGTTTCGTCCCTGATCTAGGAGAGGTCTTTACATGATTTAGGGGATATCAAGGTGTATGCCGGATAGAAGTAAAATTACGCAAGTAGCTGATATTATATAATTTATTACTAAATGGGGTGGAGCGTAAGGAGGGGGAAATGGAAGGAAATGATGAATTAATATATTAAATATGATATATAGTTATTAAATATAATAATTATACAACGCTATGCTTCTTTAACCTGCTCACCAAGGTCTGGTAGTTCACGTTGAGGAGCTGACTGATTTTATTATAATTGAAGTCAGCCCGCTTGAGATGCTCGGTGTAGTAGTGTTTCATGAAATCCTCATAGCTCATTGAGTAGATATCAGGACCTTTTGCGGCGCTGGGGACTCGCTCCGGTTTCTTGCCCAAGATAGAGGATAGAAAGACATTGTGCGGGTATGAACTGTGAAGGGCGGAGAAATGGGTTATCCTTTCCTTATAGTCTTCCGGGATCTCTGATGACCTCGGCAACTTATGCTTGGTCAGGTAATCAAAAACGGAAACCATCAATTTCCCGCATGCCCCTTGCTCCCTCTCGGACAACTTGCCCAAAGGATAATAGAATTCGATGGTACTGCCCTTCGTGGTATCCAGAATGTTTTTGTTATCGTCTGGATCCTGGAAGAACAATGACGAGAATAATAACAGCCCCTCGTATGCCTCATCAAAAGCGGGGCATTTAAGCGTCTGTACCCCAAAGCGTTTGTCAAAGTCTGGATCAAAAGTCGGCGTGGGAGTGGCCAAATTCTTGAAAGGTCTGGTTTTCCCGCTAGGCGAGAGTCCGATTCCGAATCTGTTTAATATCTTCTCAAGGGCATCGACGTCGATTCCTTTCTCTTTCATGCCTTTATGCAGTGCAAGTGCAGACGATGCATCCAGCGCCGTGTCTATCCTTTCGATACGCTGCAGCCTGTCCGGATCCGAGGTTAGCTCTCCCTCAATCCCATCGGCACCTTTCAAGATTTTCGGGATCGTCCGTCTTCTCTTCAGTAACCTGCAAACCCGCTCGATCTCCCTGACGTTGCCTGGCCAGTTGTAGGCGAGCAGGACTAGGACTTCCCAAGTTGTCAGAGTCTTGAGGAGTTCAGGATCGAAATTACATATGTAATAAAGAATGTCCCTTCGCCGCTGATAGACGGGAGGAACGTAAAAAGGGAAGAAACGATACCTGAAATCATCGCGCAGGTTGCTCTCGCGGTTAGTGGCTCCGATGATCCTTGCAGAGGAATTCTTCTTTTCGGTGTCGCCTAATCGTCGATACTTGCCTGTTTCTACAAAAGTCAGGAGCATTGCCTGTATAACGGGGTGAAGCTCTCCGACTTCTTCCAGGATGAGAAGTCCTCCATCGGCTTCTTTTACTAAGCCTTTGACATCATGCTTTTCGCTGTCGGAGTCTTTCAATCCGATGCTAATAGACCGTGCCCTTAAGCCGAAAAGCTCTGATCTGGCGATGTTAATGTCGCCGGTTGCAGCGCCGAAGTGCGCACAGTTTTCCCACACAACTTTTGTTCCCTTGTTTTTTTCTAGCCACAGTTTCTCGCTGATGCGGAGAAAAAGTGATTTTCCCACCCCGGTATTACCAACAATCATAATGGGCCCTTGCTTGGACACCTGGTAATGCGCCAGATACGAAATCACCTTGGGGAAAAGTTCGGGCGGGACAATGTATATTTTCTCTCCCTTTTCCACTGCCGTGTCTTGTTTCGTCTCCATGATCGCTCTCCTTGGTAAATTAGTTATTATATATCACAATCACATATTAAATATAATATAAAAAATGCAAAAATACGCCGACTAAGAAATGTGAAGATGAAAAGGATTATTAATATTACTCAATTATATTGAATAGTTGTGCAGCATTTCGCCCATTATCGGTTATGCGGCACGACTGTTGCCCATATGCTCACTAACAGGAAGAAGGGATCGGGGGAAGGGTTTCCCGAGAATGTTAGGAATGATGGGGATAGATCCTCCGCCTCATCACGAACCAGATGATGTTCTTTCCCCCGCTCCCTCCATGGAGTGGGCAGGATGAAGGAAGCGTTTAGCGGTTATCTTACAATCAACGATCTCTCCATCTACCTCGGCATCAAGCCCAAGACCCTCTACGCCAGGATCAAGGAGATCCCCCATTACAAAGTCGGTCGCCTAGTCCGGTTCAGGAAGGAAGACGTGGATGCCTGGATGGAGAAGCACAAGGTGGTCAAGACGGGACAAACACTGCCTGCCCCAGAAAATGGCTCAGGACACGTCCAGAAGGTCCCAGAAACGCGAAAACCTCGAAGGAGAAGGGTAAGGAGGGGACCAATCACCGATATCGACCGGATGGTCAGGAATACGATTGACCAGGTCACAGCAGAATATTATAGTCCTGGACACGGGAAATCAGACCAAGTCAAGGGCTCCGGAAAGGAGGTCTGACATGGGACTCTACAAAAGGGGCTCGGTCTGGTGGATGAGTTTTATAGACCCGAAAACGGGAGATCAAGTAAGGCGCTCTACAGAAACAGAGGATAAGGAGCTCGCCAAGAAGATTCTTGACAGTCAAAAAGGCAAGATCGCGGAAGGGAAGTGGTTCGAGCGACTTCCCGGTCAGGATTTCACCTTCAAGGAAGCGATGGATAAATACTTGAACGGGTACTCCAAGAGGAGCAAGGCTGCCAGCTCTCATGTGCGAGATATGTGCGGGGCCAAACACCTACTTCCGGTTTTCGGGCAGTACATGCTCGCCGATATTGGTCCTTCCATCATTTCCGAATACAAGGTGAAAAGAAGAGAAGAGGGTGCTTCCGCCCAGACCGTAAATCTGGAACTCTCCCTGATGAGCCACGTATTTACCATCGCCATGAAGGAATGGGAATGGGTTAAGGCAAATCCGGTCAAAATGGTGGCGAGGGAGAGGAAGGACCGACCGAAGGAAAGGTGGCTGTCCCTTGAAGAAGAGGGGCGGCTCTTGAATGAATCGCCTCCGTGGCTTCAGGACATAATCACCTTTGCGATTCACACTGGGTTCCGTCAAAGCGAGATCTTGGATTTAAAGTGGTCGCAAGTTGATCTGGGGAGGCGGACCATCACGATCATGGAACAGAAGAACCGCGGCGTAGATACCCTTCCTGTCGACGAGACGGTTGTGAAAATCCTGACCAGGAGAAAGAGTCCTGCGTGCCAAGGGACCAGTTACGTCTTTCCCAATGGTAACGACAACAGGCTAGACAACCGCAACTTGTTGAGAGCGTTTTACTCGGCGATGGCGAAGGCTGAGATCAAGAACTTCCGGTTCCATGATCTTCGCCATACATTCGCGACCCGACTGGTTCAGAGCGGAGTGGATCTCTATACGGTCCAGAAGCTCGGGAGATGGAAGGACGCTGGGATGGTCATGCGTTATGCCCATCACAATCCTGAGAGCCTGCGCCGCGGCATCCAGGTGATGGACGGATTGAGGCCAGAATCTATCACAAATCTATCACAATTGCCTAAAAAAAGGGGTCACAAACCTCATCTTAGGCTTGTAACCCCTTGAATTTAATGGCGGGCGATCTGGGGCTCGAACCCAGGACCTTTGGTTCCGGAGACCAACGCTCTATCCTACTGAGCTAACCGCCCGCGTCTTGTCGTGTGCCGGCAAATGGAAACCGGGTCGGACCGGTGAAATCTCCGCCAGGCCGCACCCGGATGATGCTTTTTAGCACGTCCGTTGAAATATGTGAATACCCTGATGAAAAAATTTTTTCAAACCCCGTTTTCCTTCGCCGCGCCGGGGTCTCCCGGGCCCGGTCCGGAATGGACCGTGCCATAACGGCATGCCTGCGGCAACCCCTTGAATCGGAAAGTGAAATTTCAGTTCCATGCCCGGACAGGATAGGCGCGCGCGCCCCTCGCCGCGGCGTAGAAACGGGTGACCTTCCTGTAACTATCTGGAACGGCATATGAATTTATGATTTGCGGCGCGATTTTCCCCGCGGTACGCAAGGTGCTCTTCCGGGGTGCAACGAAAACGCGGCACGCCGCAAAGGAGAGAACACGATGGGCCGGATCCTCCGCAAAGAAGAATGCAGGCTGCAGCTTCTCCAGGTTGTCCGGGAGACCCCGGACGTCAGGCAGGACAGGGTGGACGAGCTGAGGGATCGGATCGGGCAGGGCCGCTACGCGGTCGACGCAGACGCGCTTGCCGAGAGGATGCTGGAAGAGGCCCTCGCGGAAGCCCTCCGGAAGAAGTCCCGCAAGCCCCGCCACTAGAAGCCGATCCTCTTCGGGCTTCCCCGACCCCTCACAGGGCCAGCTCGCGGACGATTTTTCGCGCCGCGCGGCTCTGGTTCATCGTGCAGATGTGCAGGCCGCAGACCTCGTTTCGGATGAGGTCCCAGGCCTGCTGCTGCGCATACTCGATGCCGTACTTCTCAACTTCCCCGGGCTTGTCCTTGAGCCAGCAGAGTCTCTCGCCCAGCGCCGGGGGGATCTTTGCCCCGCAGAGCTCCGTGATGCGCAGAATCTGCTTGTAGTTGAGGATGGGGAAGATGCCGGGGATGACGGGCACGCGGATCTTCATCGCCGTCACCCGGTCCCGGAACCGGTAGAAGTCGTCGTTGTGGAAGAAGAGCTGCGTGACGATGAAGTCGGCCCCTGCGTCCACCTTGCGCTTGAGGTTCTTCAGGTCTTCGTCGAAGCTCGACGCCTCGGGGTGCCCTTCGGGGTAGCCCGCCACCCCGATGGAAAACCCGTTGTGCGCCTGGATGAACTCCACCAGCTCGTTGGCGAACCCGAAGCCCCCCGCGGGCCGGACGAACTTCTCCTCTCCCTTCGGCGGGTCGCCGCGCAGGGCGAGGATGTTCTCGATGTTCTGCGCCTTCATGTCCTCGAGGATGCGGGCGATGTCGTCACGCGTCGAGGCGACGCAGGTGAGGTGGGCGAGGGCCTCGCTGCGGATCTCGTTCTTCACGCGCGAGGCGATCTCGATTGTCTTGTCCCGCGTCCCGCCGCCGGCGCCGTAGGTCACGGAGATGAAGTCGGGCTTCAACTCCTGGAGTTCGGCGATCGTCGCGAAGAGGCTCTCCAGGTTCCCCTCGCGCACGGGCGGGAAGACCTCGAAGGAGAGCGTTCGCTTTTTCTGCTTGAACAAATCGCGGATCAGCATGGCGTTTCCTGTGAAAATTGCCTGTGTAAATGGCACTTCGAGCCGATTCTGTCAACCAATATTATCGAACGCCGGTGTTGTGCAACCGCCGGAAATCTGATAGATTCGGCGTGGTTGAGACATGCCGGTTACGAGATGACCAAACTCTGCAAAGCGATCCTTTCCGCGACCCTGCTCCTGACGGGGCTTCTGGCAACCCCTGCCTGGGGACTTGTCTACGTTTCCAATATCCGTCATTGGGCCGCGCCGGACTACACGCGCGTCGTCATCGACACGAGCGACGAGGCGACCTACGCCGTGGCGAAGGAGGGCCGCCGGCTCACCCTCACGGTGAAGAAGGCCGACGTGGCCGAGGACGTGCCCCTGCAGAGCTTCTTGAACAAGCCCGGCATCGAGAAGATCGACGTCACCACCCTGCCCGACGAGAGCGTCCGCATCGAGATCGTCCTCACGCAGGACGTGGAGGCGAAGGTCTTCAAGCTCAAGAAGTTCCTCGACAAGCCCAACCGCATCGTCATCGACCTGCAATTCCCCGAGGTGGAGGAGAAGGAGAGCATCAGCCGCCAGGAGGTCAAGAAGCTCCAGAAGGCGCGGATCGTCGTCGTCGACGCCGGGCACGGCGGCGAGGACCCCGGCGCCGTAGGCAAGATGGGCACCCGCGAAAAGGACGTCGTCCTCAAGATCGCGAAGAAGCTGCGCGACAACCTCAACAAGCGCGAGGGCTACCGGGCCTTTCTCACCCGCACGGGCGACTACTACGTGCCCTTCAAGAAGCGCCTCAAGATCGCCCGCGACTACGGGGCCGACGTCTTCGTCAGCATCCACGCCGACGCGGTGCGCAACCGCACGATCCGGGGGGGCTCGGCGTACATCCTCTCCACGGGCGGCGCGACGAACGAGGCGGCGCGTCTCCTGGCCCGCAAGGAGAACCTCGCCGACGTCATCGGCGGCTGGGCCAACGACGACGCGATCGACGAGAGCGACATCATCACCCTCGACATGGTGATGACCAACACGATCAACCGCTCCCGGGAGCTCGCGCAGCTCTCGCTCCGGAGCATGTCCGACATCAACACCCTGAAATTCAGCCAGGTCCAGGGGGCTCCCTTTAGAGTCCTGAAAATGCCCGAAATCCCCTCGGTGCTCATCGAGACGGCCTACATCTCGAACCCCGTGGAGGAGAAGCTGCTGCGGACGCCGGCCTTCCAGGACGAGATGGCCGCGGCCATCGCGCAGGCGATCGTGCGCTTCGTCCCCGATGGCCAGCCCCCCGTTGCCGTGCAGCACGCCCGCGCGGAGGAGAAAGCGGCAGCCCCGTCCGCGAAGAAAGGGGAAAAGGCCGAAAAGCCCCGGCAGCGGGAAGGCCGCGCCCTCGAGAAGGGCCGGGAGGAGGCCGATGCGGCCCCGGCGAAGAAGGCGAAAACCCCCGCGGCCGAACCGGCCGGGACAAAGAAAAACGGCGCCGTGACCTACCGCGTCAAGAAGGGGGACACGCTGGAGAAGATCGCGGCTGCGCACGGCACGACCGCCCCCGAGATCGCCAGGCTCAACAGCCTGAAACTCAAGGACCCCCTGTGGGTCGACCGCAAGCTCAAGATCCCTGGCCCCCCGGCGAAGGAGGAGGAGAGACCCGCGCCCGAGACCGTGACCTACCGCGTGCAGAAGGGCGACACGCTGGAGAAGATCGCCTTGAAACACCACACAACGGTCCGCACCCTCCGGACCCTCAACAACCTGAAGGCCAACGAGCCGGTGGCGGCCGGCCGTAAGCTCAAGGTTCCCGTCGAGAAGCCCGACGAGGAACTCGCGGCCGAGCCGGCCGCGGGCCCGAAGGGGACGGCTGCGAAGAAGTCATCGAGCCCCGAGACGGCGCCGAAGACGGCGACCTACAGGGTCCGCAAGGGCGACACGCTGGAGAAGATCGCGGCGCGCCACGACACGACGGTGTCGGAGCTCGTCAGGCTCAACAATCTGAAGGTGAAAGACCCGCTCTACGTGGACCGCAAGCTGAAGGTCCCCGCGGGAGAGAAGGACAGGGGCCGGGAGGCGCCGGCCGACAAGAAGACGGCGGCGAAGACGAAGAAGAAAAGCGCGACCTACCTGGTCCGCAAGGGCGACACCCTCGAGAAGATCGCCGTGAAGCACAACACGACGATCGCGGCCCTGATGAAGGCCAACAAGATCAAGCTCCACGATCCGCTGTACGTAAATCGGAAGTTGATTATTCCCCTGGAAGAAGATATTTAAGATCGGCTTCCTGTGAAACGCAAAGGGTGAAAGGGTTGAAGGGAGGGAGCAACCTTTTTTCCGCGGCCCGGTCGCTTCTCACCTTCTTAACTTCTCAACTTCGTCTCTGTCGCCAGGGGTCTGTCATGTCGAATCGTCATCTCCGGTCTGCAGGGGTTGTCTGCCTCCTTGCCCTGTTCGTGCTCGCCGGCTGCGGCCCCGGCCTGACCCCCGAGGAGAAAAAGTACGTCCAGACCCACGAGGAGCCCGGCGTTGCGGGGTTCGTGAAAAAACTCCTCTCCCGCTACTTCTTCGCCTCGTCGCTCAGCAGCCGTCCCGACCGGGTCTTCCAGGGGCACACGTCGATTGTCTGGACCGTGGATTTCGCGCCCGACGGCAAGACCCTCGCCTCGGCAGGCGCCGACAAGGACATCATCATCTGGAACGCGCAGACTGGCGTTCCCGTGCACACCCTGCGCGCGCACACGGAATCGATCATGCGCGTCGCCTTCAGTCCCGACGGAAAGACTCTTGCCTCGGGGTCGCAGGACAAGCTCATCCACCTGTGGGACACGGAATCAGGCACCCTCAGGGGGACCCTCTCCGCGCACGACGGGTGGATCGTGTCGCTGGCCTTCAGCCCCGACGGCAAGCGGCTCGCCTCGGCAAGCAACGACCGGCGCGTCATCGTCTGGGACGTACAGGCAAAGCGCATCGAGAAGGTCCTCGAGGGGCACAGCGACGTGGTGGATGCCGTGGCCTTCAGCCCCGACGGCAGGCACCTCGCGTCGGGCGGCGACGATCGCCTGGTCCTGATCTGGGACGTGAAGCAGGGGGAGCCCCTGATGACCCTCCAGGGCCATGCGAGCTTCCTGAAGGCCGTCTCCTATGCCCCGGACGGAAAGACCCTCGCTTCGGCGGGCCTGGACCAGCAAATCATCCTCTGGGATGCGGCAACGGGCAAACAGATCCGGACTCTCACGGGGCAGGAGGGCATGATCTTCTGCCTCGACTGGAACCGAGACGGAAGCCGCCTGGCCACCGGGGGAGACAGCCTCCTCATCTGGGATGCCGCCTCCGGCGAAATCCTGAAAAACATCCGCAGCTTTTACGGGTTCGTCAACGGTGTTTCCTTCAGCCCGGACGGGAAACATCTCACCACGGCACAGTACAACAAGGCCGTCCTGCTGTTCGACAGGATCCCCTGAGGCCGCCTGTCCGCCCGCCCGGGATTTGATTTGATTTTCTTGGCACCCTCTGATATAGAGACCATTGCCTGAAACCGGTTCTCCAAAAAAGTGTAATGAAAACGGGGGATTTGCACGCCGGACTCCGGTAGTGTTCTTTGACCGTCCAGTCCTTCACGAACGGACGGCGATGGAAAAAGAAAAGCAACTGGAGAAACTGACGGTCAGGGAACTCGAGGAAACGGCACTCAGGAAAGCGGCGGCAAAGTCAACGTAAAGGGGCGGCCATGTTTGTCGGGCGGCGCATGACGCGAAACGTCGTCACGGTGACGAAGGACGCAAGCGTCCTCCACGTCCGGAACCTCCTGCGCGAAAAGGACATCAACCAGGTCCCCGTCGTGGAGGGCCGCAGGGTCGTCGGCGTCATCACCGACGGTGACATCCGCGAGAACTCGGCCTCGCCGGCCAGCACCCTCTCCGTGCACGAGCTCAACTACCTGCTCTCGGAGATGAAGGCCGGGGACATCATGACGCGCAACCCCGTCACGGTGGGCCCCGAAACGCCGGTGGAGGAGGCGGCGAAGATCCTCAACGAGAAGGGGATCGGATGCCTGCCCGTCGTGAAGGACGGCGAACTGGCCGGGATCATCACCACCTGCGACATGCTCAACGTGCTGCTCGAGGTGATGGGCGTGGGTACGCAAAGCTCGCGCATCGAGCTCTCCATCCCGAGCGACATGGGCGAGATCTGCAACATCGCGGGCATCGTGAAGGGGCTCGGGCTTTCGATCATCTCCATGGTCTCCACCGTGAACGAGACCGACCCGGCGACGCGCTTTTCCGTCCTCCGGGTGAACACGGACGACGTCCGCGAGCTCTGCAAGGCGCTGAGCGGTGCCGGATACAAGGTCACGACGAGATATGAAGAGCAATAATCATCGGGAAGGCGCGGCAACGGGGCTGAAAGAGACCACAGGGGGCTTTTAGCCCTTTTTTTTATGCAGAGAGAACAGATGAAAGGGGAGGTTTTATTCTTATGAGCAACGAGAATCTCGAGAGCAAACGCTGGATTATTGCAGGGGCTGCCATCGTCATGCAGCTCTGCCTGGGGACCGTCTACGCATGGTCCGTCTTCAAACTCCCGCTGATGAAGGCCCACGGCTGGGGCGAAACGTCCGTCCAGGCGACCATGATGATCAACATGGCCGTTATCGGTCTGGCCGCCGCCTTCGGCGGGACCCTGGTCGACAAGAAGGGCCCCCGGTTTGTCGCCACCATCGGCGGCATCCTGTTCGGCTCGGGCGTGCTGCTGGCCGGTTTCGCCGACCAGGTGGGCAACCTGTTCCTGCTCTGGCTGGGCTTCGGCGTCATCGGCGGCCTGGGCAACGGCTTCGGCTACGTGACGCCCATCGCGACGCTGATCCGCTGGTTCCCCGACAAGCGCGGCCTTATCACGGGCCTTGCCGTCATGGGTTTCGGCGCTGGCGCCTTCTTCATGGGCAAGATCGCCCCCGGGATGGTCATCAGCATGGGCGTTGCCCAGACCTTCTACATCTGGGGCGTCATCTTCCTGGTGCTGGTCACGGGAGCCGCCCAGTTCTACAAGAACCCGCCCAAGGGCTGGACCCCCGCAGGCTGGACGCCCCCGGCGACCTCCGTGTCAGCGGCCGACTCCTTCACCTTCGATGAAGCCATCAAGACGCCCCAGTGGTTCATGCTCTGGGGCATGCTGTTCCTGAACGTCTCGGCGGGCCTGGGCCTCATCTCCCAGCTCTCGCCGCTCGCCCAAAACGTCGTCAAAGCCGGTTCGCCCGGGATTTCCCCTGCCGATCTGGCCATCGCCGGTGGCACGATCCTCGCCATCGCCTCGATCTTCAACGGCCTCGGGCGGCTCTTCTGGGCGTCGCTCTCCGACAAGATCGGCCGCAAGATGGTCTTCATGACCATGTTCGCCAGCCAGGCGGCCCTGTACATCTTCCTGCCCCAGATCAGCAATCAGCTCATGTTCACGATCGCCGCGTGCTACCTGCTGGCCTGCTACGGCGGCGGGTTCGCCACGATGCCCCCCTTCGCGGCCGACTCCTTCGGCCCCGGCTACATCGGGAAGGTCTACGGCATCATGCTGACGGCATGGGGCTGTGCGGGCGTCGTGGGGCCCCTGGTCTTCGCCCAGATCCCCGGCCAGGCCCTTTACGTGGCGGCGGGCCTCCTGATGTGCGGTTTCGTACTTGCATTGAGTTTCAAGCCCCCTGCACGGAAGGCCAAGGCGTAAATCAAGAGGCTCGGGTATAGGGACTCGGGTTTAGGGCAAGACAAAAGACGGGAAGGCAGGTTTCGTACCTGCCTTCTTTTTTATGCATTCCTCAAACCCGATGCCCTTGACCCTGAACCCTGTTTTTTTCATTGCATCTTGGCCGTTTATGATTTAGGCATCTCAGCATATCTTTGGGCGGCTGCGCCGGCGCACCCGCCCCCCGTTCGACGGGAGAGAGGCGGACGGATGGCGCTGGGCAATCTGCAGAAACGCAATGTGGCCTTCGGGATTCTCACGGTCGTCCTGGTCGTGGGTGCCGTGGCGCTGTTCTTCTTCCTCGAGTACCGCCGCAGCCACGTGACCACCGACGACGCCTTCGTGGACGGGCACATCCATATCGTGGCCTCCAAGGTGCCGGGCACGGTCCTCGCCCTGCACGTCAAAGACAACCAGCTCGTGAAAAAGGACGATCCGATCCTCGAGATCGACCCCGTGGACTACCGCATCGCCCTCCAGGAGGCACAGGCCAACCTCGAGATGGAGAAGGCGCGCCTCACCGAGGTCCGCAGCCGCGTCGCGACGGCGGGCAAGCAACTGGTCGAGATCCGCGCGTCCCTGGACGCCGCGCGCTCCGCCCTCAAGGCGCAGGAGGCGCTGGCCTGGAAGGCCGACCAGGACCTCCGGCGTGCCGAGCCCCTCATCAAGGAGCAGATCGTCACGCAGGAATACTACGACCAGCGGAAAACGAACAACGAGGTCGCCGGCGCCCAGGTGAAAGCGGCGAGGGAGAACGTCACCCGCCTCGAAGGCTCCGTGGAGGCGCAGAAGTCCCTCATCGTTCAGCTGGAGGCGGCCGTGGGGCCGCAGCTGGCCCTGATCCAGCAGAAGGAGGCCCTCGTCGAGAAGGCGAAGCAGAACCTCGGCTACACGAAGATCGCCGCGCCGGCCGAGGGGTACGTGACGAAGCGCAGCGCCGAGGTGGGCAACCAGGTGCAGGCGGGCCAAGCCCTGCTGGCCGTCGTGCCGCTGGCGCAGGAGAAGATCTGGGTCACCGCCAACTACAAGGAGACGGAACTCAAGGACGTCCGGCCCGGCCAGAAGGTGGAGTTCAAGGTGGATACCTACCCCGGCAAGACCTTCCGCGGCCGGGTCAACAGCATCATGGCCGGCACGGGCTCGGTGTTCTCCCTCTTCCCACCCGAGAACGCCACGGGCAACTACGTCAAGATCGTCCAGCGGATTCCCGTCCGGATCTCCATCGACGAGGGGAGCGACCCGGACCACCTGCTTCGGGTGGGGATGTCCGTCGTCCCCACGATCCTCGTCGAGCGCTGAGCACCGCGGGGGCGTCATGAACAAGTGGCTCGTGGCCGTCACGGTGATGCTGCCCACGCTGGTGGTGATCATCGACACCTCCGTGGTCAACGTCTCCCTGGGGCACATCCGGGGAAGCCTCTCCGCGGGGATCGACGAGTCGACCTGGGCGATCACCTCCTACCTGGCGGCCAACGCCATCGTCATCCCCATGACGGGGTGGCTCAGCCGATTCTTCGGCCGCAAGCGCTTCCTGCTCTTCTCGATCGCCCTGTTCACGATCAGCTCCTTTCTCTGCGGGGCCTCCTGGAGCCTGCGGGCCCTCATCTTCTTCCGCGTCATCCAGGGGCTCTCGGGCGGCTCGCTGCAGCCCATCTCGCAGGCGATCCTGCTGGAGACCTTCCCGCGGCACCAGCACGGCATGGCGATGGCCATCTTCGGGATAGGCATCATGATCGGTCCCGTCATCGGGCCCCTGCTGGGGGGCTGGATCACCGACAACTGGTCGTGGCACTGGGTGTTCTTCATCAACATCCCTATCGGCGTCGTGGCGATCCTCATGGCGACGGCCTTCATCGTCGATCCCCACTACGCCGAGGCCCGCAAGGTGCGGGTTGACTACATGGGCCTCGCTTTCCTGGCCGTGGGGATCGGGTGCCTCCAGATCGTTCTGGACCAGGGACAGCGCGAGGACTGGTTCGCCTCCCCGTTCATCCTGTGGCTCTCCGTGATTGCCGCCGCGGGGCTCGTATTCTTCGTCGTCAACGAGCACTACGCCGATCACCCCATCGTCGACTTCCACATCTTCAAGAACTTCACCTTCGCCTCCGGCAACATTATCGCCTTCGCCACGTTCTTCACGCTCTTCGGCAGCCTCATCATGCTGCCGATCTGCCTGCAGACCCTCATGGGCTACACGGCCTTTCTCGCCGGCTGGGTCCTGGGCCCCGGCGGGGTCATGGCCATGATCTCCATGCCCATCGCGGGGCGGCTCATCACCCGGGTGAACCCGAAGGCGGTGCTCTTCGTCGGCGCCATGATCACGGCTTGGTCGGTTCTCATGATGTCGTGGTTCAACCTCAAAACGGACTTCTACACCGTGGCCTGGCCGCGCGTGATCATGGGGTTCGGCATGGGGCTGCTGTTCGTGCCGCTCACGACACTGACCATGTCCTGGGTCCGCAACGAGGAGATGGGGAACGCGTCGTCGGTGTTCAACCTGCTGAGGATGCTCGGGGGGAGTTTCGGCGTGGCTTTCGCGAGCACGCTCGTGTCCCGGCGTGCCCAGTTCCACCAGGCGCGCCTGGCCGAGGGCATGAGCGTGCTGGACCGGAATTTCCAGGAGGCCCTGCCGCAGGTGGCGCAGATCCTGAAGGGGCAGGGGCTCGCGCCGTCCCAGCTCGACTCGGGGACGCTTGCGCTCCTCTACAAGAAGCTGGTGACGGAGGCCACCATGATGGCCTTCAACGACACCTTCTTCGTCCTCGCGGTGCTGATGGCCCTCTCGGGGCTGCTGGTGCTTTTCATGAAGAGAAGCCACGAAACGGCGGGATCGGGCAGGGCGCAGCCGGCCGCGGCGGAATGACAGTCATCTCGTCATGTAGAGAAAAAACAGGAACAGCAGGGCAAACAACAGGAACCCGTATGCCGAGAGGACCGAAGGGATCTTCATCTGCTATTTCTTGACGAAATACCGGTGCAGTGCGTTGATGAGGGACGATTCCTCGGCCCCCGCCTGGGATTTTGCCCCGGGCGGAGCTGTTTCGAAATACCGGATGAGGGCGCGCACGATGGCCTTTTCCTCGTGTGCACGCTCCTGTTTGGCCGCGGCGGAGGGTAGATCTTGAGTCGGCATGTCATTCCCCTGTCCCGATCAGATTACCCCCTTATCTCTCGGGCTACAGAGTGCCCGTTCCGGCCGGCGAAAGCAATTCGACAAAAGTATGATTTTTGCCTACGAATGGAGTATGAGAACAATCTAATCGGCCTGTCGCACCGTGATGCGGCATCCCGTCCGGCCATGGGTGCGAGCAGCGCCACACAGGGCCTTGCCGCATCCAGGTTGACAACCGGCCGCGTCGGGCGGAAGATGGGAACACAACGTACGGCGAACCCGGTGAGAATCGGTCTCCGGAAGCTGAAGCCGAAAGAGTGAGGGAGTGATCGCATGGGACATCTGGCCGCCAAGGAGGCCCTGTATCGCAAGCTGGGCAAGAAGATAGACGGCCTGACGGTGAGGGCGCCGTGGAATGAGAATCTCCGCGCCATCCTCAAGGAGCTGTACACGGAGGAGGAAGCGGACCTGGTCGTCCGCATGCCCTATCGCCTCTCGAGCTTCGACAGGGTCCGGAAGATCACCGGGATCGAATCGGCGAAACTGCAAACGCTCCTGGAGGGGATGTGCGGCAAGGGCCTCATGATGGATCTGAGCGTCCGGGGGAAGTACTATTACACCCCCTCGCCGTTCGTGATCGGCATATTCGAGTTCACCATGATGCGGACCGGCGGGAACCTGAACATGAAGGAATGGGCGAAGCTGTTCAACGAGTACATGGGCGACTTCATGACCGCCAACAATCCCGGGGTCAGCCGGGTCTCCATCCTGCGCGCCCTGCCGCACGAGGGCACGGTCGCCGAGGAAGACTTCGTCGAGGTGCTCGACTATGAAAAGGCGACCGGGATCGTCGAACAGGCCGCCCGCTTTGCCCTGGGCCTCTGCTCCTGCCGCCACGAAAAAGACCACCTCGGGGAGAGGGAGTGCGATGTGCCGCTGGAGACCTGCGCGTCCTTCGATTCGGGGGCCGATTTCCTGGTGCGCAACGGGCTGGCCCGGGAAGTGTCCCGAACCGAGATGCTCGAGCATCTGGCCCGGTCCCGGGAGGCGGGCCTGGCGCTCAGCGCGGACAACGTGAAGCGGAACGTCTCGGCGATCTGCTCGTGCTGCGGGTGCTGCTGCAATGTCATGCTGGGGATCAGCCGGTACGGCTACAACGGGGTCCTGGTGACGTCGAACTTCATCGCGCGCATCGACACGGCAGGCTGCATCGGCTGCGGCAAATGCGCGAAGGCCTGCCCCATCCAGGCCATCCGGATGGTCCCTGCGGACGACCCGGCCGCCAAGATCAAGAAGAAGGCGGTTGTGGATGCCGGGGCCTGTGTCGGCTGCGGGGTCTGCGTCCTGCGGTGCACCAAGACGAAATCCCTGAAACTGGTGAAGCGGGAAAAGAGGGTGCTGCACCCCGAGTCGACGTTCGAGCGGGTGATCCTGCAGTGCCTGGAGAAAGGAACGCTGCAGAATCAGCTCTTCGACGATCCCGGCAGCATCACCCACGGCATGATGCGCGGCATCGCGGGAGGGTTCCTGAGGCTGCCGCCGGTGAAGAAGGCCCTGATGAGCGATGCCCTTCGCTCGCGCTTCCTCCATGCCATCCTCGGCGGGGTGAGGATGTAGGCGCGGCCGCATCCGGATCGGGGCGGTGAGTCCGGCAGTGAGACGAAAACGAAAAGGCGGGCATCAAGCCCGCCTTTTCCTGTCCTTGCGTTTCTCTTCTTACCCTGGACCCTGGTCCCGGGGCCGTCGGCCCCTAGGCCGCCTCGATCTTGCAGGCGCAGACCTTGTACTCCGGAATCTTGCAGACCGGGTCGAGGGCCGGGTTCGTGATCAGGTTGACGCGCGCTTCATTGAAGTGGAAGCTCATGAAGATGGTTCCCTCGGGGGAGCGCTCCGTCACGGACGCCTTCGCCTCGACGGCACCGCGCCGCGAGGCGACGCGCACGGTCCTTCCGTCCGTGATGCCGTACTTCGCCGCATCGTTCGGATGAATCTCCACGAGGCTCTCGGGGTAGCGCTCGTTGCAGCCCCTGGCCCGGCGGGTCATCGTGCCCGTGTGGTACTGGTAGAGCACGCGTCCCGTCGTGAGGTAGAGCGGGTAGTCCTTGTCGGGAACCTCGGCGGGCGGGATGAAGTCGATGGGGGTAAAAAGCCCCAGGCCCCGCGTGAACCGGTCCCTGTGGAGGTACTTCGTGCCCGGGTGGTCCGTGTTTGGGCAGGGCCACTGGAGTCCCTGGCGGCCGATGCGCTCGTAGGTGATGCCTGCGTAGCTCGGCGTCACCTGGCGGATCTCGGTCCAGATCTCACGCGGCTTGGCATACTTCATGGGGTAACCCATCCGGGTCGAGAGATCGGCGATGATCTCCCAGTCTGTCCGGGCCTGCCCCGGGGGCTCGACGGCCTTGCGCACGCGTTGCACGCGCCGCTCCGTGTTGGTGAAGGTGCCGCCCTTCTCGGCGAAACAGGCCGTAGGAAGGACCACGTGGGCGAACTCCGCCGTCTCCGTCCGGAAGATGTCCTGGACGATGAACAGCTCGAGCTTCCGGAGCGCCTTTTCGAGGTGATGCAGATCCGGGTCGGAGAGCAGCATGTTCTCGCCCATGCAGTAGAGGGCCTTGAGCGTTCCCTCGTCGGCGGCCCGGGACATCTCGACGACGGTCAGGCCCGGCTTGGCTGGCAGCTTGACCCCCCAGGCTTTCTCGAAGTTGGCCCGCGGCGCGTCGAGGGTGACGTTCTGGTAGGCCGGGTAGACGTTGGGCAGGCATCCCATGTCGCAGGCGCCCTGGACGTTGTTCTGGCCTCGCAGCGGGTTGATCCCGCTGGACTCGATCCCCACCTTGCCGCAGAGCATGGCCAGGTTGGCGAGCGATTTCACGTTGTCCGTGCCGGTCCTGTGCTGGGTGATCCCCATGGCGTAGAGGATGGTCGCCTTCGGCGCCGTGGCGTAGATCCGGGCGGCCGCCTTGAGCTGCTCGGCGGGAATGCCCGTGATGGACTCGACGTACTCGGGCGTGTACTTCGTCACGACCTTCCGGACTTCCTCGAAGCCTTCCGTGCGTTTCTCGACGTACTCCTTCGCGTAGAGGCCCTCGGCGATGATCACGTTCATCATGCCGTTGATCCAGGCCACGTCCGTGCCCGGTTTCTGACGCAGGAACAGGGTGGAGTACTTCGCCATCGGAATCTCGCGGGGCTCGATGACGATGAGCTTGGCGCCGCGCTTGCGGACGGCACGCTTCACATACATGCCCACGATGGGGTGGTTCTCCGTCGTGTTGGTCCCCGTGGCGAGGATCACGTCGGCAAACTCGATCTCCTCGATGGAGTTCGTCATGGCACCGCTTCCGAAGGCGGCGGCCAGACCGGCCACCGTGGAGCTGTGTCAAAGACGGGCGCAGTGGTCGACATTGTTGGTCCCGATCGCCGCCCTCATGAATTTCTGGAAGATGTAGTTGTCCTCGTTGGTGACGCGGGCCGAGGAGAGCCCCCCGATCGCGTCAGGTCCGTGCTTGGCCTTGATGTCCTTGAGCTTTCCGGCGATGAAGTCGAGCGCCTCGTCCCAGGTGGCCTCCTCGAGCTTGCCGTCCTTGCGGATGAGGGGAGTGGTCAGCCGGTCAGGCGAGTGGATGAACTCGTTGGCGAAGCGTCCCTTCACGCAGAGGCTGCCCCAGTTGGGGGCGCCGTGGCTGCGGTCCGAGGTGGTCTTGACGACCTTGCCGTCGTACACATTGAGGTCGAGCTGGCAGCCCACGCCGCAGTAGGTGCAGGTCGTGCGGACCTTCTCGATTTCCCAGGGGCGGCCCTGGAAGCGGCCCTGCTTGTTTATGATCGCCCCCGTGGGGCAGTCCTGCATGCACTCGCCGCAGAAGACGCAGGCCGAGTCGATGTAGTCCGTGTCGAAGGCGGGTCCCACCTTCATTCGGTTTCCGCGCTGGGCGAAGTCGAGCACCTCGTTGACCTGCAGCTCGTTGCAGCCGCGGATGCAGCGCCCGCAGAGCACGCACTTGTTCAGGTCGCGGAAGATCATCGTGTTGGAGCTGTCCAGGGGGTAGCCGGGGGGGTCGATCTCGAAGCGGGGCTTCTCGATGCCGAGCCGGTAGATGAGATCCTGCAGTTCGCAGGCCCCGTTGGACTCGCACTGCAGGCAGTTGTGGTCGCCCGAGGCCCAGATCATCTCCACGATCATCTTCCTCGCCTCGACCACCCGCGGGGTGTCGGTCCGGATCTTCATGCCGGGGCTGGCCGGCATGGCGCAGGAAGCCACGAGGTTTCTCGCGCCCTCCTGCTCGACGACGCAGACGCGGCAGGCGCCCACGAGGGTTGTGGCGGGGAAGTAGCAGAGGGTGGGGATGTAGATTCCGTTCTTCTTCGCTACATCGAGAATGGTCTGCCCGGCGGCTGCCTGGCACTCCTTGCCGTCGATGAAGATGCTGAATTTGCCTTCCATGTTGTCCTCCCTCCCCGAGAGTCAATCAGCGGATATATAAACCATGTGGCCGGTGAGCGCCAGCTCTTTTTTCTTCTTTAGCCAAGCGGGGTTATGGCTGTCACACGCTTCAGCAGGGAGCCGCGGGCGCCCCCTCCCCGGGTGATGTCCGAGACGACGACGCGGCCCGCCATGACGGTCTTCTCGCCCAGGAGCTTCGACTCCCGCAGCCCCCAGGCGCTGTGGATGGCGTAGGGCTTCCCGTCGATGATCCCCAGGTGGATCATGATGTGCCCCGGCATGTAGAGCAAGGCCGGCCGGTTTCCGAGTTCCTTCAGGATTTTGACCTTGTCCGCCTCGGAGAGGGCCGCCGTGTCCTTCCGCCCCGCCGGGTTGAAGGCGGCTTGGCGGCGGCTGTTGCGGGGCATGGCGAACCCGAAGGTCGAGAAGACGTCCATGACGAGGCGCGAACAGTCGCGCCCGTCGAACAGGTCGCCCCAGCCGTAGGGGTGCCCCTCGAGCTTGAAGAGCTGCCTGTAAAGGTTGCGGGGCGTGTAGGGCAGGTACCCGACGTTCACGTCGGCCTCCGGGCGGATGTAGCCCGTCACAAACCGCACTCGGCCGTCGGGTGCCCGCCAGGGAAGGGTAACGGCGAAGTGATGCCCCGCTTTCTCCACCAAGGGAAGCCTCGTGCCCATGGAGATCGAGACGGCGTGCACCGAGAACGCCCGGTCGGTGTAGACGGGGACCATGCCCCCCGTGGCGACGAGGGGCCTGGATCGCATGAAGGATTCGATGGACAGCCTGTCGCCCACGGCGATCGCCGCCGAGGGGACCCAGCCCATCGTGTAGCTCGTCCGGACGAAGGCCCAGGTGCCGTCCGCCGTCCTGTGGAGGACTGCGACGGGGTTTCCGCACTCCAGCACGGAGTACTGGTACCGGTCGAACTCGTTTCCGTAGGGCCGGTCGTAGAAGGCCTCGTTCGTGGGGAGCCTCCGCAGGCTTGCCCGCGCGGTCACAAGTCCCCAGGCGGGCCGGATGACGGCGGGCACGGCCCCGATGGAAGTCTCGATGCGATTGTAGAAGGCGGCGGTGATGAGGCGGTTGGTGTGGTCGTAGCCCTTCGACTGCCTCGATTCTGCCAGGACGTCGGCGATCGCCTTGCGAACGATGATGCCCTCGAGCGGGTCCGGGACGGCGAGCACGTCGGCCAGCTCCGTCTCGCCGGCGGCCAGGGCGGCGCGGTTCATCGCTTCGATCCCCTCGGGGCTGAGGATCAGGCGGTCGGGTTCGGGGTGCCTCGCGACCCAGAAATCGGCCTTCTCCTGCCCCGGCTGCACGCCCGGCAGGGGTGCCGGGGCCGTCTCCCACTCCTCGGCGGGGCACATCGCCGCGACCAGAGCAATGAGCAGCATCGGGACCAGGATGTGGAGGGCTTTCTTCATGTCGTCACTTCAGCGGAAATTCGGAGAGCTTCACGAACCGGAATCCCTTCTCTCTGAGCAGGGGCGCGGCGTCCATCACGCCCGCCGCCGTCCGGCTGCGGGGCTGGTTCATGTGCAGGATGACGATGTCGCCGTGCCCGGACTTGAGGAGGGCCTGCCGGACTTTTTCGTGCGGCCACGTCGCCCCGGCATCGCCCAGGACGGTGTAGTTGACCACCTCGTAACCCAGCTCGCCCGCCACCTTCACGGCCACTTCGTCGCAGTACGCCGTGCCGGGGCGGTAGAATTTCGGCCTCTGTCCCGTGGCGGCCTCGATCTTCTTTCCGTTCTTCTCGATCTCGTCGACCAGCTCCCCCACACTTGCCGTGCCCTTGATTCCATAGGCGGATTTTCCGTTCACGGAGCAGGGCCTGTGCGCAAGGCCGTGGTTGGCGATCTCGAAGAGGGGCTCGGCGGCGAGTTTCTTGAAGAGAGCGGGGTTGGCGTCGATCCAGCTTCCGCTGACGAACAGGGTGGCGGGGATCTTTTCCTTCTGCAGGTACTCGATCAGGGCCGTGTCGGCGCGGCTGCCTCTGGGGCCCCCGCAGGCGTCGAAGGTCAGCGCGATGACGGGCTCTTCCGTGTCGAGCCTCGTCCTGACGCCCTCGACCCTCTCGTCCCATTCCCTGGGTGTCTTGTTCCGGTAGGCGGCGACGATCTGCTGTTTCCGGAGCTGCTCGGGGCTCAGCGCGGCCTTCGGAGACGGGGCCTTTGCAGGGGCCGTAGCGGTCGCCCGTTCCTCGGGGTAACGGACTTTCTTGCGGACGACGGGTGCGGCAGGGGGCGCCTGCGATGCAGGTGCTGCCTCCCGGATCGCCCCCTCCTTCGCGGTCGGCTGGTCAGGCCCGGAGCCCGACGCCATGGAGGGTGCAAGAAGGATGAGCGCAGCGATCAAAAACGCTGTTTTCATGCGGGGATTGGCCTTTCACGGCGATTTCGCCGTCAGCGGCGGAATCTTACCAGAAAAGGCGACCCAACTTAAGCCCTATTTTTGCAGAAATCTCCGGGTACCGTCAGAAGAAAGTATGAGGTCCGCCCCCGCCCGATCATACTTTCGTCGTATCGATTCCGCCTTGTTTCTCACCCGAAAGTGGGCCCCCAAAATGATACTCCCGCCGGATTGTTTTGCCCCTCCGTTCCGTGAATAATCGGTCCCTGTGCCGGGATCGCCGCATCTTCCCGGCGGCTGCGGGAAATGGGGCCCGCAGAGAGAGACGGAAGGATTCGAGAGAGATAAACGAGGGTCATGGTCCGGCGTTCCTGGATAGGGCGGGGAATCTTGTGCGCTCTGGCCGCGCTGCTTACGCTTGCACCCGGCCGGGCGTCCGCGTCAGGCGGCAGTCTTTCCTATGAAGACGCCGTCAGCGGGGCCCTCCGCCATTCCGCCCGCCTGAAGGTGAAGAAGGAAGAAATCCACATCAACGAGGCCTCCTGGCGGCAATCCCTTTCCAGCCTCTACCCCACCTTTGCGCTCAACGGGCGCCTCGAGCGGTTCGGCAACCTCGCCGGGCCGACCGGCATCGGGACGATCAACGGCCAGGTCGTGGGCGGCCTGCAGGACGAGTGGCGCTCCTCCGTCTTCGTGCTGTGCGAGTACACGCTTTCGAACTGGTTCAAGAAGCGCTACGAGAGCCACTACTACGAGAGGCTCACTGAGGCGTCCATCCACGACAGCGAGGCCGAGAAGAAAAAGGTCGTCCTCGAGATCACCGATCTCTACGGCTCCCTCGCCGAAGAGGCCATCCGCCTGCGTTACCTGGGACAAATGATCGACAGGATGAAGGAGGCCGTCTCCCTGCGCGCCGCCGCGCACAAGGAGGGCGAGATCTCCTGCGAGGACCTTCTCCGCGCCGAGGTCCAGGTCGTCGACCTCGAGAAGGAGCGCACCGAGGCCGCCCGCCAGTTCAAGGAGAACCTGACGCGCCTGACCCTCTACACGGGCATCGAGTACGGCGAGGACATCGCGGTCCAGGGCCTGGGCGCCGCCGCGGAGGTATCCGAGCGCCCAGAGCCGGAGCGCGTCGAGCAGACGCCCGAGTACCGGGCGAAGCGCAAGGAGGTGGAGGCGCAGCAGGAAAAAGGCCGCGCGGCGCGCAACAATCTCCTGCCCGACGTGGGCGTCTACGGCCGCTACGACTTCTACGGCCGCAACCCCGAGGTGTACGACTCCATGAAGGAGATGGACAAGAACTCCTGGAACGCGGGTGTCTACATCTCGATCCCCCTTTTCGACGGCGGGCTGCGCAAGTGGGAGCGCGAGCGGGCTGCCCGCGAGATCCGGCGCCAGGAAGAGGCGCTCAGGGCGCTGCGCCAGGAGAAGGGGAGGGATTCGGCCGGGCTCTTCGTGAAGCTGCGGGAGCTGGACCGGACGATCGCCCAGTACCGGCAGCTGCTTGTGCGCTACGAGAAGCTCCTCGCCATCGCCTCGGGGGCGGCGGCCCTCGGCGGCCGCAGCCGGGCGGAGCTGCTGGAGAGCGGCAAGGAGGCTCTCGCCATCGAGCGGGACATGGAGGTGTACGTGAACCAGCGGGCCGTCGCGGTGCGAAAGTACCGCCTCGAGACGGATTTCGCCAGCGCCATGGAGGATCTGGATGGAAACGGGACTGATCGCCATTGAAATCGCCGCGCGGATCCACTCCGTCCCGATGGACCTGCAGTCCGTCCGGAAGAAGTACTTCGTCGAGCGGGAGCTCTCGCCCGAGGAGATTATCCGGATCCTGCGCGACCACGGCTTCAAGGCGAGGCTCCGCAGGCTCGCGGGCCTCGAGGAGTTGAAGGGCTACCCGCTGCCGCAGATCCTGCTGGCGCCCGAGGGGGGCTACCACGTCCTCATCGGCATGAAGGAAGGCAAGTGCCTGATCTTCGATACCGGACAGAAGGCCATCCGCGAGGTCGACGAGGCGGGCCTCGGGGGGCTGTGGTCCGGCGAGGTCGTGGCGCTGCGGCCGCGGTTCCGGCAGACGGAGTTCGCCAGCAGCTTCAAGTGGCTCTTCATGGAGTTCTTCCGATTCCGCTCCATCTTCTACGAGGTCGTGGGCGCCTCGTTCTTCATCCAGTCTTTCGGGCTCGTGACGCCGCTGTTCATCCAGGTCATCATCGACAAGGTGCTGCCCCACCACGCCGTCTCGACGCTGCAGGTCGTGGCGGCGGCCTTCCTCGCGGTGGTCGTCTTCGAGTCCTTCATGAACTTCCTGCGCAACTACCTCCTGTACCACACGGCCAACAAGGTCGACGCGGGGCTGGGCGCCCGGGTGTACCGGCACCTGCTGTCGCTGCCGTACCGCTACTTCGAGACGCGGCGGGTGGGCACCATCATCGCCCGGGTAAGGGAGCTGGAGAACCTGCGCCAGTTCATGACCAACGTCTCGCTCACGGTACTTCTCGACACGGTCTTCTCCGTCGTCTTCATCGTCATCATGGCCCTCTACAGCGTGGCGCTCACGCTGCTGGTCCTGGGCTTCGTGGCCGTCATCGCCCTGGTGTCCTTCGTCGCCACGCCGCACATCAAGGCAAAGCTCGACGAGAAGTTCCACAAGGGCGCCATGGCGCAGTCCTTCCTGGTGGAGTCCATCACGGGCATCCAGACGGTGAAATCCATGGCCCTCGAGGGCAAGATGGTCCGCAACTGGGAGAACCATCTGGGGGACTACATCCAGTCGGCCTTCAACCTGGCCAACGTGGGCAACGTGGCCGTCACCGCCTCGCAGGCACTGCAGAAGCTCATGACGCTCGCCGTGATCTACTTCGGAGTGGGCCTTGTCTTCGACAACCGCCTGAGCGTGGGCCAGCTCATCGCCTTCCAGATGTTCGCATCGCAGCTGAGCGGACCCGTCCTGCGGCTCGTCCACATGTGGCAGGACTTCCAGCGGGCGAAGCTCTCGCTCGAGCGCATCGGCGACATCGTCAACACGCCCTCGGAGGTGACCGGCGGCTCCGTGTCGCTGAGGGACCTCAAGGGCGGGATCATCCTCAAGGACGTGAAGTTCCGCTATGCCCACGACGGGCCGCTGGTCCTCGACGGGGTGAGCCTTGCCATCCAGCCCGGTGAGTTGATCGGCATCGTGGGCCGCAGCGGCTCGGGAAAGAGCACCGTGGCCAAGCTCGTCCAGCGCCTCTACCACCCGCAGGAGGGCGTCATCGCCGTCGACGGCATCGACCTGCGTCACATGGACCCGCTCTTTCTGCGCACCCGCATCGGCATGGTGCCCCAGGACTGCTTCCTCTTCAGCGGCACGATCCGCGAGAACATCGCCATGGCCATGCCGGACGCCGACATGGACCGCGTGATCGCCGCGGCCCGCATCGCCGGAGCCCACGAGTTCATCAGCGAGATGCCCCTGGGCTACGACACCTACGTGGAGGAGCGGGGCGTGTCCATGTCCGGCGGCCAGCGCCAGCGGATCGCCATTGCGCGGGCGCTCATCACCAACCCGCGGATTGTCATCTTCGACGAGGCCACCAGCGCCCTGGACTACGAGTCGGAGCGGGCCATCAAGAGCCACCTCGGACACATCCGCAAGGGCCGCACCGTCATCCTCATCGCCCACCGGCTCAACATGATGAAGGACTGCGACCGGATCCTCGTCTTCGACCGCGGCCGCATCGTCGAGGCGGGCGATCGCGCATCGCTCATGAAGAAGGGAGGGCTCTATGCCCATCTTTGCAAACAGCAGGAAATCGAAGGCGACGGATCAGCACGACTTCAAGCCCATCCTGGCTGAGATCCAGGAGCGGCCGCCCAACCCGGCGGGACGGGTGTTCCTCTGGGCGGTGATGGCCTTCCTGGTCGTGGCGGGCCTGGGCCTGTTCCTGGTCGAGGTGGACGTCGTCGTCTCGGCCCGCGGTAAGATCGTCCCCCTGGGCGACGTGAAGACGCTCCAGCCCCTGGAGACGGGTGTTGTCAGCGGCATCCGCGTCAAGGAGGGCGACTACGTGGCGCAGGGGTCGATCCTCGTGGAGGTGGATCCCGCCCTCGACACGGCCGACCTGGAGGGCAAGGAGAAGAACCTGCGGTTTTCGAAGGCAGCCGCCGACCGGATCGACGCCGTGCTGGCCGGGAAGCCCTTCCGCCCCAACGGCGACACGGAGCCCGAGCTTGCCCGGGCCCAGCGGAGGCTCTACGAGACCCAGAGGGCCCTGTACCGCTCGACGCAGAGCGAGAAGGAGAAGGCGCTGCGGGAGGCCGAGGCGACCCTGCAGGGGCAACGGGAGGAGCGCAAGAGGCTCGAGAGCATCCACCGGCTTGTCTCGGAGGAGGAGAAGCGCCAGCAGTCCCTCGTGGCCATCGGGGCCCTGGCGGAGAACCGCTACCGGGATAAGGTCAAGGAGAGGCTCCAGACCGAGAAGGAGCTGGAGCTCAAGGGGGCCCAGGTCGAGGAAGGGACCTGGAAGGTCCAGCGCGTGCGCGAGGAGATCGAAACCTACCGGAATACCTTCCGCGAGAAGCTCCTGGCGGAGCTCTCGGGGAACCTCCAGGGGCGCAACACCCTCGAGTCGGAGGTCAACGGCATCCATTTCCGCAGGCAGAAGCGCCAGATCACGGCGCCCGTGAACGGCACGGTGCACCAGCTCCACGTCAAAACCGTGGGCGGCGTCGTCAAGCCCGCCCAGCCGCTGGTGAGCCTCGTTCCCGAGAACACCCCCATCGTCGCCGACATCCTGGTCGTCAACCGCGACATCGGCTATGTCCGGCCGGGCCAGCGCTGCGTCGTCAAGGTGGATACCTACGATTTCCAGAAGTACGGCACCGTCGAGGGCGCCGTCGAGACGGTGAGCCCCTTCAACGTGGAGAACAAGGAGAAGACCAACGACGGCTACCCCGTCTTCGTGAACCTGTCGGCCGCGGAACTCAAGGCGAAGGACGGCACCGCCTTCCCCCTGCGGCCCGGCATGGCCGTCACCACGGAGATCAACGTGGGCAAACGGCGGGTCATCGAGTTTTTCCTGTTCCCGATCGTCAAGTACCTCGATGAGGGGCTGAAGGTCAGGTAGAGGGCCGTAAAGTTATCCACAGAAAAAATGTGAGGTCAGGTCTTGTATTTCAACATAAGCTGATGTGGTGAGTATCCATGGCACGCCCCCTTCGCATAGAATACCCCGGTGCCCTGTACCATGTCACTTCCCGTGGCAATGCAAAGGCGAAATTATTTCTCGACGATCACGATTACAGGACATTTCTCGATGTCGTGGGTTTTGTCGTCAGACGCTTCAATTGGCTCTGCCATGCCTACTGCCTGCTGTCCAATCACTACCACATGCTCATCGAGACCCCGGAGGGTAACCTTTCCCGGGGAATGAGACAACTGAACGGCATCTACACGCAGAAATTCAACTGGAAACGCTGTCGCTCCGGTCACCTCTTACAGGGCCGTTACAAGGCGATCCTGGTGGACAAGGACGAGTATCTGTTGGAACTTTCCCGCTACCTGATGCTCAATCCGGTGCGTGCCGGCATCGCCGAATTCCCATGGGAATATGCCTGGAGCAGCTATCGGGCAACATTGGGAAAGGAGAAGGCCCCCGACTTTCTGACAACAGACTGGCTGCTGGCTCGGTTTGGCAATAAACAAGACAAGGCCAGGAGACGCTTTGCGGACTTCGTGCGGGCGGGGATGAATAGTGAGGCATCCCCGTGGTCGGATCTCAAGGGTCAAATCTATTTGGGCGACACGTCGTTTGTGGAGAATTCACTGCGAGAGTATTCCGGAGGAAGAGACAAGTTACAGGAAATCCCGAAGGAGCAGAAATATGCAGGCAGGGAAAGCCTGAAAGAGTTGTTCGAGGGAGATACCCGGAAGGACAAGAAAGTACGTAACCGGATCATTTACACGGCGCATGTCGAGCAGGGGTACAAGCTGCTTGAGATCGCGGAGTATCTAGGCATGCACTACGCATCGATCAGCAGGATCGTGGGGCAAGAGGAAGAGAGAATGTTGAAATGCAAGACCTGACCCCAAAGGCAGTTATCCACAGGAAGGGCTGAATCGTGCAACGGATGCTGCCGTATCTAATACCCGGGCGATTAGATTTTGGCCGTTTTTTACGACGGGGGTCGTATTTTTCAAAAGGGGCGGATTTTCACTTGATTTTAGCGGCGGGTTTTCCTTTAATCCGTCTTGGATTTACCTCCTTCCACATGGCGGGCAGCCATGCCCGCCTCATGAAGAACATCTTGACCGAGGAGGGGCGGTCAAGGCTGTTCAATCCCATTTCCTTATGTGAAGCCCATCGCGTTGGCAACGGCAGACCACGTTAACCCGCGCTCGTTTGCGCATTGCACATCAGAGGGATACTGCCATGGATACGATTACAGTTCTGCTGCTGAGCCTGGCCGCGCTCATCCTGCTGTCGCTCGTGTATCTTGCGTACATCACGCGCAAGCCGATCGAGTAGGTGAGCTTGATAGGTTGTTCGTTAGAGGCACGCGAGATTCGTTTGCGGAAGCAAGGCGAGCGGCCGATCAGGGAAGGTAAGTTATCTTGCGATGAATAACTGAGACTGGGACCTAGAGGGGGTAGGTTCAACCTGACCCCAAGTTTCTCCCCAAGTTTCTTGAGACGGTGTCTTGCATTTTGATTAGCTCATCGAGCGATTGTTCACCATCAAGGGAGGGCAGAGAGTGTCTGTAATCGTCCTTGGCATGATGGCGCTATATCTAATAATCGCGTCCATTGGTGTGCTGCTTGTTTGGAAACGGACGTCGAGAAAACTCTACCGCTGGCTGGCTGTTGCCATAGCCGTTCTGCTTCCTTCATGGGATGTGGTGCTGAGCACCGTCTTTTTTTATGCGGCGTGTCCCTTATTCTCTAAAGCAGAGATCTACGAAACGGCGGAGACGGAGGGGATATATTACGAGGGTTATTTGCGCAGTACAGTTTATGTTGGAATAAGTTGGTATGGTCACGAAGTTAACAGAATTGGCCGCACAGCCAACGAAGATATCAGGAGAGGTTACAAATATATGGAATTTAAGGTCACAAGACAGCATGGCCTTGATGATAAAGTTAGTGCGTTACCTCAACCAACGATCTATCGATGCACTGAAGACCGTCAAGATCCTAGGCATACTTGGATAACCCACACGCAATGTTCGCCGGTCGCTGATATAGAAAGTAAGTATGTAGTCAAATCTGATTACTGCAAATATCATCTTATCGGATTGAGCTATGTAAAGATATTTGAACGTACAACGGGGCGATTAATGGCTGAATATCGGCAAATCGCAAAACATCCATATGCCGGTGATCCCTTTTTCCCCTTTTTCACTTGGTTGAATTGGGATCATGGGGAATTTAGAGGCGGTACAAACACTGTTAGCTGTCCCAAAGAATCTGAATTCTTTACCTTCCAGTATCGGGTACTGAAGCTGAAGAAATAGCATGGTGCGGAGGGATTATGCCTGTCGGAGTGAATGATAGTCTTGTCGTGGAAAAAGCTTTAGATTACGCAAAGCTATGCGAACTGTCCAAAGCTAAGTGGGTGTGGAATGCTGGGGAATGGATTCTTGATAGTGAACAATATGGCGCATTATGGGATGAAATGCACAGAAAAAATTACCAAGTGCTTTGCTACAAAGACGATACGCAAGATTCAGGCTATTCCGGTGTTCTATTTTATAATTCTGCAGAAAACAGAACAGTTCTGGCAAACAGGGGATCAGACGGCATCGATGATGCCGTGGCAGATACCAGCATTGCCGCCGGCAATGTGCCGGCTGAGCAATTCCGTTCCATGGTGGAGTTCATCACCTACTGCCAAACGAGCGAACAAATACATCTTGGAACCTTCGATGTCGTAGGTCATTCCCTCGGCGGCTGCCTCGCCCAGATGGCCAAGGCAACATACACTTCTGAAGTCCGGGATGTGTACACGTATAGTGCACCTGGCGCTCAGTATCTAGCGCAGAGCTTTACGGTGGAGACCGCATCGGCAACGCCGGGTAAATTGATCGTGACAGATGGCCATTCCTCATACGAATGGGATACCTATGTGTGGGATAAGTATCAATCATTCTTCGCCAATAGAATCGGTCTCGACAGCAGCCATGTCTACAACCTATCGGGCCTTGTCGGCCCGTCGCCCATTGCAAACCACGACCGGGATATCGGCGGCGAGATTTTTCTCGACAGCACTTCCCATTATATCAATCCTGTGATCAAGGCCATTGAGAAGGGCACTTACTACATTGATCCTAGGAACCCGGTAAATACGATAATAGGAAGCAGCAGAAATGAGAGGCTATTAGCTAACTACAATAGTGGAAAGTATTCCATATATTCACCGCGAAGTGTCAGTCTGGCAGGTGGCAATGGTAATGATAAATTGTGGGGTGGCGATAACAATGATGAACTATACGGAGACCTGCCTTTCGAAATCGCTCAAGATCAGGCGGCAAAGAACAAAAGCGGCAATGCTACCGGCAGCGATGGCAACGATCGCCTCGTTGGAGGGAAAGGCGATGACTTCCTTTCTGGTGGAAATGGGTTTGATACTTATGAATACATGCCGGGCGACGGCAATGACAAAATCAGCGATCAGGACAAGTGGGGACAGATAATTCTCGGCATAGAGAATGGAATAACAATCAAATTGGGCAATTTATATAAAGCCGCATCGGAAAATGTTTGGAGAGATGCAAGTGGCAAAATCACGCTTTCAGAGAGCACCTACTGGACGATAATCCTGCCTGACAATAGTACAATTCAGTTAGAAGGAAATATACAAAAAGGCGATTTCGGCATTCAGCTAATAGACATCCCATCCCTTCCCACAAGAGGCCTGACGATTCTCGGTACCCCCGGTTCTGACAACGTTTCCATGGATTCCACAGGCGATGACTTTATCGACGGACTTGCCGGCGATGACGACATCTACGCCCCGCAGGGCGGAAACGACTGGCTCGTGGGCGGGGAGGGGAGCGACATCCTGAACTCCTACCGGGCGGAGGGAAGCAAAGACGTGCTGGAGGGGGGCTCGGGGGCCGACCTGCTCGCGGGCGGGCCTGGAGACGATCTGCTTTTCGGCGAGGTCTACGGCGAGATGGCAAGCCTCATCGAGGCCGGAGAGGTTGCGCTGAGCGAGGCAGGCAAGGGCGACCTGATCTCGGGCGGCTTCGGGAACGACTTCGTGTACGGCTCCAACCGCGGCGATGCGCTCATGGGCTTTGACGGGCACGACCTGATGGTGGGCGGAGGCGGTGACGACGCCATCTTCGGAGACGACGATTACGGTCTTGCCACGCGCGACTGGTCCTTCACCATCACGCAGGGCGTGAGCGTCAACCTCAACGGCCTGACCCTCGAGACGGGCACCTCACCGGGCGACGACGCGATCTACGCGGGCACCGGGAACGACTTCGTCTACGCCGGCGGCGGCAGCGACGAGGTCTACGGCGGCGAGGGCACAGACACAATCCTGGGGGAAGCGGGCGACGATTTCATCTCCGGGGATGCGGGTGACGACATCCTGGAGGGCGATGCCGCGTGGGTGGCCGCTGCCGACCATGGAAACGACTACATCGACGGCGGGGCAGGCAACGACCTGATCCGGGGCCATGGCGGGTCGGACGACCTATTCGGCGGCGACGATAACGACAGGATTTACGGTGATAACGGGGACGACTTTATCGATGGGGAGTCGGGTGACGATACCCTCTATGGCGGCGCCGACAACGACACGATCTTCGGTGGCGAGGGCGTCGACCGCCTCGAAGGCGGTGCCGGGGATGATTACATCGACGGCGAGGGCGGAGACGACACAATCGCGGGTGTCGGTGGGGCTGACGTCCTGCTCGGGAGCGAGGGCAACGACGCGCTGCACGGGGATTCCAGCGATACCTCATTGGCGGATCATGGCGATGACTACCTGGACGGCGGTCAGGGCAACGACACGCTCACCGGCTACGGCGGTAATGATGTACTCTACGGCGGTGACGGGAACGATTCGTTGTGGGGAGACGGTGTGACCGGGGCTGCCGGAAACGACTACCTCGACGGCGGCGAGGGCAACGACGTTCTCTATGCAGACACAGGCGACGACATGCTCTTTGGAGGAGGCGGCGACGATCAGCTTTACGGCGACGCCGGCGATGACTACCTCGACGGCGGTGCAGGAAACGACTCACTCCAGGGCGGCGGGGGCAGCGATATCTATGTCTGGGGCAGGGGCTACGGGAGCGACACAATCAACAACTACGGGGAGTACAACTATTACTACGGCTACATGAACGGGACGGATTCCCTGGTCTTCGGGGAAGGGCTCACGGTGGAATCCCTCGAGTTTTCGGCAGGCGGCCCTTACAACTATAATCTCGTCATCCGGATTCGGGAAACGGGCGAAACGCTGACACTGACAAACTGGCTCGGTTGGTCGGACCGGATCAACAGCTTCCGCTTTGCCGATGGCACGGTGCTGACGGCGGCCGACATCGAAGCGCAGCCTTTCACGCTCAGGGGGACGAGCGGCGACGACACGCTTTACACCCTCGCTTACCACAGGGGCATCGCGGAGGGGCTGGCCGGAAACGACGTGCTGCATGGAAGCAACCTAGACGATAGTCTCGATGGCGGCGATGGGGCGGACACACTGCACGGCTTGCGAGGCAACGACACCCTAGCCGGCGGGGCGGGCAACGATCTTCTGCAGGGCGGCCCGGGCAACGACACCTACCTGTATCAAGGGGGGTCCGGCAACGATGCCATCCGGGATTACGATGAGCAGTACGACGGTGTTGTCGACGTATCGGCGGACATAGACACCCTGCGGATGGGCGCGGGGATCACGAGAGAGTCGGTCGACATCCTCCCCGGAACGGGGGCGGACCGCTACGATCTGCTGCTGCGGGTCAGGGATACCGGCGAAACGGTGAGTCTCAAGGACTGGCTTCTGGATGACAGGAACCGCATCGATCGGATTGTCTTTGCTGACGGCCAGGTGCTCACCGCGCCAGAGATCGCCGCCGCGGGCATCGAGGTCAGTCTCACCGAGGGGGACGACAGCTACGGCGGCTACTACGGGATAAAGAATATTATCCACGGTCTGGGCGGCAACGACACCTTTACCGGGCAGAACCTGGACGATGTTCTCGATGGCGGTCCCGGGAACGACACGCTGTACAGCGCGTCGGGCGACGACGTCCTCATCGGCGGTCCTGGGAACGACACCCTCTCGGGCGACGAGGGCAACGACGTCTACCGGTATGCGCTCGGCGACGGGAACGACACCCTCCGCCAGAATGTGACGGACACGATCGAATTCGGCCCGGGGATCACGAGAAGTTCCATCGAGATCGTCGGGGAGGGGCGGGATCGAAACGACGATCTCCTCCTCCGCATCACGGATACCGGGGAAACGCTCCGGCTCCGCTCCTGGTTCTACGTCAACCCCTACACGCAGGAATCCTATTACCGGATCGGTCGGGTCAGGTTCGCAGACGGCGATGTCCTGACGGCGGCGGACATCGACAGCATGGCGATCACCCTCCACGGAACGGAAAACCCCGAGTTTCTCACCGGCTACGAGGGGCGCCGCAACGCGATGTATGCCTATGCGGGGTCGGACTTTCTCTACGGCTCGGATCTGGACGACTACATGGACGGAGGCCAGGGGGGCGATTCCCTTTACGGGTTCGAGGGAAACAATATCCTGGTAGGCGGTCTCGGGAACGATTATCTGTCCGGCGGGTCGGGAATCGACACCTATCGGTTTTCGCGAGGCGACGGGTCTGACTCCGTGTCGGCAGGCATCGGGGATATTCTCGAGTTCGGTCCCGGGATAACGCCGGATTCCGTTCAGCTCGTCAGCGATGGGTACGGCCTGATCGTGCGCACCGGGGACCCGGGCGATCAGATTTACTTCAACGATTGGTTCATGAGCGACGCCTTCAGTATTGGCACCATCCGGTTTGCCGACGGCACCGTGTGGACGGTGGATGACATCAACAGCCGCCTCTACAGCGTCTACGGCACGGAGGGGGCCGACACGCTCACGGGCACGACGGGGCGCAAAAACTATATCTACGGCCTCGGCGGCAACGACACCCTGAACGGCAAGGAGCTGGACGACACTCTCGACGGCGGGGCGGGTAGTGACAGGCTCTACGGCATGGCCGGCAACGACACCCTGGACGGCGGTGCCGGGAACGACAGGCTCTACGGCGGGGACGGCAACGATGTCCTCGCAGGCGGTATCGGCAACGACACGCTCGACGGGGAGGCGGGGGCCGACACCTACGGCTACAGCCGGGGCGACGGCTCCGACACGATCTATGCGAGAAACGAGGATGCCCTCGTGTTCTGCGCGGGCATCGCGCCGGCCGACCTGGAATTCACCAAGGGGTCCACAACGGCCATGGTGTTGAGGATCAGCGGGACGACCGAGCAGATCACCTTCAACCAGTGGTTTGCGAACGACACGACCAAGATCGGTTCCATGCGATTTGCAGACGGGACGGAGTGGTCGCTCGCCGAGATCAAGAGCCGGCCCGTGAAGATCATCGGGACGGAGTACATGGACAATCTGACGGGCTTTGCCGGAACGGCGAACACCCTGGTCGGCCTGGGCGGCATGGACACCCTCGCCGGAAAGGAACTGGACGATTATATCGACGGCGGCGCCGGCAGCGACACCATCAAGGGGTGGCGGGGCAACGACACGCTGATCGGCGGGAGGGACAACGATACCCTCTACGGCGAGTCGGGGAGCGATTTGTACGTGTTCGGAAGGGGCCACGGCAGGGACACCCTGCAGGACTTCAACGAAACGGCAGGCTCGACGGACACGGTGAGGCTCGACGGAATCGCGAGAAGCGAAGTCGTCTTCAGCCGCAGGAACAACGACCTCCTGGTCCTGACGAGTGCGGGCGACTCGATCCTGTGCAAGTACAACCTCCTCGAGTCGTACACGTACACTTCGACCCAGACGAGCACCTTCACCGACACAAGCCCCGGGATCGACCGCGTGGAGACCTCCGACGGCTACTTCATCTCGCGGGCGGACATCCTCAACATCGTCAACGCCATGGTGGCCTACAACATCTCCGACACGATGACCATGAGCGCGCAGCATTCGAGCTTCAGGAACGACCCGAACTACCAGGCCCTGCTGGCCCAGGGCTGGCAGCCGATCGCGAACCCGCCGGTCTGAAGGGCATTCCGGAGGGGCCCGCCTGCAGTGCACTGAAGTGCCTCGATGAGACGCATTGAAGTTTTGCGGCTGAGATAGAAAGAGGGCTTATGGACAGCTACGAAATCCAGTTTGCCATACTGCTGGCCCTGATTGTCGTCATTGCTCAATTGTTCTACATCGCAGACAGGCTGAACCATTTGCTGAGAAACGCCAGGGCCATCAGGGGGGCGGCGACGGACGTGCAAAAGAAATTCGAGTCGAAGGAACTCGCGCGGTGGTGGTTCGAGAAGTAGCGCGGACAGGAACTCTCCGCATCAAGATCAAGTAGCATGCTCAAAAAAGCGCCCGGCAGATCCTGCCGGGCGCTTCGTTTCGGGGGAAAGAGCGGGGTTCTACGGTGCGACCGTTCCCCGGCGCGTGATGACGACCTCCTCCACGGGGACGTCCCTGCCCGAGCGGTGTGCCGCCTCGGTAACGATGGGCAGCAGGAAGGAGCAGCAGGGGACCTCCATCCGGAGAACCTTGACGCTCTTGATGTCGTTGGCCCGGAAGATGTCGGTGAAGCGCTGAAGGTACTCCTCCTTGTCGTCGAATTTCGGGCAGCCCAGCATCAGCACGCGCCCCTCGAGGAAATCTCGGTGGAAGTCGGCGTAGGTCCCGGGCACGCAGTCGGCGGCCACCAGCAGGTCGCCGTCCTTCAGGAACGGCGCCGTGGGCGGGATGAGCCGGATCTGGATCGGCCAGTGGGACAGGGCCGATTCGGACGGCCCGGCCGCCCCTTTGGGCTGAGCCTTCTTCGGGCCCGGCGCAAAGGAGTGCAGGGTCGCCGACGGGCAGCCGCCGCCCTGCATGGGCGCGAAGGGGGAAGGGGCCTGCGGCTTTTTCATCTTCTTTACGTGTTCGTGCGCAGCCTTCTCGTCGAAGGCGTCGGCCTCGCGCTCGATGATCTTCAGGGCCCCCGTTGGGCACTCGCCCAAACAGGCGCCCAGGCCGTCGCAGAACATGTCCTTCACGAGCTTCGCCTTGCCGCCGACGATTGCGATGGCCCCTTCCGCGCAGGCCGGGACGCACTGGCCGCAGCCGTTGCATAGCTCTTCGTCGATCTCGATGATCTTTCGCGTTGCTTTCATCGTGGTATTTCTCAAATTCCCTCTATCCCCCTTTTCCAAAGGGGGAGGAGCAGAGTTAGACTGCAAGTTTTTTTGTGGGACCTTCCCGCGGTGAGCGGAGAGGGTAGAGGCGGGAAGGTCCCTATCACAGCGCCCGCCCGAAGGGGGCGCGGAGACCCGGTTATCCCAGGATCGCCTTGAGGTCCGCCTCGGGGGTCGTGATCGGCTTGATGCCGAAGTTCTTCACGAGCACGTCGAGCACGCCCGGCGTGATGAAGGCCGGCAGCGACGGTCCCAGTCGTATGTCCTTGATTCCGAGGTACAGCAGGGTCAGCAGGATGGCCGCCGCCTTCTGCTCGTACCAGGAAAGGACCATCGACAGGGGCAGCTCGTTGACGCCCACGCCGAAGGCCTTGGAGAGGGCCACGGCGATCTGGATGGCCGAGTAGGCGTCGTTGCACTGGCCCACGTCCAGCAGCCTCGGGATGCCGCCGATGGCGCCCAGCTCTTTGTCGAAGAAGCGGAACTTCCCGCAGGCCAGGGTCAGTACGACGCAGTCGGCGGGCACCTGCTCGACGAACTGGGTGTAGTAGTTGCGGCCTGGCTTTGCGCCGTCGCAGCCCGCCACCAGGAAGAAGTGGCGGATCTGCTTGCCCTTCACGGCCTCGATCACCTGGCCGGCCACGCCCATGACGGCGTTGCGGGCAAAGCCCACCATGACGGACTTGCCGTTGGCGTCTTCCGTGAAGCCCGGAAGCTCCAGGGCCCGCTTGATCACGGGGCCGAAGTCGCCGCCCGGGACGTGGGCCACGTCGGGCCATCCCACGAGGCCCGTCGTGAAGATGTTGTCCTTGTAGGCCGGCTGGGGGCGCTGGATGCAGTTGGTCGTCATCAGGATCGCCCCGGGGAACTCGGCGAACTCCTTTGCCTGGTTCTGCCACGCCGTGCCATAGTGGCCGGCCAGGTGGCCGTACTTCTTCAGCTCCGGGTAGCCGTGGCAGGGGAGCATCTCGCCGTGGGTGTAGATGTTGATGCCCTTGCCCTCGGTCTGCCTGAGCAGCCCCGCCAGGTCCTTCAGGTCGTGGCCGGAGACGAGGATGGCCTTGCCCTTCTTCGCGCCCAGCGAGACGGCCGTGGGTACGGGGTGGCCGTAGGCGCCCGTGTTGGCCGCGTCGAGCAGTTCCATCGTGCGGAGGTTGACCTCGCCGCACTTGAGAACGAGACCCAGGCCCGTCTCGAGGCCGAGGTTCGCATCGGCCATGGAAGCCAGCCCCTCCTGGACAAAGGCGTAGACGGCCGGGTCCTCCTGCCCGAGGATCTGGGCGTGGTCCGCGTAGGCGGCGACGCCCTTGAGCCCGAACAGCAGGGTGTGCTTCAGGGAAAGGATGTCGGCGTTTGCGGCCGGGTAGGACTTGAGCCCGACCTTCTCCCCCTGGGCGACGAGCCCCTCGAGGGAGTCCGCCGGCTTGAGGCTCAGCGCGTCGATACCCGGGAGGGTTCCGCCTGCGGCCTTGACCTTTCCCGCGAGCCCGTCGCGGTATTTCACGGCCTGCCCGATCAGGGCAACGAAGCGCGCCGCGTCGAAGTTCACGTTCGTCAGCGTCGAGAAGAGCGCCTTCACCGTGAAAACGTCCGCCTCGCGGTCGACGATTCCCTTCCTCCTCGCATCGGTTGCGGCGGCCGAAAGCCCGATGAGGGCGTGGATCAGGAGGTCCTGCAGGGAGGCCACGTCGTGCGGCTTGCCGCAGACACCCCCCTTCGTGCAGGCCTCGCCCTTTACCGTTTGCTCGCACTGGTTGCAGAACATGGAAAGCCTCCTTCTGGGTGATCTGTGCACGGGTGCGTGTTCTGGGGGTTAAATACGACAGTTTCCGCGGGAATTCTTTGACCTGGATCAAAAAAACGGGAAAAAGATGGAAATGCAAAAAACCGTTTTGACTGTTGGGTGTTACGTGTTAGGTAAGAAAAAAGATCGGATTGTGATCCTGCTCTACCTATAACAGGCAATCCGCTAAACAAAAACCCGTATTTTTACTGGAAACGCAAACGGTCCCATGAACATCCAGTCCTTCCTGTCCCGCCTGCCGCTGTTCAACGGGCTTCCCGAAGAAGACCTCGAGGCCCTTTCGGGCATCGTCGTCGAGCGGCCCTACGCGGCGGGCGAAACGATTTTCCGCGAGGGGGACCGGGCGGCGGGCCTGAACATCGTCTTCTCGGGCCGCGTGAAGATTTTCAAGCTTGTGCCCAACGGCAAGGAGCAGATCCTGCACATCATGGGCCCCGGCGAGCCCTTCGCCGAGGTCCCCGTCTTCCAGGGGGGCCATTACCCGGCGAGCGCCGAGGCGATCGAGGCCAGCCGCGTCCTCTTCATCCCCCGCGACGGACTCACGGACATGATCCGGAAAAACCCGGCCCTGGCCCTGGACATGCTCGCCGTGCTGTCGCGGCGCCTTCGCGAGTTTGCCGCCACGATCGAGAACCTCTCCCTGCGCGGTGTGCCCGAGAGGCTCTCGGCCTACCTCCTGCACGTCAGCGAAGGCGAGAAGGGAGCGGCCGAGTTCGAACTGGGCATCAAGAAGGGCCTGCTGGCCAATTTGCTCGGGACGACGGGGGAGTCGGTCTCGCGGGTGCTCGCGAAGATGTCGCAGGCGGGGATCCTCCGCGTGCAGGGGAAAAAGATCGTTATCCTCGACCGCAGGGCCCTTTCCGACGTGGCCGCGGCGAAACGGGCACTGGACTGAAGTGGGCGCCATGGAATTCCGCTACGGCCTCGACGACCGGCCCCCGCCCCTGGAGTGGCTCCTCCTGGGACTGCAGTGGTTCGCCGTCGCCGTCCCGTCCATCATCATCATCGGCAAGATCGTCTGCACCGTGGGGCCCGCGGGGGCCTGCGACCCGCTCGTGTACCTCCAGAAGATGTTTTTTGTGGCCGCCCTGTTCATGCTCCTCCAGATCTTCCGGGGGCACGGACTGCCGCTCATCGTCGGCCCCTCGACGGTGATCCTCATCGGCATCCTGTCGAGCCCCGGCGCGCGGCCGGCGGCGCTCTCCACGGCGATCCTCCTCGGGGGCCTGATGCTCTCCGTCGTGGCCTGGACGGGGCTCTTCGGGAAGATCCGCAAGCTCTTCACCCGGCGCGTTGTGGCCGTCGTGCTGCTGCTCATCGCCTTCACCCTGACGCCGACGATCATCCGCCTGGTCACGGCAGGAGGCGCATCGCCGCGCGAGGGCGTCCTGTTCGCCTCCGTCATGTGCCTTGTGATGCTTGTCCTGTACCGGCTGCTGGGCGGCGTCTGGCGCTCGACGCTGATCCTCACCGCCACGGTGGCGGGGACCGTTGCCTGGCATCTTCTCTTTCCTTTCGCCGTGGAGCCGGGTCCCGGCGCCACCGCTGTGCTCTTTGCGTCGTTTTTCACGGGCTTCACGACGGCGCTGTCCTTCGACGCCGGCCTGCTGGCTGCCTTCTTCGTTTGCTATCTGGCCCTCGCCGTCAACGACATCGGCTCCATCGAGTCCATGAACGTCTTCACGGTCGACGGAGACGCCGGCGGGCGGCTCAGACGGGGCATCATGGTGACGGGCCTGACGAACCTGGCAGCGGGCTTCCTCGGGGTTATCGGCCAGGTCAACTACTCCCTGAGCCCCGGTGTCGTGGCCTCTTCGAGGTGCCTGTCGCGCCACGCCCTCTTGCCGGCGGCGCTTCTCATGCTGTTCGTGGCCTTCTCGCCCGCGGCCATTGCCGTCATGGAGGCCGTTCCCTCCGTCGTGGTGGGCAGCGCCATGCTCTACATCCTCTGCGCCCAGATGGCGGCGGGGATCATGGTCCTGACCGAGGGCGAAGGGGCCGGCGGCCTGACCGGCGGGCTCGTGGTGGGGATCCCCCTGCTGGTGGCCGTCGTGGTGGCCTTCCTGCCCGCCGGGATCGTCGAGACCTACCCGCCCGTCATCCGCCCCGTGGCGGGCAACAGCTTCGTCATGGGCGTGCTGGCCGTTCTCTTCCTCGAGCACGTGCTCTTCCGGGCCGACGCCGGCCACTCGGCCCCGGGCGGCGGGCAAGGGGGCAAGCCGTGATCACCCTGCTCGGCGCCGCCGCCGTCTACGGGTTGTCCGCCGGGTTTTCACCGGGCCCCCTGCTTGCGCTGGTCATCTCCCAGTCGATCCGGTACGGCGTCCGGGAGGGCGCCAAGGCGGCGATGGCGCCCCTGATCACGGACCTGCCGATCATCCTGCTGTGCGTGATGGTCCTCCGGCCGTTGGCGGACAGCCGCTCCATCCTGGGCCTCATCTCGATGGCGGGCGGCCTCTTCGTGCTGTACCTCGCATGGGGATGCTTCCGGACGACGCGGCTGGAGCTGACGGACCGGGGGGAGGCCCCGCAGTCCCTGGGCAAGGGGGCGGCCGTCAACGCCCTCAACCCGCACCCCTACCTCTTCTGGCTGACCGTGGGGGGCCCCGCTGTCCTGAACGCGTGGGCCGAGAGCCCTTCCTGGGCCACCGCGTTCATCGTCGTGTTCAGCGCGTGCATCGTCGGGGCCAAGCTGCTTGTCGCCGTCGTTGCCGGCCGGTCGAGGAACCTGCTGACCGGGCAGGCCTACGGTGCCGTCATGCGCGCCCTGGGCTTGGCGCTTCTCGTCTTTGCCTTCCTCCTGTTCCGGGACGGGATGGTGCTGACGGGGCTCCTTGCGCATTCCTGACTGTCCCGGCGCCCCGGAGTGTGATATAGGGGGGCGAATGCACGGAAAAGGGCGAAGGACATGAAATTTTTCTCGACGCGCGAAAAATTCTACGACCTCTTCGAAGAGCTGGCAGACAAGCTCGAGGAAGGCGTGAAGCTGTTCACGGAGATCCTCGCGAACTACGAGTACTCGGAGTACAAGGTGGGCAAGCTCAAGGAGATCGAGCACGAGGCCGACCACATCACCCACCAGGTCTACAAGCGGATGCACAGGGTCTTTCTCACGCCGCTGGACCGGGAGGACATCTACCTGCTGGCCAACAAGATGGACAGCATCCTCGACGAGGTCGAGTCCGCCGCCGTGCGGATGTACCTGTACCGGATGAAGGCGCCCGCCCCGGAGCTCGTGAGGATCACCACGATTCTCAGCGAGGCCATCCAGAAGATCCGGAAGGTCATTTTCTCGGTGAGGAAAAAGCAGGACGCGCCGCTGATCCTCGCGCTGTGCGTGGAGATCAACACGCTCGAGAACGAGGCCGACCAGCTGCACCGGGCGGCGATGGTGCGGCTCTTCGAGGAGGAGAAGGACGCCATCGAGCTGATCAAGGTCAAGGACATCATCGGCCGCATCGAGACCGCCGTCGACAACTGCGAGGACGTCTCCAACATCATCGAGGGCATCGTCCTCAAATACAGCTGACATGAAGACTGCGACCCGCCTGAACATCATTGACTGCGGCGGCACCCCCTACGAGATCGGCAGGCAGTGGGGCGAGGGCTGCCGCGAGAGCCTGAAGGCCTCGCTGGGCATGCTCTACGCGGGGCTCGAGCACGGGCCCTTTGGGGCAGGCAAGGGAAAGGTCTGGGATGCCGCGCTGACGTTCATGGCCGCCCTGCGCAACTTCGACCCTTACGGTTTCGAGGTACTCCGCGGCCAGGCCGAGGGGGCCGGCATGGTCCTCGAAGAGGTCCTTGCCCTGCAGTGCTCCTTGGAGATCGCCTTCAACTACGGGAAGATCATGGGGCTGTGCACCTCCTTTGCCGCGGCGGGGAAGGCAACGACGGGCGGCAGGGCGATCCTCGGTCAGAACGTGGACTGGCACCCCGACTCGACCGTCGACCTGCTGCGGGTACGCCACGACAGCGGCATCCGCGAATTCGTGCTGTGCCTCTCCGGGAGCCCCTACTACCACCTGAACTCGGCCGGCGTGGGCAACTGCGTCAACCTCACCCTCGGGCCTCTGGGCGACATGAAGCAGCAGGTGCCCCTTTCCGTCACCATCTCGAGGGCCATGCGGCAGCCGCGGATCGGTTTTGCACTCGGCATCCTGCGCAGGCAGGCCCGCGGACTGGGGTATCTGCTCCTCGCCGAGTCCTCGGGCGGCATGGCGGGTCTCGAGGCGGTCGCCGACGACATCGAACTCGTCCTTCCGGAGCGGGACGTACTCGTGCACGCCAACCATTACGAGACGCCGCGCTTCAAGGCGGGCGACCGGACACCGCAACTGATTCCCGACACCCGCGCGCGGGCCGGGAGAATGCGCGAGCGGATCGAGAGAGACTGCGGCTCGATCACCCCGGAAACGATGATGGGGATCCTGTCCGATCACGAGGGACACCCCAACTCGATCTGTCGCCACGTGGATCCGGCCAAGCCGCCGGAGCTTGCCTCCGCGTCGAGGGCCTCCTTCGTCATGGTTCCGGCCGAGGGGCTGATCTGCATTGCCGCAGGGCCGCCCTGCGAATATGAATTCATGGAGTACCGGCTGTGAGAGATGCTGTGAGGATAATGCTTGTCGGTTTGCTTCTGATGGTTCCCGTCCACTGCGCGGCCGCGGACGTCGCGCCGAAATGCCTCGAGCGGGACCCCACGGACTCGGTCGAGTACGTGGCGGCGAAGGCGAAGCTTGCCCCGAGGGAGATTCTGACGCGGCTGGTCTATGCCGAGGCCCTCTCGACGGGGATCGGCGACGACCCCCTCGTCCACGAGGCCATCGCCTGGGGCGTCATGAACCGTGTGCGCCTGGCCGAGCGTTCCGAGAGCGCCAAGCGTTCCTACGGGAGCGGCATCCGCGGCGTCGTCTTCAAGAAGGGCCAGTTCAACCCCGCCGTCTCGCCGAAATCCCCCTTCTCGAAGGACTTCCTGTGCCCGAAGGAACGCGCCCTGTGGAGGATGGCCTACGATGCGGCCGGCAAGGCCATGACGGGCGGCAAGAACCCCTTCATCCAGACCCTGTGGGAGCAGGAGAACGGCCTCTCGCTGGTCGTCAACTTCTACTACCCGAAGTCCGTCCAGGCCAACGGCATCCATGCCCCCTGGGAGGGCGGAGGGGGCCTGGAGTTCATTGGCGACGTCATGATCGGAGACAAGCTGCTTGCCGCCGAGCACGTCCGGTTCTACCGCCTCGCGCGCCCCCCGGCGGACCTCAAGCCCGCCCGATGACGGCGCGCCGTGTTTCACAGGCAGCCGCCCCGGCCGCTTTGCCGTTGCAGGGGAATCGAGACGGGTGTTGACTATCGGGGTCATTTACGGCATGATCCATGCAAGTTCTCCATGTGGGTAGCATCGCCCCCTTGACAGGAGTGACGAGCAGCGAGTGGACCCATGTACAACGCGTTTTACCAATTCGCCAGAGAGCCCTTCAACATTACGCCGGACCCGGCGTTTCTGTACCTGAGTCCCACGCACCGGGAAGCGCTGGCCACGATCACCTACGGCATCGAGAACCGAAAGGCCTTCATCCTCGTCACGGGCGACGTCGGCACGGGCAAAACGTCCGTCCTCCGCTCGTTTCTGCAGGACATCAACCGCGATGACATCCGCTACATCTACATCATCAACCCCAATCTCACCTTCCAGGAATTCCTCGAGAAGATCTTCCGGGAACTGGAACTGGACGCGGAAGGGCTCACCACGGCGCAGAGGGTCGAGCAACTTCATCGCGTGCTGGTCGACGAGTACGTGCGCGGCAGGAATTTCGTCGTCGTCATCGACGAGGCCCAGAACATGCCCGTCGAGACGATCGAGAGCATGCGGCTGCTCTCCAACCTCGAGACTTCGACCTACAAGCTGATCCAGATCGTATTTGCCGCCCCGCCGGAATTCGAGGAGATTCTCGATCACCCCCGGCTGCAGTCGCTCAAGCAGCGCATCGCGGTCCGGGCGAGGATTCTGCCGCTGAGCGCCGGGGAATCCGCGGAGTACATCCGGCACAGGCTGTCGGTGGTGTCGATGGGCGGGGAGCCGGCGTTCACCCCCAGCGCCATCAAGATGATCGCGGCTGAGGCAAAGGGCATTCCCCGGGTCATCAACATCCTCTGCGACGGAGCCCTGGCCGCGGGACTGAGGTCCCGCGAAAAGCCCGTGGACGCAAAGATCGTCCGGGACGTGATTGCCGACACGAGGCCGGCGGTCAAACCCGGGAAGATGTGGCGATGGCCGGGGTGGGCGCCCGCTGCTGCGGGGGTGACCGGCATGCTGCTGATCGCGCTCTTCTTCATGCTCTTCAACGTGCTCGACACCCTGGAGCAGCACAAAGCGCAAATCGCAAAACTACGGCAGCCGATCGTGAGGGCCAAGGTCGACCCGGCTTTGCGCGAGCAGGCGACCCTGAAAGAGAAGCAAGCCGAGGCGGAAGCGGTAACCCAGGTACCTCCGGCCTCCTCGCAACAGGGGGCAGCGACCGATCCCTTCGGCGCCCCTGCCGCCGTCGGCAAGCGGGACGGGTCACACGACTCCTGGGGGCCGGGACAGTCGGCTGATCGACCGAAGCGGGCCGCTCAATCCCCCAAGAGCGCTGTGGTCAGGAAGGACGACACCCTCTTCAGGCTGACGGTCCGTGCCTACGGCTTCAGCAACGACCGCGTGATGGAGTTCGTCAAGCAGAACAACCCCTCGATCAAGGACGTCAAGAGGATCGAGGAAGGTGCCACGATCGTATTCCCGCCCCTGGACGAATCCCTGAAGGGGGAAAAGTAGGCTCGGCGCCGCCCTGCTCCCCCGCCCGTTTCCTCACCGCTTGCCCCCTCATTTTTTTCACATACGAAAAAAGTATTAGTTGAAAAATATTCCCGTTATCGGTATAAGAGCTTGCCTGCGTATCCGGAAGTCCTTCGGGGTCCGGAAATCATGGCATATCGAGGAACGCGTGCATCGACGACAGTCCGTGCGCGGCAAGCCAGCCGCGATGACGAGCCGGGAAGAGGCATGGGCCCTCGGAGACAGCGCTCTCCCTGTCTGCCTGTTCACCCGGAAGCCCGTAGCGACGGAGCGGATGAATCCCGCAAGGGGGTTCATGTGGGCACTCCTGATCTCCGGCGTTCTCTGGCTTGTCCTGGGCGTTCTCGTCGCGGCTCTCATTTGACATTGCGGCGACTGTGCACCGTCCTTCACGGGGCGTCCCCATCCCGCCTGAATCCGACAGCGATCCTCTGTCCACAAGGAAAGAATCATTCCCATCGACGCAGCCTCTTCCCCCCGCTCCGCCGGGAAGAAGGCATGCGATCGGCCTCGCCTTTTGTGCCGGACCGACGAGACGCAACCGCATCGTCCCTGCGCGGTCAGGCACCCTGCTTTTCAACGAAGATGCTGGAAGGCGGTCGACGCCGGACCGTTCTGCCTAGCTTGTTGAGCGCTCCCACCATCAGCATGCCGCCGGCGGACACCAGCATTTTCAGCGCCAGCCAATAGCACCCGGCAGCCAGGGCCCTTCTGATCCATGTGTGCGCCATGCCGCCGATGACCGAATACCGGGCGAGGCGTCGTTGCGGACCGCCGGGATACTGTCCACGACGTTCGGCGCGAACCAACGAAAGGACCCCATCTGCCATCAGCGCAACATCCCGAACGGCGTTGCCGTCGTGCAGCCGATAGGCTACGGTTGCAGGTCGTTGCAGGATCACGCAAGGGCCGCAGGTTCCGACTCGAAGCACGAAATCGTGCTCGTCCGCATGAAACGTCTTCGGCGAGCTGCGCCGATGCCCCCCGGCCCGCCCGAAACAGGAACTCTTCACGACGATGTTGCTGCATGACAGATCGACGGGAATGTCCTTGGACAGGTAATCGCGGTACCGGAGCGCCTCGATCCGGGCGCTCGAATTCCAAGCCGCCGTTCCGCCCCGGTCGGCGCGGAACGGCAGCAGCACACCGATGATCAGTGCGGGCGACTCGCATGCCTCAATGACCCTGTCGTATGTTGCCAGCGTCCAGGGGTAGAAGAGATCGTCACTGTCCAGAAAGGCGAGATACTCCCCGCCCGCATGAACGGCACCCAGGTTGCGCGCGATTTCCGGTCCCTGATTGTCCTGCTTGAGGACCTTGATCCGATCTCCGTACGATCGGAGCACTTCTTGTGTTCCATCCGTGGAACCGTCGTCGATCGCGATGATCTCGTAATCGAGAAACGTCTGCGCCAGGATCGAGTCGATACACTCCCTCACAGAAGCTGCTCGATTGTAGACGGGGACGAGAACACTGAAACGCGTCTTCGCCATGGCTTGCCTTCACCGATAGAAAGTCCGCCGTGTTCGCCACGGGGATCGGCCCATGTGCGGGTCACGGCAGGAAAGGATATCGATTCGCTGCCGGCTGCGCCGGCACGCATCCTCCCGAAGCGGGGATTCACGCTTCGGGAGGCTTGCCCTCCGAGTTTCCGACATAACGCAAGGTGCTCCACTCTGCTTGCACGACACGGGGGATGAGGCCTCGAACGGGTTGCGAACCTCCATCGGCGTGTCGACGCCCGTCTTGCGACGCAAGGTTCGGCAAGGCATCGACAGCGGGTGAACCCGTGTCTCCCGCCGCCGACTGCAACCGGGAAATTGCTTTCTCAACATACTTCTTTGGAGCGCCAAAGCAATCGGACGAAAGTATGAATTTCACCTGTCCGGAAGAGGACGGAGAGGCTCGATCCGTCGAATTCACACGGCCGATCGGGGTGTCGTTAAACTTTGCAGTCTCACGGTCGATGCGCATCTCGCGGAATTATGATCACAATCCGCCGTTTCAGCACCCTGAGGGCCAGGAACGTGTCGCAATATTTTACAAATGTGGAGGCTCGAAATCAAGGCTCGCATGCGAATCGTCATGGAATTCAACAACGTACGATGCTGGTACGCGACGTGCTTGCCCTATGCGGGGGATGGTCGGGAAAGAAATGCCATAGCAAGGAAGAACTTGGGACGAGAGGAAAAGAAAAATGAAACATTATGCAAGGTTTTGTGTCGCAATCTCGCTGTTGTTGCTCTTGGCTTGCGGTGGGGGAGGTGGCGGCGACAGCCCTCCGCCTTCGGCGAACATCAGCGTTCAATCCACCGTCGACTTCGGGGGGATTGTTCTCAACAACGCGGAAGAGAGACTGGTCGAGGTCACGAACACGGGCAGCTTGGATCTCGTGATCGGGCAGATTGCACCGCTCAGTGCCCCGTACCAGATTGTCGCCAACGCCGACGGATGTTCCAACACGACGATCGCACCCAATCATAGATGCTCTTTGCGAGTCCGTTTCCTGCCGACCGCTCAAAACGCATACTCGGCCACGCTGTCCATCCCCTCCAACGACCCGGATGCGGGTGTCAGAACCGTCGGTTTGACCGGAGAGGGATACGGGCTGAATGTGTGGATCAACAAGGTCGACCTGGCGAACTGCCCGTCCGCGATCAGCGTCGATGTGATGGTGACCGAGGCCTCCGGCAACCCGCTGGCCGCGCTGACGGCCGATGCTTTCACGCTGCATCAGAACAACATCCGGATCCCGGCATTCAACGCCTTCGTGCAACAGGCGTTGTCCCCGGCTTCGGTGGTGCTGACGCTGGATTCGAGCGGGAGCATGTCCAGCATCTCGCCTGCAATCCAGGCGGCGGCTGCCGGCAGTTTCATCGGTCAGCTTTCGGACAACAATTACGCGGCGATTTGCAAAATCGGCAACGACACGAGCGTCATACAATTTTACCCGCCGCTCAGCCTCCAGCAAACCAATGCTGCCGGCCGAGACGATTTGATCAATAACGGCATCTATAGCACGTTCAATCCCACCGCTACGACGACGGCCCTGTACGATTCCCTGATGCTGGCCGTCGACCGGGCGGCCCTGCAGAATGTGATTTACCCGGACAAGAGAGTGCTGATCATCGTGTCCGACGGGGTCGACAATTCTCCGACAACGACGCATACCCTGGAGCAGGTCATCGCCTACGCCAGGCAAATGAGGGTGAAAATCTTCTCCGTTTACTACATCTCTCCAAACCTTGCCCAGTATGCCAGGCCGGAGGTCATGACGAGGCTGGCCGGTGAAACCGGTGGACTATACTTCGATGCGACGGATGAAGACTTTGCCGGCGCCTTCACGAAGATTCGGAATATCGTGACGAACAACTACACCATCACGTACACGTCCACGACGTGTTCGGGGACAGTTTCCGTACGGACGGATTCCGCGGGTTTGTACGGGGCAGACACGGCAACGTTCCCCTGAGCGCGTCCTCGGTGAGCTCGGGATTGGATCGCAACGGGAAGCAGGGCCGGAAACGGCCCTGCTTCCCCGTCGTGCGGCTTACAGCTGCCGACCCTCGATCGTTCTCGTGCTGCCGGACCGGCGTGCCATGGAGGCACTCCGCAGGCGGATCCCGGGACCGGGGGGCCGCGTGCTCGCACGGCCGGCTGCCGGGATGTCAGAACACGCCCCCCAGGCTGCCGGCGTAGCCCGTCATCTCCACGTAGCCCTCGCAGGTGACGGGGCTTCCGGCCGATGAGCCTTTGCCGTCCACGGCGCCTTCCCAGTACGTCACGCCCGTGGAGCCCTCCGTGATCAGCTCCTGGTCGGCGACCAGCGGCGCCAGCTGCAGGTCGATGCCGGCTGCGGGGATGCGAATGCGCCAGCGGCCGGGGTATTTCCCGGCGCTTCTCGGGCTTGTCCAGGTTGCGAGGATCTCGACGCCGATCTCGCCCAGCTTTAGGGTGCGCGGGCGGCCGTCGGCCTCCACGAGGGTGCCCGAGGATTCCTTTTCCACCGTCCCGTCGCTCTTCCTCAGGAAGTACAGCATCAGCTCCCGGCCGTCGGAGAGGCGCACCGAGAACCAGTCCCAGCCCACCTGGTCCTTCGTGAGGGCGTTGGAGCTGAACTCCTGGTCGAACCAGCTCGCCCCCTCCACGGGCACGGGCATCCCGGAGCCCGGCGTGCGGATCGTCCCCTTCGACGCCAGGTCCGTGAAAGAGTAGTAGTAGGACGCCTGGCCCCTGCCGGGTCCCTTGCGGCTCAGGCCCCGGTCGCCCTGCAGGACGAGAGGCTTCCCGGGCCTCAACTCGAGGGAAAGCTCCATCTCCCCGTGCCGGGCTCGGATCCGGATGCGATTCCCCTCCATCTTCGCCGACCAGCCGAGGTTCCAGACGTTCATGCCGCCCGCGGCCGCTCCCGCGAGGCCCGGGCCCGATCGGGTGATCTGCTCGGTGTAGTGGAAAGCGCCGTTGCGGGCATCGGTGATTGCAAAGTGCGCGGGGTAGAGGTCGCGCAGCGACCAGGGGTTGCCGGGGTCGGGGGCCTTGAGGCGCACCCCCTGCCGGAAGAAGGTGAGCTGGTAGCCGTAGCGGTTCCCCGCGGCGTCGCGCAGGATGCCCGTGAAGTACCACCACTCGGTGCGGAACTCCGGGTGCGCCCCGTGGTCCCTCGGGAAGCTCCAGTTCCACGGCCCGATTGCCTGCTTCCACTCCTCGGCGGCATTGGACGGCGCGGCCAGGAATAAGATTATCAACGTGGTGAAAAGGATTCGCTTTACGGTCATAACGCCTGCTGCCTGGAGTCTCTTTCTCTTTGTTTCCTGCCTGTACCCTGGACCCTTGACCCTGTCCCCTGATTCATTCTTCCCGGATCTGCATCTGCGGGTAGGTGCGGTGCACCTTCCAGATCGGGTAGAGCGCCGCGCCGACGCTGGCCGCCAGGGCCGTGGCCGCCGTGAGGGCGTAGGGCTGCCAGTCGGGGTAGTAGAAGACGGTCCAGTTGAAGCTCCGCAGGTTGATGACGCGGATCAGGAGTATCACCAGCACCGTGCCCACGCCGGCGCTCAGCACGAAGCTCACCAGCCCCATCCCGAGGGCCTCGAGCAGGGTCATGCGGGCCACCTGCCCCGTGGAGAAGCCCAGGGCCCGGAGGATCCCGAAATCTCGCTGCCGCTCGATGAACAGGGTCACCAGGGCCCCCGTGATCCCGAAGAAGGCGATGACAATCGCCATGATGCGCATGGAGCGGGTCACGGCGAAGGTGCTGTCGAAGACCTCGAGGATGTTGCGGTGAAACTGCTCGCGCGTCGAGGCGGGCAGGCCCCGCGCCATGGCGCGGGCGCGCACGTCGTCGAGGATCTGCTTCCTGCGGGGCTCCGCGGGGTCGATGAAGACGGCGATGCTGTTGATCGTCCGGTCGCCGTAGAGGCCGATGTAGGCGGCGCGGTCCATCATGACGAGGCCGTGCTCCGTCGAGTAGTCGTAGAAGACGCCCTCTACGCGCAGATCGACGGGCCCCTTCGCTCCCTCGAGGGTCACGACGCTGCCGGGGCCGGCGCCGAAGCTTCGGGCGAAGCTCTCCGAGACGATGACGTCGCCCCGCTTGACGGCCTCCCAGTGCTCGTCGCCGCCCTCGACCCAGCCGAACCGGGCGAAGCGCTGGAGCACGTCGGCCTTGATCCCCGCGACGTGCACCGTGCGGCTGCGGTAGTGAACCTGCACCTTGCGGTAGGTGTCGACGCCGCCGACCCCTGGGATGCCCCGGATCTCCTCGTAGAACTCCTCGGGGACCTCCATATCCGTGGCGTTAGAGATGTACATGTCGCCGCGCAGCTGTGTGCCCATCCACCAGATGAGGGACTCGCGGAAACTGCCGATCATGGAGCCCAGGCCGATCGAGAGGGAGAGGGCCACCATAAAGGCGGCTACGGCGACGCCCGTCCGCCCGAGGTTGCGGACGATGTTACCCGCCGCGATCCGGCCGGGGAGGCTCCCCGCGGCTGCCAGGATGCGGGCCAAAAGCGGGTCGGCGAGGACCATGATCACACCCGTCAGCAGGCTCAGGCCGAAGAGGAACCCGAAGACGCCGATGAAGGCCACGTAGATGCGCTTCGAAAAGAAGGCCAGCAGGACAATGCTCGCGATCAGGCAGGCCACCCCCGCCAGCGCGACAATCCAGGCCCGGCGCCGGTTCTCGCGGCTTGCCGAGCGGCCCCGCAGGGTGACGACGGGGTCCGTGCGGGCAAGCTCGACCAGGGGGTAGAGGCTCCCCAGCAGGCTCGCGCCGAGGCCGACGACGACGCCCGCGGCGGGCATCCACCAGGACCAGGGCATGGGAGCAGGCCGCAGGAAGAAGTACAGGCTGCTGATCGTCCCCCCGATCACCTCCGTCAGGACGCGGCTGAGGAGGAACCCGAAGACGCTTCCCAGCAGCCCGCCGAGAACGCCGAACAGGGCGATCTCGGCGAGGAAGGCCGCCGCCACTTCGCCGCGGCTCGCACCCAGGCTGCGCAGCACGCCTGCGTCGCGTCGGCGGCTGACGACGGCGAACATGGCCGTGTTGTAGATCAGGAAGACGCTCACGAAGAGGGCCATGAGCGACAGGGCCTCCAGGTTGAGGCGGAAGGCCCCTACCATGGCCCCAAAGGTGTCCTGCCGCTGGCGCTTGGACTGGATACGGTACCCCTCCTGCCAGCGGGAGGCGAAGCCGTCCTCGTCGCCGAGGATGAGATCGACGTGGTCGATCCTGCCGCCGAGGCCCAGCAGCTTCTGGGCGTGGGCGATGTCCATCAGGATCAGGGGCTCGCCCGAGGGGTTTGCGAAGGTCCCGATCACCCGCAGGCGCCCCTTCAGGGTGGTTACAAAGCCGCCTGCCGAGAGGCCGAGCGTGCGGGCAAGCCCGGCCTCGATCAGGACGGCCCGCTCGTCGGTCAGGAAGGCGAGCGAGTCTTCGAACGAGGCCCCGGGGCTGCGCTCGAAGGGGGCCCGCGAGAGTTCGGGGCGGATGGCCCGGTCGAGAAAGGGGTCGATGCCGAGGATCCGGACCAGGTCGCCGTTGCCCAGCTTCAGGCGCCGCTCCAGCACGGGTGCGAAGGAGAGGACGGCGGGATCGGAGGCGAGGTCCCGCAGGACCGACTCGTCCATCGGGCCGGCGAGCCGCTCGAGGGTGTGGGTGGATTTTCCGCGCAGGAACTCCACGGCCTGGGAGAAGCTGGAAAGGGCCGACTGGGCCGAGAGGGTCATGCCGACGACGGCGGCCACGCCGCAGGCGATGCCGAGGAGCTGCAGGAGGCTCAGGCTCCGGCGCCGGTAGAGGTAGCGGAGAAAGGATCGGGTGACGGTGCGCAAGGGGCAATCCAGGGTTCAGGGCACAGGGTCCAGGGAAAGACCGTAGACTTTCCGTTTCAGCCGGCTCATTTCCCGGCAGCGGTTTCGTCCGTGTCGTTCCTGCCAATGCGGGAAACCTGTCCGTGATGATGAATGCCCGGAGCCGGGAACGGGGCCACTCAGTCGCATGTCTCGCCTTCCGTTACGACGCCGTCGACCATCTTCAGGATGCGGTCGGCGTACCTGCAGGCCAGCGGCGTGTGGGTCACCATGAGCAGGGCCATGGACGACTCCCGGCAGCGCTCCGTGATAAGCTCCAGGATCCGGTCGCCCGTCGCCGTGTCGAGGTTGCCCGTGGGTTCATCGGCCAGGATCAGCGCGGGCTCCTTCACGATTGCCCGCGCAACGGCTACGCGCTGCTGCTCCCCGCCGGAGAGTTCGTGAGGGTAGCGGCCCTCCTTTCCCTTGAGGCCCACCTTCTCCAGGGCGGCATGCGCGGCCCGGGGGTTCATTTTCCCGGCCAGTTCGAGGGAAAGATAGACGTTCTCGAATGCCGTCAGGGTGGGCAGGAGGTTGAAGAACTGGAAGATGAAGCTCAGGCGGGAGCGCCTCAGCCGGGTACGGCCCTCCTCGCCGAGGTCTGCGAGGTTGCGCCCGTCGATTTCGACCGTGCCCCGGGTGGGGCGGTCGAGGCCTGCCAGCATGTTCAGGAGGGTCGTCTTGCCGGAGCCGCTCTTGCCGAACAGGGCGACCACCTCGCCGGGGGCCACCTCGAGGCTCGCGCCGCGGAGGGCCTGCGTCACGACCTGCCCGTTATCCCGGTATTCCTTCCACAGATCGACGACGCGCACGATGGGCTGAGACATAGCGTTGATTTCTTGGGTTCGTTTGTTTCTTTATTAATTTTCCGGATCATCCGATTTGATTTTTTTCACCCTGTGCCCGGTACCCTGTCCCCTGAACCCTATATATCCTTGAGGCGCAAGTTGGCGGGGGATTTCTCGATCGCCTCGCCGAAGTCCTTCAGGCTCTTCTCGAGCCGCTCCAACTCCTCGGTCCGGGCCACGGGGATGAAATCCGCACCGTGGCGGTCCAGGGCGTCCATCACGAACGCGGCGGTCAGCTGGTCCGTGTCGCGGGCGGGCGCGTAGGCGGCCTCGTCGCGGCCCTGCCGGTCCGCCTCGAGAAGGACCCCGCTTGCCCGGAGATCCTCGAGGAGGTTTATGGTGAGCCCGCGCGGGATCTCGAGGCTTTCCGAGATCGCCCGGGCCGTGAGGGGCACCTTTCCTGAGGCGAAGCTCCTGCTCATGTGGTTGACGATCCGCAGGGCCACAAGCCTGCGGAAGTGGTTGCTTGCCCGCCGCGCGTCGGGGCCGTACTCGAGGGCGTCGGCGTTCTGGTGGACGCAGGAGATCTCGGCGCCGGCCAGCACGATGAGCCAGCTGAGCTGCAGCCAGGTGAGGAAGAGGGGCAGGGCGGCGAAGCTCCCGTAGATGGCGTTGTACTTGGCGACCCCCACCTGGAACTTCACGTAGACCAGCTGGACGACGACGTAGACGGTGCCGGCGATCACCCCGGCCACGATTCCCGACTTCCGTTCCACCCGGCGATTGGGCATGAAGATATACAGGAAGCTGAATAGCACCCACATGGTCACGAAGGGGGTGATCTCCAGGAAGACGACGACGACGGGACCCAGAATCCCGAGGAAGTCGATCTTCTCGGTGATCGCGGCAAGCTGGGTGGTGATGAAAACGGTGGCGCTCCCCGACAGCACGAGCAGCACGGGCGCCACGAGCATGACGGAGAGGTAGTCCGTGATCTTGCGTGCCATCGAGCGATCCCGCTTCACCGACCAGATGTCGTTGAGGGAGTTCTCGATGTTGCCCAGGACCTTGATGATGGCCCAGAACAGCAGGATGACGCCAACCCCCGCGATGAGGCCGCCCTTGGTGTTCTCGAGCAGCGAGTTGGCGAATCCGAAGACCTCCAGGAGGACCTCCTCCTGCCCGGTGAAACGCTCCAGGATTTTCTCCTGCAGGACCTTTTCGAATTCGAAGCCCTTGGCGATCCCGAAGGCCATGGCCACGATGGGCACGATGGACAGCAGAGAGAAAAAGGTCAGCGCCGAGGCCCTCAGCTGGCAGCGGTGCTCCTGGAACGCCCGGGCGGCGGCCAGGAGAATCCGAAGGTACCGCAGGCCCGCGGCCTTGAGCGGCGGAAGGCCCCTTGCGCGGATCCGCCAGATATCCTCCTCGACGAACTTCCTGACCTTCGCGAACATGGCCCCCTCTCCCTCTGGCCTGCCGAGCCGTTTGCCTCACGCTGTTTTTGTTTAGCACAGCACGCCGCGAAGGTAAAGAAGAGGGCGGGCCGTCAATAATTCTCCGCCAGGACTTCGTAGTGCGCTTTCGGGTGCCTGCAGGCCGGGCAGATGTCCGGCGCCTCGGCGCCCTCGTGGACGTAGCCGCAGTTGCGGCAGTGCCACTTGACGGTGGATTTCTTCCGGAAGACCTCCCCGTCAGCGATGTTGGCCGCGAGCTTCCGGTAGCGGGCCTCGTGAAACTCTTCGACCTCGGCAATTTCGTGGAAGGACTCGGCGACGTCGAGGAAGCCTTCCTCGCGGGCCACCCGCTCAAACTCGGCATACAGGGCCGACCACTCGTGCTTCTCGCCGTCGGCGGCGGTCTTCAGGTTTGCCGCCGTGTCGCCGATCACGCCGGCGGGGTAGGAAGCCGTGATCTCCACCTCGCCGCCCTCGAGGTACTTGAAGAATACCTTGGCGTGCTCCTTCTCGTTTTCGGCCGTTTCGAGAAAGATGGCCGCGATCTGCTCGTATCCCTCCTTCTTTGCGGCGCCGGCGAAATAGGTGTAGCGGTTGCGCGCCTGCGCCTCGCCTGCGAATGCCGCCAAGAGGTTCTTCTCTGTCTTCGTTCCCCGGATCGATGTTGCCATGATGATGAGTTCCTTTCCGTTTGGGGTGCGTTCGTTACGGGCTATAAGATAACGCACGGCCCGGGCAAGTCAAGGGAGATGCGCGACGGGATGTCCGGGGGTTTTTGCGCAGTGAGTGGTGCGGGAGGCATGGAACTTGCTTTACAATAGCATCAGAAAAACCCAACCACCTCCTTTCATCTCCTTCGGGGCAGGGCCGAACACCCTGCCCCACTTTTTATGCCCGGCCCGTTCAAAGCAATGGACCTCCGCCGCGCGTGTCTGTAAAATGCGGGAACCGGCCTTCGCCCCGTTGCCCTAGATGCAGAAGGCCGGACCCCGCTTCGAAGGGAACCCAGGCATTGAGCATCGAACAGACCCGGCAGGGCCCGCCCGACACGCCGGAGGCCTCCGCCCGGCTCATCATCGCCACCACCGTCGGCAACGCTCTCGAGTGGCTTGACTTCAGCGCCTACGCCCTCTTTGCCGTCTTCATCGCAAGGGAGTTTTTCCCGGCCGAGAGCGAGCTTGCCGCCCTGCTGGCCGTTTTCGGCACCTTCGCGGTCGGGTTTGTCATGCGGCCGATCGGGGCGCTGGTGCTGGGCAGCTACGGCGACCGAGCCGGCCGCAGGGCGGCTCTGAGCCTGACGATCCTCCTCATGGCGCTGGGAACCGCCATCATCGCCTTCACGCCCGGCTATGCGACGATCGGGGCGGCTGCGCCCGTGCTCATCGTCCTGGCCCGCATGCTCCAGGGGCTCTCGGCCGGGGGCGAAATCGGCGGCGCCGTGGCCTTCCTGATCGAACACGCCCCCGCCGGCAAGAGGGGCCGCTATGCGTCCTGGCAGCAGGCAGGCCAGGCCGGGGCGTTTCTGCTGGCCGGGCTCTGCGGCCATGTCGTGACCAACGCGCTCACGCCCGAGCAGGTCCAGGCGTTCGGCTGGCGCATCCCCTTCCTGCTCGGTCTCGCGATCGCCCCCGTGGGGTTCTACATCCGCTGGAGACTCGACGAGACGCCGCTTTTCGACCGGTACCTGCAGGAGCAACCCGCCCGGCAGCCTACCCCGGTGAGGGACCTGTTCCGCGGGCACCTGCGGCCGTTGCTCCTCGGCGTCGCGCTGGTTGCCGTGGGCGCCGTCTGCAACCACCTGGCCAATTACATGCCCACCTACCTCATCCGCGAGTTGAAGATGAAGCTCTCCAGCGCCTACATCGGGCTGTTCGTCTTCGGCTGCGCCCTTAGCTTCGCCCCCGCCGTCGGCGCCTGGTGCGACCGCGCGGGCCGAAAGCCGCTGATGACGGCATCCGCGGCGGGGATGCTGATCTTTGCGTACCCGTCCTTCTGGATCCTGAACCGGTGGCCGGGCGAGTTATCGCTGATCCTCGTGCAGCTCGTCCTGGGTCTGCTGCTGGTCGTCTACGCGGTGCCGGCCTACGCCGTCGGGGCCGCACTTTTTCCCACGCGGGTCCGAACCACGGGGCTCGCGATCATCTACAGCGTGGGCGTCACGATCTTCGGGAGCCTGACCCCGATGGTGGGCACGGTCCTGGTTGCGATTACGGGCGACCGGCTCGCGGTGGCCTGGTGGTTCATCCTGGCGGCTCTCATCAGCCTTGCGGCCCTCGCGCTGCTGGATGACCGCGCGGACGAAAAAATGGATTGAAAGAGAGGACGTTGTCGAGTAATGAGAAGTACCCCGTTTGTCGGAGCCGACGCGGCCTCGAGGTAGTCAACTTAGTCAACAACGTCCCCGATCCGGAGGAGAATGTTATGGTGGAAAAGGAATCGGAGCGTCCGGCGCAGTGGATTACCGAGATGATCCGCAACTGGGTCAACACCTCGCCGGAGAACACCCTGGGGAACGAGGCCCGCGACAGGGCCTGGGACGACCCGCTCGTCGGGTTTTCCCGCGGCGACGACGCCTACTGGGAATCCTTCAAGGAGCACGTGGGCCCCTTCCACTGGACGCCGGCGGAGGCCTTCATGCTCGCGTTCCCGAACGGCGGCGTGCGGCCGGAGGCGCTCACGGTGGTAAGCTGGGTGCTGCCCCAGACGAGAAAGACGAAGGCGGAAACGAGGAAGGAAACGACTTACCCGCCCGAGAGCTGGGCGAGGGCCCGCTTTTACGGGGAGGGGGTCAACGAGAAGCTCCGCAGGCACGTGCTGGCGGAACTGACGAAGGCGGGCATCCGTGCCGCGGCGCCGACGCTGCTGCCCCAGTGGTCGCGTATGCCCTCGGAGAAGTTCACGTTTTCGTCGAAGTGGTCCGAGCGCCACGCTGCCTTCGTGTCGGGGCTGGGGACCTTCGGGCTCTCCGACGGCCTGATCACCCCGCGCGGGAAGGCCATGCGCGTGGGCTCCGTCGTGGCCGAGATCGAGGTCCCGCCCACCCCGCGGCCCTACAAGGGGCACCGGGACTGGTGCCTGTGGTTCAACAGCAGAACCTGCAAGAAGTGCGCGGTGCGCTGCCCGGTGAATGCCCTCTCGGAGAAGGGGCACGACAAGATCCCTTGCTCGAAGCACGTCCACGAGACCTGCAAGGGCTACATCGTGGAGCACTTCGGGTTCGAGGGCTACGCCTGCGGCCTGTGCCAGACGGCGGTCCCCTGCGAGTCGGGGATCCCGGTGAAAGAGGAAGGCAAGCGGGGCTGAATGGCCGCCGCAGAGCGATCGAAAATCATGTTGAGGGTTGAGGAGGAGGGAAACGATGAAGAAGATTCTCGGTTCGACAGGTGCGCTGCTTCTGTCGGTGTTCCTGGTTGTGGTGCCCGTCCAGCCGGCGACGGCCGCGGGGACGGGCCCGTTCTACGCGGGCGCCTTCGGGGGCTATACCTTCAGTTCGGAGGCGACGTGGAGCTTTGCCTTCTTCGACCAGTTCGACGCCGATCTCCAGGAAACCTGGGCCCTGGGGGCGAAGTTCGGGTATGCGCCGCCCGCTTTCCGGTACTTCGCCGTGGAACTGGAGTATTTCTACCTCAAGCACGACATCGACCGGTCGGCGGGATCGTCCGTGTCCGTCGAAAGCGGCGACGCCACGCTGAACAATTTCATGGTGAACGTCCTGGTCCGGTACCCCGAGGGACGGATCCACCCGTACCTGGGGTTGGGCCTGGGGGTCTCCTCGGTCGATGTGTCCGGTACCCGGACGGTGCTGGGCGCTTCGCAGCCGCTGGATAACAGCGACACGTCCCTGGCATACCAGGTCCTGCTCGGCGTCAATTTCGAGATCAACCGGAACTGGTCGGCGGATGTGACCTACCGGTGGTTCGGGACGGACCCGGAGATCCACGGCGGAGATGTCGATTACTCGACGAACATGATCACGGTGGGGGTGAACTACCACTTCTAGAAGACCGGCCGGCATTCGGATCGGGGGGGCCGTTCGCGGCCCCCCTTTTCTTTTGCTCACCGCCCCGCCTGTCCCCGATCCCTCATTTTCATGACCCGTGAAGCCCTTCGCGCAGGCAACGAAAAAATCATACATTCGTTCGATTGCCTGCATCCCGCTGCTTTGCTAACATAGCATCAAATCCGCGCGCTCAGAACGTCAACGCATCGAAACGTCAGGGCGGGAATGCCGTCTCCGTCGAGAGACGGATATTCGCGATTGCCCGGGGGGGCGGAAGGGTGTCAGGTTCGCGCAATCCAACATCCCGAACGCCGCAGCCGAGGTGCAGCGGTCGATGGCTGCTTGTTGTCGGCTTGTGCCTGTTCATCGGGTTGACCCTCCATGCCAATCAAGAGGACGAGGCCCCCGTTGTCGACGCTGCCGGCAAGCCTCACCTGGAAGTCATCTCAGACAGCAGCGCGACGGTTGAGCCCGCATACTGCCGGGCGATCAAAGACGCCTCTACCCGGTACGCGGTGGATCCGCATCTGATCGCCACGATCATTTATGTCGAGTCCGGGGGCGATGTCCTGGCCGTGAGCCCGAGAGGAGCGAAAGGCCTGATGCAGCTCACTCCCGCCGTGTACAGGCAGTACCGTGTCGTAGATCCCTTCGACGTCGAACAGAACATCCTCGGCGGGACGGCCTATCTCGCGCATCTGCTTCGCAGGTTCGACGGCAACCTGGAGCAGGCATTGGCGGCGTACAACTGCGGCCCGACGCGCGTGATCGAATACAGGGGCATCCCCCCGATCCGGGAAACGCGGGAATACGTGGACCGGATCTTGGAGACCTACCTGAAGGGAGAGGTTCCAACAGGCTGCTTGGACCGGGAGTCCTGACGGGTCGTCGATCCCGCACGTCCCGGTCGTTGAACAAGCCCCCGGAGTCCGGATATGACGGCGGGGACCCTGCGTGCAGGGCATCGTCCCGCCATTCATCCTCGACGTCAAGACGCACCCCGGCGTGCGGGCTCGACGGCGCAGGGTGTGCATATTCGACAGGATGAAAGAAGGGACGACAAGGGCCGGGATGCTTCCGCCGGGTCTGCGATGCCCCCGTCAGGAGGCCCGGTCTGCCGGCGGCGGGCCGGGGGCACAGACCAGCCCGGGGTGACCGTTCGAGGCGCCGTTGCGCCGCAGGGGATACAACCTGGGGCCCTTCTGGACGCCCATCACCCGCATCATGACGGGCTGTGAGGGGCTGTCGCTGCCGACCACGTCGTGCGCGGCGAAATCGTTGATCCGGGTGAATCGGGTCTGGCGCCCGTCGTTGCCGTCGAAGAGCCGGAAACAGGCTTTCCGGCCCAGAATCACGAAGCAGATCTCGTCGGGATCGGGGATGATGCCCGAATCGACGTACACTACATCGTCGCAGCTGAAGAAGGGTTCGTATTCGTTTCCCTCGATCCGAATCCCGAAGAACCGGGGGATCTCCCAAACGACCGCACGTTCCTGCAGCCTTGCCGTCATACGCAACCTCCGTCAACTCAATGATCGAAGACGTCGCCCGTATCGCGGACGCCCGCCCCACGAGCGGCCGAACAACCGGGGGCGGTGGTAATAAATTGGACAAACTCATCCCGTCCGACCTTTCTTGCAGTTTGTCTAATTTGTTACCAACGTCCCCAATCCGCGGTGGGGATGTTGTGTATATACCCTTATAATTTATTAAAGGTATTGTCAATAAATAATTTATTGCAAATATGACTGTTATAAGTTATGAGCAGGTTATGCCGAGCGAAAAACCGAAAATCCTGTTCGTCATCGACAGGGAGCTGCTCGAGAAGCTCAGGGATTACCGCTTCGAGAACCGCATCAATTCGATGTCTGAGGCGATCCGGCAGCTCCTCGAGATCGGGTTGGCGGCGGGGAAGAAGGGCGCGAGGAAACCCCCGGACAGGGATAGGCCCTAGACCCTGCCCGCGGGGGCAGGCGCGGGGCCCCGCGGGTCGGGGGCCCCGGGGGAAGACAGAAAGGATAAGCAAAAAGCCCGATCGCAGGATCGGGCTTTTTGCTGCTCGAATGTCTCCGGAGGGATCAGATCTCGGCGTCGCAGCGCAGGCAGCGCGTCGCCTCCTTGAGGGCCTGGTCTTTTTTGTATCCTAGTTCCACCTCGGCGAAGTTCTTCCGCCGGAAGTCGGCTTCGAGCTCGGGCATGTGGGCCTGCGGGCACTCCACCGTCTCCTCGTCGACGACGAAGGGGATGTGGATCTGCTCCTCCGAGGGCGGTACCCAGGCCGGCTCGCCGTTTTTCTTCCGGATCCAGCCGTCGATGTCCTCGGCGGCTCCGTGTCCCGCCGCGATGGCCTTGATGACCGTGCTGGGGCCCGTCACAGCGTCCCCGCCGGCGAAGAACTTCGCGTTGGTCGTCTGGGAGGCGATGTCGTCCTTCACGTCGAAGCAGGACCACTTGTTGACCTTCACGCCGCTCTCGGCTGGCACGAAGGAGAGGTCCGGCGCCTGGCCGATGGCGGCGATCACCGTGTCCACGCTCAGGGTGAACTCCGAGCCCTTGATGGCCACGGGGCGCTTGCGGCCGCTCGAGTCGAAGTCCCCGAGCTTCTGGCGCAGGCACTCGATGCCCGTGGCGCGCCCGTTCGAGCCCACGACGCACAGCGGGGCGATGAGGTACTCGATCTTGATGCCCTCGTGCTCGGCGGCGACGATCTCCTCGGCCGCGGCGGGCATGTCCTCGCGCAGGCGCCGGTATAGGATCGTCACCTCGGCGCCCAGCCGCAGGGCCGTGCGGGCCGCGTCGATGGCGGAGTTGCCTCCGCCGATGACGGCCACCCTCGAGCCGAGGCTCTTCTTGCCGCTCTTCCAGCCCTCCTCGTCGCCGTTGTAGTCCCGCAAAAACTCGACGCCGCCCCAGACCCCCTTGAGGTCCTCGCCCTCCACGCCCATGCGCTGGCTCTTGTGGGCGCCCGGCGCCAGGTAGACGCAGTCGAAGTCCTCGTTGACCTTTCCCCACGGAACCTCGCGGCCCACCCGGGTGTTGCACCGGATCTCGACGCCCAGCTTGCGGATGTCGTCGATCTCCCTGTCGAGGATCGTCCGGGGCAGGCGGTACGAGGGGATGCCCCAGCTGAGCATGCCGCCCGGCGTGGGGAGTTCCTCGAAGACCGTCACGGCGTAGCCGCGCAGGGCGAGGTCGCGCGAGCAGGTCAGGCCGGCAGGTCCCGCGCCCACGACGGCGATCTTCTCCTTGCGCGTGATGCCGACGGGCTTGACCTGCGGCCGCGAAGCGTTGTCGCTGATGTAGCGCTTCAGGAACTTGATCGCCACGGGCTCGTCGAGCAGGCCGCGGCGGCACTTGGTCTGGCACTGGTGGTCGCAGACCCTCCCGCAGACCGACGGGAAGGGGTTGGTCTTCATCATCACCTTGTAGGCGTCCTCGAGCCGGTTGTCGCGGATCAGCGCGATGTAGGCCGGGATGTCCATGCCGATGGGGCAGGTGTGCTGGCAGGGCGACTTGAAGAGGGCCGAGCAGACGGCGGCGCGGCACTTCTTGTCACGGATGTGCTCCTCGTACTCGTTGCGGAAGTAGCGGATGGTCGAAAGCACGGGGTTCGGGGCCGTCTGGCCGAGGCCGCAGAGCGCCGCGTCCTTGATGACCGTCGCCATCGACTCGAGCAGCTCGATGTCGCCTTCCTTGCCCTTGCCCTTGCAGATGTTGGTCAGGATGTCGAGCATGCGTTGCGTTCCCTCGCGGCAGGGGGTGCACTTGCCGCAAGACTCGTCCTTGCAGAAGTCCATGAAGAAGCGCGCCATGTCCACGGCGCACTTGTCCTCGTTCATGACGATCAGGCCGCCCGAACCCATGATGGCGCCCAGCTCGGCCACCTTCTCGTAGTCCACGGAGGCGTTGAGGTGCTGGATGGGGATGCAGCCGCCGGAGGGCCCGCCCAGCTGGGCGGCCTTGAACTTCTTGCCGCCGGGGATGCCGCCGCCGATGTCGTATATGATCGCCCCGAGGGTCGTGCCCATGGGCACTTCCACGAGGCCCACGTTGTTGACGTCGCCCGTGAGGGCGAAGACCTTGGTGCCCTTGGACTTCTCGGTGCCCACGCCGGCGTACCACTCGCCGCCGCGCAGGATGATCTGGCCGATGTTGGCCAGGGTCTCCACGTTGTTGAGCACGCTGGGCTTGGCCCAGAGGCCCGCCACAGCGGGGAAGGGCGGCCGGGGCCGCGGCATGCCGCGCTTGCCCTCGATGGAGGTCATCAGCGCCGTTTCCTCGCCGCAGACGAAGGCGCCCGCGCCCTGGTAGATCTCGATGTCGAAGTCGAAGCCCGTGCCCAGGATGTCCTTGCCCAGCAGGCCCATCTCGCGGGCCTGGCCGAGGGCCACGTTGAGGCGGTGAATCGCCAGCGGGTACTCGGCGCGGCAGTAGATGTAGCCGTGCTTCGAGCCAATCGCCTTGGCGGCGATCACCATGCCTTCGAGCACCGCATGCGGGTCGGCTTCCAGGACGCTGCGGTCCATGAAGGCCCCGGGGTCTCCCTCGTCGGCGTTGCAGAGCACGTACTTCACGTCGCCCGGGGAGCGCTGGGCGAACTGCCACTTGAGCCCCGTCGGGAACCCGGCGCCGCCGCGGCCGCGCAGGCCCGACTTCAGGACTTCCGCGACGACCTGCTCGGGCGTCATCTCCGTGAGGGCCTTGGCCATCCCGGAGTAGCCGTCGCGGGCGATGTACTCCTCGATGTTCTCGGGGTCGATGAGGCCGCGGTTGCGCAGAACCCGCAGGTCCTGCAGGGCGAAGAAGGGGATTTCCTGCATGGAAGGGATCCGGTCTTCCTTGCCCGGCTCCTTGTAGAAGAGCCTCTCCACGGGGCGGCCCTTGACGAAGTGCTCCTCGACGAGCACGGGGACGTCCTCCGTCCGGATGTTCATATAGATGATGCCCTCGGGGTAGACGACCATGATGGGTCCCTGGGCGCAGAAACCGTTGCAGCCCGTCTCGACGACCTTGATCTCCTCCGAAAGGCCTCGCTTGTTGAGCTCGTCGACGAGGATCTTCTTCACGGCGATACTGCCTGATGCGTGGCAGCCGGTTCCCCCGCAGACCAGTAAGTGCGAGCGAAAAACTTTCATGAACTCTCTTCCTCCCCTCGAAAAATTCTACAGCAGGGAATGGGTGTATGCTTTCCTAGCGAACGATCTCGGCCCCTTTCGCCAGCACGAAGGGCGTCTGGATCTCCCCCTCCAGGACGTGCCGCTTGAACACCTGGCGCATCTTCATTTCGTCCATCTTCTCGTACTTGATGGGTTCCTTGCCGAGAAGCTCGACGGTGACGAGGGGCTCGCGGCTGCACAGGCCCATGCAACCCGACGTGGTGACGTTGACATCCGACACGCCGGTCTCCTCGATGACGCGCATGAGGGCGTTGAGCACCTCGCGGGCGCCCGAGGCGATGCCGCAGGTCCCCATGTGGACCGTCACCTTGGCCCGCTGACCGCCCTCGCGCAGGGCCGTCTGGGAATGGACCTTCTCCTTGATCTTCTTGAGGTCTTCAATCTTCAGCTTCGCCATCGTTCTTCCCTCTCTTCAAAACTCGGGGCATCAGGCGCGGGATGAAAGGTCAGGGTGTTGCGGTCTTGTTCTTCCCCTGAACCCTGAACCCTGTCCCCTGTACCCGATTATTGGTAGTCGTCCAGCACCGATTTCAGCTTCTGGGTCTTGACCCGTCCGTGGACGTTCTCGTCCACCACGATGACCGGGGCGAGGCCGCATGCCCCGAGGCAGCGGACCGTCTCGTAGGTGAAGCGCCGGTCCGGCGTCGTCTCGCCTTCCTCGACCTTGTATTCCTTCACGATGTTCTCGGCGATGGACTTGCCCCCGCGGACGTAGCAGGCGGTTCCCAGGCAGACACGGACTGTGTGGCGGCCGCGCGGTTTCATCGTGAAGAAGGAGTAGAACGTCACGACCCCGTAAACCTGCGCCAGGGGGAGGTTAAGCCCGTCGGCGATCCGCTTCTGCACCGTCATGGGCAGGTAGTCCAGCACCACCTGGGCTTCCTCCAGGACGGGGATGAGGCACCCGGGCCTTCCCTTGTGCCGGGCGATGATCGCGTCGAGCTTCGCCGCCTGCTCGGCGGAGAACTCACGGAGCAAATCGCTGTTGCCGTTTTTCATGGATGCTCTCCTCTCTCGGGAGGGTTTCATGCCGACGCCCCGATGTCCCTCAGCCCCTCCGCGATGTGCTCGCGGAGGAATCCCGTGACCTCGGGGTGGTTCAGCGGAACGTCCTCCAATGCTTTTTTGATGTCTCTCGTGTCAAGCAGGTAAACCCTGCCGTCCGTTTCGTGCCTGTAGATGAAGTCGCTCGCCGGGTTTCCCACGATGAGCGCAATCAGGGTCGACGAGACGTCGCCCAGGGGCTGCCGGTCGATGTGGCTGAGGCCGAAGGAGGCCTCTACGACCGTCCCGGTCTGCGGTCTCGATCGCAGGCTCATCCGCCCGCCTGTCCTCTCGGCGGCGTCGGCGAGCATCGGCAGGCCCAGGCCGACGCGCCGGACCTTTTTTGTCGTGTAGAAGGGGTCGAGGGCCCTTTCGCGCTCATCGCGGGTCATGCCCCTGCCGTTGTCCGTGATCCGCATCAGGAAGAGGTCCTTCGACCGGCTCTCCCGGACGAGGATGCGCACAAGCGTCGCCCCGGCGCGGATGGAGTTCTCGACGATGTCCAGGATGTGCAGCGCCAGTTCGAGCACTCTCTCACTCCAGGATGCAGCGGCCGTCTCTCTTCTCGAAGGCCAGCTTCAGCTCCGCCAGCGTGGGTTCCTTCAGCATCGCAAGCGTGACCCCCGCCCCGATGTCGGTGATGATGTGGGAATCGGAGGATTGGATGAAGGCGAAGCGCGCAAGCTCCGGGTGGCGCCGCCTCGCTTCGGCCGGCCCCAGCCGGCGGGTGACCTCGAGGGCGTCCAGGGGAAGCCCCTCGGGGATGAACCCCAGCTGCCCGAGGATGCCGAAGGCCTCGCGGTTGATGTGCGCCGCCACGGCGAGCCCGCCCGCGGCGTGGATGGCGTCCACGATCCGCTCGAGCGGAAGCCCCGTGGCCCCGATGAGCAGCCTCTCGCTGAGCCCCTCCACCTCGTCGTGCTCGTTGACGATGGCCTGGCAGCCGAAGGCGTCCTCGTCGTTTTTCCCGGGCAGGTGCCGGTAGACGAGGTCCTGCAGGGGGTTCAGGTTCTCCAGCTTGTCAAAGAGCGCCAGAACGTGAACTTCTTCGCAGCTCGTGACCTCCATGCCCGGAAAGACGGTCAGCCCGGTCCCTTCGGCGCACTTGATGACGTACGGAACGTTTTCGGATGCGTTGTGGTCGCAGATGGCGATGATGTCGAGGCGGCGGGCCAGCGCCATCGATACGACGGCCCGGGGGTACATGTCGAGGTCGGCACAGGGCGAAAGACAGGTGTGAACGTGGAAATCACAGCGGAACTCCCTGATCATCGGCGGAACCCCTTGAGGGCTGCTGCCGCTCTCCCCCCGGTCACGGCCCGCGCGGGCCGCTGACGGCAAGAACCCGGTAAAGGAACGTTCCCGTTCGGCCCGTTCCTTTACTACAAATTCACAGATGGATCAATTTATATATTCGGCCGACGATCTCGAAGGCCGGCAGGTCCGTCACCAGGATGGGAATGCCCTCCGCGCCGGCCTTGGCCGCCGTGTCGGGGGCGGGGTCGCTCCCCTGGATCAGGACGATGCCCGCGAGGTCCTTGAGGCTAGCCACGGCCACGATGTTCTGGTGCACCTGGCGAGTGATCCAGACGTCGCCTTCCTTGCTGTTGGCCATGACGTCGCTGAGCAGGTCCCCCACGTAGCCCCCCTTGACCTCGCGCCCGAGTTTCCCCTCGGCGCAACAAACCTTGAGCCCCAGTTCACGGGCTATCGCATCGAGCTGCATGACCGTTCCCTCGTTACAAATGCGGAAGTTAAGAAGCTGTGAAATTGAGAAGCTTGGAGAAACGGTGAGGGTTTGTACAGCTGTTGGCTTTTCCGAACTTCACAACTTCAAAACTTCTCAGCTTCTTTCCCCTTCACAGCGTGATCGGCGGCAGGTCCGGGTGAAGGATTTTCTGGAAGTTCATCACCATCATCTTCACGCAGGTTCCCACGCCCAGCTCGGAGGTGATGATCAGGTGGTCGGAGTACTTCTTCATGTTCGCAAGCCCCATGCCTGCGCCGAACCCCATCTCCCGCACGGCGGCCGATGCCGTGGAATAGCCCTCCTTCATGGCGAGCTCGATGTCCGGGATCCCGGGGCCTTCGTCCTTCGTCTCGATCTTCACCGCCTCGTCGGTTACGGACAGGGTGATCGTGCCTCGCTTGGCATAGGACACGATGTTGATTTCCGACTCGTAGCAGATGATGGCGATCCGTCGCACGATGTCCGTCGAAACGCCCAGGTCCTTCAGGATGCTCTTGATCTGGCCCGATACGTTTCCCGCATTCTGGAAGCTGCCGCCTTCCACTTCGAAGGATCTCTCGAAATTCAGCGCCTCCCCCATCGTTACATCTCGCCGCCGACCTTCTCGATGCAGCCCGTGATCCCCCGGGCGTGGAGGCGGCCCGACGTCTCGAACAGGATGTATCGCGTGGAAAGAATGGGAATCTTGAGCTCTTCGGCAAGCTTGACGGTTTCCTCCGAGGGCTTCTTCCCGCGCACCATGATGATCGCGGTGATGTCCAGGATGTCCGCCGTCCGGACGACCTGGGGGTTCGTCAGCCCCGTGAGCAGCAGGCTGTCCGGCTTGGCGAACGCCAGGACGTCGCTCATGAGGTCTGCGGCAAACGCCGTCTTGACAGGCTTTCCCAGCTGGTCGTTCCCGACGAGGACATCGGCCTCCAGGATCTCTTTCACGTCGTTCAGGGTCACAGCGTCCTCCTATGTTTCGCAAGCCGGTATGCGCGCCGTGGACGGCATGCAGGGGCCGATGCCCGTCATGGGCGGAATCGATGGAATGATCGTCAAATCTTAGGGTTGGTAACACATCGGCGCGCACGAAGTCAACTAGGAAGATTGCCGCCGCCGCAGTGGGGATTCCCCGGAGAGGGGGCCTGTCGGCCAAAATGAAAAAAACAGGAACATTTCTCTTGACAGGGGGAGGCGCCGGGTGTATGCATGACCAACGGTCAGTAAGTGACCATGATTCACGCGCGATCCCGGCATTCGGGCGGGACGGACGACAGGGAGGGAGGCCTTGGGTTCGGAACGCAGGAGAGAGAGGGAGAAGGAGCACCGGCGCAGCGCCATCCTCCGGTCGGCGAGGAAGGAATTCTTCGAGAAGGGGTTCCGGGCCGTCACGGTGGACAGCATCGCCCGGCGCGCCGAGCTGAGCAAGGGGGCCATCTACCTCTACTTCAAGAGCAAAGAAGAGATCTACGCCCAGATCCTCCTGCGGGACATCGACAAGTTCCACGACAAGGTTGAAACCCTCCTCGACATCTCCAAGAGTGCAGCCGAGAATCTGCGCAGCTACGCAGAGGTCTATGCTTCTTTTTTCATCAGCGACCGGGAGTTGTTCCGGATCTTCATGAACTTCATGATCCAGCATAACCCCGTCAACTTCACGCCGAACATCAACGACCACATCGTCAAAGCCACCAACCAGACCGTTGTCATCATCGAGCAGATCCTGCAGATGGGCGTCGAGCACGGGGAATTCCCGAAGGGGCTCGACATCCGGGTCTGCCGCAACGCCCTGTGGGGGTTTCTCAACGGCATCATCGCCCTGCACCTCTTCACGGGCAGGGAGGCAACACGGGAAGAGCGGGTCCGCGCCCAGATCCGGGACGGGCTCGAGGTCTTTATCGCGGGGCTGCGCTCCGAAAAGAAACCATAGGCGGCACGCTAACGGGGAGAAGTTGTGAAGTTATGAAGTTCGGAGCAGCAGGCAGCATGCGATGAGCCGTCGGTGCATCCAAGCTTCCTAACTTCTCACCTTCCCAACTTCTTCTTGACCGGGGGTACCCCGGGCGACAGGCTGCCGAGAACAACCTTCGAGAGGGGAGACGTATATGAGCAACATGCTGGTGAACACGCGGGATCAGAAGTTTCTGCTCTACGAGCAGATCGGGATCGACAAGCTCTTCGAGACCGAGAAGTACGGCGAGTACAACAAGGAAACGGTGGACATGATGCTCAACGAGGCCGAGAAGCTGGCCGTCGAGGTCCTCCTGCCCACCTACGACAAGGGCGACAAGGAAGGATGCAAGTTCGACAAGGGCAAGGTGAAGGTGCCTGCCTGCTTCCACGAGGCCTACAAGAAGTTCTGCGAGGGTGGGTGGCTCAACTGCATGCGCCCCGTCGAGTCGGGCGGGCAGGGTATGCCCAACGTGGTCGCCCAGGGCTGCTACGAGTTCTTCCAGGCCGCCAACTACCCCCTCATCATGTACCCGGGCCTCACCAACGGAGCGGCGGGCCTCATCGACCGCTACGGCACGCCGGAGCAGAAGAAGAAGTACATGGAGAGAATGTACACGGGCGAGTGGGGAGGGACGATGTGCCTCACCGAGCCCGGCGCGGGCAGCGACGTGGGCTCCCTGAAGACGACGGCCAAGCGGCTTCCCGACGGGACCTACAGCATCCAGGGCACCAAGATCTTCATCTCCAGCGGCGATCACGACCTCACGGCGAACAACATCCACACGGTGCTCGCCCGCATCGAGGGGGATCCCGCCGGGACACGAGGCATCTCGATCTTCATCGTGCCCAAGTTCCGCCTGAAGGCCGACGGCAGCCCCGGGCCGTCCAATGACGTCACCACGGGCGGCATCGAGCACAAGATGGGCATCAAGGGATCCGCCACGGCGATGCTGATCTTCGGCGAAGAGGGCAAGTGCGTGGGCGAACTCCTCGGAAAGGAGCGCGACGGCATGAAGATCATGTTCAACCTCATGAACGAGGCGCGCCTCGAGGTGGGTCTCCAGGGGCTCGGGACGGCCACGGCGGCCTACGAGCACGCCGTGGAGTACGCCAAGCAGAGACTCCAGGGCGCGGAGATCTTCGAATTCAAGAACCCGGCCGCCCCGCAGGTCCCCATCATCCGCCATCCCGACATCCGGCGCCAGCTGCTGTGGATGAAGGCGCACGTCGAGGGGTGCCGGGCGCTGCTGTACTACACGAGCTTCTGCCAGGACATGATGGAGGCGGCCCCGACCAAGGAGGAGCGCCAGATGTGGGCCAACCGCGCGGACCTGCTCATCCCCGTCTGCAAGGCCTACGTCACGAACCGGGCCCTCGACGTCTGCTCCGTGGCCATCGACGTCTACGGCGGCTACGGCTACTGCTCGGAGTACCCCGTGGAGCAGTACATGCGCGACTGCAAGATCACCCAGATCTACGAGGGGACCAACGGCATCCAGGCCCTCGACCTGGTGGGCCGCAAGCTCGGCATGAAGAAGGGCATGCACCTGCTGGCCGTCGCCAAGGAGATGGATGCCGCCGTCGCGAAGCTGCGCGAGGAGTTCCCGGAGCTGTCCGCCTACGTCAACTACCTGGCCGAGGCGAAGAACGCCCTGACGGACCTCACGATCCAGTTCTTCAAGCTCGGCAAGAGCGCGAGCTTCCTCGTCCCGATCCTCTACGCCAGCCCCTACCTGAACCTCTTCGGGGACGTGGCCGTGGGCTACCTGCTCATGGAGGCGGCGGGCATCGCCCAGAAGAAGCTCAACGCGATCTACGCCGAGGCGGGCGCCAAGGGCTCCAAGGCCAAGCAGCGGGCGCTCGTGCACACCAACGCCGAGGTGGCCTTCTACCAGGGCAAGATCGCCGCTGCCAAGTTCTTCGCCGTCAATGTCCTGACCTCCGTGCGGGGCAGGGCAGAGGGGATCAAGGCGGGCGACCGCACTCCCATCGAGATCGCCGACGAGAGCTTCGCAGTGTAAGAAAGGGTCTAGGGACTAGGGTATAGGGTATAGGGAAGGAAAAAGAAATCTAAGGAAATCTGTTTCATTCCCGATACCCGAGCCCCGATACCCATTCTTTCGAACAATAGACCAAACAGACGACAAATCGGAGGAGGAAACCATGTCGTTTCAGATTAAAAAAGCAGCCGTTTTAGGCGCGGGGGTCATGGGAGCGAACATCGCGGCCCAGCTGGCCAATGCGGGGATCCAGTGCCTGCTCCTCGATATCGTGCCCCCTGAGCTGACCGAGGCAGACAAGGCAAAGGGACTGACGAAGGAGAGCCCGGCGTGGCGCAACAGCTTCGCCATCCGGGGGCTCGAGGGAGCGACCAAGGCCAGGCCCGCCAGCTTCTACACGAAGCGCAACGCGGCGATGGTCAAGCCCGGCAACTTCGAGGACAACCTCGCCTGGCTCGCGGGCGTGGATCTCGTCATCGAGGCCGTCATCGAGAACCTGAAAATCAAGCAGGACCTCTTCGCGAAGGTGGAGAAGGTCGTGAAGCCCCACTGCATCGTGGCCTCCAACACCTCGGGCATTCGGATCGGCGAGATCTCGGCGAACCTGGGCAAGGGCCTGAAGGAACGATTCCTGGGCATCCACTTCTTCAACCCGCCGAGGTACATGAAGCTCGTCGAGGTCATCCCCGGCGAGGAGACGAAGAAGGAAGTGATCGAGTACGTGAGCCGCTTCTGCGAGGACGTGCTCGGAAAGGGCGTCGTCGTCTGCAAGGACGTCCCCAACTTCGTTGCCAACCGCATCGGCGTCTTCGACATGTCCAACGCCATGAACCTCATGCTCGCCAAGGGCATGAGGGTCGAGGACATCGACGCCATCATCAGCGCCCCCCTGGGCCGGCCCCGCTCGGCCATCTTCGGGACGATCGACCTCGTGGGCCTCGACACGGCCTACCACGTCATGACGAACCTCTACGAGGCCCTTCCGAAGGACGAGAGCCGCGACCTCTTCATCCCGCCCGACTTCGTCAAGGCCATGATCCAGAAGAAGTGGCTCGGCAACAAGACCAAGGGCGGCTTCTACAAGAAGTCCAAGGACGCCAAGGGCAAGAAGGTCAAGCTGGCCGTCGACGTGAAGACCCTGGACTACGTGCCTGCCAACAAGCCCAAGTACGAGTCCGTCGGCGCGGCGAAGAAGTCCGAGGCCCCCGTGGAGAAGACCGTGAAGATGGTCTTCAACGGCAAGGACGCAGCGGCCGAACTGGCCCGCGAGTACCTGTGCAACAACTTCATCTACGCCGCCAACCGCATCCCCGAGATCGCGGACACCGTCGTGGAGATCGACAACGCCATGAAGTGGGGCTACAACCACGCGCTGGGGCCCTTCGAGACCTGGGACGCCGTCGGGGTCAAGGAGGCCGTCGAGGCCATGAAGCAGCTCGGCAAGAAGGTGCCCAAGAAGGTCGAGGAGATGCTCAAGGGCGGGTTCCCCTCCTTCTACACGAAGAAGGAAGACGGCACCTACTACTACGACTTCGCAAAGAAGGACTACGTGAAGCTCGCCGAGAACCCCAAGATCATCATCCTGCCGGCTCTCAAGGAGCGCAAGAAGATCATCCGCCAGAACGCCGGCGCGAGCCTCATCGACATGGGCGACGGCGTGGCCTGCCTCGAGTTCCACACCAAGATGAACGCCATCGACGAGGACATCATAGCCATGCTCTTCCTGGCCTGCGACATCGTGGAGAAGGACTTCACGGGTTTTGTCGTGGGCAACCAGGCCCCCAACTTCTCCGTGGGCGCCAACATCTTCAAGGTGCTCGTGGGGATTCAGAAGGGCGACTGGGACATCCTCGAGAAGCTGATCAACGACTTCCAGCAGGCCAACATGCGCATGAAGTTCTGCGCGAAGCCCGTCGTGACCGCTCCCGCGGGCATGGCTCTGGGCGGCGGCTGCGAGATCGCCATGCACGGGGCGAAGTGCCAGCCCGCGGCCGAGACCTACATGGGCCTCGTGGAAGTGGGCGCGGGCGTCATCCCCGCCGGCGGCGGCACCAAGGAGCTCATGGTGCGCGTGACCGAGGGCATCCCCATGGGGGTCGTGGAGCAGGGCCTCAACCTGCAGGGCTTCTTCGGGAAGGTCTTCGAGAACATCGGCATGGCCAAGGTGGCCACCAGCGCCGAGGAGGCCAAGGAGCTGGGCTACGTCCGCAAGACCGACGGAATCAGCATCAACCGCGACCAGCAGCTCAACGACGCGAAGCAGATCGTCCTGGGCCTGTCGAAGTTCTACAAGCCGCCCAAGCCGGCGCTCATCCCCGTCATGGGCGAGAACTTCCGCGGCATCTGCGAGGCCGTCCTCTACAACATGCGACACGGCAATTACATCAGCGACTACGACTTCCACATCGCCCGCAAGCTCGGCCACATCCTCTCCGGTGGCGACTGCGCCGAGGGGACGTATGTGACGGAGCAGGAGCTCCTGGACCTGGAGCGCGAAGCGTTCCTCAGCCTCTGCGGCGAGCAGAAGACGCAGGACCGCATCATGTCGTTGCTGTCCACGGGAAAACCCCTGCGCAATTAAGAAGAAGGTGAGACGTTGAGAAGGTGAGAAGGTCGGATCGGCCGAAGTAAGGGGTCTCCCACTTTTCCAACCTTCTTACCCTCAAACCCTCTTACCTTCTAAAGAAAGTTATAAACCGTCTCTTACACACAAGGGAGGAACCATACCATGAGAGAAGCCGTTATTGTTGCAGCGGTCAGGAGCCCGGGCGGGCGATATAGAAGAGGGGGCCTTGCGGCCATCCGGGCCGACGAGTTCGGCCTTCAGGTCGTGAAGGGGCTGCTGGCGAAAGTTCCCCAGCTCGATCCCAAGGACGTGGACGACCTGATCGTCGGCTGCGCCTTCCCGGAGGGCGAGACGGGAATGAACCTCGGCCGCGTCCTCACCCTGGGCGCGGGTCTGCCCATCGAGGCCTCGGGCATGACGATCAACCGGTTCTGCTCCTCGGGATTGCAGGCCATCGCTGACGCCACGGCCAAGATCCGGGCAGGCTGGTCCGACGTGATCATCGCCGGGGGCTGCGAGACCATGTCCCACATCCCCATGGGCGGAAGCCAGTTCCGGCCAGACCCCGACTGGGGCAACCGCCCCAACACCTATGTGTCCATGGGCATCACGGCGGAGAACGTCGCCGCCAAGCACAACGTGTCCCGCGAGGACCAGGACAAGATGGGCGTCGAGAGCAACCGCCGCGCCGCCGAGGCCCTGAAGGCCGGGAAGTTCAAGGACGAGACGATTCCCATCAAGGCCTGGAAGTACAAGAAGGACGCCAGCGGCAAGCGGGTCCGCGAAGAGGTCGTTTTCGCCGCCGATGACGGCGTGCGGTGGCCGACGACGCCTGCCGACCTGGGCAAGCTCAAGCCTGCCTTCAAGGCGGGAGGGTCCGTCACGGCGGGCAACTCCTCGCAGATGACCGACGGGGCCGCCTTCGCGCTGCTCATGACGGAAGAGAAGGCCAAGGCCCTGGGGCTCAAGCCCCTGGCCAAGATGACGTTCTACGCCGTGGCGGGCTGCGCGCCCGAGGAGATGGGCATGGGACCCTCCGTGGCCATTCCCAAGGTTCTGAAGCTTGCCGGACTCAAGGCGGAAGACATCGATCTCTTCGAGATCAACGAGGCCTTCGCCTCCCAGGCCATCGCCTCGTGCCGCCTCCTCGGGATCGAGGAGCGCTACTGGAAGGGCGACATCAACCCCAACGGCGGCGCCATCGCCCTGGGTCACCCCCTGGGAGCCACGGGCGCCAAGCTCACGGCGCAGATCCTGCACGAGGCGAAGCGCCGCAAGGCCAAACGCTGCATGGTCTCCATGTGCATCGGCGGCGGCATGGGCGCGGCGGGGATCTATGAAATGCTTTAGCAGGCAGGGTTCAGGAAAGAATCCATAAATATTTCCTTTTTCGCCTAGTGCCTCGAACCTGATAAAACGTCCCCCTCTTCCCCGGAAACGGGAGGGAGGGGGATTTCTTTTTAAAATCTGCTTCCCGCGAGGTCAAAAAGACGTTATAGAGACAGGCAGGCTCGAGGCGGGATTCCGGTCCTATCTCCCATTTTCCGATTTCCCTTTCAAAGGAGGGTCACGATGGCGGGACAGAATTACGCGGAAGCGGCGGAATTCATCCGAAACAACGTCAGGCTCAAAACCCTTCCCTTGGCCGTGAAGTTTCTCAAAGACAAGGTCTTTCCGGACAAGACGCGGCAGCCCTCGGTCGTGCTGGGCAAGAGGGTGGCCGTCTGCCAGGCCGTGAGCATGGCCCGTCTCTACGGGTGGACCGTGGGTCTTGCGAAAGAGGACCTCGTCTGCGTGCCCGCCGGTATTGCCTTCGGGTTCAGCAATGCCGAGGACACGGCGGCGGCCATCGGCAGGCTGTTCTGCGGCGGGGCCTACGCGAGGACGGAAGAGACGGGAACCCGGGAAGGAATGTCCATCTGCCGGCTCGGGACGGACGAATATGCGGCGCTCCTCATCGCCCCCCTGGCGCGGGCGGCGTTCGAGCCCGACCTGGCTGTGCTCTACGGGAACCCCGCGCAGGTGATGCGGCTCGTCCAGGCCTGGAGCTGGCAGGACGGCGAGCGCGTCGCGGGAAATTTCGGCGGCAAGATCGAGTGTGCCGAGTACCTCATCGCGCCGTTCCGGGAGCAGAAACCCCGCGTGGCCGTCCCCGGCATGGGCGACCGGGTGTTCTCGCTCACGCAGGACGACGAGATGGTCTTTTCGCTGCCCGCGAAGGGACTGACTCAACTCGTGACAGGCCTGCAGGAGGCCGGCAAGAAGGTGGGAGCCGGCTATCCCGTGACGTTTTTCCTGAACTTCCAGCCGGAGTTCCCGCCGCACTTCAAGGCGATGGGCAAAGAACTGGGCCTACTTTAGCAGGCTGATGACCGGGGGCGCATCCCGCCAGGAGGCGCGATGATGACATGGCCTTCCTTGCCGGGAAGCGACCCCCGGAGGGTGGGCGCTTCCAAAACGCCCGTCTGCGGCGTTTCCCTCGTCCCTGCGGCGTACGCGACCAAGTACGCCTCAGTCCTCGGGACTCGGGGGCCTTGCATCCAGGCATTTTTGATCAGCCTGGAAGACAGATGCCCATGGATTTACCCCCTTTTGGAAAGGGGGCAGGGGGGATTTGGACGGAACAGACCGAACAGACGGAATAGACCGAACAGACGGAATAGACCGAGTGTCATGCGGATTCGTTTTGATCGAATGGCCGAGGGCGACCGCGAGGCCGTCATCGACCTGTTCAACCACTACGTCGAAAACAGCTTCGCGGCCTACCCCGAAGAGAAGGTGCCCTACGGGCTCTTCGATCATTTCCTGAAGCTGACGGAGGGCTATCCGGCCTTCACGGCGCGGGATGAGGCGAAGGCCGACCGTTTCGTCGGCTTCGCGTTTCTTCGCCCCTACAACATGATGCCGTCCTTTCTGCGCGCGGCGGAGATCACGTATTTCATCGACCCGGAATACGTGGGCAGGGGGATCGGAGCGATGATGCTGGATCGGATCGTTGCCGAGGCGATGCGCAAGGGGGTCGACACGATCCTGGCCAACGTCTCATCGCTCAACCAGGCTAGCATGCGGTTCCACAAGCGGCAGGGCTTTGAGGAGTGCGGCAGGTTCAGGCGGGTCGCAAGGAAAAAGGGGCGGGACCTCGATGCCGTGTGGATGCAGCGAATCCTTTGAAAAACCGGGTATCGGGAAAGAACACAGAGGGAGAATCCAATGAAGATAGGGTATGTGCAGTTCAACCCGGCTTTCGGGGAGGTGGACCGGAATCTCGACAGGGCCGAGGCGCTCATCGAAGGGGCGCAGGCGGACCTGCTCGTGCTGCCGGAGCTCTTCAACACGGGCTACCTGATCACGTCGAGAGAAGAAATCGCCGCGCTGGCCGAAGAGGTGCCCGGAGGCCCGACGGCGCAGCGGCTTGCCGTCGTCGCGAAGAGAAAGAACGTTCACATCGTTGCGGGAATGGCCGAGCGCAGCGGCGCGAAACTCTTCAACTCCGCCATCCTCGTCTCCCCGAAGGGATTCGTGGCCGGTTACCGGAAGGTGCACCTGTTCTTCGAGGAAAAACTCTGGTTCGAACCGGGCGACGACGAGTTCCCCGTCTTCGACATCGGGCCCTGCAAGGTAGGGATCATGGTCTGCTTCGACTGGTTCTTCCCCGAGTCCATGCGGACCCTCTCCCTGAAAGGGGCGCAGGTGGTCTGCCACCCCGCGAACCTCGTGCTTCCCTATTGCCAGACGGCCATGGTAACCCGTTGCCTCGAGAACCGGGTATTCGCCGTGACGGCAAACCGGACGGGGACGGAAGACCGGGGCGGCAAGAGCCTTCACTACACGGGAAAAAGCCAGATCACCGACACGGCCGGAAACATCCTTTCCCGGGCCGGGGAGGACGAGGAGTGCGTGGGAATCTTCGACATCGAGCCTGAAAAGGCCCTCGACAAGCAGCTCAACCCCTACAACAGTCTCTTCGGGGACCGGCGGCCTTCCTTCTATCGGGACATCTGCCGTTAGCGATCAGTGAAAAGATCTCGGCTGGTTGGAGCTGAGAGATTGCGAAGTTACGAAGTTAGGAAGTTGTGAAGTTAGGTGAGTAGGAGAAAGGTTGTTCTTTCTTGTTGTCTTGTCCGAACTTCCCAACTTCCGATCTTCTTACCTTCCGTCTTTTTGCGGTGGCAGCCTGATTTCGACGAACTTCCGGTAGCCGATTGCGCTGAACTGATCCTGGATGCTGGACCCTGGGGTCGATTCGATCGTGGCGTCGGGCAGGGGGGATTCGACAACCAGCTTGCCGTGCCTCGAGAAGCTCTGACGGACCACGAGGTCGGCGAGGTCGATCACCGCCAGGGGCGACAGCGACCGGTGCAGGAAGGAGAAGTGGCTGTGCAGGAGGGTTTCCTCCAGGTAGTCGGGCAGTTCGTACTTCCTGAGAAGGGAGAGGCCCAGCAGCGGGTGCCAGGTAGAGACGAAACCCTCGTCCAGTGCGGTTTTCGAGCGGATCTCGTACAGAATGGCCGGGATCCGGCCGATTTCGAGAAGCAGCGACCCCATCTCCACGCGTTCCACCGCCGTGCTCTTGAACCCCAGCTCCTCCGCCAGGATTCGTCCGAGAATGGCCCGTGAAAAGCTGCGGCCTGCCAGGGGTTCCAGGGTGGGGTCGAGCAGGAAAAGGGCCATGGCGAGGATGTAGATCTTGGAGGGTTTCATCCCCATCCGCAGGACGACTTTCGTGAAGCTGCCGGCATCACCAGGCTTGACCTTGCCGAAGAGAACCACGGAGTTGGCCCGGCCCATCATGCGGGAGACGATCTGCTCCTTGATCTTGAATTTGAGTTGTTCGATCTCGTGCTGGTGGGCGTCCTCGTTGTCCAGGACGAGGAGGACGGAGGGGTCGAAGCCGAGGTTGAGGGTTTCGATGATCGTATCGTGAATATCGGACATCAATGCCAGGTCAGGTCCCGGGACCTCCCGTTTCAGCTCTTCGACCAGGCTTTCCATGGTGCCGCTCATACCGCCAACCGTGTGCCCCGTCCGCGGCGTGCGCCGGTCGGGGTCTTGTTTGCACGATGACCTGACCATCGGCGATCGAGAAGTGAGCAGGGCGCAAGTGAGGTTCCGGTTCCGCTGTCGGTCGAGGCCAGAAAGAGAGCGAGTAGGATAAGTCCGTTTTCCACGTGAGGTCCGGTGCCGGGGTCCGCCGTGCCGATGGTCAGGTCATTCGCGACAAATTCCCACACGACTGGTAAAGCAATAACCATACCATGACCGGGGGAAGCGCGGCCGCGGGACCCCTGTAACCGTTCGAATTCACTTGACAGTATTCGCGGGCGGGTTCTACCTTAGCTCATTGCTGCCCCGTGGCGGAGCCTCGGCGGGCGGGCCGATCCGGGCTGCCGGCCCCGGCAAGGACAACCTTTTTCGACAGGTGAGCCGATGGCGAAACACATCATCAAGCGTTCCAGGAAAACAGGCCTGCCCCCCGGCAGTCTCGTCCACATCGGAAGGGAGCGGACGGAGAAGACCCGGGTCACCGTGGTCGACTACGCGCAGGAGACGTTCGAGGAGCGGGAGATCCGATCCCTCGACGAGCTGGCCCCTTACGGCGGCAAACCCAGCGTGACGTGGATCGACGTCGTCGGGATCCACGAACCGTCCGTCATCGAGCAGATCGGCTCGCAGTTCGGCATCCATCCGCTGCTGATGGAAGACATCATGAACACGACCCAGCGGCCGAAGATCGACGACCTGGGGAAGTACATCTGCGTGATCCTCAAGGTGATCGCATTCGACGAGGCGTCGCTGGAGCTGCGGGTCGAGCAGTTGAGCCTCGTGTTCAGCGACGACATCGTCCTGTCCTTCCAGGAGTCGGACAGCGGGATCTTCCGGCCCCTTCGCGAGAGGCTCCGCAACAACCTCGTGCGGGCGCGGAGGATGGGGACGGATTACCTGGCCTACGCCCTCATGGACGCCGTCGTGGATCACTACTTCGTCGTGATGGAAAAGATCGGGGAGAAGATCGACAGCCTGGAAGACGAGGTCGTGGCAAATCCGAAGCGGGAGACCCTGCGGAGCGTCCAGCGGATCCGGGACGAGATCCTGCTGGTGCGGCGCGCCGTGTGGCCGCTGCGGGAGGTGATCTCCCTGCTCGAGCGGGCAGAGTCGCCGCTGATCGACAAGGCGACGGCAATGTACTTCCGGGACGTCTACGAGCACACGATCCAGGTGATGGACTCCGTGGACACCTACCGGGACATCCTCTCGGGGATGTTCGACATCTACCTCTCGAGCGTGAGCAACCGGCTCAACGAGGTCATGAAGGTCCTCACGATCATCGCCACGATCTTCATGCCCCTTACCTTCATTGCCGGCATCTACGGGATGAACTTCGAGTTCATGCCGGGCTTGAAGTCGGAGTACGGCTTCTGGTTCATGTGCCTGTTCATGCTGCTGGTTTTCTGCGGGATGTTTCTGTATTTCAGGAAACGGAAGTGGATCTGACCGGCGGCGGGGCAAGCAATTCCTCCACGGTGGAGAGCAACTGCGCCGTGTCCGCGGGCTTGGCGAACGTCCGGTCGGCGCCGAGCAGCTTTGCCATCCTCAGGTAGCTTGACGGCCCGATCCGCCCGCCCCCCGAGATCGCGATGATCTTCACGGCGGGGGTGGACTTCCGGAATTCCGCGATGGTCTCGAGTCCCTCCTTCTCGGGCATGATGATGTCCGTGATCACGAGATCGACCGGGTGCCTCCGGTGCAGCCGCAGCGCCCGGCCGCCGTCCTCCGCCGTTTCCACGTCGTAGCGGGACTTGCGCATGAGCCGCTCCAGCATGTCCCTCACGAGAAAATCGTCGTCGATGATCAGGATGCGCTTCATGCCGCTGTCCCCCTGCCGCTGCCGTCGAGGACGGCGCGGATTTCCCTGGCCACGTCGCCCATGAAGAGGGGCTTCATCAGGAAGCGGCGGATGCCCATCCTCAGGGCCTCCTCCTCGCTGATCAACTCGCTGTACCCCGTGCAGAGGATGATGGGCGTCTGCGGCCTGAAACGCAGGATCTCGCGGGCCAACTCGGCGCCCGTCATGTCAGGCATGGTCATGTCCGTGATGACGAGATCGAAGCTCTCGGGGTTCTCGCGGAACAGGCGCAGCGCATTGCGGCTCTCGCGGACGGTGGTGACACGGTACCCCAGCGCGGAGAGCACCTGTCCCATGACCTCCACCAGGTGTCCCTCGTCGTCGACGAACAGCACGCGCTCCGAGCCCCGGGGGATCGGCTCCGCCGGCTTCTCAGGCTCCGGTCCCCGGTCGGCGGCGGAAGGAATGTAGATCTCGAACGCGCTTCCCCGGCCGGGCGTGCTGTCGACGCGGATGGCGCCGCCGAGAGCCTTCACGATGCCGTAGACGACCGAGAGGCCCAGCCCGGTCCCCTCTCCGGGTGCCTTTGTGGTGAAGAAGGGGTCGAAGATGCGGTTGATCCGGGCCGGCTCGATCCCGTGTCCCGTGTCGCTCACCCTCAGGCGCAGAAAACCCGCCGGCCAGGGGCCGTGCCCTTCCGGCACGAGGCCCGGCGGGGGGGACGCGTTGTCGATGCGGATGGCCAGCCGGCCGCCCGAGGCGCGCATCGCGTGGGCTGCGTTGGTGCAGAGATTCATGAGAACCTGGTGGATCTGCGTGGCGTCGGCCAGGATCACGCTGTTCGCGGCCGCGACATCGAGGTGCAGGTCGATCGTGACGGGCAGGGAGGAGCGGAGGAACTTCACGGCCTCCTTGGCCAGCGGGACGACGTCGAGGGGCTTGCGCTCCTGTTCGACCTGCCGGCTGAACGCGAGGATCTGGCTCACGAGGGTCTTCGCACGGCTGCAGGCGCTGAGGATCTGCGAGAGGTTCCACCGGATCTCGTCGTTCGTCGTGTCCTGCAGGCACAACTCGGCGTAGCCGATGACGGCGAAGAGGATGTTGTTGAAGTCGTGGGCGATACCGCCCGCAAGGGTGCCGACGGCTTCCATCTTCTGGGCCTGCCGCAGCTGCTGCTCCAGCAGGGCGTTTTGCTTCTCGGCCCTCTTGCGTTCCGCGATGTCCCGGGTGACACCGATGATGGAGCGGGGGGTCCCGTCCTCGTTCCGGATCATCTGTGCCGAGACCTCGTACCAGCCCGCAGTGCCGTCTTTGCGGGTGAGTTCCATCTCCAGCGTGATGACGCGAGACACCGCGCTGCCGGTGCCGCCCGACCTGGCGACCTCTTGCCGAACCAGCCGTTCGGCCGTCTCGAGCGAGGATGGCGCCAGAAAGTCACGAAGCGGCTTCGACATCCACTCGGCGGGGCTCCACCCGAAGAGACGTTCCGACGAGGGGCTCACGTAGGTGAATGTGAGATCGAGGTTCGCCGTCCAGATGACGTCCGTGACGTTTTCCGCGAGCAGGCGGTACTTCTCTTCGCTCTGCCGGAGCTTTTCCTGTGCCTCGACCTGCTGCGAGATGTCGTGGATGGTCGTGAGGATCACCTCGTTGTCCCCAAGCCTGATCCGGTCGGCCGACCAGAGCGCCGGCGCGACCTTTCCTGCGCGGGTCTGGAAGTGGGCAAGACCGTCCCGCAAGAATCCCTGTTCGCGGATTTGCGCAATCAGCCTGTCCCGTTCATCGGGGTATGCCCAGAGGCCGAGTTCCACGGATGTCCGGCCGATCAATTCCTCCCGCGAGTATCCGGACAGCTCGACGGCACGCTCGTTGACGTCGATGAAGCGGCCCTCGTCGAGGGTCGCGATGGTCATCAGGATCGGGTTGGACTGGAAGACCTTGACAAACCTCTCCTCGCTTGCCCTCAGGTCCTCTTCGGAGCGCCTGCGCTGGATAATACGCCACATGCCCTGGGCCAGAAGCGTGAGCTGAAGGACGTCGGACTCGTCGTAGTCGGTTTCCTTGTTCCCAACCCCCACCACGGCGACGATGCGCTCCCCGTCGAGCACGGGGACGTTCATGTGCCTCAGGATGTGCACGTGGCCCGGGGGGAGACCCTTCTTGAGCGTGTTGGCCGCTGCGTAATCGTTGGTGATGACGGGCCTTCGCTGGCGGACCGCCTCGCCCCAGAGCCCTGTCGTTTCGACGGGGTAGAGGTCCGTGAGGTTGCTCACGGCGCATCGTTCCATGGCCGATTTCGACCAGGCGAACATCGTCATGACCGACTCGTCCCGGCTGAGGAAGGCAAGGTAGCCGACTTGGCTGCCGGTGAGCCGAACGCACTCCTCCAGGGCGAAGTCGCACAGCTCCTGGACGGTCGCCCGGCTCATCTGGTTGAGCGTTTGAAGCGCCTCGAGGCGCTGCTCGTTGAGCTTCAGGGCCTCTTCGGCCCGCTTCCGCTGCGTGATGTCCTCGACGACCCCCTCGATGAACAGGAACTGCCTTTCGGCATCGCGGACGATGCGTGAGTTGATGGCCGTCCACATGATGCTGCCGTCCTTGCGCCGCATCCGGGTCTCGAACCGTTCCAGGATGCCCGTCTTGTTCAGGGTGGCGAAGCAGCGTGCCCGGTCTTCCGGGTCGACGAAGATCTCGCGGCCGATATCGGTGACGGACGCGACCACCTCCTCGGGGGAGTCGTAGCCGAAGATCCGGGCAAAGGCCGGGTTCACGCGAAGGTAACGGCCGGCCGGCGTGGACTGGAAGATGCCCACGATCGAATTCTCGAAAAGGGCCCGGTAACGCTCCTCGCTCAGTCGAAGCGCCTCTGCGGCCAGGACCCGGTCCGTCACGTCCTGTCCCAGGCCGCGGAAGCCGACGGGGTCTCCCTTCGCGTCCCGCTTCAGGGCCGCCGAGATCTCCAGCACGCGGCGGGCGCCGTCCTTGCGAATGATCTCGTAGTCGTCGAGTCTCTGCTTTTCCCCCGAGCGCCATACGCGGTTGAAGACGCGGTACATCCGCTCGGCCGTTTCCGGGGTCGAGTAGTCGCGGTTGTTCTTTCCAAGAAGCTCCTCGCGGCTGTACCCGATGATTCCGCAGGCGGCATCGTTGAAGAACGTCAGGTTTCCCCGGAGGTCGGTCTCGTAGTAGAACTCGTCGATTTCGGCGAGGATGCTCTGGTACTTTTCCTCGGCGATCTTGCGCTCGGTGATGTCGTGCAGAATCGAGAGCAGGACGTCCCGGTCGCCCAGGCGGATGATCTCGCCCGACCAGAGGCCCGTCCGGTACTCCCCGGAACGGGTCCGGAACTGCATCGGCACGTTTCTGACGGAACCCGTTTCGCCAAACGTTCGGCCCACCTCTCCGCCCCCGGTTTTTCCGTCCCAGAATCCGAGTTCCCCCGACGTGCGGCCGATGATTTCGTCCCGGCGGTAGCCGAAGGTCTCCACGAAGCGGTCGTTGACCTCGATGAAGCGCCCCTCGCCGATCGTGGAGACAGCGACCGGCACAGGGTTGGAATGGAAGATTTTTGCGAAGCGCTCCTCGCTTTCCCGCAGGGCCGCCTCGGCTTCCTTGCGTCCCTGGATGTCCTCGTGGGTCCCCTCGTAATGGGTGATTCGCCCCTGCCGGTCACGGACCGCCCGCGCGTTGACGGAGACCCAGAAGACGCTGCCGTCCCTGCGGTACGTCCGATGCTCGAAATTCCTGACGAAGCCCTGTTCCTCCATGGCCCGGGTGAACTGTTCTCTGTCCGCGGGGTCCACGTAGTGCTGGGCGGCGATGTCGGTGACCGATTCGATCATCTCGTCCGGGGAGTCGAAGCCGCACATCGTTGCCGTCGCGGGGTTGACGCTGAGGAAACGCCCCTCCGGCGTGCTCTGGAAGACGCCCATCACGGCGTTCTCGAAGAGGGCGCGGTATTTCTCCTCGCTTCTCCACAACTCGTCCTGGGCCTTCTTCTTCTCTGTGATGTCCAGGGCCGTGAAGACGACGCCGGCCGAAAGGTCGCCGGGATCGATCGGGGTCGAGCTGAGGAAGATGTTGACCGTTCCGCCGTCCTTACGCTGCCAGGCCGTCACGATGCTGCCTGTGCCCCTGCTTCGGATCTCGGCGTACTTGTGCCGGCCGACGCGGTCGAATTCCTCGTCGCCGGCGTAGAAAATGCGCGCGCTTTTCCCTTTCAGCTCCTCCGGGGAGTATCCCGTGATCCGGCTGACCTGCTCATTGGTCCACTCGATCACCCGATCTCGGACCATCCCGATTCCCGCGGGGGCGGCCTGAAGAATGCTGCGCAGAAGGGCCTCGTTCCGCATGAGGGCCGCCTCGGAAAGCTTCTGCTCCGTGACGTCGAGCACAAGGGCCTGCATGGCGACGGAGCCGTCCTTGCAGGGCAGGGGGGTGAGAACGCTGGAGTACCAGCGTTTGTCCAACTGGCCCTGGACCTCCTGCCGGACGGTCTGCCCCTGGAGCACGAGGCCGGCCAAGCACCAGGGACACCGGTCGTCGAGCCCGTGGAGGGCCTTGTAGCAGGGCAGGCCCGTCGTGTCCCGCCCGAGTTTCCGGACGGCCGTCTCGTTCATGTACTCGATCCGGTAATCGGACGAGATCACAAAGACCATCCCGCCGATGGAGTTGATGAGTGCGTCGGGGTCGAAGACGCTTGCCCGCGTGACTTTGGGCACGCAGCGCGGTCCCGGGGTCTTCTTTGCCGCCGCGTTCCCGGCATTCTTCTTGTCGGCGGCCGCTTGCCGCCCCGGCGCTTTCTTCATGGGTTCGTTCCTGAAAGCGATCGCGGGTGCACCATCCGAAGTGTGCCGAGGGGTAAGCCCGCGTTACAACCGATTACCCCGTTCCTTGCGTCTTCAAATACCCGGCGCCTCGATGCCGTGGATCATCATTCCGCCCTGTTTTGATACCCGTCAGGGACAGGCGGCATGACGCATCGGTCCGGCCTGCTGGAGGACGGGCAGGTGGCGAGAGAGCAACTGGTTGGTATCGTTTGAAAAATCGGAAGCCTGCCCCGTCTGCTTCTGAAGGTTGCAATCTTGCAAAAACGGTGCCTTCAGACCGCTTCCGGGCGGGACGGGAGGGCGGCTGCGAGCGGCCTGCGCTCACTTGAACCCAAGGACGTCGGGCAGCCAGAGAACCAGGGACGGGAAGAAGACCATGGCCACCAGCCCCAGCCCCATGAAGAGCAGCAGCCAGATGACCCAGCGGACGGTGGACTCCATGGAGGCGCCCGTGAGTCGGCAGCTCACCATGAGGTTCACGGCCATGGGCGGGCAGAACTGCCCCAGGGCGATGACGTAGGTCATGAGGACGCCGAACCAGACCAGGTCCCACCCGAACTGGTTGGCGATGGGGATCATGAGGGGGCAGAAGATGAGGAAAATCGAGATCCCATCGAGGAACATGCCGGCGACCTTCAGGAAAATGAGCAGGATGAACAGCACGGCCAGCGAATTCCCGCCCCCCAGGGCCACCAGGCCGTGGGTGATCGGGTCGACGATACCCAGCGTGGCCGTAGCCCAGGCGAAGACGCTTGCAAGCCCGATCACCACCAGGATGACAGCGGAGGTTTCGGCCGACTCGACGAGCAGCTCGAACAGGTCGCGCAGGGTGAGAGAGCGGTAGACCGCGAAGCCGACAAAAAGGCCGAAGACCACGGCCATCACCGCGGCTTCCGTCGGGGTGAACCAGCCCGTGCGCAGCCCGCCCAGGATGAGAACCGGGGCGGAGAGCGCCCAGGAGGCGTCCCGGAGCGAGGGCCAGAATTTCGGCTTGGGCTCGGTGCTCGTGTCTACGCCGAAGTTGTGCTTTCGGCTGAGGTAGAGCGCCGGGATGATGAGCAGGACGCAAGCCAGGATCCCGGGAATGACGCCGCCCACGAAAAGGGCGGGGACCGTGGCCGAGGGCACGAGGACGCTGTAGACGATGAAGGCCACCGACGGCGGGATCAGGATGTCCGTCGAGCCCGCGGCCGCCGTGACGGACGCCGCAAAGGCGGGCGGGTAGCCGTTGCGGATCATGGCCGCCAGCATGACGCCGCCCACGGCGGCCGTGCAGGCGGGGCCCGAGCCGGAGATCCCGCCGATGATCATGGCCACCAGGATCGTGATGACCGCCAGGGCTCCCCGGCCCCGTCCGATGATGGACTCGGTAAATCGCAGGAGCCTCTCCGCCACGCCGGCGCGGTCGAAGATGGCCCCGGCCAGGACGAACATGGGGATGGCCAGCAGGGGGTACTTCGCGATGCCCGTGTAGAAGTTCGTCGGGAAGGCCATGATGCCGAGCTTGCCCATGGCGATGGCGATGGTGCCCGCCAGCCCCAGGGAGACGGCGATGGGCACGCCGGCAAACATCATGACGAAAAAGGCGCCGAAGAGGAACGCGACCGTAAACATCAGGGCTTCCTCCTCCAGGTGCGGATCATGGCGCCGGCGGCGCGGCCGCAGATCGCGAGCGACAGGATGGGCAGCCACACGGTGTAGTACCAGGTGGGCAAGCCGAGGCCGGGCGAGGTGACCTCGAAGCGGTACTCGTCCCAGGCCATGCGGGCCCCGAAGTACGCCAGCAGGGCGAACATGACGACCGAGAGCGCCTGGGCCGCGCAGAGGGCGAGGCGCCTGCGTTCAGGAGAGAGGCGGTCCACGACGAACAGGATGTTCAGGTGCCCGCCCTTGGCCATGACGCTCGAGCCGCCGAGCAGGGCCACGAGCACCATGAGGAAGATGGAGATCTCCTCGGTGAAAGCGAAGGAGAAGTCCGTCAGGTAGCGCACCACCACGTTGGCGAAGGTGATGAGCCCGAGCAGGCCGATGGTGATCCCCGCAGCGGTTTCTTCGAATTTGAGAGGCACCCGGGTCTTGAGCCCTTCGGTCTCCCGTGAGGGTTGACATTCCATGGGTCGCCTGCTCCGCACAGGGTGGGTGCGGGCCGGTAAAAGCGAAGCGGCACGCGCCCGGTCCGGACGAGCGGGCGCGTGCCGCCGTGGTTCAATGCGGGACGATGACGCCTACTTGCGCTTCGCGACGGCCTGCTCGGCCTTCTTCACCAGCTCGGGCCCGATCTGCTTGGCCCACTTGTCGTAGACGGAACGGGTGGCCTTTTTGAATGCTTCCTTCTCCTTTAGCGTCAGGCTGGACACGTTGACCCCGGAGGCCTTGATCTCCTTGAGCAGCGTGTCGTTCGGGGGGATGAGGCCTTTGCGGGCCAGGATGACGTTCTCCTTGCCGGCCTGGATGGCCGCTTCGCGCACGGCCTTCTGGTCCGCCGGCGACCAGCTGTTCCAGACCTCCTTGTTGACGACGAAGATCAGGGGGTCGGCCACGTAGCCCCAGATCGTCAGGTACTTCTGGTTGGCCGCCGTCGAGAGCTTGGCCACCGTGTAGACCGTCAGCGGGTTCTCCTGCCCGTCCACGGCGCCGCTGGAGAGGGCGGGCACCGCGTCGGCCCAACTCATCTGGGTCGGGTTGGCGCCGAGGGCCGCGAAGGTCTCCAGGAACAGCGGCGAGCCGACGACGCGAATCTTGAGGCCCTTGAGGTCCTCGGGCTTGCGGATCGCCTTCTTCGAATTCGACAGCTCCCGGAAGCCGTTTTCGCCCCAGGCCAGGGGGACCGTGTCCTTGCTTTCGAGGATCTTGAAGATCTCCTTGCCGACCTCGCCCTGCGTCAGGGCGTCGATGGCCTTGTAGTCGGGCATCAGGAAGGGCATGGCGAAGATGTTGAGCTCCTTCACCTGGGGGGACCAGTTGATGGTGGAGCCGATGGCCATGTCGATGGCGCCCTGCCGGATTGCGGTGTACTCCTTGGTCTGGTCGCCGCCGACGAGGCTCGTGCCGGGGTACTGCTTGACGACGATCCGTCCCTGCGTCTTCTCCTTGATCAGCTCGGCCCAGCGCTCGCCGGCGATGCCCCAGGGCATGGGCTTTGCGAGCACCGTCGAGAGCTTGTACTCGGCCTTGTAGCCTGCCGCCGATGCCGTCGCCGCAAGACCCAGGGCGAACAGCGCAACCGTGATGACTCCAACCCAGCGTTTCATGATGCCTCCTCCTTTCGTAATCAAAAAACATCCCCGCTTCCTGGCGGGGAGGCTGTCTCTTTCGCGGTCAGGCTTCCCGTCCGTTGGCGCCCGGGATGGAGATCCGCAGCGTGCCGCCGCGGCCGAAGATGTCGTGCAGGTGGATGTAGCCCTTGAGCCGGTTGTATCTGCCCGTGACGACGAGGGTCGTGATCTCGAGGGTTTCCATCATCTCCACGGTCTTGGCCAGCGTGGCGTCCTCGTCGATGGTCCGAGGGGTTTTCGTCATCACGTCGTCGACGGGGATGGCTTCGAAGCGCACTCCGCGCTTGACGCAGCGCCGCACGTCACCGTCGGTCAGGATCCCCTTCAGGCGGTCCTTCCGATCCGTGATGAGCACGAAGCCCAGGTTCCGGCGGTCGATCTCCTCGACGGCCTCTAGGGCGGGAGAGCCGGAGTACACCCGGGGAATCCTCTCGCCCGTGATCATGGCCTCCTTCACCTTGCTCATGAGCCGCTGGCCCAGCGTCCCGCCCGGGTGGAACTTGAGGAAGTCCTTTTCGCCGAAGTTGCGCTTTTCCGTCAGGGCCACGGCCAGGGCGTCCCCCATGGCTAGGGCCGCCGTGGTGCTCGAGGTGGGCGCCAGGCCGAAGGGACAGGCCTCGCGGGCCACCCCGACGTCGATGACGATGTCGCTTGCCTGCCCCAGGGTCGAGCGGGGGTTTCCCGTCAGCGCGATGAGCGGCAACCCGATGGGGCCGATCCTTGCGACGAGCTCGTTGAGCTCGGCCGTCTCCCCGCTGTTGGAGATGGCGATGAGCACGTCGCCCTTTGTGACGATGCCCAGGTCCCCATGCATCCCCTCGACGGGGTGCAGGAAGATGGCCGGGGTGCCCGTGCTCGTGAAGGTGGCCACGATCTTGCGGCCGATGAGGCCCGACTTGCCGATCCCGGACACGATGACGCGCCCCTTGGCCCTGTAGATGGTATCGACGGCCTTCGTGAAGTTCTGATCGAGCCTGGGGATGAGCCCCAGGATGCACTCGGCCTCGATCTTCAGGACATCACGGGCCTGCTTGAGGGCGTCGCCGCCCTTTTGCGTCTTTTTCATCCGTTACTCCGCAACTGCCGGAACGGTTTTGTATACAAGATCTCCTGACTATCAAATCTTGGCCCTGATGACAAGGCACAATTTGCCCCTCGGATCAAGGCCTTGAAACTTGCGGGCCGGTGCGCTAAGGTTCGCCGGAGGGCTTGGTCGGCAAGGGGGTGCGCGATATGGAAATAAAAATTACGTGCTGAGCTTCCCGACGACGGCGGAGACCGATCTCATCGACATCACGCGGGAGGTCTCGCAGAAGATCCGCGAGTCGGGCATCGCCGAGGGCAGCGTGCTCGTCTTCGTGCCGGGCTCGACGGCGGCCCTGACGACCATCGAATACGAAAACGGAGTCGTCGAGGACCTGCGGGAGGCGATTGGGCGTCTCGCGCCGGAGGGGGTGCGCTACCGGCACGATACCCGGTGGGGGGACGGCAACGGCTACTCCCACGTGCGGGCGGCCCTCCTGGGGCCGTCGCTGTCGATCCCCGTCATCGATGGCCGTCCCGTGCTGGGCACCTGGCAGCAGGTGATCCTCTGCGACTTCGACAACCGCCCGCGGAAGAGGCAGGTGGTGGTGCAGGTGACAGGGATCAGGGTATAGGGTCTCGGGGATAGGGGATAGGGTATCGGGCCCAGGAGAAGATGAAGCTGTGAAGTTGGGAAGCTGAGAAGTTCGGTAAAGCCTTCATGTGATGGAGTGCTGTGGGACATTCCGAGCTTCCTAACTTCCTATCTTCCTATCTTCTTAACTGCCGTCTTTTCCCGATACCCGATACCCTGGACCCGATACCCTTCTGTGAGAGAAGCGACTGAGACCGCGCAATAAACGGAGCCTGCGGGATCAGACAGGTTGAACGACCATGCGCATTCTGATACGCGGCGGGAGCATCGCGGCAGACGCCGGCGTGGCGCGAGGGTATGCGGAGATCCTCCGCGATCTCTATGCGCCGCGCGGGGTGGATGTCGTCAACCGCTCGAGGCCCGGGGAGACCTCGTTCGACGGGGTCGAAACCTTCGCGCGGGACGTCGAACCGTTTCGCCCCGACATCCTGATCGTCCACTTCGGCGTCGATGACGCTTTCTCGGCGGTCTACCGCTCCGAGTTCAAGGAGAACCTCGTCCGCATCGTCAGGATGGCCCGCCGGCGGCTTTCGGCGACCGTCGTGCTGCCCACGTCCCACCCCCTTGTCGATCCCCACGAGCAGGCCGCCCTCGAGATCTACCACCGGACGATCCGGGAAGTGGCACTCGACCTAGGCTGCGTGCTGGTTTCCGTCCACACCGCCTGGGCGGGCCTCCTGATGGACCGGGGCCTGTCGAAAACGGCGTTCCTCCAGGCCGATGCCCGGCTGCCCGACGAAGAGGGGCACGGGCTTTACGCCTCCATCCTGGACGGCCATCTGGTCCGTCTCCTCTGATCGGCCTGCCCCCGCATTGGCACGAAACTTGTTACGTTCAGGCAAGGGAAATCCGTTCCCGCGAGGTGCAGATATGCTGGTCCGATATTGGATGTCCGAGTCGCCGATCGTCGCCCTCGAGCGAACCAATCTGTACGAGGCCCTGGGCCTGATGCTCAAGCACGACATCCGCAGGCTTCCGGTCGTGTCTCCCGAGAACAAGCTGTGCGGCATCGTCACCCTCTCCGACCTCTACCCGTACGTCAACCCCGTCAAGCTCAAGGGGGAACTGCCGGCCCCCGACGTGGAAAATCTTCGAAGGCACACCGTGTCCGAAGCCATGACGAGGGAACTCGTCACCTGCGGGCCGAACACGGCGCTGGAGGATGTGGGGGCCCTGATGCGGGAGAAGAAGATCGGGGCCCTACCGGTCCTGAAGGAAGACCGCCTCGTGGGCATCATCACGGACTGTGACGTCCTGGAGGCGCTCTGCGGCATCGCGAGGGCGGGCGACAACAACGTGCGCATCTGCTTCAGCGTCCCCGTCGGGGAGAAGCAGAACATCATCTACGACGTCGTCGAGCTGTGCAAACGCTACCGGCTGGACCTCCAGACGGTGCTCGTCCACCCCCTGAAGGGCAGCAAGCGGTGCCTCGTCATGATCCGGGTGGAAGGCCTGCGGATGGACGATTTCCTGAAGGCCCTGTGGGACATCAACTACCAGGTGCTGATCGTCAGCGACGGGACGGACCGGGGGAAGGCAAGGCGCTGAACGACCAGGAGGGTCTAGGGTTCAGGGTCCAGGGACCAGGAACCAGGAAAAGCAAATCCCCCTTGTTCCCCCTTTTGCAAAGGGGGAGGCAGGGGGATTATTTTGTCGACGCAAAGCGGCTATAAGAAGGGGATGAGGCTGTCGATCAGGATCATGTGCCACACCGTCACGGCGCTGTACAGGACGGCCGCGACCGCAAGGCATACCCTCGCCATGCGCAGGTGCACCAGGCTGCTCAACAGGATGACCGACAGGGAGACGACGGCGTATTTCCAGATCCAGAAGGAGTCGCCGAAGGCGGCGATGGCGGCCCGGGCGATCGGGTTGACCTCCCAGCCCCCGTGGGCGAGAATGAATTCCGTGAAGATCGCGTCGGCCAGGTTAAGGATGATCACCAGAACGGCTAGGAAGAAGACCCCGGGGCTGTCCCTGCGCTCGTTGAGGAACTGCAACCAGCCGGTCGCGGTCTGAAGCGACCTGCAGCTTCCGTCCATTTCCATCCCCTTAATGCGGATTCGCGCCGCCCGTTCTCGTTGACGATATCCAACCACAAAACCCGGGAGGGTGGCAATACGACGGTAAGGTGATTTTTTCTACGAAAAAAGAAGTAGGCGCTCACCGGCGGGTCAGTAGGGCCGCCTCCTGCTTTCCCCTGCGCTCGTCGACGCGGCTCAGGATGAAACCGCCCGCCAGGAAGAGCAGCGCCACGGAGACGATGCCGAAGCGCGATGCCGTGCCTCCCTCGTAGCCCATGGAGCGGGCCCAGATGCCGGTGGCGCCGATGAGGACGGGCCCCGCGACGGTGGCAAAGCGGCTCAGCATGTTGTAAAAGCCGAAGAACTCGGCTGACTGCTCGGCCGGGATGATCCGCGAGTACAGGGAGCGGCTGAGGGCTTGGACGCCGCCCTGGACGAGGCCGATCATACAGGCCAGGACGAAGAACTCCCGCGTTTCATCGATGAAGGCCCCGTACACGGTGATCATCAGGTAGACGGCGATGCCGATCAGGATGGCACGCTTCGCCCCGATCCGCTCCCCGAGGCGCCCGAAGACAAGGGCGGACGGGAACCCGATGAACTGGGTGATGAGGAGCGCGACGATCAGGTCGTCGGCCTTGAACCCGATCGAGAGCCCGTAGTCGAGGGCCATGACGATGATCGTGTCGACGCCGTCGATGTAGAGCCAGTAGGCCGCGAGGAAGAGAAAAATCGTGCGGAGGTTCCGGATCTGCCGGAACGTGTCGCGCAGCTGGGCAAGTCCCTCCCGGACGGCGGTCCCCGGGGACCGGGACAGCGGGCCGCCGCGTTCCCGCACGAGGAAGACCAGGGGCAGGGAGAACAGGGCCCACCACAGCCCCACGGAAAGAAACGAGAGTTTCACCCCCTCCCCGCTGCCGGGCAGTCCGAACGTGGTGGGCGAGAGGGTCATCCACACGTTGAAGGCAAAGAGCACGCCTCCCCCGAGATACCCCATGGAAAAGCCGAGCGACGAGACGAAATCCCGGCGCTCTTCCGCGGCCACCGTGGTCAGGAGGGAATCGTAGAAGACGATGGAGCCGGCAAAGCCCATCATGGCGAACACGTAGCAGGCCGCCGCGGCCTGCCAGCTGCCCCGGGGGACCCAGTACAGGGAGGCGGTTGCCGCAATGCCGAGGGCGGCGAAGAACAGCAGGAAGTTCTTCTTCGCCGCGCCGCGGTCGGCGATGGCCCCGAGAACGGGCGCCATGAAAGCCACCAGGATGCCCGCCGCCGAGTTGGCCAGCCCCAGCTTCGCCGTGCTCACCACGGGATCGGTCCCCGCCGTCCAGTACTCCTTGAAGAAGATCGGGAAGAAGGAGGCCATGACGGTCGTCGCAAACGCCGAGTTGGCCCAGTCGTACAGGGCCCATCCGAATATGGCTCTGCGGTCTTCCTTCACGTCCCGAATCCCTTCATGGGTCACGAAAAAACCCTCCGCGGGCCGCGAAGGGTTTTTCGGCCGGTTGATCCTGCCTGCGGGATCACTTCCCCCCGGAGATCTTGGCCACGTTCGCGCGCAGCTTGTCGGCGTGGGCGTTGGACACGCTCTGCTTGACGAGGATGTCCGTCGGCGTCGCCGGCTTTCCGTAGTAGGCCTTGTTGAGGCTGTCCCGGACGTCCACGACGGCCCCGTCGAGCGAGATGCCCCCGTAGAGGCCCTTGGAGCGCGAGAAGGCCAGGATGTCGGCGCTGATGTTCGCCGTCGCGGCCTGGGCGCCTGCTCCGTAGGGCCCGGCGGCGATGCCCACGTCGGCCCCCAGCTTCACGCTGCTCTGCAGCAGGGTCGTCACGCCGCGCTCGGTCATGGCCAGCAGGATGACCTCGGAGGCCTGACCGCCGATCTGGAGCCCGAAGCTCACGCTGCCGATCGTGTAGAAGGCCGGGTGGGTCCACTTCCCGCCTTCGCCGCGGACGAGGAACACGCCCGTGCCGCCCGACGCGCCGACCACGAAGGCCCCCTTGAGCACCTGCGGCGCGATGAAGATGCCTTTCGCGGAACGTGAGAGTTTCCTCATCTCCGTGAAGTTCTTATCGGACATGAAGCTGTTGAAGGTGAGGTTCGCCTTCGTCACCGTGGCCTGGGCATCGGCCCTGTCACTGGCGACCGCATTGACGGGGATGGTGAATAGAACGGCGAGTACGGCTGCGATCAGCAGGGCGGATAAGCGTTTCATGGGACCTCCTTTTTCCCCTGGCAGGCCCGGCCGGGCCGGGTGCAGGGTGTCTGTGGATGGGCGATTCGTCTCTCCCGTGCGACAGTATACCCAAAAGCGGAAAGATTTCAAAAGCCATTTTGCTCTCCCGGCGCTGCCGGGAAGCGGTCCACCTCTCTCATGATCCTGTCCCGCAGCCTCTGCAGACGGCGCGAGGCACGGCGCGACCAGCGCCCGCCGAAGAGGGCATGGGGAACAGGCGGACGGATGCCCAGGGTCTCGCGCCACTCGAAGTAGCGCAGCGTGAACCAGGTGAGCGGGAGGATGCCGACGCCGAACACGAGTGCCGCAGGCCACCCGGCGGCACTGCCGAGGATCGCGGCCTCGACGAGGTAGGCAAGCGGAAAGACCAGCAGGGACCAGGCAATCGTCATGGTGGCGACGTCGGTCCGCGGCAGGCGCCGCCTCCCGATCAGCCACTGGACGGCGCGGTAGGGGACCCAGTTGAAGGCCCAGCCGGCGTAGGCGACCAGGGAGCCCGCGGCCCCGAGAAGATGCGCCGCCGCCGTCGGTGGGGCCTCGCCCGCGTGGGTGCCGCCGACCAGGCGGGAGAGCCTGCGGTACCGGGCGACGAGCCTGCGAAGCCGGGTCATCTCCCGGGGGCAGCAACGCCGGAGCGCCCCGACCCTGCCCTTGAACTCGCCCAGGCGCCTGTAGCGCTCCGCCCAGCGGTGCCCCCGCCTCGACTCGTAGTAGACCCGTTCGAGCAGCACGATGAGCTCCCGGTCCTGGTAGGTCTGCGCCTGGAAGACGTGCTCGCCGAGCACCCGGTGCGTCTCCTCGGTGAGCGCCTGAATGGCCGCGGCGGGATCCGCAGCGTGCAGTTCCAGGAAGGGTGCCGTGTCGACGGGCGGCGCCACGAGCAGGAGGACCGAGGAACGGAAGATCGTTCCGTCCTCGTAGTTGATGCCGACCGGGACGATCGGCGCGTCGATCCCTTTTGCTCGGGCAAGGAACGCGATGCGGGCGACCCCGGTCTTCAGGGGGCCAATGGAGGCGCTTCCCGTCGAGCCCCCCTCGGGGAAGATGACGAGCGCGTCGCCCTCGGCGAGCGCGCCGACGCACGCGTCGAAAAAGGGGGTGTAGTCGACTGGCCCCCGGGCCTCCTGGCGCCGCACGACGGGGATCGACCGCATGCGGCGCAGGATGGCGCCGACGACGGGGATGTAAAACAGGGTGGACTTCGCGATGTGGCGCAGCCGCAAAGGCGGGCTGAAGAAGAGCGTGAGCAGCGGGTCGAGCAGGTCGTTGGGGTGATTCGGCGTGAGGATCACGGGGCCGGACGCGGGGAGATGTTCCCGCCCCTCGATGACGATCTCGCGGAAAAATATTTTTCCGATGAGCCGGAAAAAGGCGGGAAGCATTGTGGTCTGTCCGGTCTATTCGGTCTATTGCTCAAAAGAGGGGGTATAGGGGCTCGGGACTCGGGTATCGGGAAAAGATGGAAGTTAAGAAGATAGGAAGTTAGGAAGCTCGGAATGTCCCACAGCACTCCATCACATGAAGGCTTTACCGAACTTCTCAGCTTCCCAACTTCACAGCTTCATCTTCTCCTGGGCCCGATACCCAATACCCGATACCCTTCTCTCATCGCTGCGTCGCCTTGTCCACGACCGAGGCCAGCTTCTCGACGATCGCCTTGAGCTCCCCGTCGCTGTAGGACGCCTCGCCGAGGTAATTCCGGTCCAGCGTCTTTGTGGGGACGAACTTCTGCAGGACGAAGCGCTTCGCCCCGGGAATGAGCCGGCCGATGGCCTCGAGCTCCTGCGGACCGAGAAGCGACCGGACGGCCGTGGTGCGAAACTCGTAGTCGATGCCGGAGCCCATGATGAGGGAGATGCTCCGGCGGATCCGCTCCCCGTCGGTCTTCGCCTTCGTCACCTCGCCGTAGCGCTCCAGCGGGGCCTTGATGTCCATGGCCACGTAATCCAGGAGTTTCCGGCCGAGCAGGTCTTCGAGCACGTCGGGCAGGGCCCCGTTGGTGTCGAGCTTGATCAGGTATCCCATGGCCCTGAGGTGGATCGTGAAGGGGATCAGTTCGCTCTGCAGGGTCGGCTCGCCGCCCGTGATGACGACGGCGTCCAGACGCCCCCTTCGCTTCTCGAGGAACGCGAGAATTTCCGCCTCGGGGATGCGGTCCGCGAACCTCTCCGGGTCCACCAGCTCGGGGTTGTGGCAGAAGGGGCAGCGGAAGTTGCAGCCCTGGGTGAACACGACGGCGCTGATCCTGCCGGGGTAGTCGATGAGCGAAACCTTCTGGAATCCGCCAATCTTCATCTCTATTTTCTCACCTTCTTACCTTCTCACCCTCTCAACTTCTTGCCTTCTTGCCGAGCTGTCTCTTCTTGAGCCAGTGGATCAGCCCCGTCATCAGGACGGCGCCGATCGCCTTGCCCAGGATGGCGACGCCCACGTGGGGGGTCGGGAACGAAAACAGCTTCCCCTCGGGGTAGAAGTACGTCAGCACGACGAAGAGCACGACGACCATGCCGGCCGCGGCGAGCATGGCCTGGTCGATCCGCTCAACCGACCAGCCGCAGATTCCGCAGATCAGCCACTGGACCGGGTCGAGGAAGGCCGAGACCGTGTAGTAGGCCAGGGCCGCGAAGAGGTTCGGGCTCCCCATCGGTTGCCTTTCCTTTCAGGGTGTCTGCATCCGGGGCGTCCTCAGCCGCTTCGCGAGGGCCGCCGTCGCCACCAGGCACCAGACGGCCTCGAGGACGACGAAGGGGATGAAGGCGATCATCCAGGACGACCAGCACGCGAAGCCTGCCCCGGCGATGTTCATGCCGATGTAGGCGAAGCCGTCCTGGGCGATGAACTTGAATAGGTTCAGAAAAAACGCCAGGAGCAGCAGGGCCACCCCCAGCGAGCCGATCCACGTCGCTGCATCCATGCGTAAACCCCTCCGATGCCCCTCACATCTGCTTCGCGGTCAGGACGATGGAGCCCGTGTGCGCCGTGTCGGGCCGGGGCTTGCCCTTCGCGTCCCTGAGGGGCTTGTCCTCCAGCGTCACGAGGGCGGCCGTGACCGACTTGCGCCCCGAGGTGTCCCACCGCGCCATGAAGGTGCGCTGCCACTTCTTGCCGGGCTCGATCGCCTCGACCCGGTACAGGCGCGGCTCGCCCGCCTTGCCGTCCGTCTCCACGTAGCGCAGGCGGACGGGCTCCGATTTCTCCTTGCCGTAGTTCTCGACGGTCACGGTGATGTTCACCCGTTTCCCCTTGCGGATGACGTACGGGGCGGCGCCCTCGAGGGAAATCTTCTTGTCCGATTCCTGGATGAAGAAGGGCCCCACCTTGACCTTGAGTTTGTTGGTCTCGGGTCCTGCCTCGGCGCTGCGGGCGGGGGCCGCCGCTCCGAAAAGGACGAAACCGGAGAGCATCAGGACGAACAGGAGTCTTCGCATGATTATCTCCATAACTTGGCGTTTCGAGCTACCAATTTACAGGGAACGAGTGGGGCGGTCAATAGTGGAATGTCCCGGCACGTCTTCTCGGCGGATCTTGAGGGAAAGCAGCATCGACAGGACGATCATCCCCGCGCTGACGATCCAGACCGGCCCGTAGCCGCCGGTCGTGTCGTAGACCCACCCCGTCGCCGTGGGGCCGATGACGCCCCCTATGGAGGCGGCGCCCAGGGTGATGCCCATGAGCTTCCCGAAGCTGTGCACCCCGAAGTACTCCCGGACGACGGCCCCACGCATGACCATGTTGCCGCCGAACCCCGGCGAGAAGAAGAGCAGGAAGAGCACGATCGGCCACAGCGCCGCCGCGAAGTGGAAGGCGACGAGGCCGACTGCCATGCAGAAGAAGGCCGCCGCCATGACGTAGCGTTTTTCCGTCACATCCCCCATCCATCCGAAGCCGAACCGCCCCGGGATGCTGAACAGCGGGATGGCAGCCGCCACGAGCCCCGCCGTGTCGCGCGGGATCCCCTGCGAGGCGAGGAAGGGCATGACGTGAACGACGATGGCCGCGAGCACCGTGAACCGGACGCTTTCGACGAGGTTGAGCCACAAAAACGGCCGGCTCGTCAGGGCGTCCCGGAAGGGGACCCTGGCCTCCGGGATCTCGCGAAGGACCGCCCCGGCCGCAGGCTTCGATGCGGGGGAACCGTCGGGTACGAGGCCCATCTCGTCGGGCCGGTCACGGATGACCAGGGCCAGCGGAATCCCCAGGGCCCACATGCCGACGCCCTGGACGACCATGGCCGTGCGCCACCCGTAGCTGTCGATGAGCCAGACGACGACGGGGATCAGCAATCCGCTCGCGCCGAAGCCCGACACGGTGATCCCCATGGCCTTGCCGAGGTTGCGGCGGAACCAGCGGGCCACGACGGCCAGCGTCACGACGCTCGTGCAGCCGCCGGCGCCGAAGGCAAGCAGGATGAAGGATCCGTAGAACATCCAGAGGTTCTGCGTGAGGCTCAGGAGGAGGAACCCGGCGCCGATCGTGACGACCCCGGCGAGGATGAGCCGGCGCGGGCCGTAGCGGTCCACGAGCACGCCCACGACCGGGGCGAGGATCCCCATCTCGAGACCCCGGAGGCTCGACGCGAAGCTGACCTCGGTGTAGCTCCAGCCGAACTCCCGGACGATGGGGTCGATCATGGCCGTGAAGCCGAAGAACCCGCAGCAGCCGACGTAGACGCTGATCAGGAAGCAGGCGGCGACGATCCACCACCCGTAGAAAAATGCGGGGAACATGGTTGCGAAGGATACTCCTGCCGGGGGCGGAACTCAAGGGCTTTCCCGCCGGGGTCCGTCCCCCTTCGGGTGGGCCCGGAAAAACTCCCAGATCGCGTCGGTGGCGGAGATCTCGCGGGAGGGCTCGTCGGCCCAGAAGGCCCACTTCGTCCCTCCGGGCCAGGTGTGGCCCTCGTCGTAAAGGGTGTAGAGCGTCACGGCCGTGCCCGCCGCGCAGCCCCCGTAGGACTCGATCGCCACCTTTCCTCTCTTTGCCACCGCGGGTTTTTCGCTGCAGCCGTTGTGCCGCGCCCAGAACGCAACGGCCTCCGACACGGGCCGGTCGACGCGCGGGTTGCGGGCGTCTGCCATGCGCAGCGGGGGCCCCCCGCCGTAGCGGACGTGCAGGTCCGCCGTCCCGTGCAGGACGACCAGGGAGACGGGCCCCGAGGGCCTGCACCCGATGTTCTGGGCGCCCGCCACGGGGCCGGCCGCCGCGACGAGGTCCGAGAGCTCGCAGGCCAGCCGGTAGCTCATCATCCCGCCGTTGGAGATCCCCGTCACGTAGACGCGCCGCGGGTCGACGGAGAAGTCCTTGTTCAGCTGCGCGATGAGCGCTTGGACGAACCCGACGTCGTCGACCCGGTTCTCATAGGCGTAGGCGCAGCAGTTTCCCGCGTTCCAGGTGAGGAAGCGGTTCTGCCAGCGCCCCGTGCCGTTGGGGTAGACGGCGATGAACCCCTCGCGGTCCGCTTTGCCGCTGAACCCCGTCATCTGCGCCATCTGCTCGCCGTGGCCGCCCCCGCCGTGAAAGACGAGCACCACGGGCCAGCTCTTCGCCCGGTCGTAGGCGGGCGGCAGGTGGACGAGGTAGGTCCTCGCGCGCCCGTCGTGGCGCAGGGAATACAGGGTGTCCCTGGCCTTCGCGTCCGCTGCGCAGGCGGGGCGGGGCGCCAGCACGAGCAGGGCGGCCAGCGCCGCCGTCAGGAGAGCCCGCGCGGCCGCGGGCCCGTGAAATATCCGTTGCATAATCACCGCCATCCCCTATAATCGATCAACAGCATCCGACTGGGAGGACAGCATGAAGATAACAGGTCTCGATCGAATTGAGAAGGTCAAGATGACGATGGAAGGGGCCAGGGACGTGCTGAAGCAGGTTCCGCTGTCGAAGAAAGACGGCGCCCCCAATTTCTCCTTTCGCGTCTTCACGATCCAGCCGGGAGGCCACACGCCCTACCACACCCACAGCGTGGAGCACATGAACTACATCATCGAGGGCGAGGGGGCCGTGGTGGACGAGGCGGGCAGGGAGCATCCCGTGAAAAAAGGGGAGTTCGTCCTGGTGCTGCCCGACGAGAAGCACCAGTACAAAAACGCCTCCGCGAAGGAGCCGATGGTCATGATCTGCGCCGTGCCCAAGGAATACGAATAAGCCGGCCTGTCCGGGCCGAAAACCGAAGACCCGACCTCCTGCAGGGGCCGGGTCTTTTCGTCTCTACTTTTTTTTCTCCGCGCGGTCTCCCAGGAAGAGGAGCAGCTCGTGGATGAAGGCGGCGCGCCCCTTTTCGGGCCGGTCGAGAAGCAGGTAGTGCGTGGAGCCGTGCAGGACGATGAACTGCTTCGACGGCGCATTGACGAGCTCGGCATGGAGCGCCTCGAGGTCCTCCGGCCTCGACCAGTGGTCGAGGGTTCCCCGGGCGTAGAGCGTCGGCACGCGGATGTCTTTGGCGTCCCAGATTTTCTTTCCCTGCGCCATCTCGAAGTGCTCCCGCCTGAAGGCCCCCGGGATGCGTAGGCCGTCGGGCGCCGCATCAGAGAGCGCAAGCTTCACGTAGGCCGAGGCCACGCGGGGGTCGCGCCACTTCGTCTTGTCCGCGTCGGGGATCGCGCGGTCCCAGTCGGCGAGGAGATCGGCCGGGTCCGCAATCGTCACGCCCCCGGCCCCGGGGTTGAACGCCCCGGCCTTCTTCGGGTCTTCGAAGGCCTTGCCCGCCGGCCAGGGGGCCTTGACCCCGTAGAGAACGTTGAGCAGGACGAGGCGGCTCACCTTGTCCCGGTTTTTCGCCGTGTACAGGGCCGCCCAGTGCCCGCCCGCGCCGAGTCCGACCAGGGCCACCCGGTCGTCCCTGCACCGGCGCAGAACCCAGTCCACGACGGCCCCGATGTCCTTCACCGCCTCGCCGGCGCTCACCGCGGACGCCCTGCCCGCGGATTTCCCGAAGCCGCGCACGTCCATCATGGTGACGAAGTAGCCCGCGGCGGCGATGTCCTCGGCGAGGGAGTAATGCGGGACCGCCGGGTCGAAGTTGGGGATGCTTCCGGGGCCGCCGCCGTGGATGAGGAGCACGGGGGGCCCCTCTTCTTCCTTCATGGAGGCCTTGGTCTCGCGGACGAAGAGCCGTATGCCCGGTTCGCTCTCCACCCAGCCGTCGGCACGGAAGAACGCCCGCAACTCGCCCGCGGCCCAGAGACCCTGCAAGATCGTCACCGCCAGGATTGCCAGGACCAGCCGCCCCTTCGTCGTCATCGTATGCCCCCTTTGCCTCTTTTTGTTTCGACAACACATGCTGCGTCCGCAACGGCCGCTCACCGATGGTACTATCGGCACAATCGGCGCACTTTTCAAGCCCCTTTTGACTCCCCGGCTGGGGGAGCGGTCCGGGTGCCGACGAAGGCCGGCCGCGGTTTGCGTTAGCATAAACTATTGAAATTATTAATTAATAAATCGGATCGAGGCGGGGTTTGATTTTGGCGGGGAAGTCGCTATGATATACGGCGTAATCGGACGGGTGATCCCGCGGGCACGCAGGGCACCGCATATCCCGTCGGTCACCCAAGGAGCGAAACGATCATGATCCTCCACCCCTATCCCACGGTGACGCAGAGGACGAGAGACGACTGCGGGGCCGCCATCGTCTCGTCCATCCTGCGCAAGCACAACATCAAGCACCAGTACAGCCGACTGTGCCGGGAACTCAACGTCAGCAACAGGACGGGCACGGAGGAGCCGGACATCGTCAATTTCCTCAACGCCAAGGGGTTCCGCGCCTGGATGACCTACGACATGACCGTCGATTCGCTGATCAATTTCATCGATTCCGAGATCCCCGTCATCCTCATCGTCCAGGCCTACAGCCGCAGCAAGAAGGAGGACCGCTACGAAGGGCTCACCAATTACGGCCACTACATCCTGGCCATTGGCCACGACGACGACCGGGTCTTCTTCATGGACTCCGGGCTGCCCTTCGGCAGCTACGGGTACCTGACGAAGGCGGAGCTGGAAAAGCGCTGGTACTACGTCACGGAGGACAACCGCAAGCTTCGCGTCGGCATCGTCGTCGAACCCCCCAAGAAGAACAGCCTCATCCACATCCGGTAGGCCCTTGCGGCATCCGGCCCCGGCCGAAAAAAAGGGGCGCGCTCCCCTTCGGAAACGCGTCCCGGTGATTTCCGGCGGTCGAGCCGCGCGGGCGGCCTAGTCGGACAGGTCCGCGTGCGAGAGGTCGACGTGCACGCCGTAGAAGTTGTTTGCCGTCACCCGCATCGAGAAGGGCGACTTGAGGGCAAATCCCTTCCATTTGAACTGGCCCGGGCTCGGATTTCCCGAAGGGGCCGTTGCGTAATCCTGGATCTTCACGTTGCCCGATACGCGATTGAAGAACCACCCGGGCTTGAGCGTGATGGTGACGGTCACCTTGCCGTCTGCGGGCGCCGAGAAGGCGACCTCGCCCGCTTCCATGGTCTTCCCGGCATACAGCTTGACCTTGCTGCCCGCCGCGTAGGGGGTATAGGTGGCCCAGTTTCCTTTCATGGTGTAGCGGTTTCCCGCGGCCCAGCCGGACTCTGCGCTCAGCCCCTCGAGCCACACCTCGCACCCGCCGCCGGGTCGCCCGGTGAACGGGTTGGCCGTTCCCACGGCAAGGGCCCGATCCATGCCGTCCTTCCGAATCGGGAACACCTCCCGGATTCCGTAGTTCAGGGGATTGCCGAACCCGTTGAGCGTCACCGGCATCCAGTGCACGCCGTCGCAGCTCTTCCACAAATCCCCGCCCCCGAAGAGCTTCTTCATCAGCGCCAGCACCTCCGGCGTGAAGCGGCTGTTGACGATGGAATCCACAACCTCGGGGGGGAAGGCAAGGTCGCCCGGCGCGTAAACGGACAGGAAGAAGCGGATGAGGTTCGGATCCTTCTGGAGGGCCCCCATGACGAAGACGCTGAGGTCGAAGGTCCCCACGTACAGGCATTTCTTGTACACGTTCATGTTCCAGGCGTAGACGTTGAAGGGGTTGCCGAACCCGGCGCCCATGCCGCTGAGGGGGGTGCGCGGCTCGGGGCCGCCGTCGATGGGGTCGGAGGCCTCCCTGGCGCCCACGATCAGCTCCGCGCGGTCATCCTTGTCGATCCGGATGATCTCGATCGGTCTCGTCCCGACGACGCGGCCGTTCTTCATCACCATCCCGATGCCCACCGCCGTGCCCAGGTAGAGGTGGTCGCGGAAGACCGCCATGGTCATCCCGTACTGGTTCCACGTGTCCCCGAATCCGTGCCGGATGACGGGCGTCCACGCGTATTTCCCCGGGTTGGCGGGATCGCTGCTCCCGTCCGTCTTCCAGACCTCGAACCCGGTGACGAGATTGACCGTCGAGGCGTAGAGGTGGTTGTTGAAGACCGTCAGGTAGTAGATCTCCGAGTTGTTCCCCCCGAAGCCGGGCAGGCTCACGGGCGTCCATCCCCGGGTTGCCGGGTCTTCGGACGCAAAGACGACCGCCCCCGCTCCCATGCCGGGGATCAGCCCGGCACCGACGGAGGCCGCCACGTAGATCTTGCCGTTCCACGTCGTGATGGCCCGGATGTTGGTCGTTCCGGCAATGATCCCGCTCACGTCTTTCCAGGTCCCCGGGTCACCGCTTGACGATCGCACGATGGTGTTGTTTGCCACCGGCGGCATCCACGTCCCGATCCCGCAGGCGTACAGGTAGCCCTTGAACTCGGTCATCGCCCTGTACCCGTAGGCAACGGGTGCGACCCCCGTGGTGCCGGGAGGATACGGCGAAGGCAGCGTAATGGATTGGGTGCCGGACTGATGAACCCTTTCCCACCGGTTCTGCTTGTTGTACCGCCAGATCTCGCCTTGAAATGCGTTTGCCCACACCGGGTCAAACCACGTGGTCGACGGCGGCGGGTCGGGCAGCAGATCGGCGGGCAGCAGGTCGGGGGAGATGGGAGAGCCCGGCATGAGGGTCAGGGCCTCCAGCATGCTGTGGAGGTGGTGCCGGTTGGTTCCCACGTAGAGATTGCCGTTGAACCAGTACACGCTCCACGAATAGCTGTTGGCGGAATCTCCGAACCCGCCCTTCCCGATGTTGACGAAGCCCAGGCCGGCAGCCGCAGGGGTCAGATCGTAGGCGCCGGCGGCCGCAACCCCCAGAAGTAAGAAGACAGCACAAAGAATGCTCGCCGAGATTCTCTTTTTCATGATCACCTCCTGCGGTCTGTGATGGGAATGTCAGGATTGAAACGGCTTACCGGGTTTTTTACGATGATGGGGACGCTCGATCGACAGAGCACGAAACTTCCGTACTATTTGAGCACAAAGTGTACCGATTTCGTAACCTATTGGAATCGTGGTCGATTGCGCAGGCGTGGCGTCCGACGATCCCCGATTTCGTAAGGATATTTGACGGTCGGGCCGGACGGGGGTGCCGAAAAATAAGAAAAAAGTCGTATTTCGGGAAACTTAGAAAAAAGTCGGGGTGTTGTAAAAATTCTTTACAGAATGGCGCTACCCCCAGAGGATTCGCGCGTCGACGGCAAGGCAGCCTTCCGCGGCGGCCATCAGGGGGTTGATGTCCAGCTCCGCCACGCCGGGGTTTTCCGAGGCGAAAAACGAGAGTCTCTCGATCGTTTCTACGAGAGCCTCCACGTCCGCTCCCCGCTCGCCCCTGGCGCCTCTCAGCAGGTGCCAGATCTTCAGCGACTCGAGCATCGCCCGCGCCGCGGGCCCGTCCACGGGCACCAGGTCGCGGCTCACGTCGCGGAAGACCTCGGTGTAGATGCCTCCCTGGCCGCAGGCCAGGACGTGGCCGAAGACCGGGTCGCGCTTGAGCCCCAGGAGGATCTCCCTGCCGGCTGCCTGCTCCTGGAGCTGGAAGGCATCGATCCTCAGGCCCGGGTCCTTCGCGCGCACGTTTCCCGCGATCCGCCTGCGGGCCGCCTTCAGTGCGCCCAGGTTTTCGATCCCCGTCACGATGCCGCCCCACTCGCTCTTGTGCAGAAAGGATCGTCCCGCGAGCTTCAGGACGAAGGGCGGCTTCATTCCTCTTGCTGCCTCGAGCAGCGAGGCGAGGCTCTTCGCCTCGGTGCCGCGCACGGCGGGGATGCCGTAACAGCCGAGAAGATCGAGGGCCTCCTGGCCGAGGAGGACACCGTCGCGTTTCCCCCTGGCGGCGAGAGCGTCGGCCCGCGTCCTGTCGACGGGGAAGGAGCGCGGCTGCGGCATGCGGCGGTTCTTCAGCCGGTGGGCCCGGCGGCAGTACGACAGTCCCTCGACGGCCTGCTCGATCGTGTCGAAGCACGCCACCCCCGGGATCCGCTCGAAGCGATCGACGGCGTAGGCGCTCTCCATGTAGGGCCAGGCGGCGATCGGCTTGAAATTCCCGGAGGCGCGCCTGGCCTCCTCGAAGGCCTTCTCGAGGTTCAGCTCGGCGTGAAGCGGCGAGCCCGTCACGAAGAAGACGGCCATCACCCCGTCGATGCCGGGCGAGCGAAGCATCTCCGCGAGCGCCGTGCGCCAGGCCTCCTCGTAACGGCCCCCGAGCATGCCGATGGGCCAGATGTCGATGGGGTTGGCAAGGTGGACCCACCCGGGGAGCCCCTGCAGGAGCTCCTCGCGAAGGCCGTCCGGCAGCGCCCCGAAGGTCAGGCCGCGCTCCTCGCAGGCGTCGGCCGCCATGATGCCCCCGGCGCCCGTGACGGTGACGACCCCGATCCGGGGGCCTTCCATGACCCCCAGGACGGCCAGGGCGTGGATGGCGTCCCGCATCTCACCGCTCGTCCGGACGCGCAGGGCGCCGGCCCGCTCGAAGGCGGCGTCGTAGACGTGGTCCTCTCCCACGAGAGAACCCGAGTGGGACAGGGCGGCTTTCGCCCCCGCCGTGCTCCGTCCCGTCTTGAGCACGATGAGAGGCTTGATGCGGCTTGCCCGTCCCGCCGACTCCAGGAACGCGGGGCCGCGCTTGAGGCCCTCCATGTGGACGACGATGACCTTCGTTTCCGGGTCGTCGGCCAGGTAGTCCAGGGCCTCCGCGATGTCGAGATCGCAGGAGTTGCCCACGTCGATGGCCTTGCCGATGTCGCGCCAGGCGAGGTTGCGCGACGCCACCTGGATGAACCCGGTCTGGGCGACGAGGGAGACGGGGAGGAAGCGTTCGGGGAAGGGGATGTCGACGAAGGCCGTGTTGAACCGGCTGAAGTTGTTGACCACCCCCAGCGTGTTGGGGCCGAGGACGCGGACGCCCGTTTCGCGGGCGCGCCGGGCGATTTCATCCTGGAGTCCGCGGCCGTGCTCGTCGGCGTCGGCGAAGCCCTGGCTGATGATGATCACGCGCCGGATGCCCGCCCGGATGCAGTCCTCGAAGGCGGCGAGGACCCGGTCGCGGCCTACGGAGATGACTGCCAGGTCGACCGTCCCGGGGATGTCGGCCACGGCGGGAAAGACCTTCAGGCCCAGGATCTCCCCGCCTGCCGGGTTCACGGGGTGGATGCGGCCTCTGAACCCGTAGCGGAGCATCATCTCCGCATTGTTGAAGGCCCCGGGCCCCGTCCTGCGCGGGGTTCCGATCAGTGCCACGGATTCGGGATCCATGAATCTGCGCATCGAGTTCCCTCCCCTCCGGCCGACAGGCGTCGCGCCGCAGGTGCAGTATCCATGGCGGGCCCTTTTCGTTCAAGCAAAAAACGCAGGGGGAACGGAAACAGCAAAGCCCGTTCACCCCGTGATGAAGACGGTCAGGAAGGCGCCGAGAAGCGACAGGATGACGGCGCACAGGTACTCGTGGCACAGGACAAAGAGTCTGAACTTCGTTTTCAGGTTCTTCATGGTCAGGGTCCCTCCCGCGTGGGATGTTTTCGCCTTCCGGCTCCGGGCCGTTGTGACGATCTGCCCGGTGCCCGTCGCATAAGGGGTACCATGAGACCGGCGTCTTTGATTCTCCTTTAAATCCGTGATGTTGCCGTGATTCGCGTCACACGGGCATCCCGGGCGGTGCAGGCCCGACCGTGCCGCGGCAGGTGCATCATAAGGAAAGGTTCAGGGATTCCGGTAGGTTGAAAGGGGTGATCCGTTGTGGAAGCATTCGTTCCGGACGTCCGGTTCGCGCGCGGACGAGGCGGGCTCGATCGGGGGTCTCGCCGGTCACGCAGCCGAGCAGACCTGGTCCTTGCCTCTCTTCTTGGCCTCGTACATGAGGCGGTCGGCCCGGTTGACGAAGTCCTTCGTGTCCTCGCCGGTCCGGTACGAGGCGACCCCGATGCTCACCGTCTTGGCCTCCTCGCAGCCGGGGACGGGACGGAAGCGCTCCGCGGCGAACTCCGCTCGGATTCTCTCCGCCACGACCTCCGCCTGATCCCCCTCGGTTTCCGGCATGAAAACGGTGAACTCCTCGCCACCGTACCGGAAGGCCCAGTCCGTGCGGCGGATGCATCGCTGGATCGTCGCCCCGATGCGCTCCAGGACGCGGTCGCCCTCCATGTGTCCGTAGGTGTCGTTGAAGCGCTTGAAGTCGTCGATGTCCAGAAGCAGCAGCGACAGGGGCCGGCCGTAGCGCTCGGTGCGCTCGATCTCGGCCTGCAGCAGGTTGTAGAAGTGGCGCTGGTTGTAAAGGCCCGTGAGGTCGTCGGTGATGCTCAGTTCCATGTACCGCGACTCACTCTGCTTCAGTGCTTCCTCGGTTTTCTTGTGTCCTTCGATCTCCCGCTGCAGGGCGTCGACGTGGGTCTGGATGCGGCCCGAGAGCACCGAGATGATCACGGCGATCGCCATCAGCGCAAAGCCCCGGATCAGGCTCTCGACCAGGACCTGCGCGTTGCCGGGGAAGTGGAAGAACACGAGCAGCAGGTAGACCATCACGAGGAACAGCGACAGCAGGAGCCCCCGCTCGCGGTACTGGTAGGAGGCGATGAGGATGGGGATGTAGTACAGGTGGACGAAGATGCCCCGGATGTCCTCCGAGAGGCAGTACACGGAGACCAGAACGGCGAGCACCGACGTGGCCGCCGTGTAAAATTGCCAGTGCTTCTCGCTCAAGACCCCCCCTCGAACCGGGACGTACTCCAGCCGGATATCACAGCAGCCAGCTGACTGCAAGGTAGGTAATGATGTCTTCGATCGTGCTCAGGAACGGGGTGGTCGTCCCGCCGCTGCCCGCGTCGACGCCCCCGCGAAGGCCCTGGCGAAGGGCCTGGGCGGCCGTTCCGGTGAGAATCCCGTACAGGGTCGCAAAATCGGCGTTCAGGAAGGTGGACGCGACGTAGGCCAGAAACCAGATGACGCCGTACTCGAAGAAGTGGTGGATGTGAGCGACCCCCGGGATCTTGTCCAGCGTGAAGCCGATGAAGGCGATGACCCAGAAGATCCAGAGATACGCGCCCAGCCAGTTGTTGCCGCCGTTGAGGGTCTTGTCGTCCTTGAAGTCGTAAGCGACCTTCAGCAGGGCGATGCCGGGGGAGAGGGCGGAGACGGCGCTCAGCAGGTAGAGCTTGAGCTGCGGGACGGGCGGCGGCGACCCGCCGGGCTGGACCGCGGGCTCCACGCCCGAGCGGGGAGCGGCCGGCGGCGGGCTTGCTGTCTGCGAGCAGGCGGCAAGGCCGGCAACATGCAGCATGGCCGCGCAGAGCAAGAACGCAAGAAGAGTTCTCTTCACGAGACTTCCCCTTTTTATGTGGCGGGTTACGGCTTTTTCTGCAGGTAGAGCCTCAGGGCTTCGGCGTTGTTGATCACCCGCTCCGTGGAGCCGTAGACGAAGGTCACGGGGCCTTTTCCCATGGCCTCGATCAGCGCCTCGACGCCCGTGGCGTTGCGGTCCAACTCGGCGAAGTATCGCTTCCGGAACTCGTCCCACTTCGCGGGGTCGTGGCCGTACCACTTCCGCAGCTCGTTGGACGGCGAAATGTCCTTCGCCCAGTGGTCGACCTTTGCCTTCTCCTTCGTCAGGCCCCGAGGCCAGAGACGATCGACGAGGATCCGGCGCCCATCGGAGGCGGCCGGCTCGTCGTAGACGCGCTTGATCCCGATCTTTGCGTTCATGGCGATTCCCTCCCAGGTCTCAGCGCATTTCTTTCCAGAGCATGAAGGCCAGGCCTCCCGTCACCACGGCGCCGGGGACGCTCACCCAGAGGGGAACGGCCCAGCCGCCGACGACCAGTTCGAGTCCCGTCATCAGCCTGACGACGTGCAGGAGACAGATCAGTCAAAAAAAGAAGATTGCGGCCCAGGTGAACGGTTTCATCTCATGATCTCCGTCGAGAGCCTAGCACGGCTTGAAAGCTTCAACCAGCCCATCCATCCGTTCCCCTTTTTGCAGAAACCGCACCTTTGCAAACCCGGCCCCCTCGAGCCATCCCCGGACCTCCTCGAAGGTGTAGGTCGAGCCGCCCCCGGTGTTCACGAGCATGTTGACGGCGAAGATCGCCCCATCGCGGGGCTGCGTGCGGTCCGGTTCCATGATGTGGTCGCGGATGACGATGCGGCCTCCGGGGACGAGGGCCCGGCACACTTTGCCGAAAAGCTCGCGGTTCTCCTGCGGGCTGTTCTGGTGGATGATGGCCGACAGTAGCGCCAGGTCGTGCCCGACGGGCAGCTCGTCGCGGTAGAAATCCCCCGCGGCGAGGCGGACGCGATCGAGCAGCCCCGATTCGGCAAGTCTCGCGCGGGCCATGGGGATGACCTCGGGCCGGTCGAAGAGTGTCGCCTTCGTCCCGGGCGCCGCCTTCAGGAAGGCGATGGTGTAGGTCCCCGAGGCGCCGCCCACGTCGAGCAAATTCCTCGCGGGTCCCGGCCCGATCGCGGCGACGATCTTCTCCGCCAGGGGAAGCCCCACGACGTGCATGGCGCCGATGAATGCGGAAAGCTCTTCGTCGTCCCTTGCGCTGGCGGCAGAGGCTCGAGAGGGAACCGTTCCCGTGACGACGGGCGTGAGGTCGGACCAGCTTTCCCAGAGATGGGCCGCGTGGAGAATCATGGGAATTACGGACCGGGGGCTCTCGCCGGACATGAACGGGGCGGCTGCGGGCGGCGTGCGGTAGGCCCCGTCCCGTTTCTCGATCAGGCCCATCGCAGCCAGGGCGTCGAGCAGGACGGCCAGGGCGCGGGTGTCGCAGCCGAGTCTCCCGGAGAGCTGCTCCGCCGTGTGCGGCTTATCCGCCAGCGGGGTGAAGAGGTTCAGCTCCGCCGCGGTCAGCAGGATGCGGCTCTCCATGAACTGCCGCGCCAGCTTAAGGACGGCTTCGGGGGTGTTCAGGGGGGTCATCGTGGCACCACCTTGAGCGAGATGCCTGCCATCTTGACCGGCCGGTCCGTGTCGTTCCACACGGAATGGGGTGTACTGCCCGGGACCCTCAGGGCTTCGCTTTGCTTGAGGGTGACGCTCCTTCCCGCCATGCGGATCGTCGCCGTGCCGGAGAGGACCACAAAGAGATGGTCGTGGGGATGAAGGTGATCCTCCTGCGGCCCTCCGCCCGCCGGATCGATGACGGCAATCGCGCAGTCCAGGATCTCCTCGTCGAGGTCGCGGGCCAGCACGACCGCCTTGAAGGCAGTGTGGCCGGGAGGCGTTACCCAGTCCATGGTTCCTGTCTCCTTTAGAGGAAGGCTTCCGGTGTCGCGTGCTCCCACTTCGCAGGGACGAGGGCTACAGGACCCTGTACCCCGCTTTCTTCCAGCCCTCGACGCCGTCGAGCAGGGCCTTGGCGTTGGGGTAGCCCAACCTGTTGTACTTGACCGCCTGACCGGCGGCCGTGTGCTCCTTCATTCAGGCGCAGTAGAAGACGATCTCCCGGTCCTTCGGCAGCGAGGGCAGCATCTTTTCGAACACGGAAAAGGAGACGGCCATCTCGAGCCGCATGGCCTTGAATTTCTCTTCGTCTTCGTAGCCGCAGACCAGAAGGGCCTGGCCGGCCTTCACCTTCTCGTACGTTTCCTTCGGGGCGATTCGAACGGCGGGCATGGCGGTTTCCTCCTTTGTCCGGCGTCTCCGATCGGTTGTCAGCGGACAGGTCTATCCTAACACAGGAGCGGCAACTTCCCAAGTCCTGCCTATAGGGTATGGCGTTCCTGCTGAATCTCTGCTAAAGAGGGGCCCATCGACCCTCTGCACGCCGCCGGGTATGCGACAGGCGGCGGCCCGAAAGGGGGAGGGGCCGGGTAACGATGCATCGGGGCAAGGCGTGATGGACAACGTATTCATCGTTTCGATGGAGGACGAGGCCGCAGCACCCTTCGGGACCACCCTGGAGACAGGGTGCTCCCTGGAGACCGTGCTGCCTTTCGTGGATGGCCCGCAGGCGGACGCGCTGCGACGCCTCTGCCCTGACGGGACGTGCCATGTCTGGGGCGTGCGGGACGAGGGGGATAACCGCGCGACCTGGGAGGGGATGGTCCCCGATGATCTCGTGCTGGGGGTCCGCGGCCGCACCGTCGTGTCCGCCTTCCGCGTGCGGATGAAGATCAGCCATCCTGCATTGGCGGCCCGGCTGTGGGGAGGGCCCTTCGGACTGATATGCTTTTCCGACAGGCCGCACGTCGGCGAGGTCCCGATCGTCCCGCAGATGTTCTGGTACCTCGATTCCGACGGCAGGGGGTTCAGGAGGCTCGACCCGAAGAAACGGGACAACATCCTGCGCGACTACGGGTCGCTCGACATCTTCGTCCGGCTGGGGCTTCGCTACGATTTCCCGTTCAGCTTCCGCCATTCGGAATGACCGGCGGCCGCCGAAGGGGCCCCGGGCGAAAAAGAAAGGCAGGGTGCGAGCACCCTGCCTTTTCGTTACGGACCTTCACTCCGGGATCAGTCGGAGTACTTCGCGATCTCTTTCGGCCTGAACTCGAGATCCAGGTAGCCGTACTTGTGCTCCTTCAGGTCCTCGGGCGTCGGGAACCGCCGGTCCGGGCAACTCTTCCACATCCAGTGGTTCAGCTTGATACCGAGCTTCTCCACGGCCGCCTTCTCCAGTCCCGCACGGTCGTCCGGGTGGGCGATGGAGATGATCTTGGCCGCCTTCTCGGCGTCGGTGCAGCCCATGATGTTGACGATGCCGTACTCCGTGCAGACCCAGGTGACGAGCTGGTCGGGGACGGTCACGGCGCTGCCCTTGTCCAGCATGTCGACAAAGCGGGACCGGCCCTTTGCGTCGCGGGCCGTCGCCGCGAGGATGGCCCGGCCGCCCTTGGCCATCATGGCGCCGAGGGTGAACTGGAGCTGGCCGCCCGTGGAGGAGATGGGCCGCCCGCCGACGTTGCCGGCCGCATTCACTCCTCTGAGGTCCATCATGGCGAAGTTGTTGACCGTCACCATGTTGTCGAGCTGGGAGAGCGACACGACGTTGTTCGTGTAGCCGATGTCGTACCCGGCGAACTGCGGGTTGCGGTGCACCCACTCGTAGTAGCGGGGCGTGTCGACGGGCATGATGTAGGCCCAGCCGCAGCGGCCCTTGTCGATGTTCTTCCGGGAGTTGTCGACGGAGTTCGCCTCGAGAAGCGTGAAGGCGTACTCGCCGATCATCTCGCTGTGCACGCCGAGGTGCTTCAGGCCGTGATCCCGCATGCCGATGACGACGGCCGTGGGGAGGGCGCCGATGCCGACCTGGATGCAGTCGCCGTCGCGCATGATGGAGACGCAGTTTGCCGCGATGGCCTTCTGGATATCATCCGGCTTGATGTCCTTCTCGGCGATATAGGGCCACTGGTACTTCGCGTCGTCCACGTCCACCTCGACGAAGTAGTCCACCTCGTCGATGGGCAGGAACATGCCGCGGCCGCCTTCGCACCACGCGTAGTCAGAGCGGATTTCGCAGACGAACTTCTTGCAGGACTTGGCGACGATCATCCAGTTGTTGACGCCGTAGCTGGCGTTGACGTAGCCGGCCTGAGGCACGGCGCAGGCCTGGACGCCCCAGTCCATGGCGCGTTTGGACTTTTCCTTCCTGTAGAAACGGGCGTACTCGGCGTCCATGCCCAGCGCCCATCCCCAGTGCTTCCAGTCGACGGCCTTGTATCCCTTGGTCATCAGGCCGCGGGTGGTGGGGAGAATGAAGGCCTCATGGAGGACGTGGTACTTGCCCTCCATGTCGGCGGCGGCGCAGAAGCCGTTGCCGATCATGATCGCCTGGTTCCAGATTTCGATGTTGTTCAGGTCGCCTGCGCCGCCGCCGAGGCGGGCAGCCAGAGCTTCCATCAACACCGTCGTGTCCGACCCGGGGCCGCCGCGGTTGATCCAATCGCCGGGCTTCACCATGTCCGCCCATTTCTTGGCGGTGATTGTCTTGTCCCGAAGCTTCTGCTGCACGGGTGTCGGCATCCAGATTTTCTCTTTGTTTGCGATTTTCTGCTGGGGCATATTTCGATGTTCCTCCTTGTTCAGCTAGTCATGTCGTCAGTAAGCCGTTCATTCTCTCTATCACCGATAAATGCTGCGGAATGGATAAAAAAGATAAGCTGCCGGCGGGATCCCCTCCTTTCTTGATTGAATTTTTGCGAATTGTGTCTCCCACAATCGTATTCGCGTGCCTGTCATCCCCGGCGCGGAAACCCCTGACATCTCGGCGCAAGAGACCTGTGGCGCATGATTGCGAGGTACAGTGATGGAACCTATGCTTCAGTCGATGCCCGGGAACGCCCGGGTATGACGTATGTCATGAGGCGAGAAAAAAGGAGGGCCTCTCCCCTCGAGCCGCCCGTCAGCAGGTTCGAGATGCCTGGAGACCGGGGCTTTATGAATCCCGGAAGCCCCGATTCAGGGGCCGCAGCATGAATTCCGGGAATCGGCAGGGTTCTCGGACTGATTAAGACTCACCGGTGAACCTGCCGTCTCTCTGTCATCCGTGTCGGGAAGGTCGAAAAACTCTTCTAAAATCAGCGCTTGCAGCGACAGGGCTGTCTGTCTCCATGCTCGCGGATTTCGAAGGGTATCTTCGATTTCTTGAACTGATAACAAAAATAAGGCACGAAATCAAATCCTTTTTGCTCTTTTTTGAGGATTTTCAGGCCATCCGCTACGCGCTCCGCCCTATCCGCTGTTCCTTTGTAATTTCAGCGGGGAAGGGAAGCGGGCATGCGTCGCGGCAGGTTCGCCGCCCGGGATCGGCCATCCCCTGTCGGAAGCCGGTCGCCTCTGCAGCGGACATCCCCGTTTCCATGACCTTTTTCTTCGATGAGGGGGGCAGGGGAGGATTTTACGGGAAATACAGGCTCACGGCATCTTCGACTTCGTTCAGCCACTGCGCCCGCTGGGCTGCCGAGCTGGTGACGACGACGGTGAACATCTTGCGGTGGACGTTCCCGACCCCGCAGAGCCCGAAGACGCAGTTCTTCCACAGCATCTCGAGCGGATCGCCGAAGACGTCCCGTTCGCGTTCCGCGGGTGTGTTGGAGGTGTTGAAGATCACGGCGGCTCTTGCCCTCAGGAGGCCCATCGGGATGCCCTCGCCCGTGTCGCCCTCGAGAAACTCGTAGGCCACACCGGGCCGGATGACCCGGTCGACCCAGCCCTTCAGGATCGCCGGTGGCTGGCCCCACCAGTTCGGGTGGACTACGACGATCCCGTCGGCCTCGGCTATCTCTTCGCAGTGCCGTTGAATCTCGCGCGGCAGCGGCGCCCCCTTGGGAATCTCCGCGCCCGTCAGTACGGGGTCAAATCGTTCCTGGTAGAGGTCATGGAAAAAGACGTCATGGCCGTTGCGCTTGAGCGCCTTGACGGCTCTCGAGGCGATGGCGTGGTTGAAACTGCCGGCCGCTGGGTGGGCGAGGATGACAGAGATTTTCATTCCTGTTACTCGGACAAGCATGAAGCGTTAGTCAACATAGTCAACAACGTCCCCGTTCCCCCCAAGCTCGATCGCCGGAACAGAGGAATACGGCTATCACCTCGGCAGGCCCGGCTAATGTCGATAATCAGACCCCAAGGGTTGTTCTGAATACCAAACCGGGCCGCCGATGCGCTCGCAAGCGCCCCCGCAGCCCGGTTCTTATCTCTTCTTCCCTGTACCCTGAGCCCTGTACCCTGGACCCTGAATTCTCAGCGCGCGACCCCCGTCTGCTGGGTGTTCTCCACGAGGTAGACCCGCGCCTCTTTGTCTTCCGTCTCCTCCGAAGCCGTTCCGTTGACGCGGTAAGTCTGCCGCAGCTCGAACTCGGCCTGCTTGCCCTTGTTCCACTGCTTGACGGGCCGCAGGTAGCCCACGACGCGCGAGTAGATCTCGGTGGCGGTGTTGCAGTCGGGACAGGCCTCGACCTCGCCGCGGATGTAGCCGTGGTCCGGGCAGACGCTGAAGGTGGGCGTCAGCGTGAAGTAGGGCATGTGGTAGGTCTCGCAGATCTTGCGCACCAGCACCTTGGCGGCCTCGGGCTCGGCGATCCGCTCGCCGATGAAGGTGTGGAACACGGTGCCGCCCGTGTACTTCACCTGGATCTCGTCCTGCAGGTCGAGGGCCTCGAAGATGTCGTCGGTGTAGTTCACCGGCAGCTGCGTCGAGTTGGTGTAGAAGGCGGGCCCGCCGTTCTCGTTGGCCGAGATGATCTCGGGGTACTTCGCCTTGTCGATCCGCGCGAGGCTGAAGGAGGTGCCCTCGGCCGGCGTGGCTTCCAGGTTGAAGTTGTTGCCCGTCTCGGCCTGGTACTCGAGGAGCTTGGCGTTCATGAAGTCGAGCACGCGCTTGGCGAAGTCCATGCCCTCGCGCTCGGCGATCGTGTGGCCCATGAGGTTCAGGCAGGCCTCGTTCATGCCCACCAGTCCGATCGTGGAGAAGTGGTTCTTCCAGTAGCTGCCCATGCGCTCCCGGATGCCCCTCAGGTAGTGCTTCGTGTAGGGGTAGAGGTTGCGGTCCGTGAAGGTCTCCAGAACCTTGCGCTTGATCTCGAGGCTCTCCTTGGCGTGGTACATGAGCCGCTCGAGGCGCTCGAAGAACTCCTCCTCGGACTTGGACAGGTAGCCCAGCCGGGGCATGTTGAGCGTCACGACACCGATGGAGCCCGTCAGGGGGTTGGAGCCGAAGAGGCCGCCGCCGCGCTTGACCAGCTCGCGGTTGTCGATGCGGAGCCGGCAACACATGCTGCGGGCGTCCTCGGGGCTCATGTCGGAGTTGACGAAGTTGGAGAAGTAGGGCACGCCGTACTTGGCCGTCATCTCCCAGAGGCCCTTCATCAGGGGGTTGTCCCAGTCGAAGTTGCGGGTGATACTGTAGGTGGGGATGGGGAATGTGAAGACCCTGCCCTTCGCATCCCCCTCCGCCATCACCTCTAAGAACGCCTTGTTGAAAAGGTTCAGCTCTTCCTGGAACTCGCCGTAGGTCTCCTTCCGCGGCACGCCGCCGATGATGACGTTGCGGTCGGCGTAGTGCTTCGGCACGTTGACATCGAGGGTCACGTTGGTGAAGGGCGTCTGGAAGCCCACCCGCGTGGGGACGTTGATGTTGAAGATGAACTCCTGCAGGGCCTGCTTGACGTCCTGGTAGCTCAACTTGTCGTAGCGGATGAAGGGCGCCAGCAGCGTGTCGAAGTTCGAGAAGGCCTGCGCGCCGGCCGCCTCGCCCTGCAGGGTGTAGAAGAAGTTGACCACCTGCCCCAGGGCGCTGCGCAGGTGCTTGGCCGGGCGGCTCTCCACCTTGCCCGTCACGCCGCGGAAGCCCTCGATGAGGAGATCGTAAAGGTCCCACCCGACACAGTAGACCGAAAGGAGGCTCAGGTCGTGGATATGGAAGTCCCCGTCGGTGTGTGCCTTCTTGATCTCGGGGGTATAGATCTCGTTGAGCCAGTAGACCTTGCTCACCTCCGAGGAGATGTAGTTGTTGAGCCCCTGGAGGGAGTAGTCCATGTTGGAGTTTTCGTTGATCTTCCAGTCGTTCTTCTGGAGATACTGGTCCACCAGGTCCACCTCCATCTTGTTGACGACCTCGCGCAGTCGCGCGTGCTGGTCGCGGTAGATGATGTAGGCCTTGGCGGTCTTGCGGTACGGAGACTGAAGGAGGGTCTCCTCGACGATGTCCTGGATTTCTTCGACGCTGGGAATACGGTCGCCCAGGAGCTGCTCGGCCAGCGCGAGCACCTTGATAGTCAGGCGCTTCGCGGTGCCCGTTTCGTATTCAGCCGTGGCAGCCCCGGCCTTGGCGATGGCGTTGGTGATCTTTTCCGGGTCGAATTTGACAACACGTCCGTCCCGCTTCCGAATTTGAGTGAACATTCGGTTCCCCCTTTGCTTAGATTTTATAGAACGCGAGCATGAGATTGAGATGGACAGGAGTAGGTTTGCGTCCCCTCTACGCAAAGTGTCCGTGTCGCACAAGATATAGTGGTGCAATTTTGATGCAAACACTACATCTAGTCAAGAGAAAATTAAAAAAATCTTTCTCGAGGTTTGTTGACGGCCAACTCCCCGGAATAACTGATCGTTCGGGGAACCGACCGGGCTTTTGCCGCCGGAGGGCCAAAAAAAATTTGAGGACGGCAAAAAGCTCATTTTGGGGGCAAGTGCCTGTTTTTTGACGGGGTTTGAGGGACCGTTTTCCCCGAGAAGCGCCCGGGTAGGGCCTTTCGGGACATTCGAGCCGCCGGTGTCGGGTTTTCTCAAAGCGTCAAAAAAACATACTACATGTGGGGGTCCATATGTTCACCCGAACCCATATGTTGGGGTTCGGACCCCCGGGTTGGCGAGAAGGGTAACGGTTCATGCGGGGAAATGCAATACCAGATTTATACGAGGGTTCAGGGGACAGGGATCGGGGTCTCGGGTATCAGAAGATGAAGCGGGGTATAGGGTATCGGGACTCAAGTATCGGGAATGAAGAAGAATGTACTTATAGCATTCTTAATACCTTCGGACCCTATACCCGATACCCTTCTTCATGTACCCTGGACCCTGTCCCCTGTCTCAGGGTTTTTCCGCCACGTAGAGGTGGCAGATGCCGAAGGTGAAGGGCTTCGAGACGGCGAGGCGGAAGCCGTTTTTCAGGATCCGCTGCTCGAGGGCCTTCGGGGGTTCGAAGTCCAGTACGGAGTCGCGCAGGTAGAAGTAGGGTTCCTTTTTCCCGGCGATGGCGGCGCCGATCAGGGGCAGGACCCGCCGGAAATAGAACAGGTAGAGCTGGCGGATCACGGGGGTCTCGGGCAAGGAGAACTCGAGGATGGCGAAGCGGCCCCCGGGCTTGAGGATGCGCAGCGTCTCGCGGAAGAGGCTGTCCATGTCCTGGACGTTGCGGATGCCGAAGCTGATCATGGCGTGGTGGAAGCTTCCATCCCGGAAAGGCGTCCGCGTCCCGTCGCCCTGCAGGAAGAAGCACCGGCCGGCAAAGGGGCTCTGCCCGTTCTTTCTGCGGGCCACCCCCAGCATCGCCTCGGAGAGGTCGATGCCCGCAACTCGGCAGTCCGCCTGCCGGGCCGCCTCGAGGGCCATGTCGGCCGTGCCGGTGGCGATGTCGAGCACGTACTGGCCGTCGCGGATGGACAGGGCGCTCACGGTCCGGCGCCGCCAGATCTGGTCGATCAGCAGCGACAGGGTGCGGTTGCCCCGGTCGTAGGTCGCCGCCATCCGGTTGAAAAGGGGCCGGATGACGCCGGGGCGCTTGTCCATGCGGTTCTTGCCTTCCGGTGTCTGCATCGCGTTCCATCCTTCGGCGGATTGATATACACGCCTTGTATAACGAGGTAAAGCATTTTCAGGGTTTCCAATTCTCCCGGTCTTTTTCTTTTCCCTGCCTGGACCCTGAACCCTGCCCCCTGGACCCTGTCTTGCCCCTTGCGCTCGCCCGGGATTTTGTCCATAATAGGTGCGTCTCATCCGAATCAGTTGTCGGCGTTATTCTTCCCGCGTTAACCCCCTGATTGGCTGCTGGGAGTCTTCCTGTCTGTTTTTATTCGTGAGGGACCCTATGAAGGCGCTCGGGATCTGCGTCGGGGCTTCCACGATCAGCGTGGCCGGACTCGAACGGGACGATCGGGGCGCGATCTCCCTGATCGAGGCGCGCGCCGAGGCCCATCACGGCAACCCCCGCCGTACCCTCCTCGAGATGCTCGACGGCGTCGGCGCGGCCCGTTACGACCGCGTGAGCGTCACGGGGAGGCGCTTCCGCCAGTTCCTCAACCTCTCCTCCATCCCCGAGCCCGAGGCCGTGGAGCAGGCCCTCGCCCATCTCAACGGGCGGGGCGAGAACCTCGAGGCCGTCGTGAGCGCAGGCGGCGAGACGTTTCTCGTCTACACCCTGGGGAAGGACGGGCGCATCGCGACGGTCCACACGGGCAACAAGTGCGCCTCGGGCACGGGCGAGTTCTTCCTCCAGCAGGTCAAGCGCCTCGGCATGGGCGTGGACGAGGCGACGGGGCTTGCCCGCTCGGAGAACCCCTACCGGGTCTCGGGCCGCTGCAGCGTCTTCTGCAAGAGCGACTGCACCCACGCCGCCAACAAGGGCGTTCCGCGGGGGCGCATCGTGGCGGGCCTGTGCGAGATGATGGCGGGGAAGATCCTCGAGATCCTCCGCCAGGTGCCCCGGCGGGACATCATGGTCATCGGGGGAACGGCCCGCAACGACGTCGTGATGGACCGGTTGCGGAAGGAGATCGCGAACCTCCGGGTGCCCGACGAGGCGCCCTACTTCGAGGCCCTCGGCGCGGCCCTCTGGGCCCTCGCGCACGAAACGTCCCCGTACCCGGGGACCGGCGGCCTCTTCCGCAGCCAGGAAAGCTCCTTTGACGTCCTGCCGCCCCTCTCCGATTTCGCCGATCACGTCGAGTTCAAACCCTCGCGCCGGGGCGAGGCGAGGGCGGGGGATACGCTGATCCTCGGCCTCGACGTGGGCTCGACGACGACGAAGGCCGTCCTGCTGCGCGCCGGGGACGACGCCGTCGTGGCCTCCGTGTACCTGCGCACCGACGGCGACCCCGTCGGTGCCTCGCGCGCCTGCTACCGCGCGCTCTGTGGGCAACTGGGCCCGCTTGCCGCAGGCGTCCGCATCGAGGGACTCGGCGTGACGGGCTCGGGCCGCCAGATCGCGGGCCTCCACGCCATGACGGAGGGCATCGTCAACGAGATCGCCGCCCATGCCGCCGCCGCCGTCTGGTTCGACCCGGGCGTCGACACGATCTTCGAGATCGGCGGCCAGGATGCCAAGTACACTTTCCTCACCGGGGGCGTGCCGTCGGACTACGCCATGAACGAGGCCTGCAGCGCGGGGACGGGCTCCTTCCTCGAGGAGGCGGCTCGGGAGTCGCTCGGCATCGCCACGGAGGAGATCGCCGAGATCGCCCTGCGCGGCCCGCGCCCGCCGGACTTCAACGACCAGTGCGCGGCTTTCATCAACAGCGACATCAAGCGCGCCTTTCACGAGGGGATCGCCCGGGAGGACGTCGTGGCGGGTCTCGTCTACTCGATCTGCATGAACTACCACAAGCGCGTGAAGGGCAGCCGGGCCGTGGGGAGGAAGGTCTTCATGCAGGGCGGGGTGTGTTACAACCGCGCCGTGCCCCTGGCCATGGCCGCCGTCACGGGCAGGCGGATCGTCGTCCCGCCCGACCCGGGCCTCATGGGCGCCTTCGGCGTGGCCCTTGAGATCAAGCGCCGCATAGAGTTGGGGCTCATGCGCCCGCAGCGATTCTCGCTCGCGGCCCTGCGGGACCGGGAGATCGAGTACGGCGAGCCCTTCCGGTGCAACGGGGGCGCCGAGCGCTGCGACCGCGGCTGCGAGATCGCCCGCATCCGCATCGAGGGAAGGACGCACCCCTTCGGGGGGGCCTGCAACCGATGGGTCAACCTGCGCTTCGACCGGAAGGAGGACGCGGCGGGGCTCGACCTCGCGCACGCCTGGGAGCGACTCGTCTTCGAAAGGAGAGATGCGCGAGAGGGCAGGGCGCAGGGCGCCGTCGGCCTCAACAAGTCCTTCTTCACCAACGCCTGCTTCCCGCTCTACAGGCGGTTCTTCGAGGAGCTGGGGCTGCGGGTCGTCCTGCCCGACACGATTCGGCAGGAGGGCGTCGACCGCAGGGGGGCCGCCTTCTGCTGGCCCGTCGAGATCGCCCACGGCTACCTCCAGGACCTCCTGGACCGCGGGGTCGACTGGCTCTTCCTGCCCCACTTCAAGGGGGGCGAGCCGCGAAACGGCCAGGGCAACGGGCATGCGCCGTCCAAGAGCGTCGCCTGTCCGATCTCCCAGGGCGAGCCCTACTGGCTGGGGACGGCCTTCAAGGACCACCCCGCCTGGAAGGCCTTGAAGATGGACGGCCGCATTCTGTCGCCCGTCATCGATTTCTCGAAGGGCCCCGCCGCGGCGCAGGGGGCCTTCGTCGAGTTGGCCCGTGCACTCGGCAGGACGGCCGATGAGGGCAGGCGCGCCTTCCGGGCCGCCGTGGACGAGCAGGAGGCCGCCGTGCGGCGGATGCGGGAGGCGGGGCGCAGGGCCCTCGAGGAGCTGCGGGACGACCCGGGCGCCTTCGCCGTCGCCCTGTTCGGGCGCTCCTACAACGCCTTTGTCTCCGAGGCGCACATGGGCATTCCCCGGAAGCTGGCGACGCGGGGCGTCCGCGTCGTCCCCATCGACATGCTGCCCGTCGACGACGAGCCGGTGCATGGGCAGATGTACTGGTCTGCCGGGCAGACCATCCTCAAGGCGGCGCGCTTCGTGGAGCGGCACCCGCAGCTCTTCGGCTGTTACGTCACGAACTTCTCCTGCGGGCCCGACTCGTTCCTGATCGGGTATTTCCGGGACCTCATGGGGGACAAGCCCTCGCTCACCCTCGAGCTCGACAGCCACACGGCCGACGCGGGCCTGGAGACGCGCATCGAGGCCTTCCTGGGGATCGTGAGGGCCTGGCGCGAGGTGAGAGGGGGCCGGACCGCGGGGGAGGGCACCCGGCCGCGGGCCTTCACATCCTCGCGCTTCGACTACCGCAACCAGCGCTTCATCGATTCGAAGGGCAAGGCCCACTCCTTCTTCGACCCCAGGGTGCACCTGCTGTTCCCCTCCATGGGCCGCCTCAACTCGGAGGCCATGAGCGCCGTCTTCCGCGGGCTGGGCATCCGCAGCACCTGCCTGCCGCCGGCCGACCGCAGGGCCCTCGAGACGGGGAAGGGCCACAGCCTCTGCAAGGAGTGCCTGCCGCTGCAGCTCGTGACGGGGGGGCTGCTGAACTACCTCGAGGGGCGCGAGCGGCGCGACGAGCTGCTGCTCTACGTGATGCCCACCACCTCGGGGCCCTGCCGCTTCGGGCAGTACGCGCCCTTCATCGAGGGGGTGGTGGAGAAGCTGCGCTTCGACGACGTGGCCCTCTTCTCGCTGTCCGGCGAGAACAGCTACTCCGACTTCCACGGCAGCTCCTTCACGAAGAAGACCTGGACGGCCGTGGTGCTGGCCGACGTGATGCACGACGTCTACTCCATGCTGCTGGCCTGCGCGGCCCGGAGGCCGGACGCCATGGGGGTGTTCCGATCCGAGTGGTCGCGGATGCTGCAGGTCCTGGAGCGGGGCTGCGATCCCCGGGAGCTCGAGGAGACGCTGAGCGGAGCCGTGGAAGCGCTGGGGCGGGTCGAACTGCGGCGGCGTCCCGGCGACACGCCGCTCGTGCTGCTGACGGGGGAGATATTCGTGCGCCACGACGACCTGTCGCGGCAGTGGCTCGTCGAGAGGCTGGCCGACGAGGGCTTCGCGGTGAAGGTCTCGAGCGCCATGGAGTGGATCTACTACACCGACTGGTGCTACGTGAACCGGATGACAGCCGACGACATCTCCTTCCGGCAGCGGCTCCGACTCCTGCTGCGCCAGGCCGTGATGAGGCGCCGGGAGCGAGGCATCAAGGGCGTCATGGAGGAATCAGGCCTCCTGCACCATCGCATCGAGGACGTGGGCGGCCTCATCGACGGGGTGCGCCACCTCGTGAGCCCGCGGCTCGTCGGCGAGGCGATCCTCACCGTGGGGGCGGCGCTCACGGAGGTTCCCGAGCACTACTGCGGCGCGATCGCGATCGGGCCCTTCGGCTGCATGCCGAACCGGATCGCCGAGGCGATCCTCTCGAGGGAGATGAACCGGGAGGGCAAGAAGGCCCTGCGGGGAAACGGCGCCCGGGCCCGGCGCATCCTGGAGAGGTTCGACCACCTGCCGTTCCTTGCCATCGAGAGCGACGGCAGCCCCTTCCCGCAGATCGTCACCGCGCGGCTCGAGACGTTCCTCCTGCAGGCGCGCAGGGTCCACGAGGCGATGCGCGAAGAGAGGGTACAGGGTACAGGGCTCAGGGTACAGGGGGCAAAGGGATAACAGGCACAGGCTGCAAAAACGGATTCAGGACTCAGGATTCCGGCTTCGGAAACAAGGAGGTTTCTCCCACCCGAGCCCCGAACATAAAAAGGGGGAATCTCCCCCCCTCCTTCCAGAAAAGAGAGATTCCCCCAGGGGATGGCCCGGGCGAACCCGGGACGAGAACATCGTGTTCGAGGGCAGTCAGGCATCGCGGCAGATCGTTGCACACGTCGATCCCGGCGGGATGCCCGGCAGCGGGACAGAGGCCGGACCGTTCATGACGATGAGGCCGCGTTTCAATGACTCTCTTCCTTGATCCCCTCCAGGGTGTCTCTCTCCGGGTGATGAAAGACGGCCTGGCCTCTGTCCGCGTGAAATACTAGGGAATGCGGGCGGGAAACACAATACGGCGGTCGGGTGATTTTTTTCTCGGAACCTGTTCTTAGGAAAAATACGAAGAAAGTACTAGCGCGATACGGACGTTGCGCCTGTGGATACAGCGGGGCGGGTCATTTCACGATGAAGGTGACCGCGTCGGCCACGCGTTCCTCCCGGTCGACGAGGGTCAGCACGTGCCGGCCGCGCTCGGGCTTCCAGGCAAGCGTGGCCGACGAGCCGAGGGCGCGGTCGTCGAGGCGCCACTCGTGGGTGTCGCCGACGAAGCGCCCGACGAAGGAGACCCGCTGAAGCTCGGCGGGGATGTCCGGGTCGAGAGTGATGATCGTCGCGGGTTGGGGGTAGACGATCCGGGCGACGGCGTGGTGCCGCTCGAAGGCGATTTCCCCCTGTGGTTCCGTCCCCTCGATGAACCACTCGGTCCGCGAGGGCTCGAGGTTGTCCCGGAAGCTCACCTGCCGTGCGACAGTGCCCGCCGCGGCCCTAGGCGCCCTCGAGGCGGCTCGCCGGTGGAGATGGTTCATGATGTCGAGCCACACCGGGGCGGCGCCGGCCATGCCCGAGACATTCCACATGGGTTCGCCGGGGAAGTTGCCCACCCAGACGCCGACGGTGTAGCGCTCGGAGTAGCCCACACACCAGTTGTCGCGCATGTCCTTGCTCGTGCCTGTCTTCACGGCCGTCCAGAAGCGGGTGGCCAGCGGGTTTTCCAGGCCGAAGGTCGCGCTGCGGGCCTCGCGGTCCGAGAGGATGCCTGAAACGATCCCGGCGGCCCTCGCGTCCATAACGGGCATCGTTTTCTCCGTCCCATCGCCCGCGGCGATCTTGAGCCTGCCCCAGCGTCCCCCGTTTGCAAGCGTCCGGTAGGCGTTCACCAACTCGTAGAGGGTCACGTCGGCCGAGCCCAGCGCGAGCGAGTAGCCGTAGTAGTCCGCTTCGCGGTCGATGCTTTCCACCCCGAGGGCCCGCAGCCGCTCCACGAAGGCATCGGGCGTGACGAGCATGAGCGTCCGCACGGCGGGAATGTTGAGCGAGGCCGAGAGGGCCGTCCGCAGGCTGACGGGGCCGAGGAACTCGCGGTCGTAGTTCTCCGGCACGTAGAGGCCGCCCGCCGTCGGGATCTGCAGGGGCGCATCCTCCAGGATGGAGGCCGCCGTCAGGAACCTCTTCTCGATGGCCAGGCCGTAGAGGAAGGGCTTGAGCGTCGAGCCCGCCTGCCGAAGCGCCCGGATGCCGTCCACATGGGGCGCGCTCGAAGTGGCGCCCTGGTTGGCCGCGTAGGCCAGGATCTCGCCGGTTTCGTTGTCGACGACGAGTGCGGCGCCGTCGCTCACGTTTCTCTCCGCGAGCTGCGAAAGCTGGCGGTTGAGGGCTTCCAGCACGAACGCCTGGATCTCCCCGTCGAGTGTGCACTGCACCCGTTGTCCCGCCTTGCCGGTGAGCAGCAGCCGGGCCGCGTGGGGGGCAAGCGCCACCTGGGGCCGGATCCGGTAGGGCCGACCGAGCGTCTCCACGGTCAGCGCCGTGATTTCCTCTGCGCTCAATGCGGAACGCGTCCGTTCGGCCAGTCGAACGGCCCGGCGAGCCGCGGCTTCCGCGGGGATTCGGGCCGAGGGGATGAGCGAGGCCAGCAGCAGCGACTCCGCCTCGCCGAGACCCGAGGGATCCTTGTCGAAGAGGCCCCGCGATGCGGCGGCGATCCCCTGCAGCTCTCCGCGAAACGTGATGAGGTTCAGGTAGGCCTCGAGGATCTCGTCCTTGGACCAGGCGCGCTCCAATGCAAGGGCCGCCGAGACCTGGCGCAGCTTCTCGCGCCACGTCCTCTTTGCGCCGCGGGGTGTAGCGGCCTCATCGAGGCGCGAGGCGAGCTGCATGCTGATCGTGCTCGCGCCCCGGGAGCCTCCGGACAGGGTGTGACGCAGCGTCGAGGCGGTCAGAGCGACCCAGTCGACCCCCATGTGGTTGCGGAACCGCTTGTCCTCGGCGGCAATGACGGCGCTGCAAAGTGCGGGCGAGATGTCGGTGAGAGTGACCCATTCGAGTCGTCTGCCCGTGGGGTCCACGCGCATCTCGTGGATCACGTTGCCGTGCCGGTCGGTGAGCAGGGCGTCGGAGAGGCGGTGCGCGGCGCGCACCTCGTCAAAGGAAGGAAGAGCCGGCCCTGAAAGGAAGAGCCCAGCCGCAAGCGTGCAGAGGAAGGCCGCGCCGCCGACGATGACGGCGGCAAGGAAGAACTTCCAACCTCGGAGAGAAAAGCGGGTCACAGGTCTATTCCGTCTGTTCCGTCCACAAGAGGTGTATAGGGTCTCGGGTATCGGGAATGAAGAAGAATGTTCTGATAACATTCTCACTACCTTCGGACCCTATACCCGAAACCCTGTACCCGGAAATTCAGGCCCGATACCCTTCTTCATGTACCCGATACACTTTCCCTTGACGCGACTCCGACGCGTCAGGGATTCACCGACAGCACCGGGTTCGGGATCTCGCCGAACATCTCCGGCGCGTAGAGCGCCTCGGCCCGCGTGGGCGGCATCTGGAAGGTGCCCTCGTTGTTGAAGCGCAGCGTGTAGCCTGTCCTCCAGGTCCCCTTCGGGATGTAGCGGTAGTAGAACCGGCAGGCCTCGAAGGCGCGCTCGACGTAGGCTTCCTGCGCGCGGCCCGCGTTCTTTTCCAGGCCCGGCTCGAGGCCCACGGCGATGACGGCCGAACCCGCCGGGATGGGGTCGTTCAGAACGACCCAGGTCATGTCCGACTGGGCTTCCACTTCGAGGAGCACCCGCACCACGTCGCCGCGGCTCCAGAAGTTCTTGACCTTCTTTTCCACGGCCGACACGGTCTTCTTGATCCTATAGCCGCTCGAGAAGGGTTTGCGGAGCGGCACGGCCGCCAGGCCCTGGACCGTCGCCCAGGGGGCGCCGTCCCCCTCGTGTCTCAACGCGAGGGTCTCCTTCCTGTCGGGCCATTCGAAGCGCACCGTCCCGCCCTTGGGCGTCTCCCAAGCACCCCAGCTCACCGACGAGGACTTCGGCCCGAGCGAGGCCGTCGTCTTGCCCGACACGTCGACCTTCTCGTAGGCGGCCGAGAACTTCTCGAAGGCAAGCGTCCCCCAGGCATTGGCTGTCGTCGTGTCCCAGTGCCCCCGCTTCATCCGGCCCAGGGCCCCCCTGGCGATGCGCGGGGCGTCCTCCTTCCAGGCCTCGAGGTCGGTTGCGGCCAGCAGGGTGCGCACGGCGTTGACGTCGGGCGAGACCATGAGCCACCACAGGCCGTCGGCCCTCTCGGTGGAGAATCCCATCGCCGTCCCCTGCAGGTTCAGTCGCGAGCGCAGGATCTGCTGCGCCGCGGCGAGTTTCTTGGCCCGATCGGGGATGTCGGCCGTGCGCTTCAGCACGCCGATCCAGTCGATCACGGCCGAGGTGGGCCAGAGATTGGGCTCGACGGTCACGGAAGCCAGCAGGGCGGCCTTTGCCTTCCCGTGGCGGGAGAGGGCCTCGACGGCGGCCACTTTGCGGACGGCGAGGTCCGCCGTGGCGAGGTCGCTGCCGCGCCGGATGCGCCCCTCCACGAAGCCCGCAAGGCCCGCAGACATCTGCTCGCGAACGGCCGGCGGAATCTCGAAGCCCGCCTCGTGGGCAATCGCCATCACGTAGGCCGTCAATGTGTCGCTTCCCGTCCGCATGAGGGGGAAGTACTTCAGCAGCCCCTCGCCGTCGAGGTAAGCCGGAAGCTCCCGCATCCGCTCCTGCCAGAGCGCCTTGTCCCTCAGGGCCACGGCCTTCGAGACCTTCTGCTCGAGGCAGCCGTAGGGGTACTGCGACATGTACTCCCGCACGCCGGCGAGGCCGTCGGCGATCCGCGGCTGCAGCCGCACCGAGAGGCCGCCCTTGCCGGCGAGGGCGCCGGCCGGGCGCTCCACGGGAATGTCGATCTTCTCGCGGACCTGCATGAGGGTGGCCTGCCAGGTCCGGACGGGGACGGCGGGGACGATCTTCTGCGAAACCCGGATGCGGTCCTCCGTCTTTCCGTCGCGCTCCACCGCCGAGATCTCATAGTCGAGCTTGCCGACGCCGGCGGGCACGCGGATGTCCCACCCGATCTCCTTCGCCTCGCCCGGCGAGAGGCCGACGCGCAGTGTCTCGTAGTCGGTCTTCTCTTGCCCGGCCGTGACGGTGAGACGCGCCTCGGCGTTCATGGGTTTCTGCGTCGTGTTGCGGATCGTGACGCCGGCCTTCAGGAAGTCGCCCTCGCGGGCCAGCGGCGCGATGCCCGCCAGCAGCTGCAGGTCCTGCGTCGTGCGGACGTTGGCCTGCCCCGTGCCGAAGAGGTCCGGCCCGCCCGTTGCGACGGCGACGATCCGGTACTCCGTGAGGCTGTCCTTCAGGGGGATCTTCAGCCGCGCCTCGCCCTTCTCGTCGAGCGGCACGGACGCTTTCCAGGCGAGCAGCGTGTCGAAGAGTTCGCGGGTGATCTGCTTGCCGCCCCCGCCGCCCTGCGGCAGGGCCTTGAGGCCGAAGTGCCGCTTGCCGATCACCATCATCTGCGCCGTCGAGGTGAAGATCTCGTAGGGCCGCTGGCCCATCATCGCTTCCAGGAGCTTCCAGGTGCCGTTGGGCCGCAGGGCCAGGAGGCCCCGATCGACGGCGGCCACGGCCAGCTCCGCCCCCTCCGGCAGCTTCTGCCCGGATGCCGTGCGGACCCGGAAGAGCACGTCCGCCTCCTGGCGCACCCGGTAGACCGGCTTGTCGGGCTTGACCTCCACGGCCAGCTCGTGCTCCTTCCAGCCCACGCGGATCTCGGCGATGCCGAGCTTCCAGGCGGGCTTGCCGGGGTCGAAGGTCGCCGTGGGGGCCGCCTCGCCCGTGCGCCCCCGGACGGCCAGGACCGAGACGAAGGCGTTGGGTGCGTAGTTTCGCTTCACGGGGATCTCCACGACGGGGTTCGTGCCCGAGAGCTTCTGCACGTGGGCGTCCACGATCCCCTCGCGCTCCACCGTGACCAGGGCCGTCGCCTCGCGGAAGGGCATGCGCACCTGCAGGCGAACCTTCTCGCCGGGCTCGTAGCGCTTCTTCTCGGGGATCACGTCGATGCGGTCGTCGTTGCGCGCCTCGAACCACAAGTCGTCCTTGCCGGCCGCCCAGAGGCCGAAGGTCGCCAGGGCCGGGTTGCCGTCGGCGTCCTTCGCCTCGGCCTGCAGGATCACGTTACCCGAGACGGGCGAGGGCGCCTCGCAGAGGAGCAGCCCCGAGGCGTCCGTCCTGCCCTTGCAGTGCGGGCCTGCCTCGCAGACCGCCATCCCGGCGTCGTCGGACTTGGCCTTGCAGGGCAGTTTGATCCGCTGGACCTCGGAGACGTTCTCGTAGGAGTAGAACCCGCCGGCGATCCGCCTGCGGTGCGAGTAGGTCTTGCGCTGGTAGAGATCAACGAAAACCTCCGCGTCGGGCACGGGGGTTCCCGCCAGGTCGAGCACGACCACGCGATAGCGCAGCGAATCGGCCGAGGCCGTCCAGGATTCCGGCTTCAGGCCCACGGCTAGCTTCGAGGGGGCAAGCGGGATGTCCGCGGCCGCCGTCTGGACCTCGCCGTGGGGGTCGCGGTACTCGAGCTCGGCGTGGAGAGTCCTGGGCGCGTCGATTTTCGGAAGCTTGGCGAACTTCGTCCGCGCGGAACCGGTCTCGTCGAGCCTCAGCTCCTGCGTGGGCAGGCGGCGCAGCCGGTCGCGGACGGGGACGTCTTCGTCGTCGAGACCCAACTCGTCGTAGGCCGACAGCGTCCGGGTGCCCTCCTTCAGGCGCTCACCCGAGAAGGTGTACTCGTCGTATCCCGCGAAGCTCAGGGTGCGCGGCCGGATCTCGCCGCGGAGCTTCACGGGGAGCCGTCCCGCGCCGCCGCCGGAAAAGTAGGATACGGAGAGATCGAGGCCGACCTCCTTCGGCTGTACGGGGGGTGCGGCGGGCCCCTGCACGACGGCCTTCATCAGGGGGATGCGGAACTCCTCCACCTGGAAGAAGCCCGTGGCGAGCTTCGGCGCGTTCTTGTCGCCCCTTCGCGCGAGGCTCACCTCGTAGGAGCCCAGGCGCGCGCCCTCGGGGATCTTCCAGTCCGTCGCGGCGCTGCCGTTGTCTTCCCAGGCCAGGGGCACGCGGTACTCCTGCCCACTGCCGCTGTGTCGGATCTCCACCTCGTCGAAGCGGGAGCGGCCCCCGGGCAGGGTGAGCCCGGCCGTCGTGGGCACCCGCAGGATGTGCTTCATGTGCACCGTCTCGCCGGCCCGCAGCAGGGTGCGGTCGAGGATCGTGTGGCCGACGGCGTCGTCGAGTCCGCGCCAGTCGGCCGAGGGGAGCTGGAAGCGCCAGGGCTCGATGCCGTCCTCCCAGCTCGAGTGGGTGAAGGTGGCGTCCTTGTCCGTGCGGGCGAAGATGAAGAGGCCCGTCGTCATGCCGCCCAGCATGCCCGTGTGCTCGCTGTAGTTGACGGGCCAGTTGCAGCGGGCCTGCTTCTCCTGGGAGGGGAGGGTGCCCTGGATGAGGGCCACGCCCCGCTCGTCCGTCTTTCCCTGCCAGAGCCTCTTCCCGCTGCAGTCGCGCACGGAGAGGGCGGCGCCCGCCACGGGGGCGCCCGTGTCGAGGGCCGTGACCCAGACGAGCGAAGACTCGCGGCCCCACTTGAAGTGGGCCGCCAGGTTCGTCACCAGGGCCGCCGCAGGGACGTACAGCGGGGCGGGCTTTGCCAGCAGGTGCTGGCCCAGGATGCGGCTCTCGAGCTCCACGACGTGGAAGCCGGGTTTTCCGAGGGGGATGCCGATGACCTCGAAGGCCTTCCCGCCGCCGGGGGCAGGGAGCCTGAATTCTTTTCCTGCCGTCTGGCCCGTGAAGAGGGATTTCTCGCGGGTGGCTGAGGCGACGTTGCGCAGCCAGTGGATGACGCGTTCCTCCGCGGCGAGGCTCACCGTCCGCACCCTGCCCGTGACCTGCTGGCCGAGGGCGGGCGCCGCCGTGTCCGCGCGCCTGCTCCGGGCGGCGGAGGGGTCCGGCGTCTCCGGCACGGTCTCCTCGGCGTCGCCCTCCACGGTGAGGAGCCGGTTTTTCAGCTCCGCCTCGATGTTGCGCACCGTCACGGGCAGCAGGGGGGCTGCGGCCTCGAGGATGCCGAAGCGCGCGGCGAACTTCGCAAGCGGCGGGAAGCCCTCCGTCTTCACCGCCAGCGGGAACCGGCCGGCGTTGGCCAGGGGGCGACCCGAGTCGTCTTTCATGTCCTTCGGCATCTCGATGGAGAACGCCGTCTTTTCCGGGAAGGGCCCGGGGAAGGTGATGAACTGCGTGTGCGTGCGGCTCTGGTCATCCCCTGTCTTCGGTTTCCAGGTCTTGCCGCTTGCGTCCTTCAGGACGATCTCCTTCGCCAGGCTCCAGGGCGCCGGCGCCGAGAAGGTCATGCGCATGGGCAGCACGGGGATGCAGCCGGCGCCCTTCTTCTCTCGGGGGCAGGAGAACTCGGCCCGGAAGGGGGCCCGGGCCTGGAACTCGAGGACCTGGTCCTCTTCTGTCGCCACCCCGCTGCCGGCGGCGATGCCCTTTCCCCAGACAAGACGGACCTTCGCCGACGGCGGGAAGGCCTGCCTTGCGCTGAGGGCCACCAGCGTACCCTCGTCCTTCCGGATTCGCAGCGCCTTGAGGAGCTGCTTGCGTTCCTCGCCCGTCACGAGCGTCACGCCCACCCGCTCGTTCACACCGGCCACGGAGAACCAGGCGTTTTTCACGAGCGTCTCCTGCACGGGCTGCGCGTCCAGGGTGAGCAGGAAGATCTGCCTCTCGTCGATATCCGTATCCCCCTCGTAGGGGCGCGACTGGAGGATGGAGGGACCGCCCGTGGAGAAGGAATAGGCCGTCGTGTCCGTGACGGCCGTTCCGGCCAGCGTCTTCACGCCGGCCTTCAGGGTGAAGCGGCAGGCGACGCCGCCGGGAAGGTTCCGCTCGAAGTCGTAGGACCAGGTCCGGGCGTCGACCCAGCGCCCGCTGCCCTTCTCGGCGCACCGGATGTCGAAGGGCTCCGCCAGCTGCGGGTCGCCGAAGGAGACCATGGGCTCCGAGAAGCGCGCCGTCACCTGTCGAATCTCCTTGACGGTGCCCTGGGGCGCGAACATCTCGATGCGCGCCCCCTCGTCGGCGCTGAAAGCGTCCGCGGGCGGAAGCGTTGCAAGGCTGATCCAGGTTAAGAGGGACAACGACACGAGACCGCGCAACGGGATGCTTGAGCGCATGACCGACCTCTCGGGGTGGGATTAGTGGATGATTTAGCAGAAAGGGTCAGGGGGAGGCAAAGGCTTTCTTGAAAGCCAGGGTCCAGGAGGGAAGAATCCCCCTCGTTCCCTCTTGGTGCATGAAACGGGGAGCAAGGGGGCTTTGTGTCTCCTGTTGACTGCTCGTATCAGCTGCCGCGTTTCGTCATACGCCGCCTGCGCGCGAAGGCGAAACCGATTGCCGGGATGAAGAAGAAGCCCAGCAGGAGAGGATACTTCACCGCGTAGACGATCGGCGTGAGGGCCCAGCGCACCGCCGTTCGAAGCCCCTCGTGCCGCGCGATGAACGCTGCCGCGGGAGGCGACCACGCACAGTAGAGCTCGATGAAGGCCCGGCCGATCGATGTCGGCGCCAGCACCCGGTCCCTGAAGTCGCGCAGGGCCTGCACGTGCGGGTCGAGGGCCGAGCCGTAGGCCGCCGTGGCGATGAAGCAGCTCACGTAGACCGACGAGTCGTCCGCCGGCGTGCTGACGGGCGTGAAGACCTGGATTCGCTGGTTGATCGTGTCTGCGATATAGATGTTTCCGTTCGGACTCAGGGCAAGCCCCGTCGGGCCGTCGAATTGGCCGTTGCCGGAACCGAAGGATCCCCACTTGGCGAGGAACACCCCGCCGGGTGAGAATTTCTGGATGCGGTAATTGCCCGTGTCGGCCACGTAGAGAAAGCCGCTTGCGTCGGCAGTGACGCCGGCCGGGCTGTCGAACTGGCCGTCGGCCGTCCCGAAGGAGCCCAGGGTGCCGACGAAGACCCCCAGGGTGGTGAACTTCTGGATCCGGTGATTGCCCGTGTCGGCCACGTAGACATTGCCCAGGTTGTCCACCGCCACGGCGGAGGGCGCATTGAATTGCCCGTTCCCGGCGCCGGTGGACCCCCAGCTGGAGAGATAGATGCCCGTCGGGGAGAATTTCTGGATGCGGTCGTTGCCCGTGTCGGCCACGTAGACGTTGCCGCTGGAGTCGGTGGCGATGCCCAGCGGTCTCTCGAATCGGCCGCTCGCCGTGCCCTGGGAGCCCCACGAGCCGATGAAGACGTTCGACGCGTCGAACTTCTGGATGCGGTGGTTGCCCGTGTCGGCCACGTAGAGATTGCCCGTCGAATCGCCCGCAACGGCAGAAGGCGTGTTGAACTGCCCGTCGGCCGTTCCCAGGGCGCCCCAGACGGTCGTGTACGTTCCCGTCGAGGTGAACTGCTGGATGCGGTGATTGCCCGAATCCGCCACGAACACGTTCCCCAGGGAGTTCACGTGCACGTCGGCGGGGCTCGAGAGCTGGCCGTTTGCAGTCAGAGCGGAGCCCCACGTGAGGTCCCACACGCCCGCATCGTTGAATCGCTGGATGCGGTCGTTGACCGTGTCGGCCACGTAGACGATCGCCCCCGAGGTGCTGACCGCCAGCCCCTGCGGATTGTTGAACCGGGTGTCGCCGGGACCGAAGCTCCCCCACTGGGTCACGTAGTTGACCACGGCGCTCACGACGAGGAACTTCTGGACCCGGTGGTTGAGGGAATCCGTCACGTAAACGTTGCCGGCGGTGTCGACGTCCACGGCCGTCGGCGCATCGAACTGGGCGTTGCCCGTCCCCGCGATGCCCCAGGCGACGACGAAGGCGTCGGCGGAGGAGAATTTCTGGACCCGGTTGTTGCCCGTGTCCGCGACGTACACATTGCCCGAAGAATCCGTCGCGATCCCCAGGGGGCTCGCAAACTGCCCGTTGCCCGAGCCGGTGGTTCCCCAGGCGCCGACAAAGGTGCCCGACGAGGTGAAGCGCTGGATGCGGTCGTTGCCCGTGTCGGCCACGTAGACGTTGTTCGACGTGCCTACCGCCAGGGCCGAGGGCGAGTCGAACTGCCCGTTGAGAATGCCCTGGGTTCCCCACTGGGTGATGTAGGCGCCGGCGGAGGTGAATTTCTGGATGCGGTGGTTTCCCGCGTCGGCCACGTAGACGTTCCCGAGGGAGTCTACGGCCACGTCGGAGGGCAGGTTGAACTGCCCGTTCGCGGTGCCGAAGGCGCCCCAGGAGGTGACGAAGGCGCCCGAGGCGTTGAACACCTGGATCCGGTTGTTCCGGGAATCGGCGACGTAGACGAGCCCGGAGGAATCCGCGACGATGCCGAGAGGCTTCTTGAATTTGCCGCTGCTCGTGACGTCGGAGCCCCAGGAGGTGACGAACAGGGCGCCGTTTGCCTCCACCGTCTCGCCCAGGCCGGGCAGGGTGACGAGGGCGAAGATCAGCAGCAGAGCAACGGAAATCGGTCGAAAAACGGCTTGCTTTCTCATGGAGCCTCCCCGGCTTCGGGCCGTTCGGTGATGGACGATCCCGGCAGCAGGCCCGGGACTGTCTTGCGGACAGGGTAAGAGCCCCGTAAGGGAAAGTAAAGTATGATTTTTTTCTAATCGGGGTATTAGAAAAACATACGAAAAAAAGGTGAGTCGAAAGGGACGGTCTCTGCGGGGCGGGAACGAGGGGGCGGCCTTTGCCGGCCGCCCCCTCGTTCGTCGCTGCTGGAAAAATCCGCGGTCACTTCGTGTTGCTTGTCGAGTCCGGCGTGATGGGGGGACTGTAGGGGTGGTACGGGTTATTCTGCGGCCCCGCGACCCTGGTCTTCGGGTCCAGCCCCATGGTGACGACGACACGGGTGCCGGGCTCGACGGACGTGCCCGGGGCGATGTCCTGTCTCAATACGGTATTGATCTTCCTCGGATCGGTGACCGTCGCTGCCCCGGCGCCCATTGTGAGTTTCGCCTGCTTCAATGCGGTCTCTGCCTGTTTGAATGTCATTCCCACGAGGGAGGGCACGCGCACCGTCTCCTGATATTGCCCGACGGTCACCGTGACGGTCTGCCTGCCCGGGTCGGCCTGCGTGCCCGGTTCCGGCGACTGCTGGAGCACCAGGTTGTTCTGCATGGCATCCGTCACGGCCTTGCGCTGGACGTCTACCTTCCACCCCTGCGACTGGAGTTTCTGCATGGCCGGGCCGCCCGGCATGCCCTTGACGCCCGGCACGGGTTTCGTGGCCGGGGCCGTGTACGCGCCCACGACGAGCGGCACCATCGTGCCCGGCGCGACGGGCGTACCGGCGGCGACTTTCATGCCCAGGACCACGCCGTTTCTCTGCGGCTCGGCAACCGGTTGTGTGCTGACCTGGGCGTTGAGCCGCGCCTTCGACAGAACGGCCTGGGCCTCTTGGAGTTTCATTCCGGCAACCTGGGGCACCGGGACCCTCTCCGGGCCCTTTCCGACGTAGAGGGTCACGGGCTGGTTTTTCTGCTGCACCTGCGTGCCGGGCGGGGGGCTCTGCTGGACGACCACGTCCGTCTGCTGCGCGTCGGTGACAGGCTTTTCCTGCACATTCACCTTCCAGCCCTGTTTTTCCAGATTCTGACGTGCGGCGGCAGACTTCACGCCCGTGACGTTCGGTACGGCTGTCGTCACCGGCGGCGTGAACTGGCCCACGACGACGGGCACCATCGAACCCGGCGCAAGGGGCGTGCCGACGGCGACTTTCTGCCCGATGACCACGCCGTTTCGCTGCGGTTCCGCAACGGGCTGATGGGTGACCTGGGCGTTGAGCTTGTTGTCGAAGAGGATTTTCTGCGCCTCGGCAAGCGGTTTGCCCGTGACGTAGGGCACATTCACCCGTGCGGGCGCCGTGTGAACACCCACGACCACGGGCACCGTCGAACCGGGCGCCATCGACGTCCCCGGGGCTGCCAATTGCTTGAGGACGACCTGGTTCTTGCCTGGGTCCTCCGTGTTTTCCCGGATCACACGGGCGTTGAGCTTGTTTGCGACGAGGGCCTTCTGGGCTTCGGCCAGCGGCATGCCCGTGACGGTCGGGACCCGGGTCTGCTCCGCCGTTTTTCCGGCCACGAGGATCACGACCTGCTGCTTGCTGACCCGAGTGCCGGCCGGCGGTTTCGTGCCGAGAACCGTACCGTCCTGCTTCGGATCCGCCACGGTCCGATACTCCATGCCCGCCTTCCAGCCCTGCTGGATGAGCATCCGCTGAGCTTCCGTCGCCTTCATGCCGGTCACGTTGGGCACCGCCTCGGCCTGTTGGGCTGTCTGGGCCCCGACGAGCGATGGGACGGCGATCAGGACAGCCGCTGCAAGAATACAGATCAAACGAAGCGTTTTCATAACATCCTCCCGTTTTCGTCCAGGTGACTCGAAACACCTGAGGGAATTCACGCAAAGGACGTGCCAGACAGATGTGCCGTGCCGCGCAGTCAGAATAAGATTGACTCCCCCGAGGGCCTGTACTATTAAGAAAAAGGTAACTGTTGGGAATCGGAAGAGGAATCTTGGCGACAAAAAAACTGTTCATTCGGACCTTCGGCTGCCAGATGAACGTCCACGACTCGGAGCAGCTGGAGGAACTCCTCAAGGGTTCGGGGTACGCGAGGACGGAGAGCGCGAAGGAAGCGGACCTCATCATCGTCAATACCTGCAGCATCCGCGACAAGGCGGAGCAGAAGGTCTACAGTCAGCTCGGCCGCTACCGGCACCTCAAGAAGTCACACCCGCATCTGCAGATCGGGGTCTGCGGCTGTGTCGCCCAGCAGCAGGGGGAGCGGCTGCTCGAGAAGGCCCCCTTCCTGGACCTCGTCATCGGGACCCACAACCTCGACCGCCTGCCCGAGTGCATCGGGCTTGCCCGGAAGACGGGCCGCCCCGTCGTCCGGACGGGCTTCCGCGAGGCGGTGCCCTCCATCGGCATCCCGACCCTTCCCGCGAAGGGTTCCGTGAGCGCCTTCGTCACGATCATGCAGGGCTGCGACAACTACTGCGCCTTCTGCGTCGTTCCCTACCTGCGGGGCCGGGAGGAGAGCCGGCGAATCGAGGAGATCCTGGCCGAGGTGAAGGCTCTGGCCGCCCACGGGGTGAAAGAGGTGACCCTGCTGGGCCAGAACGTGAACTCCTACGGCAAGTCCCCCGTCGGGGGGCACACCTTCGCGGAGCTTCTCCGCGCGATCGGCGGGGTCCCGGGCGTCGAGCGGGTCCGCTTCACCACCTCCCACCCCAAGGATCTCACCGACGATATCATCGACTGCTTCCGCGACGTGAAGAACCTGTGCGAGAGCATCCACCTGCCGGTCCAGTCCGGCTCGGACGCGGTGCTGGCGAGGATGAACCGCCGCTACACGAGTGCCGATTACCTGGACCGGGTCCGCAAGCTGAGGGAGGCCTCGCCGGAGATCGCCATCAGCTCCGACATCATCGTCGGATTCCCCGGAGAGGCAGAGCAGGACTACCAGAAAACGCTTGACCTGATGGAAAAAGTCAGGTTTGATACCTTATTCTCTTTCCAGTATTCCGAGAGGCCGGGAACGGCCGCCGTGGGGCTCGACGCCAAGGTGAGCCCCGGGGAAAAGCGCAGGCGGCTCATCGAGCTCCAGGCCCTCCAGGACCGTCACACGCAGGAAAAACACGACAGCCTGGTCGGAAGAACCGCGGAAGTCCTCGTGGACGGCACGAGCCGCAACACCCCGTGCGACTTGTCCGGCCGCACGAGATCGAACAAGATCGTGAACTTCGCGGGAGGCAGAGACCTCATCGGGAAGACCGTCCGGGTCCGCATCGTGGAGGCGTTCCTTCATTCCCTCCGCGGCGAGATGCTGGGATAAGAGGGAGGGTTCCTCAGATGTTCGTCGAGATGAAGGTGTCCGGTCTTACCATCGACCCGCTGACCAACACGCCCATCGTGATCCTGAAGGATCTCGAGGGCAAGCGGGCGGTGCCCATCTGGATCGGGCTCTTCGAGGCCAGCGCCATCGCCACGGAACTCGAGAAGATCAGCTTCTCGCGGCCCATGACGCACGACCTCATCCGGGACCTGCTGAAGATCCTCGAGGCGAAGGTGATGAAGATCGAGATCGTCGACCTCAGGAACAACACCTTCTTCGCCTGCATCCACCTGAAACGCAACGGCGACACGCTGATCGTCGACTCCCGGCCGAGCGACGCCATCGCCCTGGCCCTTCGGGTCAACTGCCCGATCTTCATCGACGAGAAGGTGATCGAGAAATCGCGCAACATCGACTTCGCCAAGAAGGTCGACGAGCTGGACAAGAAGAAGACGGAAGAGCTCAAGGAGTTTCTGGAGAATCTTCCCGAGGAGGACTTCGGGAAGTACAAGATGTGACGACGCCGTCACGCCCCGAAGAGGCCCCGCGTGGAAGAGACACGACGCATTTATCTGAAGATGGGCGACAGGGTCGTCCATCTGCGTTATCCCCACTGGGGCACGGGCATGGTCGTGGAGGAGCAGAACTCCACCGTGCTCGGCGGAAACTCCTTCGTCAAGATCGTCTTCAAGGACGGCCGCGTCCGGGTGTTCGACAACAACTTTGCCCACGCCTGGTGCTGCTACTACGCCGGGATACGACGCTGCACATGATCGAAACGGCCCGTTTGCCACTGAAGCGCATAAAGTAGTCATAAACCCGATTTTATGGACTTTTTTATGCGTTTTCGTGGCTATTTTTATTGGGGCCTGATATAAGGACACCTTCAGTCTATTCCAGGGTGTGTGCTGGAAGGGGAAGCCTCGGGGATGTCCGAAGTTAGGAAGTGATGAAGAGCGGAAGAGCGGAGTGGATGCAGGAATTGTTTTATTCCTGGCCGCGAGAGGGAATGGGGTCATGGAGAAGGCCATCGAGGCATTCGGGATGCACCTGGTAACGGAGAGGAACCTGAGCCCACACACCCGGCGCAGCTACCTGGCCGATCTCGGGCAGTTCCGGGCGTTCCTGGAGGAAAACGGACTGCTGCCCGCGGGCGGAAGCGAACCGGAGCAACTGGCGGCCATCGACCACATGGCCGTCCGTTCGTTCCTGGGCTCGCTGTACCGCAGGAAGGTCCGGAAGGTGACGATCGTGCGGAAGGTCGCCGCCCTTCGCACCTTCTTCAACTACATGATGCGGGAGGGCAGGGTTCGGGTGAACCCGGCCGAGATGGTCCAGGCCCCGAAGGCCGAAAAATATCTTCCCGCCTTTCTGCCCGTGGAGGAGATGTTTTCGCTGCTGAACCTGGCGTTTCCCGACGACGCTGCCGGGTCCCGGGACCGGGCCATGCTGGAGCTCTTCTATTCCTCGGGGGTCCGCGTCAGCGAGCTGACCGGGCTCAACCTGGGAGACGTCGACGTGCAGCAGGGCCTCGTGAAGGTCCGGGGCAAGGGAAAGAAGGAACGAATCGTGCCGGTGGGGAGGCAGGCCCTGCGGTCCGTGCAGGATTACCTTGCGAAGCGGGGCGAATGGGCCCGGAAGAGCCGGGCCGCGCACGGGGATGCGCCCCTGTTCCTGAGCCGGAACGGCACCCGGATCGCCACGCGGAGCGTTGCGCGGATTCTCGACCGCTGCGCCCTGCAGAGCGGGATCAACAAGAAGGTGAGCCCGCACATGCTGCGACACAGCTTCGCGACGCACCTGCTCGACGCGGGGGCGGACCTGCGTTCGATCCAGGAGATGCTGGGCCACGAGAGCCTGTCGACGACGCAGAAGTACACTTCGGTTACCGTGGCGAAACTGATGGAGATCTACGACAGGGCGCACCCGAAGGCGAAGGGATAAAGGTACAGGGTACAGCCACCTCTCTGCAAAAAGGGGTAGGGGGATTTGAACGCATTGTGACTGAATTGAACGGAGATGGAACCGAAGAGATAAAGGGCATCCAATGGACATGAAGTTTCACGGCACCACCATCCTCGCCATCCGGCACAAGGACAAGGTCGTCGTGGCCGGGGACGGCCAGGTGACTTTCGACCAGACGATCATCAAGCACGGGGCGCGCAAGGTCCGGAGGCTGTTCCACAACCGGGTCATCGTAGGGTTCGCAGGCGCCACGGCGGACGCCTTCACCCTCTTCGACCGCTTCGACCAGAAGCTCGAGCAGTTCAACGGAAACCTCCTCAGGGCGGCCGTGGAGCTGACGAAGGACTGGCGGACGGACCGGGTGCTGCGCCACCTGGAGGCCCTCATGATCGCCGTGAGCCGGAACGACTTCCTCGTCATCTCGGGAAACGGCGACGTGATCGAGTCCGACGACAACGTGGCCGCCATCGGCTCCGGCGGGCCCTATGCCCAGGCGGCGGCGCGCGCCCTCGTGAAGCACTCCGATCTCGATGCCGCGGAGATCGCCCGGGAGTCCATGCGGATCGCCTCGGAGCTGTGCATCTACACCAACGATCGCGTCACCCTCGAAGAGATCGACCTGAACGCGGAAGAAGAGCCCGAGCCGAACCGCAAGGGCAAGGGAAAGCGGTAGGCGCCCTGCAATCAGAGGGTAAGAAGGTAAGAGGGTAAGAGGGTAAGAGGGTAAGAACGGAAGAACGGAAGAACGGAAGAACGGAAGAACGGAAGAACGCACGCACCTTCTCGAGATATGTGAACTGAAAGGAACCCGGCGAACAGTCCGGTGTTGGGAAAGTAAATGTCTGACATAGAGTTAACACCGAAAAGAATCGTCTCCGAGTTGGACAAGTACATCGTCGGCCAGGCCGAGGCCAAGCGGGCCGTGGCCATCGCGTTGCGCAACCGCTGGCGGCGCCAGAACGTCCGGGCCGACCTGCGCGACGAGATCGCCCCGAAGAACATCATCATGATCGGCCCCACGGGCGTGGGCAAGACGGAGATCGCCAGGAGACTGGCCAAGCTGGACAACTCGCCGTTCCTCAAGATCGAGGCCTCGAAGTTTACGGAAGTGGGATACGTGGGGCGCGACGTGGATTCCATGATCCGCGACCTCATGGAGATCGCCGTGAGCATGGTGAAGCAGGAGGAGATGGAAAACGTCCGGGCCAAAGCCAGGGAGATGGCCGAGGACCGCGTCCTGGACCTGCTGTTGCCCATGAAGCGCGCCGAGATCCGCAGCCCCGAAGGGGGGGATGCGGCGGTGGGCGAAAGCGAGGCCGGCTCCTCGGACACCCGGGAGAAGCTTCGCCAGATGCTGCGCGAGGGCCGGCTCGACGCCCGGGTCGTCAACCTGGAGATCACCGAGAAGGCCGGGGGTCCGATGATCGAAGTCTTTTCGTCCTCCGGCGTCGAAGACCTGGGCCTCAACATCAAGGAGATGTTCGGCAACATCTTCCCGCAGAAAAAGAAGCGCCGCCGCGTGCGGATTCCCGAGGCCCTGACGATCCTCGAGGAAGAGGAGGTGCAGCGCCTCATCGACATGGACAAGGTCGTGCGGCTCGCCCACACCCGCGTCGAGCAGTCGGGGATCATCTTCCTCGACGAGATCGACAAGATCGTGGGGAGCAACGCGAGCCACGGGCCCGACGTATCCCGCGAGGGCGTCCAGAGGGACCTGCTGCCCATCGTGGAGGGATCCACGGTGAACACGAAGTACGGCATGGTGAAGACGGACCACATCCTGTTCATCGCCGCCGGGGCCTTCAGCACGACGAAGCCGTCGGACCTGATCCCCGAGCTGCAGGGGCGCTTCCCGATCCGCGTCGAGCTCGACTCGCTGACGAAGGAGGACTTCATCCGGATCCTCACGGAGCCCTCCAATGCCCTGGTGAAGCAGTACATCGAAATGCTAGCCACGGAGGGGGTCCGCGTGGAATTCACCGGGGATGCCGTCGCCGAGATCGCCGAGGTGGCCACCCTCGTGAACGAACGCACCGAGAACATCGGGGCGAGGCGCCTCTACACGATCATGGAAACGATGCTCGAGGACATCTCCTTCGACGCGCCCGACATGGCGGACCGCGACATCGTCATCGATGCGGCCTACGTGAGGGACAAGCTCGAGGACATCGTCGAGGACGAGGACCTCAGCCGGTATATCCTCTAGCAGGGTACAGGGCACAGGGGACCGGGTACAGGGTAAGACCTGGAACGGAAATCCCCTTCATTCTTTGAACCCTGAACCCTGGCCCCTGAAGCCTTTGCGGGGGTGAGCAGGAAAGCGACAAACTGGAATCAGAGGTGGTGAAATGACCGATAAGCAGCTTGGTGCCCAGGAGCGGGCGGAGATCCTTCTGGAGGCCCTGCCGTACATCCGCCGGTTCTACAACAAGACGATCGTCGTGAAGTACGGCGGCCACGCCATGGTGGACGACGAGCTCAAGAAGCTCTTCGCCGTGGATATCGTCATGATGAAGTACATCGGGCTGAACCCCGTCGTCGTCCACGGCGGCGGCCCCCAGATCGGGGCTGTCCTCAAGAAGCTCGGGAAGGAGTCCCGGTTCATCCAGGGCATGCGCGTCACCGACGAGGAGACGATGAGCATCGTCGAGATGGTCCTCGTGGGCTCGGTCAACAAGGAGATCGTAGGCCTCATCAACCGTAACGGCGGCAAGGCCGTGGGCCTCTCAGGAAAGGACGGAAGCCTGACGCGGGCCGAGAAGTACTACCTCAACGAGGAGAAGCAGAAGGACATGCCGACGGAGATCATCGACGTGGGGCTCGTCGGCAAGGTGAAAGAGATCAACGCCGGCCTCATCCAGTCGCTCGTGAAGGACGGCTTCATCCCGGTCATCGCACCCACGGGGATGGGCGACGGCGGGGAGACCTACAACATCAACGCCGACATCGTGGCCGGCGAGGTGGCGGCGGCGCTCAAGGCCGAAAAGCTCGTCCTGCTGACGGACGTGGAGGGGGTCTGGGACAAGGACAAGCAGCTCATCAACACGATGGACAACAGCCGGGCCCTTCAGATGATCGACGACGGGACGATCGCCGGCGGCATGTTCCCCAAGGTGAAATGCTGCCTCAAGGCGCTGCGCGGGGGCGTCGGCAAGGCCCACATCATCGACGGCCGGAAGAAGCACGCCATGCTGCTCGAGGTCTTCACGGACCAGGGAATCGGCACGGAAATCGTTTTGTAGGGTCTCGGGTATAGGGGATAGGGGAGGTAGAAGATTGTTTCATAGACAAAATCCTCTTCCATCCCGATACCCGATACCCCATTCCGAATAATCGTCGGCCGGATGGCCGAACTCATGACTCTGCGGATTTGGTACAAATGACAAAAGAAGAGCTCATCGCATTATCGGAGAAGAACATCATCGGCACCTACCGGCGGCAGCCCGTCGTCTTCGTACGTGGCGAGGGCGCGCACCTCTGGGACATCGACGGGAAGGAGTACGTCGACTTCGTCGCGGGGATCGCCGTCTGTAGCCTGGGGCACTCGCACCCCAAGGTGGTCGAGGCCATCTGCAGGCAGGCCGGCACCCTGATGCACGTCTCCAACCTCTACTACACGGAGCCCCAGGTTCGGCTGGCCGGAATGCTCACCGGGCACTCCTTTGCCGACCGGGTGTTCTTCTGCAACAGCGGGGCCGAGGCCAACGAGGCGGCCATCAAGCTGGCGCGCAAGTACGGGCACGACAACCTGGGGGGCCGCTACGAGATCCTCAGCATGAAGGGCTCCTTCCACGGACGGACGCTCGCGGCCATCACGGCGACGGGCCAGGAGAAGTTCCACGCGGGCTTTGCGCCCCTGCCCGACGGGTTCCGGTACGTTCCCTTCGACGACGTGCAGGCGCTCGAAGCGGCCGTGTCGGAGAAGACCTGCGCCGTCCTGCTCGAGCCCATCCAGGGCGAGGGCGGCGTCCGGGTGCCCGACGAGGGCTACCTGAAGGCCGTCCGGGAGATCTGCGACCGCCGGGGCATCCTGATGATCCTCGACGAGGTGCAGACGGGCATGGGGCGGACGGGGAAGCTCTTCGGCTACGAGCACTACGGGGTGACGCCCGACATCATGACGCTCGCCAAAGCCCTGGGAAACGGCGTTCCCGCCGGGGCGCTCGCCGCGACGGAGAAGGTCGCCTCGGCCTTCAGCCCGGGGACGCACGCCTCGACCTTCGGCGGAAATCCGCTCGCCATGGCCGCGGCCGTGGCCACCCTGGAGACGATCCTGGCGGATGGGTTCCTGGAGAACTGCGCGAGGATGGGCGAGTATCTCCGGGAGCGGCTCTGGTCGTTGCGGAAGAACCACCCCGCCGTCCAGGACGTGCGCGGCAAGGGGCTGCTTGTCGGCCTCGATCTCTCCGTCGACGGCAATCCCGTCGTGAAGGCCTGCCTGGAGCGGGGCGTGCTCGTCAACTGTACGTTTGACCACATCCTCCGGATGGTGCCCCCGCTGGTCGTCACGAGGGCGGATGTGGACAGGCTGGTGCAAGTACTCGATGAGGTGCTGGAGCGTTGAAAAAAGATTTCCTGAGTGTCTACGATTTGACGAGGAGGGATTTCGACCGCATCTTCAGCCACGCGGCGAATCTGAAGGCCATGCTCAAGGACGGGATCATCTACCAGCCCCTGGCGGGCAAGACGCTGGGGATGATCTTCGACAAGTCCTCGACGCGCACGCGTCTCTCCTTCGAGGCCGGGATGTACCAGCTCGGGGGACTCGCCATCTACCTCAACAGCCGAGACACCCAGCTCGGGCGGGGGGAGACGATCGCCGACACGGCCCGGATCGTGTCGCGCTACCTCGATGCCGTCATGATCCGGACCTTTTCCCAGGAGTCCGTCGAGGAGTTCGCGCGGCATGCCACGATCCCGATCATCAACGGGCTGACGGATCTCATGCACCCCTGCCAGATCGTAAGCGACCTGTTCACCATCGTCGAGAAGAAGGGCGGCTACGAGGGCCTCAAGATCGCCTACGTGGGCGACGGCAACAACGTGGCCAACTCCTGGATCGAAGCGGCGACGAAGCTCCCGTTCAGGCTCTCGCTGGCCTGCCCGAAGAACTACGACCCCGACGCCCGTATCCTCGAGAGAGGCAGGAAGAAGGCCCCGAAGGGGGTTACCCTGCACCGAGACCCCGTACAGGCCGTGAAGAGCGCCGACGTGGTCTACACCGACGTCTGGGCCAGCATGGGCCAGGAGGACGAGCAGGAGGCCCGTGTGAAAGTCTTCGAGAGTTATCAGGTGAACCGTAAACTCATGCAGCACGCGAAGCCCGATGCCGTCGTCATGCACTGCCTGCCCGCGCACCGCGGGGAGGAGATCTCGGCGGAGGTGCTCGACGGGCCCCGGTCGGTGGTGTGGGACGAAGCGGAGAACCGGCTGCACGTGCAGAAGGCCATCCTTGAGATTCTCATGAGCAAGTGAGGCTTGCCTTGAAAACAATCATGCCGTTTCGTTGACGGCGGAGGGGTTGAGGGTTTGAAGGCAAGAAGGTTGGCGGATCGGGAGGCGTTTGTTCTGCCGGGAGCCCGTCCAGGCCTCTTACCCTCTCACCCTCTCACCTTCTTCATTCAAGAGAGGAGGAAACTACAGTGTCAAAACCGGTGAAAAAAGTGGTTGTCGCCTATTCGGGCGGGTTGGATACGTCGGTCATCATCCAGTGGCTCCTGGAGTCCTACCCCGGCTGCGAGGTCATCGCGTTTGCCGCCGACGTGGGCCAGAAGGAGGAGCTCGACGGCCTCGAGCAGAAGGCCATCAAGACGGGCGCCAGCAAGTGCACCATCGAGGATCTGCGCGAAGAGTTTGCCCGGGACTTCGTGTTCCCCATGCTGCGCGCCAACGCCATCTACGAGGGCACCTACCTGATGGGCACCTCCATCGCGCGGCCGCTGATCGCCAAGAAGCAGATCGAGATCGCCCACCGCGAGAAGGCCGACGCCGTCTGCCACGGCGCCACGGGCAAGGGAAACGACCAGGTGCGCTTCGAGCTGACCTACATGGCCCTCGACCCGGACATCCGGATCATCGCCGCCTGGCGCGACGATAAATGGAAATTCACGTCGCGGGAGGACATGATCAACTTCGCGGCCAAGCACAACATCCCGCTTCCCGTCTCGAAGGACAAGCCCTACAGCTCGGACCGCAACTCCCTGCACATCTCCCACGAGGGAGGCATCCTGGAGGACCCCTGGAACGAGCCGACGGAGGACATCTTCACGATCACCGTGTCCCCCGAGAAGGCCCCCGACAAGCCGACCTACTTGGAGATCGACTTCGAGAAGGGGAACCCCGTGGCCGTCGACGGCAAGAAGATGAGCCCGGCCGTCCTGCTCGACCACCTCAACACGGTGGCCGGCGCCAACGGCATCGGCCGCGTCGACATGGTAGAGAACCGTTTCGTGGGCATGAAGTCCCGCGGCGTCTACGAGACCCCCGGGGGGACCGTCCTCTGGGCCGCCCACCGGGCCGTCGAGACGATCACCATGGACCGCGAGGTGATGATCATGCGCGACGGGCTGATCCCGAAGTACGCCCAGCTCGTCTACAACGGATTCTGGTTCGCGCCCGAACGGGAGGCCCTGCAGCAGTTCATCGACGCCTCCCAGGAGACCGTGACGGGCACGGCGCGCCTGAAGCTCTACAAGGGCAACTGCATCGTCGTGGGCCGCAAGTCGCCCAACTCGCTCTACAGCGAAGACATCGCCTCCTTCGAGAAGAGCGGCGGCTACGAGCAGAAGGACGCCACGGGGTTCATCCGGCTCAACGCCCTGCGCCTGCGCATCGGGGCCTATTTGAAAAAGAAGGGTCGTGCCTGAGACACGGCCCTTTCACCTGAACCTCCCCGCCCCCGGTGGGAGAGGACAGAGGTGAGGGGGAAAACCCCCGTACCTTGAGCGACCGAATGTTCGCATGAGGAGGGGTCATGAGAGCGTCCAACGTGGTGCGGGTCTTCTTTCTTGACCCTGTACCCTGTACCCGGAACCCTGGACCCTGAATGTTGGGTGACCAATGAGCGGAAAAACACGGAGAAAGCTCTGGAGCGGGAGGTTCAGCGGGGAGACGGACCGCCTCGTGGAGGTCTTCACGGCATCGCTTCCCTTCGACGTGAGGCTCTTCGACCACGACATCGAGGGCAGCATCGCGCACTGCCGGATGCTCGACAGGCAGGGGATCATCCCTCCGGCCGACGCGTCGAGGATCGTCGATGCGCTGGGGGAGATCCGGGAGGAGATCCGGTCGGGCGCGTTCCGCTTCGTGCAGACCGACGAAGACATCCACATGGCCGTCGAGCGGGGCCTCATCGAGCGGATCGGGCCCGTCGGAGGGAAGGTCCACACGGGCCGGAGCCGCAACGACCAGGTCTCCACCGACATGCGGCTCTATCTCCGGGCCGAGATCGGGGACATCCTCGACCTCGTCTCGGGACTGCAGCAGACGTTTGTCGGCCTGGCGAAGCGGGAGGTGGACACGATCCTGCCGGGCTACACCCACATGCAGAAGGCCCAGCCGGTGCTGCTGGCGCATTACCTGCTCGCCTTCCGGGAGATGCTGGAACGCGACGCGCAGAGGCTGGGCGAGTGCCTCGAGCGGGTGAACATCATGCCCCTGGGCTCGGCCGCCCTGGCGGGGACGAGCCTGCCGCTCGACCGGAAATTCACGGCGAAGCAGCTGGGCTTCCGGTCGATTACGGCCAACAGCATGGACGCCGTCTCGGACCGGGACTTCGCGGCCGAGTTCATCTTCGACGCAAGCCTGCTCATGATGCACCTGAGCCGCTTCTGCGAGGACCTCATCATCTGGTCCTCCGGCGAATTCAGCTTCGTCGAGATCGCCGACGCCTACACGACGGGCTCCAGCATCATGCCCCAGAAGAAAAACCCCGATGTGGCCGAACTCGTCCGGGGGAAGACGGGGCGCGTCTACGGCAACCTCGTGCGCATGCTCACGATCCTGAAGGGGCTGCCCATGACCTACAACCGGGACCTGCAGGAGGACAAGGAGCCCCTGTTCGACACCGTCGACACCGTGAAGGCCAGCCTCTTGGTGCTGATCGGGATGGCCGGCAACCTGACCTTCAACCGGCAGCGGATGATGGAGGAGGCCGCGAAGGGATTCTCGACGGCCACCGACGTGGCGGAGTACCTCGTCACGAAGGGTGTTCCCTTCCGGGAGGCCCACGGGATCGTCGGGCGGCTCGTGGCCTACTGCATCGCCCGGGGCAAGGGGCTCGAGGAGATCAGCCTCCGGGAGTTCAGGAAGTTCTACACGGGATTCGACGACGGCGTCTACGCCGTCATCCCGGTGAAGAAGGCCGTCAACGCCCGGGCCACCCTGGGCGGCACGGCGAAGAAGGAGGTGCTCCGGCAGATCCAGGAGGCGGAGAAAAAAACGGGTCCGGATTCCCGGGTCCGGGGGGCGGGGAAAAGAAAGACGAAATGAAAAGAACGCGCTTGTGGCGACGGGCCGCCGTCATTATAATGGGCCTCTTTTTGCTGGCCGGCACGGCCTGCGGGAAGAAAGGGGATCCGCTGCCGCCGGAACAGCCGAAGGCGAAACCCGGCGCAGGGCAACCGGCAGGGCCGGCCACCCCGGTTCCGGCCCGCTAACACAGGAATCAACAGAGGTTCGGGATGAACTACTTCAGCTATCGCGAGGACAGGCTCTGGTGCGAGGACGTGCCCGTCGAGGTGATCGCCGGGAAAGTCGGCACGCCGTTCTACCTGTACAGCCACAAAACCCTGCTGCAGCACTTCCGGGTCTTCGACGCGGCCCTCCGCGATGTCCCCCACATCATCTGCTACGCGGCCAAGGCGAACTCGAACCTCGCCATCATGCGGCTCTTCGTCAAGGAGGGGGGCGGCGTCGACATCGTCTCCGGCGGGGAGTTGTACCGGGCGCTGCAGGTCGGGGCGGACCCCGAGAAGATCGTCTACTCCGGGGTGGGCAAGCGGATCGACGAGATTGATTTCGCGCTTCGCGCGGGCATCCTCATGTTCAACGTGGAGTCCTCCGAGGAACTGGGGGTCATCAACGAGAGGGCGGGCCTCTTGGGAACGAAGGCGCGCATCTCGCTGCGCATCAATCCCGACGTGGACCCCAAGACGCACCCGCACATCTCGACGGGGCTGAAGTCCAACAAGTTCGGCATCAACATCGAGAAGTCGCTCGACGAGTACCGGCGGGCCCGGACGCTGCCGCACGTGCAGATCGTCGGCGTGGACTGCCACATCGGCTCCCAGGTGACGCAGATCTCCCCCTTCATCGACGCACTGGAGAGGCTGAAGAACCTCATCGGCCGTCTGAGGGAAGAGGGCATCGAGATCCGGTACCTGGATCTCGGCGGGGGCCTGGGGATCACCTACAACGAGGAGATGCCCCCCCACCCCGAGGAATACGCCCGCGCGGTCATCGACTCGGCGCGGGACCTGAAGGTGACCTTCATCTTCGAGCCCGGTCGCGTGATCGTCGGCAACGCGGGGATCCTCGTCTCGCGGGTCCTCTACACCAAGGGAAACGAGGAGAAGAACTTTGTCATCGTCGACGCGGGGATGAACGATCTGATCCGACCGAGCATCTACGGGTCCTACCACCAGATCCAGCCCGTGGTGCTGAAGGACCGTGGGAGCTTCCTGGCCGACGTGGTGGGCCCGATCTGCGAGTCGGGCGACTTCCTCGCTAAGGGGCGGATGATCCCGAAATTCGAGCGCGGCGACCTTCTCGCCGTGATGAGCGCCGGCGCCTACGGGTTCTCCATGGCCTCGAACTACAACTCGAGGCCGCGGATCGCCGAGGTTCTCGTGAAGGACAAGAAGTTCCACGTCATCCGCAAGCGCGAGGAATACGCAGACCTGGTCAAGACGGAGAAAGTGCCGGCGTACCTGAAGTAAAGGGTCCAGGGTTCAGGGTTCAGGGGTCTGGGTGTACGGAAGGGGATCCTTCCTGTACCCTGTGCCCTGTACCCTGTACCCTGGCCAGGGAGTGGACCATGATCGAGTTCTACAAGATCCAGGGAAGTGGGAACGACTTCATCCTCATCGACAACCGGGAGAACGTCCTGCGGGAGGCCGGGAAGATCGAGGAGTTCGTCAAGACCGTCTGCACGCCCCATGTGTCGGTGGGGGCCGACGGCCTCATCGTCATCGAGGGCTCCGACAGGGCCCATTTCCGCTGGCGCTTCTTCAACGCCGACGGCAGCGAGGTGGAGATGTGCGGCAACGGGGGACGGTGCGCGGCGCGTTTCGCCGTCATCAAGGGGATCGCGCCCCCGACGATGTCCTTCGAGACCCGGGCCGGGATCATCGACGCCGAGGTGACGGGCGAGACCGTCAAGCTTCGCCTGACGGACCCCAAGGACCTTCGCAAGGCCTACAAGATAGACCTGGACGGCGCTCCCACCCTGGTGAACAGCATCAACACGGGGGTGCCCCACGTGGTGGCCTTCGTCAACGACGTCGACGGCCACGACGTGTTCAACATGGGCAGGACCATCCGCTACCACGGCGAGTACAGGCCCGCCGGGACGAACGCCAACTTCGCCCGCGTGCTCGGGCGGCACCGGGTCAAGCTCCGTACCTACGAGCGGGGCGTGGAGGACGAGACGCTGGCCTGCGGGACGGGGGCCGTGGCGACCGCCCTGATCGCGTCGTGGACGGGACTCGTTGACAGCCCCGTGGATGTTCTGGTAAAGAGCGGTGAGACGCTAAAAATTTACTTCGAAAAAACGGACCGGGGGTTCGAAAAAGTCTACCTGGAGGGTGGCACCACGGTGGTGTACCAGGGTTTCCTCTGGGACGAGGCGTACCATACGGTCGGACGTTAGCGGTCGCGCGGGCAGAATCCTGCTGGAGATGCGGACGACGGAGGCTTTACAAGGCGAAGTTAGGAAGTTATGAAGTTATGCAGTTAGGAGAAGAGAAAATTCCCATTCTGAGCTTCCTAACTTCCCCGCTTCCTAATTTCACACACGCATGCGGTGTTGATTAACAAAAGGCGGTGGGGTATAAGCCGCTGCAAGACCAAGGTTAGTCAGATACGAGGAGGGAAGTGAAGTATGGGAGCTATGTTCAAAGGCGCAATCGTCGCCATCGCGACACCTTTCAAGAAGGGAAAGGTGGATGAGGAGGCCCTCAGGGGACTGATCGAGTTCCAGATAAAAAATGGGACCGACGGCATCGTCCCCTGCGGCACTACGGGCGAGTCCCCGGTGCTGTCCCACAAGGAGCACGACCGGGTCATCGAAATCACCGTGAATGCCGTCAAGAAGCGGGTACCGGTCATCGCCGGCACGGGCTCCAACAGCACCGATGAGTGCATCCGGCTCACCAGGCATGCCTACGAGGTCGGGGCCGACGGGGCGCTCATTGTCGCCCCCTACTACAACCGGCCGACCCAGGAAGGGCTCTACCAGCACTACAAGCTCGTCGCCGAAACGGTGCCCATCCCCATCATCGTCTATAACATTCCCAGCCGGACGGGAGTGAACATCACCCCGGACACGATGGCGAAGCTCTCGAAGATCAAGAACATCGTCGGCGTGAAGGAAGCCGCCGGCTCTCTTCAGCAGATGCAGGAGATGATCACGGCCTGCGGTCCGAACTTCTCCGTTCTCTCGGGCGATGACTTCTTCACGTTTCCCCTGATGTGCATCGGCGGCCACGGGATCATTTCCGTCGCCTCCAACGTGGCTCCCGCCGCCGTGGCGGAACTGGTCGACACGATCCAGGCCGGCAAGTTCAAAAAGGCAAAAGAGCTTCACTACAAGCTCACGCCGCTGGTCAGCTCCCTCTTCGTGGAAACCAACCCGGCGCCTGTCAAGGCGGCCCTGGCCATGATGGGCATGATCCAGTACGAGATCCGGCTTCCCCTCGTGAAGTTGAGCGATGCCAACTACGAGAAGCTCAAGCAGGCCATGAAAGCGTTCGGGCTCATCAAGTAGTGTGCGGTTCGGTGTGATCGTGGAGCCCGTCTGAAAAGCGGGCTCCATTTTTATAAGCTCAACGGTTCACGGTGAACGGAAAAGGAAGGGAGGGGCGACATGGTTAAGGCAATCGTCATGGGAGCCGGAGGGAAGATGGGCGGCAGGATCGCCACCATCGTCAACATGACGGACGGCATCGAGATCGCAGCCGCCGTCGAGAAGGCCGGGCACGCCGTCATCGGTCAGGACGTGGGAGAGACCCTGGGGCTGGGGAAGAAGGGGGTGCCGATCTCCGCGGGCCTCGAGTCGGTCATCGGGAAGGGCGACGTCGTCATCGACTTCACGCACCACGAGGCCTCCGTGGAACACCTGCGGATCGCCGCCGAGAACAAGAAGGCCATCGTTATCGGGACAACGGGCTTCACGGCCGAGCAGATGGCGAAAATCCGGGAGATCGCCCCGAAGACCCGCTGCGTGCTGGCCCCCAACATGAGCGTCGGCGTCAACGTCATGTTCAAGGTGCTCGAAACGGTGACGAACATCATCGGCGAGGACTTCGACATCGAGATCATCGAGGCCCACCACAATCTCAAGAAGGACGCCCCCAGCGGCACGGCCATGAAGATGGCCCAGATCATCGCGGCGGCCCTCAAGCGGGACCTCGACAAGGAGGCCGTCTACGAGCGCAAGGGCATGATCGGGGCGCGAACCAAGTCCGAGATCGGCATCCAGACCGTGCGGGCCGGAGACATCGTTGGCGAGCACTGGGTCATCTACGGCGGCCTCGGCGAGCGGCTCGAGTTCATCCACCGGGCTCACAGCCGCGACAATTTCGCAAAGGGCGCCGTCCGGGCCGCGAAGTGGATCGTCGGCCAGCCCAACGGGTTCTACGACATGCAGGACGTCCTGGGATTGAAGAAATAAGCCTCGAGGCAAGAGAAATCCCCTTTTATCCCCCTTTTCCAAAGCGGGATAAAAGGGGGATTTCACAAGAAAACACCGACTCGGAAGGAGAGAAACGTGCAGATCGCTGACAGACTGTCCAAGATCCCCCCGTACCTGTTCATGGAGCTGCGCAAGAAGATCAACAAGGCGAAGGCCGACGGCGTCGACGTCATCAGCCTTGCCATCGGGGACCCCGTCGAGCCCACGCCGCAGAGCATCATCGAAGAGCTGTGCCGGACGGCCCGCATCCCCGAGAATCACCGCTACCCCACGGACGAGGAGAAGGGCATGTACGCCTTCCGGGAGGCCGTCGCCGCATGGTACCGGGAGCGCTACGGCGTCGCCCTGAACCCGGCCGACGAGGTCCTGGGGCTGATCGGTTCCAAGGAAGGCTGCCACCACTTCATCTTCGCCTGCACGAACCCGGGGGACATCGTCCTGATGACGGACCCGGGATACCCGGCCTACCGGGCGAGCATCCTCATGGGCAACTGCGAGCCTTACTCCATGCCGATGCTCCCCGCAAACGACTACTTCCCCATCTTCGAGGACATCCCGAAGGACGTCGTCAAGCGGGCGAAGGCCATGTTCCTCAACTACCCCAACAACCCCACGGGGGCCTGCGGGTCTCGGGAGTTCTTCAAGAAGGCCGTCGCCTTCGCGAAAGAGAACGGCATCGCCATCTGCTACGACAACCCCTACAGCGAGGTGGTCTTCGAGGGGCAGGAACGGCTGAGCTTCCTCTGCGTCGACGGGGCCAAGGAGGTGGCGGTGGAGCTCAACTCGCTCTCGAAGCCCTACAACATGACGGGCTGGCGCATCGGCATGGCCATGGGGAATCCCCGGATCGTCGCCGCCATCAGCAAGGTCAAGGAGAACACAGACTCGGGCATCTTCAACGCCGTGCAGTTTGCAGGCATCCAGGCGCTCAAGAAGGAGAACGAAAACATCACCCGCATGCTCGAGATCTACCGCAAGCGCCGGGAACTCGTTCTCGGGACGCTCAAGAAGATCGGGATCGACTTCAAGGCCCCCAAGGGGACCTTCTACCTCTGGGTCCCCGTCCCGAAGGGCATGACCTCCCTGGAATTCACGGACAGGCTCTTCGAGAAGACGGCCGTCGTCGTGGCCGCCGGCCCCGCCTACGGGAAGTACGGCGAGGGGTTCATCCGGATCTCCCTGACCGTGTCCGACGCGCGCCTCAAGGAGGCCATGGCCAGGATCGAGAAGGAGTTTGGCAGGTAACAGTGAGGCACAAGCAACAAGCATCAAGCAACAGGGGAAAGAAAATCCCCCTCAATCCCCCTTTATGAAAGGGGGAGGCTATACCCCCCTTTGGAAAAGGGGGGCAGGGGGGATTTGAAGTCCTTGCTGCTTGAGCCTTGCGGCTTGCTGCTGAGGGACGACCAGCGGTGAATGACCCGGGAGACGGGAGATGACCGTACCCGTCATCGCATATCTGGGTATTGGAAGCAACCTCGGCGACCCGGTGCAAAACTGCCGGGAGGCGCTCCGGCAGATCGCGGCCCTGAATGGGTCGGAGGTGCTGCGCCGGTCCTCCCTCTACCGGACGGAGCCGGTAGGCGTCGAGGCGCAGGGCTGGTTCGTCAACGGAGTGGTGGAGATCCGGACGGTCTTCCCCGCCGTGCAGCTGCTCAAGGCGCTGCAATGGATCGAGCGCTCGATGGGCCGCGAGAGGACCGAACGCTGGGGGCCGCGAGTCATCGACATCGACATCCTTCTTTTCGGGCAGCAGATCGTGAACTCGGAGGGCCTCGTCATCCCCCACCCGGAGATGCACAGGCGTCGGTTTGTCCTGGAGCCCATGAACGAGATCGCGCCCTACGTCATCCACCCGCTCTACGGCGTGTCGATGAGGGGGCTTCTCGACCGTCTCGAGGGACATCACGCCGTGGAACGGATCGGCGAGGAGTGGTAGAAGTCATGTTTCGGTTCATCGTCATCGGCATTGTCCTCATTCTCGCGTACCTCCTGCTGAAGAAGTTTCTCTTTCCCTCGGGCCGCATCGACGGCCGGCGGCGCGACGAGAGGAGGATCCGCGGCGAGGACCTGGTGGAGGACCCCTGCTGCCACACCTACGTACCTGTCAGCGAGGCGTTCCGGGTGAAGGTAGGTGGAAAAACGCTTTATTTCTGCAGTGAAGAATGCTACAAAAAGTTCCGAGAAAAGGGTGGACACATCCCCGACTGAACCCCCTTCCGACTGCAACCCTGTCGTTTCCGACGGGATCATCTGCCATGATTTCAGTGACTTGGAGGCTGCATGAAGTTCTTCATCGATTCGGCCAACATCGGCGACATTAGAGAGGCGCTCAGCCTCGGCATGTGCGACGGCGTGACGACGAACCCGAGCCTGGTGGCCAAGGAGAAGCGGCCGTTCGATGACGTGGTGAAGGAAATCCTGGAAGCGGTGCCGGGTCCCGTGAGCCTCGAGGTGGTCAGCCTCGACGCGGCGGGCATGGTGGCCGAGGCGAAAAAGCTCGTCGAGCTGGGCGGCAACGTGGTCATCAAGGTGCCGCTCACGACGGAAGGGCTCAAGGCGACGAAGATCCTCTCCGGCGACGGCATCGACGTGAACCAGACGCTCGTGTTCTCGCCGATCCAGGCCCTCATGGCGGCCAAGGCGGGCGCGGCGTACGTGAGCCCCTTTGTGGGCAGGCTCGACGACGTGGCCCAGAACGGCATGGACCTGGTGGAGCAGATCCTGGGCATCTACGACCACTACGGGTTTTCGACGGAGGTCATCGTGGCCAGCGTGCGCCACCCCATGCACGTCCTGGAGGCGGCCATGCTGGGCGCCGACATCGCCACGATTCCCTTCAACGTCATCGCCCAGCTGGCCAAGCATCCCCTGACCGACGCGGGGATCGAGAAATTCCTGGCGGATTGGAAGAAGGTCCCGAAATAGACGGGGTCCATGATGGAAAAAGCCGTGATCCTCATCGACATCCTCAAACGGTATTTCGACCGGTTGCCGATTCGCGCCGAGAACCGGCGAATCATCAACCTCCCCAACGCCATCACGCTTTTGCGCATCGGGATTCTCCCGGTGCTCTTCCTGATCCTGCTGGAACCGGGCGAGGCCATGAGCCTCGCTATCGCGATCCTCTTCATCCTCGCGGCCCTGACGGACCTGCTCGACGGCTACGTCGCGAGGCGCTACAACATCGTGACCCGCATGGGGAAGCTGCTCGACCCCATCGCCGACAAGATTATCATGAGCGCGGCCCTGGTGCTCCTCATCCCCGTGGGGAGGGCCCCGGCGTGGATCGTGGCGCTCATGGTCATGCGCGATTTCGCGGTCGACGGCCTGCGCAGCATGGCCGCCGCCGAAGGGCACGTCATCGAGGCAAGCCGGCTCGGAAAGTACAAGACGGTCTGCCAGATCATCGCCGTCTCGGCGCTGATCATCCACTACCCCATCTACGGCATCGACGCGTCGAGCATCGGCACGGCGTTCCTCTACGTCGCCCTGGCCCTGTCGCTGTGGTCGGGGTTCGATTATCTGGTCAGATTCTACCGCACCACCCTTGTCTAGCCGAGGAGCGGCAGTGAAAGAAGTGGCAAAAGTGACAGAAGTGGCAAGAGTGAAGGATTGAGAATCATTCCGATCCGGAAACAAGAAAAGCCCCCTGCCGGACGGGGGCTTTTTTATTGTCACCCTTGTCACTTGGCCACTTTTCCGCTGGAAACGACGGCCTATCGGCCGCGTTTCCAGGATGCGTCCGCCTCCGCGTAGCCCTCGATCATCGTGCGCTCGATGGCGAGGCGCGTCTCCTCGAAGCTCTGCTCGTCGAGGTCCTTCGGCACGAAGATGAAATCGCCCGCCTTCAGCAGGACCCGGCTGAAGGGCTTGGGGACCATGAAGCGGTCCCAGCTGTTGAAGGCCCAGGGGTTTTCGTAGGAAATGTAACCGGGGCAGATGGCTGCGCCCGTCTGCGACGCCAGGGCGACGAGTCCCGGCTTTATGATGTGCGGGGGGCCCTGGGGGCCGTCGACGATGTGCGCGCCCATCCGGTGCTTCTCAACGCCGGCGATCATCTCCTGGAGGGCCTTTTTCCCCCCGCGGGAACTCGAGCCCCGGACGGGGACCCACCCGATGCGGGCCACCACGTCGGAGACGACGTCGCCGTCGCGGCTCTGGCTGATCATGATGCAGGGGTTCATCCCGAAGATTTTCGGGACCCAGAAACCGGAGAAGAACCGCTGGTGCCAGCAGGCGAAGATCAGTGTGCCGCCACGGGCGATGTGGTCCCGCACCCTCTCGACGCCGTCGGGGATGACATGGATGGTGCCCGCGTGCAGCGTGCAGGCCCAGTACCCGAACGTGATCAGAAAGTTCTTCGCGACGAAGAACTTGATATCTTTGATCGTGCTCATGCGCCCATTCTGTTAGCGCCGAATGCCGCCTCTTTCAAGCGGAAAATGGCCGCTCTGCCCGATGGAGGGTATCCGCCGCCGGCGTGTTCTCACCCCCGGTCCCTGTAGATGTGCGATGGGCCTTCCAGGAGGTCCCATCCGCTTTCCCGGAAGAGCGCCCGGCAGGTCTCGACGGTTTCCCCCCGCCCTTCCTCCGTTCTCTCGCGGGTGTCGCGGGGGTTGGCGCCCGTCTCTGCCCAGAAGAGGTTTGCGCCGGCCGCGGCGCCCAGCGTGCAGGGCTCGTGCGTGCAGTTGCCGGGGATGCTCCGGGGCACGCCCAGCCTCGTGACGGCCACGATCTGCGCCATCCTCAGCTCGCTGATCATCCCTCGCTTTCCAATCTCCGATCCGGGGATCGCGATGCGCCGCGCCGCGCCGCTGTAGGCGGGGTCGAAGGAGCCTGTGAAGAGGATCATCTCGGCGATCTCCTCGTTCGAATGCTCGGGGCCGACGGGCTCCACGCAGGTGCCGACGAGCAGCCCCGCCTCGAGGAAGGCCCGGATGCTTGCCCGGCGCTGATCCGGGGGGATGCCCGTGTCCGACCCCTCCCGCAGCCGGAGGGCGTGGTAGACGCCTGCGAATCCGGCATCCTTGAGACGGCGGGCGTTCCGGGGGCTCTGGTCCCCGACGTTGGCGATCAGGACGGTCTCGGGCTTCAGGGCGCGCCTTACCTCCTGCGAGATCTCGAGAAAGAGCCCGAAGGGATAGGTGGCCGTGGTCATGACGAAGACGGCATTGGCGCCGTCGAGCTCGAACTGCAGGGCCCGGGCGACGGCCTCTTCCGGAGAGATCCTCGTCTCCCGGGTGAAGACGCCGTTGATCCGGGCGAAGGAGCAGAACGCGCAGTTGCAGGGGCACGGCGCGAGGTTCAGCGCGAACTGCCCGTGCACCTCGGCCCGGTTGCCCGTCAGCTCCTTGGAGATGCGGTTCGCCTCCGCCATGATCCGGTAGGACTCGGGGGCGTCCGGCGCGCAGCCGAGCATCTGCACGAGCTCCTCTTTCGAGAACGTCTCCTCGTCCCTTGATTTCTTCAAGAGGCCGTCGATATCCATTTGCCCATCTTTTAGCGACATCCGCCCAGGGAAGCCCGTTGCCGGATGCGGCCTGCGGTTGCTTGGGGGTGGCCCTATATCTACCCCAGAAACGGCCCGCCTGACAATCGGGAAATCGCGTCGGGCGGCTCCCTCCGATCGTTCGGTTCCGGGTTCGCGTTCGCGGCGGCTCGCGGCCAACGGAGCGCCCCGGCCGGTCGCCCGGGAGATGATTCGGCCTTGAAATGAATCCCTCCTTTGGGTATTTTCGGGTCACCTGCACAAGGATGGGGAGATGGCCATGAACGAAAAAAAGGGGATGCATTTCGGAAAGCTTGTCGTCGATTTCGCCAATGCGCCGGCAGCCGAGGAGGCCGGGGTTGCCTTCATCCGGGGAGCGGCGAAGGCCTTCGGCTATGGGCCGGAGTTCCTCGCGAAGGCCCTCGACCGGTACCCGACGCTCGAGCGTTTCGCGAAGGCCCTGCCGGCGGACGACCGGGAGCTGGTGGACCTCCTCCTCGAGGAGCGCAGGCTGCTGTCCGTCATCAACAACCTGCCCTGCAACATCTCGCTTTCCTCCTACGATTACGACGGCGGCCGGACGCTTCTGTTCAAGATCCAGCCGCTCGAGCCGAGATGGGACTGCGAAAACCCCTACGAGGAGGACGACGTCCGGATCTCCGTCGGGGCGGAAGGGAAGACGTGGCTCGACGAGGTCGCGGAGATGTTCGACGACCGGGCCCCGCTGACGGAGGACATGGACGAGGTGAAGGGGCGGCTTCTGGGCTGCATGGAGGAGTACATCCGATTGGGAGACCGCATCCTTGCAATCCGGCGGGCTATCCCGGCCGAGAAGACCCATGAGGCGCAGAAGTGGGCGGCCTACCACAGCCGCATCGAGGCCGAGCAGGAAGTTCTCGCAGAGCTGCTGGAGCGCTGGAGGGCGACCCTCGGGGAAATCGTGGATGCCGGGGACCTGTCCCGCAGCCAGGCCCTTCTCGACCTGCTCGTGGTCTACAACGTGGTCAACCGTCGGGAGCTGGCCGTCGGCGAAGACGGGGCCATCTACGAGAAACCGCTGTTCGGGGAGAGCTATTTCACCGAGCGGGCGGGTCTGGCCGACGAGTACTACCACAACGTGCTCGTCTACGCCCTGGTGGAGTTCCTCAAGGTACCCGGCAACCGCCGGAAACTTCGGAAGTGCCGGCAATGCGGGGCCTTCTTCATCTCGCCGCCGGGCCGGCCGGCGGGGACGGAATGCGGGCGATGCGGCAGGAGAAAGGGACGAGGAACAGGGGGGTAGGAACAGGGGGGTAGGGACAAGGGGGATGTTCTCTCCTTGTCGATTGTTTGTATTCTGTGACCTCGAACCTCAGATCAGTATCAGGGCAAAGAATGCAAGCGCCGCCATCG